>JGI24891J29808_1000052_pt1 | contig 163640 bp, 170 predicted proteins | sample FreactcultuFSWF8_FD_29808 | JGI IMG/M metagenome (IMG submission 29808) | reverse complement strand
CCTCTCCTCTCCTCTCCTCTCCTCTCCTCTCCTCTCCTCTACAGACCCCGACCATGTTCGACAGTCACTTCTGCTGTGGACCAATAGGCTGACTGCGAGCTACCTCTATGGGGTGTCATTTGATAGTTTCAGTTCTCTCCTTGGTATTCCACGAGGTGTGTAATGACTTTCTCGTCCTCGCTGTCCTCAGCATCTTCGACAGAAGTATGGGATTGGTTGTTCTAAGTGAGATCCAGTAAGTGCAGCATCGCCTGGGCTAGAGAATGATCAATCTCTGACTGAGAAAGGGTGCCGTGTCCCATGCGGTTTGAGACTGTGTTAACTTCCGTCAATGCTCCTTGCAATCTCATCGCTGCCTCTTGCACCGCCAACGAAGTCAGAACCTGGGGTGGCTTGCGTGATTGCTCCTGCTCAGAATCCAGTTTAGCTTGTTCTTTAGCATGAACGCCCTTGTACGAACGCATCTTTTGTTCGACGACAACTTTCTTTCTGTCCAGGGTATGTGGGCTGGCCTTGACGATTTTGTCGCGAACTTCAGTGCTTTCGAATTCAGCCCAGCCTAAATACTAGTCATCGTTAGCTACTCCGATCAAGCTCCAAGCAGGGTACATATGAATCACCGACTCAGGGGTGAAACTGACAACCCTTCCATAGGTTTTGAAGGTTTTGCTGAGCTTGGAAAGGTCGCCTTCGGGATCGTCAAGATAGAAGTAGCCAACACGCTCAGATGGACTCTTGCGGGGGAGTCTTTCCACTTCCGATTCTACTTCGGCGGCCACGTCGGGATTGTTTGCTGATTCTTGAGTGATGTCTGCTTCTGGTGGGGTTTTTGCAGGGATGGTCTCTTCTTCGTCCGGGACGGGTTTCCAACCCATTCTAGATTGGCTTCTGGTAGTAGCTCTTGTTGACGTTGTTGCTGCTGAAGGCGGTCGTGAGGTGTGTGCTGAAGAGCTGACACCCCTTCTACGTTGCACCGCGCGACCTCGAGCATCCGGAGTAGTGTCGGCGATGCCAGGATCCTTTCCAGTGATGTCGGGTCCTTCTTCGCTCGTGTGGTCGTTCTCCTCGTCAGTCTTGGGCTCCTTGTTTTCAGTGTCTGGCTTCTTCTCAGTGGCAAGAGGTTTAGTTGCTCTAGCCTTTACTTCGGCGGCCTTCTTCTGTGCAGCGGCTCTTTTGTCTCTGACGTTCTTCGCCATAATGTTGCTAGGTTGTCCCTTCTCCTGTGCAGGCGACCGAGGCTTGATGTCGATGTTGGCTTTAGTCAATGTGAATTGGTCATATAGAAAGGAAGATGAGAGTCTGAGAGTTAGAGGGCAGTAATTATAGTGAGTGCAGATGCCTCAAGATTGCTGGTCTGCTGCCAAATGTAACCTGGCCAGGATGATCTAAGCAAAGAACAACCATGGCCATCGCCATGGGACAAAAGAAAGGCCCAGATAGGAATCAAAACGGCATGAAGATGATTACGTCCATGAAAGAACGAAGTTTGTGTTTGTAGAAAAATAGGTCATGATTCATTATCAGGGGTGGTCTAGAAATAGAATGAAGGTCTGATTCGTCCAGTGGAGATTGCTGAACTTCATCGAAGAAGACGGACTTTGGATAGCTGCTCATTCTGCTTTTGAGTCTTTGGAGGGCCTTCGTTCAAGATTCTGTCCAGACCAAGGTCACGCCAAGCAGGTTCTTGTTGACGCTGGGTGGCTCTTTGGATTCCAAAAGCCGCATGCTGCTCCGGAACGACATCATCTTCATCGTCTGGATTGAGAGGTTGATGTTGGGGTGGCACATAGATCTCTTCATGGGACAGGTGAGTGCGATTGAAGTCCTCTAGAAGATCGGCATGGTGACTGCGGTGCAGGTGGATATATGTGTGTGATGAGTCTTTCGTCTAGGGATAATCGTTAAACCACCTCACCTGATATCAAAGAACACAAGCTTCACTCACCATGATGACTGAATTGATTCGCAAAACGACTAGTTGTACTCGATGATGTGAAAGACAACAGGCGTGAGTGATGGTCGAATAAACAAACCCCCAGATCACACAAGTCCTGAAGCGGTTAGCGCGGCTTGGCAGAGCGAAGAATCGCACTTTCCAAATCCGAAATTCAGACAAGCGACCGACTCTGCACCACGCGACGACAACCAGCAAACCGTACGACTTCAAGTGTGTATCTTCTATCGCTCGCATCGAAATCGCAAAAGGAATCCATCTAACAAGCGCTTTTCTCTTCTTCAGGACCTTTACGGCAACCCATCCACCGCAACCATGTCTCACGAATCTGTCTGGTACTCGCGTCCTCGCACCTACGGCAAGGGCAGCAGAGAATGGTGCGTCTTCACAACCACACGATCCCCGGCGCTCGCTCGAGAGAATAGACGAAGCAAGAGATGGAATATACTGGTGTTGCGCGCGCATGGGCTAGGGGATCACACACTCGAAAGGAGGACATCTGGCTGACTTGAATTTTTTCTACAGCCGCGTCTGCACCCACAAGGCCGGTCTCATCCGCAAGTACGGCCTGAACATCTGCCGTCAGTGCTTCCGTGAGAAGTCCACCGACATTGGTTTCATCAAGGTACGCATGCTTCCACCCACGCATTTCCGTGCCAGACCCGCAACCGACATGCGCTCTGGAGTCATCACCTGTCGGAGGCTAACATCCTGCCACAGCACCGCTAAATGGAACGCCCCAATCCTTGGGTCCGTCGCTGTCGCACGTCAAGCGAAGGAGGATGAGTTGATCATGGCAGGAGTCTTGGGTGGGGCTTGCAACGCAAAATTACATGGGTTCAATGGCTCTTACTATCGGACATGGAATGAAGCTCGTCCTCTGCTCGCAAATCAACGAAAAAAACCAAAAGCAGTTTCTTGTCTCGCTCTAACGAAGTCATTGTGTTATTGTCATGCATGTTAGTGCCACTTCCCTTGCCGTATGTTTGCATGAACAGGATCTCCTCTTCCTTGCATGTGTCTGCTGCCCAGCGTCTTGTGAACTTCGAATGCATCCAGCTGCAGTTTGTGAGGCTGTGCTCAGGTCAAGTGATATGGCCGAGCTGCAAGGTCACGCCAAGTTCCCCATGTTTCCTTGCGTACAGTCGGCAGCGTACAGGAGGAAAGGGACGAATATAGCATCTATATTGGCAATGAACTGTACGACTTCTCGAAGGCAGTTCCCCCTCTCTTTTAATGATAAATGACATCGGTGGTTGCTCAGATCCTGTTGTGACATTTGATCTAATTAGTTATTGCTCTGTGTGCTCAACTAAGAACACGCAATGATCTTGACTCGAGGGCAATGGACAAATCGCGATTTGACAGCCGAGGAGGGCAAAGAAAGGAGATTGGCGATGCATGCACTTCTTCCTTGTGCAATCATTTCAGCTCACAAGGCCTCGCCCTGCCACCATAGACAGATGAAAAGCCAATGGATTAGCCTGTACAAGAAGATTCACACTTTGCAAGAATAGGGATAGCATCGAGGCTCGCGAGTCATGGGGGAAACGAGGAGAGGGAGGGCCAGAAGTTGGGGAATTCAGGCAGTAAACGAAGATCAAAGCAATTCTGAGTATGATATATTGGCTAGAAGGCCGCAACGTTCAACGAAGCAGGTGTACTATTGCCCTGGCCGGTCAATGCAATGGAAGTAATCTATGCATCTCCATTTCCAGATAGCAATGGACGGTGTGAGTTGCGGATCGGGTGGCAACGGTGAGTAGCCATGTCGAGGCTCAACTAAGCCAAAGCAGAAGGGCAAGCACAAATGGACGAGTGTTAGGTGGGCTCAGACGGTGGGCGAGACTCGGGAGCTAAGTCAATAATGCTCACGCCTAGGAAGCAGCAAGCCGGCCGTTGCAAAATGAAGCCAACGGGCAGCGCCGGGAATGGTGCAGAGAGAGAAGAGGTGAAGAGAAGAGAAAACGGGCGCTTCTTGGGCTCTGGGCACACGTCTAGCAACAGGCGAGCGAGCAGAGTCTTCAGATGGTGAAAGACACAGCAGCAGGGGAACAGGAGCAGAGATGAACAATTTGTATGATTGCTCGCACAGACGGCAAAGGACAGAATAGTGCAGCGTGGTTTGATGAAGAGCAACATTTGGTGATTAGAGTTGGCTGCGAAGATTGCTGGCTCCACCAGACTGCCTCCCGTTTCCATGGACCAAGCCGCACCCTTGGCCGTTTACCGAGCCAGTCAGGTTGCTAGTCGGGCGCTTTGACGATTTCCGTCAACTCCTACCGACGGCCGACACCTCTCCAAATCCATTCCCCCCATTATCGTGCATCCGCATCGTGCAGACCAGGCCTCTCAATCCCACGTCCACGGACAGACATCATCCATCAATTCCTCGCCGTCCACGCTGCATCTCCGCGTCGACCGCCGACCGTCCTCCTGCTGTCTTCTGGTCGTGAACGCCTGCCTTCTGTGTCCTGATCTGCGCCGATCTGACCTTTGCCCGACCAACCAAACACGCTTTCCGTACCTTCCAGCGCCTGATTGCTGACCTGCACCTCCGACTCCTGTCGCTGCCGCTCACTCTCCGTTCTCGTGAGCTCCGCACTTCTTGTCACAGCCGTCACCCACATCTCGTCGCCGCCTTTGAAGCTATAGACGTCGTCGGCGAAACTTCCTACCATCGTCCATCCGCCTAGACACGACCGCGTCGCTCATTAGCCAATTTTTCCTCTACTTTTTCCCGATCGCAAATAGAAATCTACAGCCATGGCCGACGGAAGCGCAGAGTCCATCCAGCAGAAGATCTCAATCGCTCGTAGAGATGCCGAAGCCCTCAAGGACCGCATAAAGAAGAAGAAGGACGAGCTTGCCGACACAACCCGTAAGTCTACCCAGCCACCACCTTCCACTCACAGCACATCCATCTGACCGCCCATCACAGTTCGCGATGTTGCTCGCCAACGCACAGAGGCTCTTCCTCGCCTCCAGATGAAGACTAAGCGCACCCTCAAGGGCCATCTCGCAAAGATCTACGCCATGCACTGGTCTACTGACCGAAGGCATCTCGTCTCGGCTTCGCAAGATGGTAAGCTTATCATCTGGGACGCCTACAGCACAAACAAGGTCCACGCCATCCCTCTCAGATCCTCGTGGGTCATGACTTGTGCCTATGCTCCCAGCGGCAACTACGTCGCTTGTGGTGGTCTTGACAACATCTGTTCCATTTACAACCTTTCCGCTCGCGACGGCCCTACCCGCGTCGCCAGAGAACTTTCCGGTCATTCCGGTTACCTTTCATGCTGTCGCTTCATCAACGACCGTCGCATCTTGACATCTTCTGGTGACATGACCTGTGTGCTCTGGGATATTGAGACCGGCCAGAAGCTGCAAGAATTTGCCGACCATCTCGGCGACGTTATGAGCTTGAGCGTCAACCCTCTCGACAACAATCAATTCGTTTCCGGTGCTTGCGATGCTTTCGCCAAGCTCTGGGATATTAGACAGCAAAAGTGCGTTCAGACCTTCGCTGCTCACGACTCGGACATCAACGCCATCCAATTCTTCCCCAACGGAAACGCTTTTGGTACTGGTTCCGACGACGCTTCTTGCCGTCTTTTCGACATCCGCGCCGACAGAGAGCTGCAGAGCTACACCGTATGTCTTCTTGAATTGGCGTCTAAATGGCAACTTAGCTGACTTGTTTTCCAGATTGGCGAGCCCGTTTGCGGTATCACCTCCGTCGCATTCTCCGTTTCTGGTAGACTTTTGTTCGCTGGTTACGATGACTTCGAGTGCAAGGTATGTATCTGTCATCCTGATCAATCTCTGGAAAATACTGACTTCGGCTAGGTCTGGGATACTCTGCGCGGTGAGAGAGTCGGTACATTGCAAGGTCACGACAACCGTGTCAGCTGTTTGGGCGTCAGCAACGATGCTCTTTCGCTCTGCACTGGTTCTTGGGACTCTATGGTGCGTATCCCGGGTTTCAAGTCCTACATGTTCTTTGCTAACAATCCACACAGCTCCGCATCTGGGCATAATAATCCTATCTCAACCGAGTCTTGTCAACTTCATAATTTTCATCAACGCCATCATGTGTTTCTGTCCAGACAACGGGACAGTGCAACTCCACACCAGAAGAACGGACAAACGATACCACCGAAGGGCATGTGCCACGCAGAACACGCCTTGACCGCAACACAGTGGCCTATTTTCACTTCACACTCTGCCGGAGCAGAGTCTCTTTTTAGGGATTACGGGGGCGGAGCGGTTCTACACAAGCATCTATCCGACAGACGACCTTCGTCCCCTTTTCTTTCCTTCTTCTTGAATCATACAAGTTTCATAATGGAGGTCTTGTGTACTCAAATGTGCGCGACAGCAAGCCTCTGCCAGGGCCGGGGTGGTATTTGGTGTTTAATTCTTTGTCTTTTTCGCAGTTCTCTATCTTTTCTGGCGTCTTACCCATAGCAAATCCCCTGGTTGTCGATTTTTCTACCTCCCGGACTCTGGGTAGAGGGGCAGAGCTGCTGCGCATGGATTAAAAAGGAGAAAAAGTGCTGCGATGGATTTCCCTCTGCTCTTCAACTCTTTTCCTTTTATCAAGCACATGTCCCACGTTCCCGCTGTCAATTTTCATTTGTTGTTTTATAGCGGTTCTTTCCCTCTTTGCGAGTCCTGCATTCGTGGGGTTCAACCACGCGCGCATTCTTCGTAGTGTACTTTTCCTTTGAACTTAAGCAGATACCAGAGAAATAATTCCCTTTTTCATTCTACGAAGCGAGGCATGCATACAACGTAGAGGGCAGTAGGAACCCTTATAATTGAGACGTACTTTAATTGGTGTCTTGCAGTGAAACTTGAAAGTTGGGCAGGCGTGCCGGTGAGGTTGAAACTTGATTGAAGCGAAACTCTCACGGTCATGTTTGAGCAGGACAGATTAAAAAGGAGTTGCAAGCGGGATCCGCTCGAGTGGCTGTTTCACATGCTTCTAGCTTTGATCCTGGACCGTGCAGGTTTGATTTCAAGGCGCTCGGTCCGTGGGATCCGTCATAATCACAGCTACAGGATTCAGGTCGAAGGTTTCGCTGGAGGATGCTTGACATTGGGAGTGGCTTCATGGTCAGACGACGACAGGGCAAGCAGTGCGTGTTCTGAGGGCCTTGTTTGAATGTGCCTTGAAGAAATCCTGAAATTCACATGTTCTATGTATGTGTACTGAGTAGCTGCCCCTGAAATCCCAAACGCCTTTGCATCATCATCAGAGGGGGTATATATCTTCTGCTCGAGGAATGCTCTTCTTGCCTAAACACCCTATCAGTACTCTCTTGCTGCTCGACCTCAAAATTGACATTGATACTTTGCTCCCAAACGCACACGACAAGCACTCACTCCACACTGGACCCTTGATTGACCCTTCTCCGGCACGGTCCACGCTTTAGCAAGAGCAATTCAACTATTGATTGACAAAGTCGCTTTCGCAACACAACCTCATATACACACTCGCATCTCTTCGCAATCATGACGACAGCACAAGACGAATACAACGAGCTCTTCCGCGACAAGTCTCGTCGCACCCAACACCCCGAAGACGACAACGACTCGATTCCCTCAGAAAACGACGACCTCTTGTCCGACTTTGACGACGAACCTTCAGCTCTCCCCAACCTCCCCTCTAGAGATCACGTTCCGCGAAACAAGTCATACTCCAACACAGGTCCTAAGGGTGTCATCGCAGATGCGCAAGCATTTGAAGCTGCGCGACGAGAGCGCAACTCATCGCCAAAAGCTGGAACACAAAACTACGAGTACGCTCCAAACGTGGCACAGCTGAGTCTGGATGGAAGAAGCAAGGGCAGCCAAAGCGGAAGCGACATCGAGAGTGAAGACGAGTTCATGGCCGAGTGGAGACAAAAGAGGCTTAACCAGCTATCAGCAAATGGCCGCCAGGCCAGCAACAGCATCGGCCAGCCGCGCAGCCGCGCTACTTATGGTGGTCTCGTCTCAGTCGACGGCGAGGGCTTCCTGGATGCTGTGGATCGCAGTCCTTCGAACACTGTCGTTATCGTCTTCATCTACGACGACTCATCAGAGGTCAGCTACATGGTCGAGGATTGCATGCGCCAACTAGCTCGCAAGCACAAAACTACTCGCTTTGTCAAGCTGCACTACCTTGATGCTGAGATGGAGCCTGCCGGTGTGCCTGCTGTTCTGGCGTACCGCGGCGGCGACAAGTTTGCAGGTCTCGTGCCTGTTGTCGACGAGATTCCTGATGATGCTGAACTCAGTGCCATCAGCCTTGAGCACCTTTTCCAGAAGTATGTTTCACCCGTCCATTCTCCGTCTTATCAACACTCGACTAACCTTCTTCTCCTACAGACACCAGATTTTGTAACGACATAACACCACCGAGCACGCTTAACGTTGCAGCTGTTGCCACAGAATACCCACCACAGTTTGTTGCCTCGATGGCTTTCACGGAGTTGTACGATCGAGATGGTCATTTTTTTAATTGCATGGGGTCTGGCGCTTCGCGGGCATCTGTCTATATCATTGCCCACCATGTTTTCATGCGCCTTGGATTTGAGGCTTGTATATATGCTTGTATAACATGAGCTTGCAAAAGAGACTCTAATGTTCATCGCCTGCCTTTCCAATCAGAGCAAGACTCGATAGTACACTTGGCAAGGAGAGATCGGATCTTTCGAGTCATCATTCAGCGCGATTGAATACGTCTGGGACCGTAGTAAACCTCCTTCAATGATCGTCCTTTCCAGGTTTATTTTCAAGTCCTGATCCAAGTTGAATCGTTGGTTGGTTGTCACTACGGTGATGATGTGCACGTACGATAGTGATGATCCCATTGACCGTTCGACTATGGAAACCTGAGGCTGGTGTGGACGATCAGAAGAGGCCGACTGCGGGACCAATATTGTATCCACAATCAAGAAGACGATGTTCTGGTGTAACACACGGATCGATTTTAAGGGAGCAGCGCAGTCTTATATGTATGCATTCTACGAGTCTCGGTAATCTGCGAAGACGGTGCAATAGGAGACGCATACTTCAATATTCAATCAAACCTTTACTCCGCATCTTCAAATTACCAACAGTGTCATACGAAGCCAAATCCCACAATCCCACAATCCATGAGCTGACAAGATGGGCTGTGTTGACGACTTTTTGTTTGTTGTGAGGCCCAGTCGAGCAGGCAACTCATCCCGAAAATCATCCATCTGCTTCCCCTTGCCTCAAGGGGCATTCAAGCTCCGAGGAACCGTTTGTTTGCCCTTCTCGAACACTCCGAGGGTAGGCATCTGCTCCCTTACTTCCTGATAGTTCCAGGAAAGGCAACAGTATGAGCCCTAGAAATTCGTGGACCTGCAGTGGATCGTTGGTGATGCCATGCTTGATGGCGCTTTCGGACAATTTCTCGTCCAAGGACGTTGAAGCTTTCAACGACCGCTTTGCCCGGCTACTTCGAGGAGAGCGAACGAGATCAATGACTATCTATCGTCTATCGCACTATACGATACCATGAGTCGTCCTTCTCAAAAACACATGTAAGTCCTGATGTCAAGATAGATACTTGCGACCACAATTGCAGCATCAGCATAAGTCGGCAGTACCTTCTGTGTCCATGTCGGACGACCACCAAATTTGCAAAAGTTCAACGACTCCATAAACCTTTTCCATACTCAGGAAGAAGTTGATTACGACCGTTAGAGATAACACCGCCGAACGTTCGTTTGTTAGCATATCGAAGCCATCTCATTTCCTTGTCCACGACGCACCATGGAGCCTAGCATTCCTTGCCGACGACCCAGACCCTACTCAACACAGACACCGACATCTGATATATAATACCTCTTCCTTGTTGCCCTATTCTTTCTCTCCATCATCCAACCAACTCCAACAGTCTTTTCCAAGTCTCTCACACTCGCTTCTTTCTACTCCTTCCAGACCAACCAACCAAACCCCAAACCCAACCATCAAAATGAAGTCCTTCGGTGTTATTGCCCTTGCTGCCTCGGCCTCTGCTGCCTACATCAACGGAACCGCTCCTGCCAACGGAACCGTCTACACCACTGAGATCGTCACCGCACTTACTACCTACTGCCCTGCCGCCACCACGTAAGCCATCCGACTTGGTAACAACAGCGAACATGACTGACGCCTTTTTCTGCAGTGTTGTCCAGAACGGCAAGACCTACACCGTCTCCTCCGCCACCACCTTGACCATCACCGACGTAAGTTTGATATCCTTTACCTTCCTACCACAAATTTCGAACAGCTTGACTGATTTACTCCATGCAGTGCCCTTGCACCGTCGTCAAGACCATGGCTCCCTCTGCCACTGGCTCTTCCAACGGCACTGCCTCTGCCACCAAGCCCGCCATCTACACTGGTGCCGCCAACAACGTCGTCGCTGCCGGTTACGGTCTCGCCGCCCTCGGTGCCGCCGTTGTCCTCCTGTAAATGTCTTGATTGACATGTTTACACGAACAACCTCTGACATGACACCTGTTACGCCCTCTTATATTTCGTATCTCTTCTTCATCTTTCAAAGTGGCATTTCTTCGAGCCTTTTGAAATGTATCTAAATTTTTCGGTTTGCTTGTTTCTTGGGAGACGGGCCCACACGGTGCATCAGGGATATTCTAGACCCCATTTCTGATGTTTTTGTGGGTTTGTTTTTGGTTTTAATTCTTCTATGGGAGGTTTCTTACATACTTCTTTTTATGATGATTTGTTCATTCTATACTTCAATTCTTCTTGCGTGTGCGAGAACTAGTGTGTTCGCGGCGGCTCTCTTGATTGTTTTCGTTGCTATCAAGCTTGAGAAACGCAGATCCGCCTCCCCGTCCTCGATGGCTCCACCACATTGATGTACACACTTGCCAATCACAGTAGCGTGTATTCCATACCGAGAAAGCAACTTCTTATCCATAGCTACCTCCTAAGGGCCGTAACAGGGTATTTGAGAGCATGATCACGACACGCCAGGGTAACACCCTCGCCAACCAGTCTTGACAAATTCAAACTCCACACCCTCATCTTTGGAAGCAGCAACAGTAATTGCGAAGTAGTCATTCCATCCTGGATCCCATATATACATACATGTCCATCATCTTTCAAAACGCCACTGTAGTCCCATATATACATACACTACAATCCATCCATCATTCACAAATCCATCTTCCTCAGCTTTGTACACTCTTTCTATTCCTTCTTACCACCAGCACCGAGGAAATCAAAGAAGCCCTCTATTCCAGAGTCGACATTTGTCAACAAGTCATCCAGTGGATCTGCTTTTCATCAGTATCTTGTATGCTGTCGATGTCTTGCAAAAGGATGGAAAGTGGTTGCTTACTGGCGGCATCACCGATGACATCTCTCTTCTTCTTATCGCTGCTTCCGCTGGGGATGGAGAGGAAATCGAGACCGCCGCGGAGGCCTCCCTGGACGTTTGTGAGGAGGTCGTCTAGAGGGTCTTGTTTTTGCATCGTGTCAGTATCCGAGATCGAGATGGCTGGAGTGGTGGAGGATAACGCACTTGCTGGATCGCCAATAACGGCGTCATCTCTCTTGGTCTTGCTACTTCCACTCGGGATGGAGAGGAAATCGAGACCACCGCGGAGACCGCCTTGGACGTTTGTGAGAAGGTCGTCTAGAGGGTCTGGTTGTTCATGATATGTTAGATTTTGCTGAAGTGAGTGATGGTGTGGCGAAGGGCAACACACTGGCAGGGTCTCCAACAACAGCATCGTCTCTCTTCTGCACAGGCAAAGCCGACACAGAACCCACAACTGCAAAAGCAGCAACTATGGTCTTTGCAAAAAACATCGTGATCAATCCGTCAATTCGTATAAATCGTAAAAATCGTCTGTGCGTGTGAATGTTCCTTTTGTTTTTGGTTATGAGTGGGTGATAAAGAGCAGGGAGACGACGGTGTGAACAAGAATATGGATTGCAAGAATTATAGAAGCGCCTTCGAGGTGAGTATATATCCACCCCCGAACTTTTTCAATTCAGTGGTTCGCTCTCCGTCATGGATTGTCGGGAAGTGAGGTTTGTTTCGATGCGTTTGCCGGACTCGGTTCGTTGATCTTGTCGATCCTTGCTTGGAGACGTCGCTCGTGCGCGGCAGCGCGGGGGCAGCTGTTTCGCTGAGGCTGGAGGGGTTCGGAAAGGCCATGGGTGGTGATGGGATTGAGGATATGGACTGTGGAGGGTATGAATTGATTCTGCGAGATGTCGTGCAGCTTGTGCGCATAATTTCGTGCCTGTCTGATGAGCATGCTGGTGGTGGTGATCCTGGTAGATCTGATCAGCGTGGGAGCCGTCAGCCAGCCGCAGCTTGATGGAGGGGCTGATAGGAAAGCACAAATCAAGCTCTGCAAAGCTCGCCGTACGACCAATGAATGGCATGTATAACAAGATAGGTTCAAAGATACGAAGACAGTGAATAGAGGCAACACGAATAATTGAAAGAATAAAATTCACATTGGAACAAAAGTCACAGCAAAGTCAAAAGTGATGTTTGAGGGGTATTTGTGATTTTGGGTATTATGGATACATCATGAAAACCATTGTATGGAGAGCGCTGATTGCCCTACCATCGCCGGTGTCGTTGTAAAAAGTGAACCCCTCATAGCAAAGAACTTGAGCTCAACCCTGAGAAGGGGAGCTAGAGATGTTGTCGTGTCATGCCGTCGTGTCGAAAGTCATCATGAGAAAAGACTTGGTCGAATTGATGGTGGTGAGAAGGTTGAAGAACACTTAGATGGAGTTCTTGTTGGCGGAGGCGGAGCCCTCGTGCTTCTTCTCGTCGACCTTGTCGGAGGCGGCGCCCATGGCACCAGAGACACGGCCGGAGATGGAGTCGTCGGCAGAGTTGCCCTTGGCCTTCTCCTTGTTGGCCTCCTTGGAAGCGGTGGCACCGGCACCCTGAACGGTCTCAGAGACGTACTGGGCGGCGTTGTTGAGAGAGTTGCCGATCTGGCCGACAATACCCTCGTTGGGAGCGTTGGCGTTGGGAGCAGACATTTTGATGTGTGGGTTGGGTTGGTTGTTTGGTTTGAAAAGAGAAGATTGTTTGGATGTTTGTTGATGAAAAAGAGACGGAGGATGGTGGTGAGAGGAGCTTCTTAAGTAGCTGGGAGCTTGGGAGTTGGAAGCTGCCAGAGAGCTCACTTCCCAATGCGGGACAAACAACAACGTAGGTCACTATGACGTGTGAATTCACTTGGGGCCACTTTCTCTCCTTCACTTTCCCACTCCACACCAGTCCATCCAAGCAATTCTACGGGTGACGATTTACGCTGCTCGTCTTCAGCCACAACACGCTACTTCCTTGCTCGGTCACTGGAGGAAGCCACCTGACGCTGTTTGCGTACGCCTCCGTCTACTGAATCCCCGATGAGCGATTTAACGTGGGGCTCAGGCCGAGGTGAGGGGCAACAGCTGGCCAGCTGGTGGCTGCTGCCTTGTGCGAGCGGGGTACGTCACAGCTACGGAAACGTCATTTTGAGGCTCTACCTTGGATTTCAGCACGTGAGCTGGTCTTTGTGAGGCATGTGAAGGGGCTGGACCTCGCTCTCAGGTGGAGCTTCTCATTAGAGTGATCGAGATTGTTGCTGCCGCTTGCGAGTCCTTCACCGTCTCTGCACCGTCTGGAGCTGTGAGGCGCTGAGCATGGGCGGGATCGAGATGGGAAACATCAAAGGCCAAGTGTCACTTCACAAATACTCGTACTCGTACCTACTTTGCCATGAATAGTTATGTTACTGTTGCACCAAGTATTAATCAGATCGCTCTTCATCCTATGCCGCTGCCAACCGATACACAACCATGGTCAAGGATTGGAAGGGTGCTGGGTGGAAACGTTGTCAACACGACTTGCACAAAGATGCCAATTGCAAAAGAGCATAGAATACAGAGAATGCATATTTGATCATGATTCCGCGCCTTTCGTGTCCGGTCCAAGAACCTCCTTTTTCTCTTTCTTCATAAACCACGACACAAGATGTGATAGATCGAGGCTTCCATGCCAAACAGATAACCATCTGTTTCCCACAACTCAGGCAAAAAGGCCAGCTATCGACAACAACAAAGACATCAGGAGAAAGGGTCAAATTTTATAATGTACACGGCAGAGTAGGGGAGTTACACTGCGAGATGTCTAGAATGGAGGAGTGACGGGGCCGGCGGCCATGGCGCTCTCTTGCTGGGCCATAACCTCCTCCTCGGCAGCCTCGATGGAAACGGCAAGACCGACCTTTGCGGCGTTCTGGCAGAAAAGGTCAGTGGTATGTCAAGTATGAATGTACGAAGAATAGCGCTTACCTTGACGTGGTCGAGCTCACCAGCGAAGGTGATCTGGACCATGGGGACAATTCTCTTCTCGAGCAAGACACCGAGCTTACCAGCAGTGTCGACCTGAGCTCTGAAGCTGCTTGCTCTGAAGTCGTACTTGGCACCAAGAGTGGCAACACCCTCCTTTCTCATGCCGCCCATCATGGGGTTGCCGGCGAATTGCAGGTTGAGGTCGACACCAGTCTCGAGCTGTGCGGAAAGTCTTCTCCAGTAAGAACCCTGGACACCACCGGAAGGCATAAGCTGAGCACTGGCGATCCAGTCCTCGCCCTTGTACTTGGCGGCGTAGCTGATCATGGCCTCGGGGCCGAGCTGGGCAGCAGGTCTCTGGTAGACAGCCTCAAGACCGAGAGCAAGTCTAGGGGTGATGCTCTGGAGGTAGCTACCAATGAAGATACCAGTAAGAGGACCGTCGAGGATGGAGGGGTTCATGGCCTTGACCTGAGCAGTGAAGTCGTTGCCAACGTAGTCGTTCTCGAAGGAGAACTGGGCACCTCCAGGACCAGCCATGGAAGCAGCCTGGATCTGGGTGGTGGTCTTTGTGACCCAGCGGGGAGTCCATCGGTAGTTGAAGCGGGCAGAGAGGGAGAGGTCGCTGTCGAGGTTACCTTGGCAGAAAATCTAGGAGTGTCAACAGGTGGGCATTGAGAAAGCGGCGCACAGACGAGCATACCTTGTTGGTGCCGTAGAGGGCGAGGAAAGCATAAGGAGGTATTTGCTGGGAGCCCTGGGAGAAGGCGTGCGAGACCTGGAACAGCGGCGAGACGCTAAAGGCCTTTGTGAGGTCGGCGCGCAGGCCGGAGAAGGACAGATTGTTGAGGAAGACATCGCGCTGGACCTCCTTTGCGACGTTCTCGACGGTACCAGGGTTGGTGAGACCCAGAGCCTCTCTTCGTGCCTGGAAGGCTGAGTATGTATCCTTCAGCGCCGAGGCCAGAGCATTGTTGGACACAGCGGACAGAGCGCCAGACTTCTTCTCGGCGACAGGAGCCACAGGCGCCACGGGAGGGTAGGGGGTGGTGGTGATGGGAAGCGACGTCATGATGTAGACTTTTGCTGCTGAGGGCGATTGAACGAGTCTTGGGACACCGGCGGCGGAAGGCGGCGACGACGGGACTCTGTTGAAAGACTAAGCGACGGGTCGACTCTGACACGGCTTAGATGCAATGGCGCGCGACAACTCTTTCAAAAGAGATGGGTTGATGGTGACTTGGGCGCTCGTGTCTGCTTTGCGCGACCGACGACGTCGATGCCAAAAATTTAGGCCGGCGTGATTGGACCGATGACCTCCACTCCGAAGCCGGCCAAGGCTTCACGTCTCAGTCTCACTTTCTCTTTCTTTTTCTTGGTGGCAGCTCCCATTTTTTACTCATCGGACCAACAAAAGCAGTAGTCTGGGCTGGCTGTTGGAAAGGAACAGCTGCTGGCAGCAGAGGGGCCTGGTAGCTGTTGATGGGGTTGTACGCAGGCTGGCTGAACTGTGTGGCTGCTTTCTGTTCTTGCAGAGCAGACAAGGTAGGTGCTCTTTGTTGGGTCTGCTGTGGATGATTGAAAGAAGAGGCAAAGGGGTTGTTGAAGCCAGTGGCCTGAGGAAGTGGAGCCTTTGGTTTCTCGGAACGAAGTTGAGGAGGGATCTTGGTGACCGGCTATATCTGTTAGCCATTGTCAAGCGGCTTGTTGAAAGTCCACTGACAGCAGCAACACCGGTGCGAGGTTCATCCTCGCAGGGGATCAAGTCCCACGACAAACCCTCGGAGGGAAGCACCTCGTCCTCGGATACAGAGGCGGTATCCTCAGAGGTGCCTCCAATGATCTTGCCCTCAAAGACTTGTGCAGACGAGAACGAGATCGAGTATCTATATCCATATCAGTATAACAAATCGTCTAGCGGCACCAGTAAGGATGAACCCACGCCATGGTTGATGTATGGTAGGCATCAACCATGGCAGATCTTCCTTACGGATATAGTCGTTGCTTCCATATTGAAAAAGAAGGAGCATCTGTAGCGACTTCCTTTGCGAGAATCTATCGCCGCATATCATGTGCTAATCTTCCCGCATTGTAACTGCCACCAAGGATCTGACTTGTTAACATGCAACACATAAGGTAGGTTGGAATGATCTCGATCACGTTGTTCTTAATCGAATACGTTTTACAATTTTCTGCGCAGCGACTGACATTAGTCTATATCATAGTTGCAATAGAAGCTTGGCTACGATACCTAGTTTAGCGGCTTGGACAGTGATCCGCACTTGCATCATATGGTACCTCATAATAGGATTGTAGTCTGAGGCATGATGGTATTGTATGTGGCATCGCACTTATCATTAGAGGATCAGTTATAGTTCCACAAAGTGTCTTGATTGCTTGTACCGTCCCTTTTCCTGATGTGACTACTAGTCGTCATCCTACTCCTCAACCTCATCCTCTTCACCCTCTTCACCCTCTTCACCCTCTTCACTCTCTTCATTCTCTTCGTCGCCAATATCACCTTCTTCATCCATAGAGACCACTTGAACCGCGGGGTCGGGAATATCAAAGATTTGCTTAGTATTGACAGGCTTCCATGTCAAAGCAAGAGCAAGTGAATTCTGTGAGTATGCGCCGAAGTCTGAAAAAGTGCAGATGAGATTGAGAGCAGTACAGTTTGGACAGTGTCCGTCCTTAGTACCGCAATTTGTTTTGTGGTTCAGTCGACAGGAATCACAGTTGGCGGTTGGGTTGTCCCGAAGCGGCACGCGGATGCTAGTGCGCCATGCTGGATCGATCTTGGCTCGAATATTAGCTTCCACTTCAGCGGTGGTCAACAAGCGAGGGCCCTCATGAGCCGGGACATTGCACGGTTCTCCAAGGTCCTTGATCTGAACAACCTGTTCAAGATGATCGAACGTCGATACCACGCCTTGCATACTGGTCAGCGTCTCATTCTGCAAGAATGGGAGGTCTGGACCAGGGTTGATGATTTGATTCTTGAGGAAGTGGTAGATGAGGATTCCTACGCGATAACTGGATGTAGCACCTCGTATGGTTCTGTCTTTCTTGCGAGTTTTGAGTTGCTGTTTTTGCAAGTAGAGGGCTTTCCACACACCATCTTTGCTCCACTCAACACGTACACCCCAGGAGTTTGCCTTAGCAACGTCGTTGGTTCCGAAAAGGTCTGGCAGACGAGCATAGCAGTACTCATGTTCTGCATCGTTGTCCTTGAGCTCAAACACCACATGAATCTCAGTTCTCGGTCCAATGAGCTCTATCTGGCGGAGCGATAGTTTAAGCATAATTGCACCCATCCTAAAAACAGTGCGCCTTGGGGTGAGACGCCTGCCGGCTCGACGCAGAGTGTGGCCTATACCTTCAGCGTAGCTGATTGTCCAACTAGTCTTCGCCCAAGAATTGGACTCCGTAAGAGCAGACTTAGCATTGAGACCGACTGTACTGCCGAAGCTAGTACGTGCAGTACCACCAGGCCAGAGTATAGAGGGAGAGGCAAAGACTTGATCTGAGATATGCTTGAGAGTCGAGCCTGCCATCTGGTCAAGTGCAAATACACCTGCAGAAGTCTGCAAATCGTGTGCAGCTGCAGTTGGCATGGTAAACGGTGCATTGGATGTATAGACATGAGCCGTTGTTTGTAGCATACTCTGGACCACTTGTTCGGCAAGGGAAAGCCATCTTGAATTGGTAGGAAGACTACACACAGGAACCATCTTGAAGCTGGTGGCCTGGCGGGCTGCGCCGTAATGGATGCTATTTTGGGCCCTTGTAGTGCTTTCTGTTGTGTAGATGTGATCTTTCTTTCTTTGGCCTGGTTTGATACTCTTGCCATCATAAATCTCGGGTTGGCGGTTGTTGGCAAAGTAATAGATGATAATGTAGATGATCCACCATTCGGTGAGGTTGCTGCGAGAGATTTCGGGAATATTGGCCAAGTCGTTGACTGTGAATCTAGGATCCGAAAGAGTATCAAGCTGCGTGCCACCTTGTGTGCGACGGATCTGGCGGAATCCTTGAAAGATCTGATTGGCAGCCTCGCCTGGTCGTTTCCTGATATCGTCGAGGGATCTGTTGTACCCGTACACTGATTCACGGTTCTCGTAGAACGCGTCAATCAGAGTTGAGACCGTACGCCACACTACTCCAGCTGGGTTGTGGAGTGACGGAGTTACGCCAATGAGGTTGATTGCGGGTGCGGTTTGGCGTACGACTGCGACAGGCTCACCAACTCTAGCTCGAGTTCCGATCCAGATTGTGTCGCGTCTGACCCAGCCACGCCGAGTGGGATTTGAGTATTCGATTCGAGCGAGTTGTATCTGTGTGCCGGGAGCGTTCATAACTCCGATCACTTTGAACTGATCGCCTTTGGTAATGTGGATGCCGGTTGCATTCGCAGCGGCATATGAACCGACTGCGACTGCGGGAAAGCCGACCGGCCAGTCAGACATGCTTTGCGACATGACCAGTGTTTGGCGTTCCTAGTTAACTTGGTTAGTTGACATGTATGTCTCTGAAGGGGTGGGCGTTATACGCACCAAGAAGAGCTTTGGTATTGGTGCGATGGGGATGTGGACGGTGTAATGAGAGGAGACGAAACTGAGGTAGGCCGATGCAAGATCAGTAGACAAGTGTGAGGGAAGTAGGCGAGAGGACGCGGCGTGAAAGAGTATGTGTAGCTTGTGTGGTGATGACGGCAGTGAAGAAAGATGGGCGGCCACTATGAAATTTTTGTCGAGAAGCACCTACGAGAAGACAGAAGAATATAAATCACTTGCTTTGCGTGTTGGTGCCTACGGGGTCTAACAATAACAAGACAGGCAACAAACAAGACAAGCAACAAACACAGCTAGTGAGAGACACGACAAGGAACAAACACGACAAGAGAGAGACAACACACATTTCTGCTGTAGTGAGGACTAAGACTGGTGCATCAAGTTCAGAAGAGACGGAAATGTGATCAGTACGACCACAAATGGACTGCTATACCATTGATATTAGCGGCTTCAGAAACAAAGTTGTCTACACTTGCGATGCAGCGGCGACTGTCGTTGTGTGCGGAACTCCGCGATCGGACAGCCAAGCACGGAGGAACAAATGTCTGAAGAGGGGGTGGGGCTCGCCATTCCGCCCTCTGTCTCTTATCTACACCTCCAAGTTGCTTGATACTGCTTGCATTGACCGGACATTATTCCTCCTGGCCTGGACTTTTGTTTCTTGCTCTCTGCTTTGCTCTGTGACTCGCCTCTACCGACTGTGCGGTACATCACCCATTCCATACTGCCAAGATCAGCTGCTTGTCTCGTCGCTCACCTGTTCTCGCGGATCACCCTCTCGGAAACTGCTACCAATTTATCCATACCCAGCATACTGATTTTACCGGCATCTAATTGCCCTTTCTTTAACCATGGACACTCTTCTGTACGTCTTTCTCCTTTATGATATCTCCGTCCCTCCTGTCAATTGCAAACATGGCCGTAGTACATCCTTTTATAATATCTCATAACCATGCTGTCAACCGTACATTTACTAAGACAAAACTTCGCATCAGTACGGCCGATGTTATGGCCAGCTCACCAAGTTGGAAGCGCAGATCAAGCACTTTCGTCGATGCAATTCACGATTTGCCCGAAAAAGAGAGCATGGCCCCTGCCCAACTCTACAGCACTGAATCTGGCCGTTTGTTCCACTCTGGCAGAATAGTGATTGCCACAGTCGGTTTGCCTGCTCGAGGCAAAACCCATACCTCAGTTGCTCTGGCCAGGTATTTGCGCTGGCTGGGAGTCAAGACGCGTATCTTTCATCTTGGCGACTACAGGAGAGCGACCATGGGCGAGGGCCAAGAAGTTCCTGACGACTATTTCTTCATCAATGCATCTCCCTCTTCCGTGCTACTTCGTCAGAAGATCCTCAGGAAATGCAGAGAAGACATCTACAACTTCCTCGAGCACGAGAACGGCCAGATTGCCATTTATGACGCCGTCAACCCTTCTGCCGCTGGCCGTATCTCCCTCGCCAAAGAGTTCTCCAAGCATAACGTGCAGACCCTCTTCATCGAGTCGCATTGCACAGATGAGAAGATCATCGAGGAGAATGTCAGAAGTGTCAAGATCTCTTCTCCTGACTACCAAGGTTGGTCCGACAAGGATGCCGTCAAGGACTACCTGGCCAGAATCAATGCTCGTATCCCCCATTTCGAGTCCATGGAAGAGGCCGAGTTGCATTACGTGAAGATGATCAACGCTGGAGAACGAGTGATTGTCAACAATTGCGCTTTCAACTACCTATCTCAGCGCATCGTCTTCTACCTTCTGAATCTCCACACCAAGCATAGATCGGTTTACTTCGCCAGAGCTGGTACTACGAGAGACGAGGACTCATACAAAGCCGACGCTTCACTATCTGAGGATGGCGTTTCCTACTCTAAGAAGATGGCTGATGCACTCATCAACCACCGTGAGGACGAGCGCAAGGAGTTCATCGAGAGAGGCGGTCCTGATGTTGCGCTCAAGCCGCTCACCATCTGGACATCCACCAGGCGACGCACAGTGGAGACATCCCATTATCTGGAGAGCCTAGGATATCGTGTGAAACAGCGACCTCAGATGAGTCAACTGAACCCTGGTGTATGCGAGAAGATGTCCGAAGACAAAATCAGGGAACAATATCCTGAAGAAGTGCGCAAGCATGAGCTTGATCCTTACCATCATCGTTACCCTCGTGCAGAGGTAAGACTTGCTAAAAGCGGATTGAGCCCAGAAATAAGCTGACATAGTCATAGTCTTACCACGATCTAGCCGTACGCCTCGAGCCCATCATCTTGGAGCTTGAGCGCGAGCAAGACGATCTGCTCATCATTGCTCATGAGAGTGTTCTGAGAGTGCTCTATGGTTATCTGATGGCTTGTGGTGCACGCGACATTCCCAAGCTGCAATTCCCTCGCGACGAGATTATTGAGGTATGTCTGCAATTTGCCGCTTCTCAAGGTAACCTGCTGACTTTGTTTGCGCCAGATCGTCCCTGCCTCCTACAATAATGAATCTAGACGTATCCACGTCCCAGGCCTTCCCGCTCAAATAATTCCTGACAGTCCCGAGGACTTGAAGCTTCCTGTACCCCCATCAGGAACTATCACTCCATTCTCTGGCTTGGGTACGCCTCAAGGCACAGGCACGCCTGAGTCAAAGGAAGAAGGTATGGCAAAGCCTCTGCCAATGGTTAACGTCCACCCCAGCAGATAGCTAGGGAAGTAGGTTTGTCTCCCAATGCATCGAAACGGTTGTTCGATAGCACGGTCGGAGTTCTGTTTCGTGGTTATCTATTCGTTTCTTGTCAATGTCTTTGCAGGCGCGCTTTTTTGGCCACACTATACCAGTCTGGAGCATCACTTTTGAGGCTCCGGGGCAAACACTTTTCGCTTGAACATTCAACTACTCCGTACAGCACTCTCGATTACAGAATAGCGAAACTTGTGGAAATTCGAAATTATCTATAATCATGACTGCCGAACGTGCACTGTGCTTTCCTCGGTAATGAGCGACGGTCTCGAACCTCCGCAGAGTTGTCAAAGCACTCCCAAGACATTTCCCTCCACCTCTTCCGCCTAGACGAGCTTTATATTTGGACTTCTTTCGTGTATTTGAGGCTCTGCAGGACCCGAACAATGATCGCATACCAGGCCTGAGCAATAAACATGCCCCAATCGAGCTTAATCCAATGGTGGCTTGGGACAGTCCCGCGCCCGAAGGAACGCGCAGCGACCATGCTGACCTCTCAGGCTTCAGCTGCGACTTCCTTCGTTTTCGCGAAAGAGAAAGTAAACTCGGACTAGTTTGACCACAAGAAGTGCAGGATGACTTTGTTTTTCCGCCGAGATACATTTAGATCTGCTGATTGCTCTCTTTCCACTCTTTGTACACACCCGACTCTTTACTGACCGCGACTTTTGATCTTTGTACCCAATCTCTCCAGCACGCAATCCACGCTTGTCCCATCACGCAATTTCTAGCCAAGCTGTGCTCATGCTGCATACACGATAGCATTCCACGCGGACGACTCATCAGCCAAAGCAAGAAATACATATATGCGAATTGCTGGCCATAGTGTTTTTGATACTGGATTACCTTTTTCCTCTGCTCTCTCTTTCTCTCTCCAGATCTTCCAACGGTGCCCCGACTTTTCTTGCTATCGACGAGCGATGAACGCTGAAAAGACTACTCTATCCAACGGTTTCGCGCCGTTACTATCAACGGTCAACGGAGAGTACGCGACCATGGCGTCCATAATCACATCCACCTCACCACGATCACGGAATCAATCCGGAAAACAAGATGAAGACGATGAAACCAAGTCATTACTCGATTTCGAGAACCCAGGACCGGCGACACTACTCTTCTGTCTGATCCTCAACGTGCTCGTCACGATATCGTGGTACTACATCAACATCGACACCTCCGTGGCCGACACGATAACGACGAGTCTGCTATGCCGCTACATCTACGACGCTCTGGTACTCATACCCATGGGCCTGTTCTCGCTTTTCGAGTGTCTGTATTGTTTTGGCACGTTGCTGTGTCTGAGAAGAGACGACCGCGCACTTTGTATTGCAAGAGTGGCACTTGGAGGCATGCTCGGCGCGTCGGTGATCGTCAAGTTTGGACTTGAGGCTGGTGTCCTTGATGCAACTTCTTGGGCTCAGTTGTGCTTCTGGGCCGTCACCGGAGTGTTGCCTGGTGCTGGTGCTGTGGCTCTGATTGGCTTCTCCTGGGACTGTATGTACTGGGGTTGCTCGAGGGAGGACGCGAGCGTGGTGGTGGTCATGATGGATGAGAAGAAACCACTTTTAGAGAAGGAAGATGTTTGATGCATAACGTTTGTCATTTGGAGTTGGGCGCCAGGAAGGCTATGGGACTGCGCAACGAGACGCAGAGCGAGTGTGAAGCAGGCTGCTTCTGTCACGACAGGCGCCGCCATAAGGATCAATCTATAATGGCTCAGGCGTTCAGCCATGTACATACAGACGCTCAATACGCGATATGTCATATTCTATACAGTCTCATCAGCTTTTGAAAACACGATCTAAATCGCGAGGCCGTCAAATTGTTCGTGAACACATCTAGGCTTCACCGGCTTGCTTCCAAAGATTGCGGAAGCCAGTGACACCAGCGATCAAGCCGAGAACACCCAGCCAGTCGTTGCTCAGAGCACCAGATTCCAAGCTGTAATGGTATGAAACCGGCGCCCAAGCCAAATTGACAGTCATCTGTCTCTTCCACAAGGCCTCAGCTGCTTGTGTCTCGGCCTTTGTGGCAGCGCTATCGCCAGACGATGTGACGGTGGGCTTGAGCTGCCAAACACGAGCAAGTCGCACAGCTTCCAGTGCAATATATGCCATCCAATAGCGCGAGCTCCACACCCACCACTTATTCTGCTGCTTTGTGTTGAAGCGCTCGCCACGAAGCACACCCTTTGACGCCAGATATGCCACATTCTCATACCACTGGTACAAGGTGATTGTCCAGATCTGACCCCATACGGCAGTCTTGATAAGGCCATCCTTGGGCGGATTGTTCCACGTGCTCTTGCCCCAGGTATACAGATCCAGCGTCTCGACAAAGACACGGGTGAAGCATCTGAAATCGCTGATCAACTCTGACAAAGCCTTGCTGCCTGCAATAACATGGCTGAGTTTATCGTCGGGAGGTGACAAAGTCGCAACGACTGTTTCTCCGGGTAGCATGACGGCACCGAGTTTGCGCGAGACGGAGAGGAGGAGACGGCGGTATCGTAGACCTTGGAGACGGGAGAGCTGGGTGTAGACGATGATGAGGAGGTATTGAAGTGTGCAGAGAGTCTTGTCTCTTCCTGCCGATGTGGACATGACCCGAATGAGTCGGTCGAGCATGCTGTCGCTTCTGCTCGCAAGCAGTCGCGCGACGTTGTTGAGGTTCATCTGTGACATGTTTATATTGTGCGGTGTGGTGGAGGAAGCTTCTGTGTTTCGGCGATTGGAGCAGCGATAGTGCTATCGTCTTCTTTGCGAAGTCGGTGTCGCTGGAGATGGGCCGAGTGCGTGAATCGATTTGGAGACGACGAGGAGAAAGAGGTCAGAGATACAGGAACAAGGGGCCTACAGTGGTGAGTGCTATTGCCGAGGGTTGCGACAGGGTCTTACTTCTAAACAATTCATGGCCGACGGAGGACGCGGCATACCGAGGTTATCGTCGTGCGACAGGCCGCCTCGGCTGCACCTTCTGCTTTGCGCCATCTTCACATGCTTCCAGAAGAGGCATATCCTTCCGAACCGACGACAACGTAAATCTATTCACCCACGTTAGCCCTTAGGACTGGTTCTCTGATGCTGCCTATGGAATGGACAAGCTGAGTTAGTTTTAGTGAGAAGTCATGTACATCCTCACTCGTTTTGCTGCTGCAGTCTGCCATGTATCATAATTTGCGCACATTCACCTTCTGAGTCACCACAGACAAGACAGCTGATTAGTCTAACTGCTGGCCTTTGCTAGAGTCCAGGTAAAGCTATAAGAAGAGGTCTTACCCCAAGCTCTGCATCTTTTGTTCATCCACTACCTACATGACACAATCTACTATCAGGACTAGAGGTGTTCATACTTCCACTTCATTGTTTATTCGGTCTTTATCGGTCTTCATCATCGACATGCGGCCATTTTCAACAAGCCACTCAGCCTCATGAGTGGCCAAATTTCACCAAGCCTCTTGCAAGAGCCATTTCAACCATCAAGATCGACGAAAGCCATCTAGCTTCGTCCATCTCAAGCATCACAACCACGATCCAAGTTGTCCAGTTGCCTAGCCACACAACTTCATCGTCGTTACAAGCACATCGTGCACCCAACACACAGCTAACGAGCTGCCGGCCTTCTTCTTCTGCTTCTTACCAAACAAAAGCATCACAAAATTCGTCACATCAAGCCAGCAACCAGCTGCCAAATGTCCCTGCAATCGCAAACTCCACCACGTCAACCCCGTTGCACCTTCGTTATCAAGCAACACAATGGCTCAATGAAGTCATACTCGTCATTCAACACAATAAACACGATCACCACAATCAAAGCAAAGGCCAAAAACCACTGCCGATCACCCAACCGCACGTTATGAAGAGAGATCAGACATCAGCGTCGCCCGAATCAACAGAGCGTTCCGCAGCAGCCCCGACTGCTCAATCTCACCATAAATCACTGCAACAACCAACAAGACGCACGCTATGAAAAGAAACCAGACACCAGCGTCGCCGAATCAAAACGGCGTTCCGCAGCAGCCTTGACTGCTCAAGTTCACCATATGCTATCGCAACGGTTATGAAGAGAAATCAGACACCAGCAGTCGCCAAATCAAAAGCGTTCTGCAGCAGCTTCGACTGCTCTTTTTCACCATCTACCACCACCATAACGGTTATGAAGAGAAATCAGACACCAGCAGTCGCCAAATCAAAAGCGTTCTGCAGCAGCTTTGACTGCTCCTTTTCACCATTTACCACCAAACAACCACAACGATCCAAGCAACCCGCTTTAACCAACTGCAACCAAAGCAATATCAGCCTCTTTGCTAAAAGCCCACTTTTGCAGAAGTGGCCATCAACACTATCGGGTCACTGCACCGTGTCGTCGAGTCCACGGATTCCGGTCACAGAGTAGCACGCCATCCGAGATTTGTTATCACCATCAACACTATCAGTTCACTGCACCATGTCGTCGAGTCTACGGATTCCGGTCACAGAGTAGCATGACGTCCAAGATTTGTTATCACCACCAAGATAAATCATGATCATCGTGATCATCATGATCAACACCAACAACGTTTCTTTGCTGCACCAAGCCATCGAGTCACGAAGCTCTGTTCAAAGAGTCGCGCATTCCAGAACGTTTTGGTCACCAACAACGCTTTTCCACAAACAAGTGTCATTGACACTGCCAGATCGCTGCACCTTGTCGCCGAAGGGTCTTCAAGTCGCACTTTCTGAAGAAGCAACCATCGCTATTCAAGTCTACTACAGCACCATGGCATCGGACCTTCGGGTTTCTGTCAATGTGTCGCGTATATCATGACACCAGCGATGATGAACCATACCGCCATCAAAGTCTGTTGCTGCACCGAGTCGTCGAGTCACAGAACTCCGGTCATCGTGTCGCGCATTCCATGACAGCCAACGGTATCATGCCATTTGTCGCACCAAAGTCAATGGGAGCCTTCTACCCAGTACAAAGAGTCGCACATTTGAAAGCATAACCCTCATACTCGTGAGCGAGAACGACAGAACTACGATGCCATGATTTGGTTTGAGACGAGCCATACATGTCACGTAGACCGCGAACGCTTCACACCGCCATAAACGCCATTTGCATGCAACTTGTCAATGGGAGATCATCAGCCCTAACAAGAACTGTATCTATGAGACGTGCACCACCTACTACGTAGTTTTTCATCGCCATCGGCTGACAGACTGTTTGCACCTTGTCGACTGTTTTGACGGACAGGACATAGCCGTGCACAGCTGCAACGTATCGCGAACATCAACAGATGCTGCACCATGTCAAGGCGACGAACTTTGACACAGGGCTGCGCATCAACCAAGAGCAGAAGAAGCAAGACGCCAACAAACAACCACCAACGCCTACCATCGGCAACAACATCAACAACAAAAGAAGTATCAAGCCCATCCATTGACTCAAGCTTCCCATCTCTTCAACGGGCACCGAGTTCAATCAACTTCTCAGGACACTCAAGCTTCCCATTCCTAAGGGCAACGAGTCCGTCCAATCAACCAGAAACAATCGAAGTCACCAACAACAACCGAAGTATGAACAACCTGCCAACCACAACGACATCTCAAGCTTCCCAATCTCCTCAACAGGGCAACGAGATTTGTCAAAGTCAACTGCCCGTCATGTCAGGGAAACAGATCACCACGCAGCACAACTATCAAAAGGCAATCTTTTCACAACCACACGGGCTAGTCTATTTGGGTTTTTTCCGCTTTCCCAAAAGTAACAGACTGATGATGAAATTACCAAGACATGAAGTTGGCATGTATGCTTTCCCTTGGGCAAGGGGGCATTCTACTATACTTCCATCTTTGGTTTTTTTCATCTGTGTTAGATAGAAAACATCATTTTTCGGATCAGGTTGGAGGAATTTTCTTGATCACTTCGCAAAAAGTTGCCGTAGTTAGTTTTTTGGGAGGCCCTTTCTTTCTTTTTCTCTTTTTTCGGCTATTTTTGTTATTTCTTCATCTTCTTTACTTGCAGCCGCTGCTTAGCTACCAGTTGTTGTGAGGGGGAGATGGAGGGGTACTCTGAGTTCTAAGGCTTTTGATTAGCTACCAATTGTCCTAAGGAGGAAGAGGTTCTCAATTTGTTCGAAGGGGGAATTGGGTCGGTATTTGAGAAAATCAAATATTTCTTGCTGCAACTATAGTGTGCCACTTTCCTTGTGTCTTGTGTGATTTGCGAATCTCGTCTAGTCATCTGTGCTCGTACTGAAACTCATCGAAAACAGTTGTGATAATTATGGATGTGAATTTTTGTGGTATCTTATGGTCATGAATAGAAATAAGAAGAAACAACCAACTCCTGCAAATGCTTTTGTCATGTACAATTCGGCTCGACCCGTCAAAGCGCTTAAACAATGTGAGTGATGAGCTTGCCGGTGTTGGCACCCTCGAACAGCTTGAGCCAAGTCTTGGGGACATCCTCGAAGGGAGTAGGAACGATGGTCTCGTTGGCATCGCCAATCTGGATCTTGCCGGAAACGGCAGCATCAGCGATCTCCTTGATCATCTCGGGCCAGCGGGCACCAGCATCAAGGACGATGAGACCCTTGATGGTAAGTCTGTTGGCGATGACCTCGAACCAGTTCTTGAAGCCAGGGGGAGTGCTGTTGTTGTACTCGGAGATGGAACCGCAAGCAGAGATACGACCGAAACGCTTGACACGGGTGAGCATCAGGTCCAAGATCTCGGTGCCGACGTTGTCGAAGTAGACCTCGACGTAGCCTTCGGTCTGCTTGATCAGCTGCTCCTTGAAGTCGGCATCGCGGTAGTTGATGCAGACGTCGGCGCCCAGGGACTCGACCCATCTGCACTTGTCTGCGGTACCGGCGATACCGACGACACGCTTGCAACCAATGATCTTCTTGGCGATCTGGACGACCATGCTGCCGGTTGCGCCGGCGGCTCCGGAGACAACGACAGTGTCGTCCTTGGTGACGTTGATGTGCTCGAGACCGTGGTAGGCGGTGACACCGGTCAGGCCAAGGGCGCCGAGGAAGTGAGTCTCCTTGATGCCGGGGATGGGGTCGACACGGGTGACGTAGGGAGCGCCGAGGGTGGTGTCGATGACGGCGTATTCGCGCCAGTTGGTCAAGCAGTTGACGAGGGTGCCCTTGGGGAAGTCGGCGGCCTTGGTCTCGAGGACGGTAGCAATACCGAAGGAGGACATGGGAGCGTTGATCTCGACGGGAGGGAAGTACATGCGGTCGCTGTCTCCTGTTAGGAATTGAGAATTCAACTGTGTGAGATTATTGTACTCACGCATCAACACCCTTCTGGATCCAACCACGCTGGGCGGGGTCGTTGGAGAGGTAAGTGGTCTTGACCAAGACCTCGCCGTCCTTGAGCTCGGGAAGGTCCTGCTCGACAAGCTTGAAAGTGTTCTCATCAGGCATGTCGGTAGGGGGGTTGGAAAGAATCCATGCGCGGGTAGTCTTAGGGGCAGACATTTTGAATGTGTGGTGTTTGGAAGGGTGGTAGGACAGAGAGGGGAAGGGAGGATGAGAGTTCAAAGGCAAGGTGATCACTGCGGGGCATGAGGCTTATATACACTGACGCTATAGTACCATGATGGTTTGTAATTTGTCTACAGGCCGCATCATCTCATGTAAGCATCAGACCGGTGAGATTAGGCTCGAGCATGAACGCCTTCAACGGCCCTATCACAGCATGAAACGCAAGGGCCCTGACTCTGTTTTGGTAAGACATCTCCAGATATTTGCATGGGTGACGACGCTTATGGATGATAGTCTCCTCAACTTTGATAGCTGTTCTTGTGGCAACGTGGAGAAAGCTCGAGCGCTTCAATTCTTCGAAGTAGAGGCTCTCGTCCAGTCCTCAAAGATCTTCAGAAGACCCTGAATTCGTTCGCACTCCCGAGTTCGCAGAAAGATTCGAGTCAGGTCAGAGGCTTTTTGGTGACTCGGACGTGTCGTTATCCGAAGATCTGACATCCGGCCCTGGCGATCTTTCGAACTAGGTAGCCTTACACACGAAGCTTTGCTGACATTTCATGTTCGAAGATTGTCTCAGTGTGAAGTCTTTCACTGCTTGTCTAGCCGACTATCGCGACATTGTATACTTGAACACCTTGCAGCGAGTTGTTGAGTGGTTTCGAAGTCGACACAGATCGAAGGAAGCTCTTCGCAAGAAGGGTCTGAGCTTTCCACGTGGGGTGCTGCAGGGCAGGACCGTGCGAAAAACATCAGACCGGCAGGTGAGAATGAGGTGTTCAATTGAAACTGAGCCGCCGGCCGGTGCGAGAAAAGAGCGAGCCGTTCGCTCGAGTCTCAGTAATCTCAAATGTTCTTCAAGCACAACTCAGACCAATGCCAAAGACTTGAAGGTGGTGAGAGTCAGGACTCTCAATGCCATGCCACCACAAGGAAGAAACTTAAAGCCTTCGCGACTGGCATACGTAGTACTGTTGGACCGAGGAGGCATCTCGCTTCCGAAGCGATAATCAATCAATTGGCGCTGCAACAAGCATACCGCGTGACAGAGATCAGAGATCAGTCGTGTAGCAACAAGGTTGGCTAAAACAGACGAGTCAAGAAACTGGACGTCCGGCTCTTTCACGGCAACCCAGCGGAGAGAGAAAAGCTGCACTGAAGCCTGCCAAATTATCCTGTTCTCAACCAGCCTGTTTCGCGCCCTTGATTGAAAACCCTCAAGCACAACTCAGAGTTGCAAAACACAAAAACACTGCCTGCTAGCAGGAGCAAAAGGATGGAGTAGCTGGGAATCGAACCCAGAACCTTCTCCACTCAGTAATGCTCGGGAAGAGCAATGCTAAGAAGATGTCATACCACTAGACCACAACCCCATTTGATGAACTATTTTCTGGTGCTTTGCGATATGCTTCCTTGGCAATTATCGCATGGCGGAAGCGTGGTCCTGGCATGGTAGTCACGAGGTTCATCGTTCATCTCAATGGTTATAGGTACAATTTAGAGTACGCAAAAGTGATCTACACGCATCCGAATCTGACATCCCGTCTTCTCCGGTGTCTTGTGTGTTTTCGTTCGTGTGCTCGTAAATAGACGAGCAGATTGTACACTTTTGCCACACTGTTTAAATTGACAGCAGACAAAAAGGTATTTCAAACCATACCTCACTCAACACAATCGGTATGGTGCTAAAGATGACGTGTCACAAGAAGAGACTATATAGGTCTACATCAATGTGTAAATTAAGTCAGAATAGTCCGTTGCTGTCGTGGTATGTTGGTTTTATGGCTGGAAAGCATGGTTGCTGGGGTGACCCTGTATTTCTTCCATAGCTTCCTTGCAATCATCGTTCGTCTTCGCTTTGCCTTCCCTTTTGATCAATCCTCGCGAAATTTACCTCGAGCCGCGATTTTAGAGCTCAGCAGATGTGAAGCAGATTGTTAATTCATGCGAGAGATTGGATGATCATGGATGCAGGAGAGCAGATCTGGAATGGGGGTTGTGTGAGAAACATGCGTGTTGATGCGCTTTCATGTTCTGTTACAGTAATGCTATGCTACCCTCGGTTCAATATAGTTGTCCGCCGCCTAGCAATGTTGCGTCCATCCTATTGTTACAATCCGAGTCCCATGTATTGGTCCATAATGTACCATCTCCCTCGTGTATCCTTTCCTTCCTTTCCCTTCCATTTAATGCCAGTGGTCGTACAGTAAATAATGTCATAGTCTCATCATGTGGTAGTAGTGGTTGTGTTGTGCTCAACAGGAGCGTCTGTGGTTGTTGCGTGAAGAGCGGAGGTTGCGTCGGTGATTGCGGTATTCGCAAGGGAGTTGTTACCATTAGGGTTGCTAGTCACGCCAGCGCTGATATCGACATTCATCATGTCAAAATCGTCGAAGTTGAAATCAAGTGATCTTCCGGGTGTCATAAAGGTAGGCATGGCATCCGAAAACTCGAATTGACGGCCAGGGCTGAGGAATGGTGCCTCGTGGTGGGCATCGCTCAGCAGTTGTGTCAGCTGGCGAGTGAAAGGTGTCATCTGGTTTCTAGACGGTGATGACAAATTTGCCCACCTGGACGGGGTGGTAGGGAAGAGGTTCTTAGCCTCAGCTGAACTAAAGGTGGGCAAGAACGTCGAGCCTTGATTACCGCTAGGTGTGCGAGTGTTGCGTGCAACTGTGCGAAGAGAAGAGCGAGATGGTGTGGGGGTCTTGAGGAGAGTGTCCTGATGATGGATAGAGTTCTTCTCAGGAGTCTTGCGAGGTGTCTTGAAGACATTGGGCGAACACTCGAACAGATGTGCAAGATCATCATCCTCATCCCGAGGTGGGCAATTCTCTTTATTGGGCTCCTCCACGAATGCCATCTCGATGATAGTGCTTGATTGAGGCTTTGCACCAGGGAGAGCGAGGTCATCGAGTGTTTTCATCTGACCATTTCTCTCGCGAGGAGAAGGGAACAGTAGACGGCGCGTTGGTCTAGGAGTTAGCTCAGCTTCGACCTCGATAGGGCTCTCTTGGGAGCCAACGAAGCGGGCAGGACTGCTCTGAATGGCACGATGCAACGCTGCATCCAGCTCTGGGCCAGTCCATTGCTTCTCGTTTTCGTCATGCTTGGGTTGAGGCTGCATGCTGCTAGCTCTCGGGCGATTGGCAGGTGGTGCAGTCTCCTCACTCGTTCGCTCCTCACTCGACCGGCTGTCGTTGTCGTTATCATTGTCATTATCGTCCTCAGGCTGAACAGCATCAGTGTACAATGCTGAAGGCTGATCGACAAAGTAGTCCGACTGCGGCTCCGACGGACCAGCAGGTGGCATAGCCTTGCGCTGTTGCTTCTTGCGCGAGACCGCCTGCTTCTTGACCCACTTGTCAGCAGGTCGCATGACTTTGAACTTGTTGAACCAGAGGCCGCAAGCTACTTTTGTCAGTGGTTGATCATAGACTGTGGAACCGCTCGACTTACGATTGCACACTTGCATAGTATCAAACCCTATCGTTTGCTCTTGGGAGTCTTTGGTCTTACGCATGGATTTGATGATGCGATACTTGATAGATCTTTGCGTGTCAGGATTGCGGTCGAGCACCTCAATCCCGATGGTCACATTTTCACTCTCTAGGTCCATGTCGTCGGGAGAACCCACGACCGTTTTTACAAACAAATGGCGCCAAGTTGGTGTTTCGATGGCACCACAATGGCCGCAGAAAGGAGGCATCTCACCATTTTCGATCGACTTTTGAAGCTTGTCTTGAATGTTCTTCTTTCTCTGCGCTCCGGAGCCACTGCGAGGAGCTTTGAGGTCAGTGGGTGCAGGTGATGCAGCATCGGACCTCACAATCATTGATGCAGACCTCGCCATGCTAGGCTTGTTTGATTGTAATTGTGGTTTGGGCGGCAATGCCACAGAGTTTCTGCGTGAATTTTGGGCCAGCACGGCATTGCGGGCCTTCTTGCGTGACAGTTCTGCCTGAGCTGCAGCGGCGGCATCGTCCATCTTACCGTTGTTGGACATTTGCATTCGTGTAGGCAGCAACTCTGGAGGACCGGGTGTCTGCTCGATGAAAGACAGTCCTGAAGGTGGTGCCTGTGTTCTCGGCCTGTACTGAGCGGCGATTTGCATATCCTCCTCACATACAGAACGGTCTTCGTCATCGTCATGACATTCAAATGCCGAGCTCATATAACCTGAATCAGCAGGTCTAGAGAAAGAAGGCAGCCCTGGACTAGAAGGCTCGGGGAGAAGAGGTGGTGACGACGGAAATTCGGTAGGGGTTATTCCAATGTGATCGGTCACGGCATCTTCTGGAGAGCTCATAGCCGAGTCAGAAGGAGGTGGAAGACAGCTAGGCGTGGGGTCGTAGGGAGAGTTGTAGGTCTGGGTTCTAGCAAGAGACGACTCGCGACGGAGAATGCTTCCGGCATTGGGTCGGGACCCGGGAAGGTTGATTTGTGGGACTGGCGTCGGGACTCTGGGAGGGGGCTCCAACGAGTTGCCCATCATACCGGGACGCATGGCGACAGGCTTGTGCACGCGGATAGATGCTGCAGTACTGGCCGTCACGCGCAATGAGTCTGAGGGGCCACCAAAAGTAGATTTGCCACGCCAATCAGCCTGTGTCACCTTGATTCTTTTCCTTGCTGGGCCCTCCTCCTGATATTGCTCCGATCCGGCCATCGATCCTCTGCGCTCGTGGTGCATTTCACTCTGCATTGACATCCGTGATGAAGGTCTGGCGATGTTTTCGGCAGGGTACGTTTGAGGTCCAGATTGGTTCATGGCAGGGCTGTTGACTCGGCTTGGAGGACCACTGTAGGATGGGGTGGGACCTGAGAAGGATGGTTGACCATGGAAGCTAGCATTAGATCCTTGTCTTGGGCGTTGGAAAGACATCATGTCATGGTCGGGCATATCCTGTCTCATCTGGGTTGGTGTGTGGCCTTCTTCGAAAGGAGCTCCAAGAGAGAGGCCAGATTGTGAGAAGGAAGCGGACCAGGCGTTAGGATCGAAGCCGGCAGACATGGCGGGGTTGAGGTTCCGGTAGATTTCCATGCTCTTGATGAAGTCACCCTGGACGGGCTTGGGTACCGGGACCAGCCTCAGTTTGACTTCCAACGTCTCCTTTACGCCGTTTGAGAAGAGGCCCATGATGTTTTTACAGACGCGACCGGTGATCATCGTCTTGGATTGGTATGCAGGGGCAGTGGGGGTGGGCGAGGCGGCGGCAAGCACGGACGACAGCATTCCTTGGCCCACCAGTGGCGTCTCATACTCCGAGTAGTCGTAGGCATAGATGGTGAAGTCGCCTTGGGTCAGACGCGACACGAGTTCCGGACTGGCCGATACGATGGCGCGAATACATGTTCGAAGTTCGATGACACCAATCTGAGTGTTCTCGTCGATAGGGACTGTGGGGACGTGGAGGATGTCGGGGAAGCGAGCGAGGCAGTTCGTCTTGTTGTCGTTGTCGAACGTGTAAAGGACCTTGACTAGAAAACCATCAGCCGAAGTTGGCGCCATCGAAGAACCATCGACTTACCTCGCATTGGACGCGTTGGAATGTCGAGGAAGGGATTTCCTGGTGTCTGTGACGCGTCCATGTCCATAGCGAATGATGCCGGAGACGACATTGTGTGCAGAAGGCGGGATTGAAAGGTTGTGGGTGACGGATGTCAAGGGATCTTCTCGCGGGTTACAGCATACTAAGGGGGAGAAGAAGCAGGAAGACGAGAAGGAGCGATGGGCGTGTTGAGTGATTTGAAGTCGGAAGAAGGGAATTGAAACAGAGACGAAGACGCGAAGAAGCAAAGACGAAATTACACGGTCGTTAGGTATGATCTCAGACAGGGAGAGGTTGGTTCGAAGAATCGTGGAACGCGACGCGAGCCCTTCGCGTAGATGTTTTAGACTGGATGAGGCCCGAGAGCGACACAAGAGTTATGCCGTCACCGTTGCCAACTGCGATTTATGCAAGAACGACGATTTGATCTCCTGAAGCACCAGAGCACCGATGAGGGAGCTGGGTAAGCTTTATATACTTGATACCTGGCGATAAAAGAAGGTACAGATTGCATCTCAGTTCTGCTGGTGAGGAAGGAAGGATGCATGCTGACCACAAGCGCCCGCACAAAATCAAGCATCAGAGGTCCATGCGTTTTATCCGTGCGCATAACTTAATCTAATCGCAGACATCTCCTTCGCAGTCTGCCTTATTTTTGACACAAACATGTCTACTTTTTGTACTCGTACACCTCATTTGCCATGAAGGCACGATTCTGATCGTATCGCCTCACAAGATCGAAAACAGAATCTAGACAGCTCTCATTCTCATCGCCCCTGACTTTGGCTATCATCACAACTCGCTGCTTGCTGATACGTCCTCCTTCGTCTGTTTAGATATCAACGACAGCTTGACATCAGGAGTGTCCGCCATTGCCTGTTCCTGACCTTGAAGCGATATTCTAGTGCCTGTCTTCCCAACTAGCCAGCTTACTCTCGGGTTTGTCCATCCTCAACTCCACCAACCGTATCTCGGCCATCTCGCGAGCCTTCTTCTCAAACCGTCTCTCGAGCTCACTGATCTTGTGCTCAAGCGAGATCATCTCAAGACTTTTGCCGGCATTCATTTTCTTCTCATCGGAGAGTTGGTAGAGGTAGCATACCGATCTCTGCCTGAGATGTTCCAGAAGAACAAGCACGAGGTGTAGATATCGAGAGATCAGGTTCTTAGCTAGGTCGGAGTTGGAAAAGACGACAATGTAAACCTCAAACGACGTTGTTAGGATTCGAGAAATTGAGGGCAAGAACGCATTAGTCATCTCCACTGCGACAGAGTCATCAAGCATCGTTACTGGTTCGATGATGGAAGTTAGAAAGTTTCGCAAGTTTTTAAAAATCATGAGTATAATTGCGCAAATGAGCAAATTACAGATTAGATACAACTCGGTCGCGGACTAAAGTGTACGAGACATCTGAGTCTCAAGCCTCAGCAAGGCCAGTCAAGAACTCTGAAAGACCATAGGCACCCGGATCCGGTACCTCCTTAAAGCCTTCATTACCCACATAGACGGATCTTCCTAGACTGGCCTTCATGCCCTTGGTTGCGTCCGTTCCTTCCTTTGCCGCTTGTGCTGCCTTCTTCAAATCTCCAGTCGCTACAAGCTGCTTGATGAACGGCTCCAGCGCATCCACAAGTGTTCTGTCACCAGGTCTAGCTGGTGTGTACTTGCCTAGACCTTCGAGAGCTTGCTTAGCTGCCTCGGCCCAGACCTGAGTGGTAACTTCTTTCTTTCCCGACTCTGGTGACTGGGAGCGTAACCCAGCAGCCAGTGCGTTCAGGAAGATGGCGTAGATAGCTCCACTAGTTCCGTCCATAGATGTCTCGATCGTTGAGATGATACGGTCCATGAAGATTACGGCGTCTTGTGTATCCAAGTCAGAGGCGATGAGCTGGAGCACCGACTCGGCACCACGTTTTAGACCTATACCACAGTCACCATCACCAACAATCGTATCGTAATGCGTAACATCAGGCTCGGCAACAATCACACGGTCCAGGCCAGCCTTGAGCACCTTCTTACTCTCTTCTGTGTTGACTGTGAAAACATGTTAGTGTATGCTATGACCAATCCATCAAATGACCTACGAGTAAGATTGCTGGGCTTGTCTTTGTCACCATCAGCCATGGCTGTCTGTCTTCGGTCGGCTGCAGTCGACTTGTTCTCCCAGGTTGCGGTGGGAACTGACGTTGCCCAACCGGTGACTTCTGACGGAGCGTCAAGCAGTTGCAGCATAGACTTGTCCAAGGCAGTGTCCTGAAGCTTGAGCAAGGAGATGCTGAAGCCAATGCCATTCAGACTGGTCATGAAAGTGCCGACTAGCACTCTGACAGGTCTGATGTTGTGGTACTTCTTGAGCTGGTCCAAGACCTCGGTAGCAATACCGCCCATCTCCAGTACGCTTACACCACCCAAATTGTTGATCAAGACCACTGTCTCATCTTCGCTAGAAACCTTGAGGAATCCACGTTCCTTATCTTCCTCGTCAAGCATGTGTGCTAGCATTTGTTCGACCAAATCGGGTAAGTCTGCTTTCGTTCGCTCGGATCCTGCCTCATTGTGGATACCTGTAAACATTAGCATTGGACATTCTTGTAGTATTTCTGTGCTGCTTACCCATTCCAATCTCGACTTCTTCAAAGGTGAGCTCATCTTCGCCAGCCTCGGTGACCTTGCGACCGGGAACGTGAACGTGCGATAGGGAGGATCCAATAGAAACGATGTTGTCGGAGGCGAGCTTTGCGACGCGGTGCACATCCTTGAGCGGTGCTCTGTTGATGGACGTGAGCTCATGTAGTATTGTTGCGGCTTTTTCCAACATACCCAGTAGCGGCCAAAGCTCCAGCGATCTTCTGCACGAGGACAGTTCCTGCGATGCCTCTCCTGCCAACCTTACCACCCTTCGATCTGGGGACACCAGCGTCGTCGCCAACGACGAGCATCTCAATGTCGACTCCTGTTGCTCTTGCTTTCTGAACAGCATGTCAACATCAATCAGATGTTCAATGGCTAGAGTAACATACCTCTACTCCCATGCCGAAATTGAGCACATCACCAGTATAGTTCATGACAATGACCAGGATACCCTTTGCCGAATCAACGCGGCCTAAAAGACATCTTCTGATTTGCTCTGCCGAGGGGGAAGCGAAGATTGTTCCGGAGATGGCACCAGACAGGATACCAGGTCCTACGAATGCTGCAAACGAAGGTTCGTGACCGGCACCACCTCCAGATACAACAGACACTTGTGATTCTTTGTAGAGGCCTGCATCTCCACGGCGGAAGATGATCTTGTTCTCAGCGTCCAGAGCTACCGAAGGGTTGGCAAGGGTGATTGATCTCAATGCCGTGAGGACTAAGTGATTCGGGTCATTGATAAAGTGTTTCGCAGCGGGGTTATAAGTCGAGGTTCCAGACATGTTGATGCAAGAAGAGAGCCTTTACGGGTAGCAGACTGTGACTGAGGTAGAGATTGGATGGCAGGAGCAAGAGGGGTAGGAAGAGGGGACCAGGTCACAAGAAGTACTCCTCGAGCGACCCATCTTTCATGTCCTGCCCCTCCTACAACGGGGACCACAAAAACACCAGCATCAGATGCTCTCACAGCCCCGCCATCCTGAACTCCGAGGATCGCTGTTCGTACCGGCGCGGCGCCGATCTCCTTTACCAATCAAACGAGACCTCTTCAGCCGATATTCTGGGCGGATTGCGGGGAAAGCTCTTTTCCATGAGGGGTTCTGGAAGGTGAGCGTAAGCGCAACCGTAACTTACAGCCATCGCAGCATGCCATCCTGAGGATCTAACTATTTTCTAATGTCTTCGATAGTTCTAGAGATGGTCATACCTGCCGCAACAGCTTCTGGGTAAGTACGGCTCTCCTTCTGTTTGCTAACCTCGAATTTCTCCGCGCTCCACTTTTCTCCAAAAAGAACTTGGGGCGCGCGAAATTGCCCGAACTGATGACCTCCAAATTTGTTCCCAGGTTGATCTCAGCATCGCTGTTACCTGTCGCTTCAACAAACCATTCCCACTGCAGGCTCTGATCTGATATAAGCGCTTCAGTGGAAAACAGTAACCGATGCGGTCTCAACATGCAAGAAGCCTGTCCATACGCGTAACAAGACGCGTATATGAGGTTATCCACACATGAAATAGCTAACACAGTCACAAGACTTGGAAGGAAAATGGCATGTTTCGACCTCTGCTATCTATCTCTTCATAAACCATCCCTTCCTCGTCTGTGATAAGAAAGCAACAAACGGAGTCTTAGGTGGTAGCCTTGCGAGGAGGGCATGGAGTCATGGCTCAGATTGCTCGTTCGCGCTATGCTGATGTAGCGAGAAGGAATATTGCAATTTGGGCATAACAGCCATGGAGCATGTATCATCTCCTCCGCCCTCGCAACGGATTTGACCATCGAAATTCTCGTAAGCCTTTCTTGTTATACGAAAACCCGAAGAAAGTCTGCAAGGTGAGCAAAGAAAATTTTGATCGAAGCTGTAGATTTATTCGTTTCAAATACGGCAATGAGCACTTGATCACAATCTACCTGCTTTCGACGAGATTCAAGGGCTCTTGAGCACTTTCCGCTAGAGCATTCGACAGAATCTACAAGCAAGACATCAAAGACGGAGTACCCAAAGTCTGGCCCACTCAGAATCGTATAGAAGGAATGAACAGATCAGAAAGAGAAGGAAACATAGTCAAGCCGATATTGTGATCCCGGTCATCCAAGAGGTGCTGATTGGCATCTATCAAAAGGCACGAAGCCTTTGAGATCCAGCACCCTGTCCAGTGAGAGCGCAATTATTCCCCTCTCAAACCTGCATCATATCCTCACTGTGTTCTCGTCTGGCCCTCACTCGACCCACACTTTGCCTCCACTTCACTTTCACTCTGCTCTTGCGGCCCCGGAAGTCTATTGACCTCGGATCAATGGTCACCGATCATGTCGTCAAGTCTACAGGCAGAACAATAGTCGACTGTCAACAATCAATGGTTGCAGACAACAATGAAGATCCATTGATTAATACAATGGATCTGCTGTCTATTGATGGTTCGACTACAAGTTCGTCCTCCCAGTAAGAGCACTCTCTTCCTTCTGCATACTCTTCATCGCTGCTTCTTCAACCCGCTGGTACGGGCTCTTTTCATCTTAAATTCTTTATTCGTTCTTTCATCCGTCTTGCCGGTCAAGACTCTCTTCTTCCAGAATGTCTCTCGTCAAGTGTTGCTCACCAGCGATCGTTGACAAAGTCTCTGACCCTGTTGATGTGCCCTTCAGGTTTCGCGATCTTCCAAAGGAGCTGCGCTTCATGGTTTACGAGTACGCTCTATCATTTGATTCGATCGACAAGTACCACAGTGACTACCTGGAGCTTTTATGTACTACCGCCAACGAGAGAGAGCCCCCACCAAAGGTCAACATGGCCTGTCCATCGATTCTATTGGTCAGCAAGGACATCACCGAGGAAGCTATACCTATCCTGCATGCAACTCCGCTCCACTTGTCATTCGGCGTCTTCAGGGGAGAGCTGGAAAACCTCATATCGCCAACTCTGCTCCAGAACTTGCGCTATGTCCACTTGTCTGATGCAGGAGTCCACCACCTCAACCCCCCTCCGCATGACTGCTTCGTTGGCTTCTGTTTCGTCGCTGGCCAGCTCGCTTCACTTCTCAGATCTCGCCACTCGCTCAAGACTCTGACCGTCACTTACAACTCGGCCTACATCACCCTTCACTTGAGGGACTGTCTCAATGTCATCGATAGAGCTTGTGGCATCAAGAGCTGGACCCACAACCTCGTCAGGGCTCTGAGACAACTGCATGACATCAACAAGGTTTCTCTTGATGTCGAGTTGACCAAGGAGATGAGGCAGGAACTCGTTGAGGACATGCAGGGCCCCGCTCAGGGGTTCTTCGCTCTGCCCTTATCCGTCCGTCAGAAGATCTACAGCTATGCTGCTGACCCCAATGAAAGCATTTCTGCCTTGCAGCGTGTCACCAAGGAGCTTGCTTTGTGAGTGGGATACTACAATATCAACCACTGAATACCTTACTGACGAATCCGTACCAGCAACATCGACCCAGTCTACCCTGTCAAGGAAACTCCCACCATCTTCCTGATCTGCAAGCAAATCACCGAAGAAGCCAAAGCCATCGTGTACAGCAAGCCCCTCGTCATCAAGGACCTCTACCCAGTCGTCAACAACACTTTCCCCAACCTCTCGGGCTTCTTCTCCCTCGGCATTCTCAGACGCGTCGACCACGTCGAACTCCGCCTCACCGACTACCGCCACCTCAACATGCTCTACAGCCTCGCCGCCGGCCTCAAACGCCGCAAGCCCAACAACAAGCTCAAGTCCCTGCACCTCCACTTCGCCGAACCTCGCCAGAAGCGCTTGATCCTCGCAGCCTCCGAGTACTACCCCGACAACACTGTCTGGCAGTACATGCGTGTGATGAACCACTTGCGCGGCATCATCGACCGTGTGGAAATCACCGGATGTCTGCCCGACTGCTTCATCAGTCCCATCATCTACAACATGACTTCCAAGCTTCACCACGAGCTCGCTCGTCCTTTGAGAGTGCAGAAAATCGACGGTCATGAGCTGGAGGTTTACGCTGCCAGGAAGACTGCTCTTTTCAGACATGCTCGTGGCGATCTGGTTGAATTCTAATAACACGATCGCGCCAACTTACTGACACGACTGGGAAGGACCGGAAGAAATGGACTGAGCGATAAATTGGAAGGAGCGGAACTGATCACGAACACACATACATACACGGCCCCTTTCTACACTTTTGCGATTTGATTTTGATCTTTGAGGATCTGTTTTTTCTCATTCATCGGTGCGGGTTTTCTTTTCTTCCCTTTCTTACACATCGATCATCGCGCTTTACCTTTCAAATTTATACAACAACATATTTTAGAAAAATTGAGACTGCTCAAACCAATTTTTTTCTTTCTCATCGTGCTCCTACTTGCTTACATTATAGATGCTCCTGAATCATAAAACGTACAATTTTTCGATTAGCCAAACAGCTGATAAACAATCAAATCTGTCGTCTTTGACCACCTCTCAATAGTTCCCTTCTTTACAATTCAATCTTGAATTTCTCCCTGATCGTCTTGCCATATCTGTAGAACAACAAAGGCGCAGGCGCGATAGCTAAAGATAAGAATCCGAATACACTGCCTCCCCAGCCATATCCAAGACTCTTGAACAAAGTAGGTGCGATCAAAGGAACAACACCACCGAACAAACTCCTAAACACCGCTCCGGCAGCAATAGCGGAAGCGGCGTACTTTTCGAAAGAATCGATGTAGTAGTTTTGCGTGCAGTTGAGAATCATAACTTGGCCCGCGCCGTAAAAGTAAGTCGCCGTGATGCAAAGAGCCCAATGCGCATGTTTCTCCACAGCCCAGAAGAAGCAGAAGAGGGAGATTGGGATGAGGACGGCGCCGATGTTGGCGAGAGGGAGGCGGTATTCGGGGACCGGTCTGCATTTGTTACGTTCGCCGAGAGCCTTGTAGACGCGATCGATTTGGGGCACGAGGAACCAGACCGAGGTCAGGAAACCGAGACCGGGGCCGAGGTAGAGGAGACCGACTTGTTCGGTGTTGAAGCCGTAGTCGCCTTCGAAGATCGCTTGCATGTTTGTGTAGATGCTGTATGTTGTTCCGAAGATCAGGGCTTGGTATGCACTCATGATGAGCACGATAGGCTGAGTGATGATCTTGAACGGTCTCTTCAACGAATGGATCAGTTTGTTCTTCAAAGGGCGATCGTCTTCGCCTTCATAGCGGTATTTGCCAGAGGTACCTTCTTCGGTTTCCATGTTTGCGATTTTGCGGCCGAGAAGGACGGGGGCGTAGGATTCATGGAGGAAGAAGTAGCCGACAATGGTGTTAACGGTACAGATTATCGTTGTGGTCCAGAAGATCCAGCGCCAGCCTGCTCGTTGGACTATGATGCCTCCGAAAAGAGGACCCAGGGTAGGCCCCAGAAGAGGCCCGAGTAGATACCAACCAAAGATACCGGCTCTTTCTTCTGGCACAAACATATCAGAGATGGTTCCGCCGCCTGCAAAGTGTCAGTATGCAAGACTTTGGCACAATGGCGTAGAAAGACGAACCGTTGGCAATTGCGACAGCACCGAAGAAGCCTGAGATGGTTCTGACAGCCAAAAGGGTAGCAATGTTAGGAGCAAGTGCAGCCGGGATCTGGAGAATAGAAAAGGCACTGTAGCAGTAAATGTAGACATTTCTCCTGCCAAAGGTCTCGGACAAGGGAGCCAGTATCAATGGTCCGATACCAAGCATAACCACGAAACCAGTTGTACAGCCGATCACAGCATTTTTGGTGGTGTTGAGATCATCAGCTATTTGTTGAATACCAGGACTGAACATGGAAGATGCAAGAGGCGAGAGGACTGTTCATCTTGTCAGTATGGTAGTACGGAAGCATCATGAAGATAGAACTTACTAGCCATCAAGGCAATAATGGCAACATTGGTCATCTTTCTTCTCCTTGGCCATTGTCTCGGATCACTCGCATCATTCTCCGAAAACGACACTACCTCACGACTATCTCCACCCTCTCCGCCATCAACATGACCATTCTGAAGCAAAGGCTCTCTCTCATCTTGTGCTCTCTGTTGTGGACTCATCTTGGCGTGACTTGTTGAAGAAGCACGCGACTTGTTGATGGAAGAAAGAAGAGAATGAGGCTCCAGAGAATAGGTAACAAGGTTGGTGGTGTTGGCAGATCTAAACGATCAAACGCGATCTGCATGGCCCTGCAGGATGACGTCTCGATTTCCTGGGGCATTTTTTAAGCCTCCTCATTTTGCTTGATTATTGCCGATGCCTCATACTGGCACTGATGTGCGCTAGCCGTCTCCATCCGCGCAGGTCTTTATCATCATCTACTCAGTGGTTGTTGAGCGCTCTACAGACCCAAGAATGATGAGTTCTACTAAATCGGCAATTGCATCCGGGGAGAATTCGCGTCTGAAGCTATGCTGCTTTGGAGTTTTCCTCAACACGATCGACAGTATGTATAGAAGATCGCTTGAAGCGAAGTCAATAACAGCAAAAGAACGTAAATGGAAGTTTATAATTTTACAAGATCTGTACAATAAATTGAAGATGGATCATATCATCAAAGCCATGTGAAGCCTCTCTTGCTGTTAGCAGGGGCTGTCCTCCTGTTCAAGACTTCCTCGACCTTCTCTCTTACACCCATCTTTCCTCGCTTGAGCCTGATGAAGTGCTCAACAACACCGTTCATATCATATTTAGGATTGCTCTTGACGAAAGACTCAATTTCGGCTTCCCGCGGCAATGCGGTCCAGGCATACGGGTAATCTGTGTAGGGCGCCTCATCACTGGCGGTAGGAAGTTGGAGCTTGAGCTCATCGGCGAAGAAAGAGTTGACCTCGGCCTCAGAGACGTCGTCAAAGCTGGTCTTTGACCACTGAGGAGTCTGGGCAGGCTTGCGGATCAGACGTGCTGACACACCCTCAACAAAGTCGGGGTGCTCCATGAACTTGGATGCAATGTTGTGCTCGTTTTGGAAAGTCTGAGCAATGTTCCATTGAGCACCTCTCCTCAACTGAGCGAGGGCGACCTTGACACTGGTGGGGCTACGCTGGGAAATGGTCTCGCGAGTCTTGGCAGCCCACTTGTTGACCTCCGGCGGCGAGTCTTCGCGTTCCTCTGTTGCGACCAGAGCCTCCATGATCTGATCAATGTTGTGAACATTTTGGAAACAGTAGTCGATAGCGATGCGGACGTTGGTTGAGAAGTGTGGCGGTGCGTCGTGGGGCATACCAGTGGTGAATTCTTCAATGGTGTCGTTGATGATTCTCAGGCGAGTGTCGTATGAAACGTCGTCACCGAAGTTAAGCTCGGCAAGACGGGCCTCAAGATCAGGAAGCGAACTGCTGTGGAGGTAGTGAGTAGCAATTCCAGAAAGGAATGCGTTGACGCCCTTGATCTGCTCGCTGGTGAGTGCGAGGTAAGTTCCTACGGCGCCGTCCATGCGAGGCAAAAAGAAGCTGGCGCCGACGTCAGGGAAAAAGCCAATGGTGGTCTCAGGCATGGCGAAGACGGTGTTCTCTGTAGCGATGCGGAAAGGAGCGTGGACACTGAGACCAACACCACCACCCATGGTGATGCCGTCCATGAAGGCAACGTATGGTTTGGAGTAGGTCGCAATTGTGTGGTCGAGCTTGTATTCCAGAGCAAAGTAATCCTTGGAGCGCTGCTGGCCTTCGGGGCCAGATTGGTTGTCCTTGGCCAGAGCAGCGACATCACCACCTGCACAGAGGGCTCTGCCGTTACCCTTGAGGACGATAACATTTGCGAGTTGTGACTTTTCCCATTCCTTCAGGCGCGGTAGAATCTTGCGGGCCATGGAGCCGTTGAGGGAGTTGAGCTTCTTAGGACGGTTCAGTTCGATGGTGCGAACACCATAGTGTGAGTTGAAGAGGACGTCGTTCGGTTCGTCGCCGGGTTGTTCTGAAGGCATGTCGGAGAAGGAGGGGTTATTGATGCGGGCGCGGAGAGGCATGATTGCAGAAGGACGAGTCCGCGAGAGCCAGCTCAGCGGTTGAGCAGTGCGGGAGCAGGTTGATCGGAGCAGCATGTCGAAGGAGGAAGGAGGAAGAGCGGTTTCTTAAGCGGGCATGGAATGCGTAAAGCAAGCTTCAGAGCCTCGGTAAAGGACAAGCCGAAGGGTTGCGGGCAATGGGCGCGACCGAGACGAGACAAGCGAGGTGAAATGACAATTCTAGAGAATCCAATGAAGGCGAAAAGAAGGCTGGAATGCGAAACACGAATCTCCTAGGCGGATTTGGCGATAATGGGCGGGTTGCAATGGTCGACATGCGATTCGAGGAAAGTCGGAGACCTTTTGCGTGCAAACAGAGCAAACAGAAAAAGTTGAAGCTTGCGGCGGTCATGATTCCAGGAAGGCACGATTCGCCGCACTCGAACTCGTCGTCTCGTCTGTCCAATCCACTCGCTGAACAGCATCATGTCTTCGTTCGCCAGCGCCTTCCTGCGTACTAGCCGCGCTGCTCTCCGTAGCAATGGTGCCGCCAACCCCGTCCAGGCCGCCTGGGGCTCTCGCGGAGGTGCCTACATGAGAAACTACGCCACTGCCTTCGAGCGCACAAAGCCTCACGTCAACATTGGTCCGTCGCCTTGACGAACATCTGCCATTCAGAGACTGACTTTCCCCCAGGTACCATTGGTCACGTCGATCACGGCAAGACCACCCTCACTGCCGCCATCACCAAGCGTCAGGCCGAGAAGGGTTACGCCAACTTCCTCGACTACGCTTCCATTGACAAGGCCCCCGAGGAGCGCAAGCGTGGTATCACCATTTCCACTGCTCACATCGAGTACCAGACCGATGCCCGCCACTACGCCCACGTCGACTGCCCTGGTCACGCCGATTACATCAAGAACATGATTACTGGTGCTGCTTCCATGGACGGTGCCATCATCGTCGTCGCCGCTTCTGACGGTCAGATGCCCCAGACCAGAGAGCACTTGCTTCTCGCCCGTCAGGTCGGTATTCAGAAGATTGTCGTCTTCGTCAACAAGGTCGACGCCATCGAGGACAAGGAGATGCTTGAGCTCGTCGAGATGGAGATGCGTGAGCTCCTCAGCAGCTACGGCTTCGAGGGTGACGAGACCCCTATCGTCATGGGTTCCGCTCTTTGCGCCCTTGAGAACCGCCAGCCCGAGATTGGAACCACCCAGATCGACAACCTGATGAACGCTGTCGACGAGTGGATCCCCACTCCCCAGAGAGATCTTGAGAAGCCCTTCCTCATGTCCGTTGAGGATGTCTTCTCTATCCCCGGCCGTGGTACCGTCGTTTCCGGTCGTGTCGAGCGTGGCACCCTGAAGAAGGATTCCGAAATCGAGCTTGTCGGCAAGAACAAGGTCCCCATCAAGACCAAGGTCACCGACATCGAGACCTTCAAGAAGTCTTGCGACGAGTCCCGCGCTGGTGACAACTCCGGTCTTCTGCTCCGTGGTATCAAGCGTGAGGATGTCAACCGTGGTATGGTTGTCGTCAAGCCCGGTACCGTCACCTCGCACAAGAAGTTCCTCGTCTCCATGTACGTCCTGACCAAGGAGGAGGGTGGTCGTCACACTGGTTTCCACGGAAACTACCGTCCCCAGATCTTCATTCGTACCGCTGGTAAGTCTTGACTTTGAACTGCTGACCAATTCTCGCATCTCTAACGTGTTTTACAGACGAGGCTGCCGCTATTGACTGGCCCGAAGGTACCGAGGACGCTGACTCCAAGATGGTCATGCCCGGTGACAACGTCGAGATGGTCTGCTCTCTTCACAGACCTCTTGCCGTTGAGCAGGGACAGCGCTTCAACATCCGCGAGGGTGGCCGCACTGTCGCCACTGGTCTGATCACTCGCATTCTCGAGTAAACTCGACAATAATTTGCCACCATGGTCTCACGCCATGCCAACCGGCAACAGCCTCGACCTAGGTCGCCGCTTCGGTCAGGATACCGGCGGGTTCATCGATCATCGAGGTCACCACGGAGTATGTTTGACGGGGATATCTGTACAAAAAGGGTCACCAAAAGCCACTGTTTTATTCTCCACTTCTGTCGCATATCCGGGTTTGTACTTTTAGCTATAGTTCTTTCTTTTTTTGGGGGCCAGCAGGGAATGACATGTGATATTATCCAACCATCTTGTGGCGCTCCTGCGTCCTGCTTTAGACGTATAGACATGCAGTAATCATCATACGTCCCGGTTGTGACGCTGGACTATTGAGTCTTGCTCAAATCCTCTCTCTATCTGAGTATCCAGTAGACTGCTACCAAGTGTGAATGATGTATGCCAGCACCCTAAATTGTCTGAATCTGACAGGTAGCATCTCAGTCATTATTGCTGGACTATGCATGGCTCCATCTACAACCTACAACATGAGAAAGACCTCGAGACTCTAGAGAAGACATCCTACGCCTAATCTCGGTCCGTAGTACAGCTTCCATAGTGCACGATCCCTAGCGAAGCCCACTCGACGTACAGTATACGAGAACTTCCGCCGTGTTGCCAATGTATGTTTCAGAAGCCTTGTTCGCTTCCCTCCATCTTATATTGAATGCCTATCCCCATGTCTTACCCTCCCCTCTTTCCTCACTTCGGATCCACGGCATATCATCATTTGAATGCCGTTGCTGGGGGACTGCTTCCCGTCCAACAAACCCTAACATTTGATCAACCTTCGGCAGAAAGTTAACATACCAAAGCCGGGTATGGTAGTAATATGCGATGATTGATGAAAAGACCCTATACAATAATTATATTTTGCACGAGCGCGCTTGAAAGCTGTCGACGATCTTGTTTCGACCGAGTATTTCATCCTCGCTTGAATGGCTCAGCCTTGTTAGTGGAAACAGGACATGCATATCCGAACGTAACACTTTCTCTGCACATGCGTGCGTAGGAGCTTTTTTTTCTGTTCCGGTTGGGAGGATTCCGCGACCTGCAAGACGATCCTTTTGGCCTAAATTTCGGCGGGATGCAACGGACATACGGAGGCTGAGGCTGCAGCTGACCCAAGGACCAGTGTCATACGAAGTGCTGTATCTTCGAACAGACATCGATTCAATGCTGAGAGTAGATGTACACCTTATCGTGTCAGGGTTTGGTTGAATGGTTACAGCATGAGTCGTTCCGATACAGTTGTCGAATCGATGGAGAGGTTGGCGGGAAGGGAACGGGAAAGGTGCAAGGGCCATGTGTTCTGAACAGGGATTTGAGACGGCTGGTTACGACTTCGCGTGACGACTCGTCTTCCGAGTTCTAACCACACTCGCACCTTTTTCTTGCATCGCGACAACTCAACTTATCACTGGCCGTTATCAGGACGTTTGACCAACTTCAACGCTTCCTAGCACTTTGCCGACTGTTCTCTCGAATTCTTTCCCTGCTGACTATGTTGTGCTTCAAATCTTATTCGATCGTCTTGCAGCCCAATATCGCGTTCTTGGAAATTTATGCCACAACCCGACACTGTGGTTGAATGGCAAGTCCACTCGAGTTTCTTGTCGAGGACTGAAACTAGTTTCGTGAGCCCTGCATCTTCTCCTTTCCCAAATCGGTCCTTGGCTATGCGCAGAAGCAGGCTTCAACACGCTTTCTACTGTGGGTACATGATCTACACCACATCCTGCTCGGCCATCAGCCCGTCTTCAACTCCTCCATCTATCGCCGTCCAGATAACGCCCAATGCGCCTGTGACTCGAGCAAACCTTCGAAGCCCCTCGAAATGCTGCAGTACCGGATGCGTCGTGATGTGCAGACTAACAGACGTACTGATCGGAGTGCGCCTTGTCAGAAGACTTTTGACCTCCGCGTGCTCTTCCTAGTCTTTAACTACTGCACTGTCGACGTCCTGTTCTAGATATTGGCGGACGGCCTGAGTCCATGTCTTGCCTCAGTTCTGTCCCCTGAACTACAATATACCACTGTCAATCTGTCTCTCTTCTCCACCTTCGCCAGGTATTGCGTCGCCGCTCCCGTACGATCTTTCTCCAGTTCATCACCATTTGCGAATATCACCTCAATAGGAGAAGGCTACTGGCAAAATGCCCGACTCTCAGGGTCGAATGATTACCACCGTGTCGGTGGTATTTGCGGTGCTCAGTGTCTTTGTCATGATCTTGCGTCTCTTCGCTCGGATTGTCATACTTGGAAAGATGGGGCTGGATGACAGTAAGTTGACGTTTTAATGCCTGATTTCACAAATTGATCAAGACCAGTTCTGATCTGTATCGCGGCTCTTTTGGCGTGGGCCTTCGCGGTCGCAACAATCATTGCTGTACATCATGGACTAGGACAGCACATGGACGAAGTCATGAAGAAAGGCACAGCGAACTTGAACACATACTCACAGGTACGTACACGCGACCGACTTGAAACCTTGCAGCAGCTACTAATAACATGGTGCTTCTAGACTGTTTGGCTTTCGTCAATCTTCTACAACGCGTGCCTGGGCTTCTTGAAGTCTTCCATTCTCGCCTTCTACCTTCGACTTGGAGATCCACAACTCAAACGTCTAGCACAAACTCTTCTAGCAATTGTCGTCTGCCAGGCTCTCGCCAACGTCTTCACATGCATCTTTCAGTGTACACCAGTCGCAGCCGCCTATACTTCCGAACTACAGAAGACCTCCAAATGCGTCAACATCTCGGCCTTCTATCTGACGAACGCAGCCTTGACGATCTTGACCGATTTGTTGACTTATATCCTGCCCTTCCATCTGGTACGCAAGCTGCAAATCCCTCGACGACAAAAGATTGGGCTCGGTGTCATGCTAGGATTAGGCTTGTTGTGAGTTGTTTCTCAAAGTCTTTCTTTCATCGCACCCACTGACGTTCCCAGCACATGCATGTCGTCTATCATCAGGATTACGTATATCCCGAATATGCTCTTCTCCAAGGACCAAACCTGGACCATATCAGGACCCATGTACTGGAGCGTAATCGAGACCAATGTCGGTATCCTTACCGCATCTATGCCTGCCTTCAAAGCCATCGCCAAGAAATATGCGCCAAAGCTGCTGGGCGGCTCCTACGACTTCAACCGATATCCTTCAAGATCTGTGCATATCAGAGCAGGCAGCAGTGGCTTTCACAAGATGGGCGGTACTGGTGGAAGCAATCATATGGCTCTCGACACAATCGACCGGGATCTGGGTATGTCGAAAGGCCGGTTCCAGACCACCATCAATCAAGACACAGACAGCGTGTCAAGCAGCGAAGAGGCTCTGCACCCACCAGACAGGATTGGTGTGACAAGACAAGTCCATGTCGAAGGAGAGTCGCGAAGTGTCTTCGAGGAGAGGAACTCTCTCAGCTCCCACAAAGACCACAGAGAGCTCTCATGAGCGTTACAATTCATCGCACATATACCCTGGATAGGTAAGGATACAATCGGTCAGACGGGCGTTTGGGTTTGATAGTTTCGGAAGTCCTGTACAAGTACTTAGGCTTTAGATCACATCTCTGCAAAGAAGGAACAGTACCTGGTATACCCAACTCTGCTCTGGCAGCAGATTCCAAGTAAGCTGTTGATCAAGATGCTCGCGACAAAGTTTCCCAGACACCACAACTACCCATGCTCGGCTTACTCTGGCGGACGATCGTCATACTGATTCACGAGTCAGCCCCACTATATTAAACATTAATTTGTACTGCAGGTTAATATGCGGGAAGCGGCTTCTATGGTCATCAAAAGGTTATAACGAATCACGTGAGTCTTCACCGCTTTAGCTAAAGTCTTGATGTTCTATCCTGCAGTTGTGTTGTGCTACACTCGTTGTCCAGCCTGCTCAAGGAGAAAACCCAACAGCAGCGGCATAAAGACCAGTGTTTCGACAAAACTTGGCCGCTGCTTCCTCGTCACTCGTCATCCGGAAGCTAAATCATTCCTTCCCGCTGTTGTTTCACGTGTATCTCATTCGGTATATCCTGCCGAGTTTACCATGACCCTGGATGGGTTGAGTCAGTCAATCCTCGTGGTTAGCCGACCCTTGGACCCTTTCTTTTCTGCCGTCAGACTGCCTGCTGCGCATATGTCAATCGCTACTTCTTTGAGCCTTTTCCTCTGCCAATACTTTTTTTTTGCTACCGACCATTCAGATTTTGCTTTCAATATACAATATGCACGAAGATAGCGGAGCTATGAGACGCGCGGGCTCCGATGGAAGAGCCACTAAGGTTACCGTGCTCGGTGCTACAGAGTTGGATTCTGAATCGAATGTACCGCTTCCTCCACCCCTCCATAGCGATAATACTGGGCATTCATGTTAGCGAGGTGGTGTTGAGAACATGACCAATACGATGGGTTTGGGTACTTTTGGTCTCATGTGGTTTCATGGGACTGGATTGCTGGGCTTGATGATCTCTAATATGTATCCTCTTATTCGTTGTTTGCTGGATCTTTAAGAAGGAGCTTCTCCGACTTGCTCCTCCTTTTGGCCTTTGTTGTTGCTGTCATCCCGCCATGGACTATTCAGCGCAGACTGGTAGCCCGTCTACCCTTTCACTACTTACATTCCGCAACTTGGTCTTGGCTGTCATTGGATATGTTGTTGCTCGTGTCATTTATCAAATCGTCTACTACAGATGGTTCCACCCTCTGTCCAAGTTTCCAGGTCCTTTCTGGGCAAGTGTAACAAGATTATGGATTGCGTGAGTGACTACCGCAACCAGTCTCGAAGCCATTTTTCTCTCCGGTTCGGGAAATACAAGACTTCCAGGAGGCTGACTGCATGCAGATACCACAACCTGAAAGAAGATGAACCTATGGTTGCCTTTGAGCTGCACAGGAAATATGGTATGTAGATGATGCTGCGCCATTTTCAGAGGACACTCGGCTGACTTTGAAAAGGCCCGGTCATCAGAATCACTCCAACACTTCTGCTAGTCAGTGACGCCACGAAACTACCTGAGATCTACAACCGTCAGGCGAACAAGTCCAAACACTACATCTCTGGAAGTTTCGGTAATGTCGAGAGCTTATTCAACATGCAAGACTGGAAGACACATGCTCGCTTCAGAAAAGTCGCTGCTGGATCTTATAGGCATGTGACCTTTTCGAACAACGCCTAGGAGATGTATGCTGACAAGTTCCAAGCTTCTCAAACATCAAGAAAATGGAGCCTCTGGTAGATCTACGCATCAATGACTGGATCAACAAGCTCTCCACATCTTTTGCAAAGACTGGAAAGAAGTTCGATTTTGCTCCTTGGGCCGTATACATGGCCTACGATGTCATCTCTGAAGTTGGATTTGGTGCTCCTTTTGGTTTTATCGAATCTGGTTCCGATGTCGCTGGCTTGATTCAAGGTTTCCATGAAGGTCTTGTTCCTTTCGGACTCATGGCTCGCCTTTACCCCTTTACCAACTGGGTCAAGAGCACTAGCTTTGGAGACAAGCATCTTGTTGCTAGACCTGAGCAGGAGAGTGGTATTGGTACGCTCATGCGTTTCCGTGATAAGTTGATTGAGCAAAGAAGAAAAGACATTGAGGCCGGCAACACTAATGGGAGGATCGATTTGCTTCAGACGTGAGTGCTGAATTCAAAAGAGCATCAAATCCCCAAAGCTAATATTGAAAAAGCTTCATCGACGCTCGTGACGAAAAGGGTGAACCCCTGGATCCAGAATACATCAGAGCCGAAATCCTTCTCGTCCTCCTCGCAGGTGCCGACACCACGGGCACAGCAATCCAAGCACTTATCAAGGACACCCTCACTCACCCCACCGTCTATGTAAAACTCATGGCTGAGGTGGACGCCGCCACTCGCGCAGGTCACCTCTCACCAATGCCCCAATACAGCGAAGTCACAGAACACTGCCCCTACTACATCGCCTGCATCAAAGAATCCATGCGCCTAACCCCCTCAGCACCAAACATTTTCCCCCGCCTGGTCAACAAAGGCGGCATGGATCTCTTCGGCAAATACGTCCCCGAAGGCCTGGAAGTAACCTGTAACCCATGGATCGTGCACCGCGATGAAAAAATCTACGGCCCTGACGCTGGTGTTTTCCGTCCTGAGCGTTGGTTGGAAGATGATGAAAAGACTCGCCAGTACAACAAGTATAATATGGCGTTTGGATATGGAGCGAGAGTTTGTCTGGGTAGAGAGATTGCGAATATGGAGTTGTACAAGGCGCCATTGCAGTTTTTCAGAATGTTTGAGCCGGTGTTGGCGAACAAGGAGGAGCCTGGGAAGTACTTGATCAAAGGAGGGGTGAGCTACTTCACAGACATGTGGATGAATATCGAGGAGAGAAAGGTTGTTGGTAAAGAGTAATGATAGAAGAGATTCTCGAATCCTCTCGACTATGCATATATGTAGATTGTAGATGCTTGTCAAAGACATTAGATTCTGGAAGCAGATGCCAGAGATCATTCGAACTTTCTTCTGCATTGGGTTCGGACGTGGTAGAGAGCATGAGACGCGTGCTGTCATGACGTTCGAACGTCAAACATCACACTCGGTCAAAACCAGCTGCTCGATATCTATCGCATCTTCCTCTGCAGTCAATCCGAGTCCGGCCAGAAGTGAGAGGCATATGCGTCATATATCGAAGACGTGCCTAGTTAGGCACCGCACACAGAAGGTGCGACCAGCTTTTGGTTCTGCTCCTACTTCAAAGATGTCGCTGATCGATCAACAGAAATTCGCAGAAATGTAAAAACCGAACCTCCGAGAGCCAGAAACACTCAAAGAAAACCAGCAAAGTCCATGAATATCGTTACATTGATCGTGCACAGTTTTGTCGTGCTATTTTGTGACTATGTTCCCTTCGCTCCTATTTCTGGAAGCGCTGCTTCAGATACTTGTCAAAAGTCGTATCTTCGATATCCGGGAACATATCATTGTGATTTTGACCTTTAGGGCGGAACATACGCCCACTCCCCTGCAAACCCTTGACAGTCATCCAGAAATCAACAGGGAAAGCGCTTTTATTCTTGAGTTCCTCTGGCGCCTTTTCAGGGTCATCCCAGACCTCGTGCAAGACGTCTAAACTGATGACTTCCAATTTGACAGGTTTATTGGTGTGCTTTTTGAGCAGATCGGCAATCTCGCGTTGGGATTTTGTGTCAGAGGAGAAGTTCAGGTAGGCGTTTGCTGTTTTCTCGGGTTCGAGGAGGCAGGCGGTGATGTAGAGGCCGAAGTCTTCGATGTTGGTCCAGTCGGCAGGGGCGTCGGCGTCACCGATAACGTGAAGAGTGTATTCGTCAACATCCTTCTGCGTCCATGGGCACCAGACGTTTTCACGCTCTTGGTCGTAGAAATCGCCACAGCCGATCATGGTATAAGTCATTTTGCCCTCGTTGATAGCTGAGTGGCGAACGGCACGTTCGTTCAACTTTTCTTTGGCGTCCCAGAGTGGGTGAAGGTATCCTTTGTCATCATTTGGTCTGCGGTAGATGGTATGCATTCCGAACTCCGAGGGGATGAAGCGTTTGACTCCTGCATCTGCGGCGCCGTCTTGAATGGGGATTTGTGCTTCGAGGACTGGGCCGTTCAAGGCACCAACCACGGCGTCGATGCCTTTGAGCGTCTGTGCCATCTCTTGTCTGGAAGTGTTGAAGAGGTCCATGGTTTTCCAGGTGACATTCTCTTTGTCTGCTCCATACGGCTCAGGTGCTGAAGGCGATGTGACGACTAGGACATTAAAGTCCTGCTTCTTGCAGTCCACCAGAGCTTTCAAGATGGATCTGCCGACCTGACCATTGGCGCCGAAAAGCGCGATGTTTGTAAGAGACATATTTTGTGTATCAATATGGTATGGGTTGAGGGCTGAGAGCTGGAATCGTGAAGAAAGGCATATATAACTTCAAAAATGGCAACTTACCAGATGTAGTCATTGCAACATTTCAATGTCAACTACGTAACCATGACACACTAAGACCGGCACTTACTCATGTCCACCATTGAGAAATGCTACACAGCGCTGCAAATACTATCAGACATACTGTGAGCTCGATGGTCTCTCACTTTCCCGAAAAACACGATTTCAGTTGCTTGCTAAGCAAGACCAGATTCGGTAGTCGATATTCGCTGCTCGGACTATCAGGGTCCGTGCGCGTCTGATTGTTGAAGGTAACACCCTGATGGTTTTGCCCAACGCCGTCAACAGTTAAAATTCGAGTCGAGGAGCTTGAAGAACTGGTGAACTCTCGGTTGGCTGCCATTCCATATCGAAGAGAGAAAGCGTCGTTGTTATAGCCATCACTCCAAGTCATTCAGAACCTGTTTTGTGAGATTTTTGTTACCTCACATAGACTCGGCTCTGCAATGCTTCGGAACCACTGCATTGTATCGCAATGACGACCAACCGACCGAGCATTCTGTAAGGATCAGAGCAACGAGCTTATGGCTGTCTACATAGAACAGTGTTGAGCCATGGTTTATTGAAGACGCGTGCCGCTCAAAGAGAGGAGTCGAATGACTGTCGTGACCAGAAGGTGGCACAGGAACAGTTTTTCTACAGCTGTTGGTGGCGCTGAAGATAGACAGAGGACATGCAGAATTTGAAACGACAAAGGAAGTCCAAGACCGACAGGCGAGAAGAGATGCAAGGTAGCGGTGGCAGGATGCTGGTTGAGATACTCCGTAACGCCCCTGCATTGTGCATACTCGCGTCTGTTACGCCCTACTATACATGAAGGCGTCTGTTGTCGACATACGCGCGTATGAGCATTATTGCTGGCGGTGGAGATTGAATAGCCATACACCGTAGATCTAATAGTCCATCTGTGTCGTTTCGCGAAAGCCAGCTCTGGACTCGTCCGACCGTTCGGTTGCGCTGCTGATCAAGCGACTCGAGACATGTAAGATCATTTTCCAAGGACAGTATTAGGCAGGTGCGGTCGTGACGCTCCACAGTATTACGAACCAAACTCTGATCAAGACTGAAGAGGAAGGACTGTGGTCGGAGAGGAGGAGGAGGCGTCGTCGAACGACTTTCGGCGTCTATACCTCTTCTAGGAAGGTGAATTGAGTCGACACGTGCCATTTGATTTCGAAAAAGGGTCTCCTAAGATGGACATCTCACCACTTCATTTGGCAGAATGAAGTCCAAGCCCCTCAACGCTTTGAGACTCGTTAATAGACTGAAAGGTCAGGCAGCAAAGTATTGGAGCGGTCAGCTAATACGTTTCAAATGGAAGACGGTGTTGCTGATATGCTGTAGTGAGTCGTTGCGGAACCTATTCCGTAGCTTCGGACTGCGCCGCCTATCATGTTAACAGCTTACCACATTAACGCGGGCGTGTCATGCCTGGATGTCTTGCAGGTGCATGCCGGTTTGGCACCAAGACTCATCTTCTACTAGATACAATCATTCCAAGGTTAGGTGTCGTCGCAGGCGGCCTCGGAGGCCGGATTTCGTTGAGATGCCCCCGCTCGCACACCCGTCCTTACTAACAAAAAAGCATGCCTAGGAACCCCAGAGGACGACACCTAACCTTGGAATGATTGTAACCACCTGGCGTTTGTCCGAAACATCAGTCGGCTTACCGATGCAATCTCGAGAGCGGCCCAAGTCTGATTGGAAGAACATTCTTTAGAGTGACAATCACTTGGCACGCTCGATGTGGTATTGGAATACGGGCGTTGGCATTTACCCGACCATGATGATGAAGACAGCGCATCAGCCTGCCTATCTCGTGACGGGATGGCGAAAGTGTAAACATTGTTTTGTTGGGAGTCAATCGATCCTGTAGATAGGACATGACAGGGAGATAGTGCACGACATGTTCGTTGGTGTGATATTGTGACAAGACGGTGTGAACAGCGGCGTGTCGTGTCGATGCGTCTCAAGACTCCTCGTGTGACCATCCTGACCGAGACAGCTAACAGAATGATGCCCCTGTCTGGGCAGCACCTTGGTGAATGTTCTGGTGTTCTGGGGGCTGCTTCTTATCTTCAGCCAATGAGAGCCGAGGCATAACGCCCTAGTCGCGTGCGTTCTTGACGGGGAAGTTGGGGTGCAGGTCTGACATATCCGTGCATGCTTTTTCGTCGCGGATGATCGGAATGATCGGCTTGAAGACCATGGTGCAGGTACGCGAAGGCCGCAATACGAGCGCGTTTGTATCAACTTTTGACGAAGGTGCGTGGCCGGATTCGTTTTGACACAGAGAATTTTGCGCAAAAGCACTGCTCGGATGGTAAGCAGGCAGTCTGGGCAGCCGGCGCTTCCTCGTCTGCTTGGTCTTCTAGAATACCCCAGCGCCTAAGCTGTTCTTTGAGCCAAAGCGTGTTGAGTCAAACCACAAGGCCGGTCTGACTAGGCCCGAACAGGCAGGAAAACACGCATCGTTGTCGGGAATGAACGCCTCTGCCGCTTGCTACAAGCAAATCGCAGGAGGGAATTCCATGATGATGATTATTGCCGTCAAGAAAGCAAGCATATCGATCTATCAAAGTCGAGCCTGGCGACAAGAAGGAAGCAATAGAGAAAGTGTCAAGTCGATGCACGAGCACTTGACAGGTGGCCAGGCTGGACGTCGTCAGGCCGTTGGAAAAGGCTCGCCTTTCACGCGACAAGAGGCAGGTAACGCAGAGGTTGCTTTATTAGGCATCCGCCTTGTCGACTCATCCTTATCTATCAGCAAGGCTTGGATGCACCCCACGCTCTCCCGGACGCCCTATCTATGTTGTGTCGCTCCTCCCCGTTGGTGAAACAAAGACCCTCTCATCTCGCGTGCACCTCTTCACATTTAATCCGACAAGTTCGTGAGTCGCAATCATCGACGCCCAACTCGCCTTTCTCGAAATTAGGCCTGCTAGACCCTGTCGGCGCGAGACTGAACAGTGCGCAAAGCTACTCGGCCGATTTGATAATAAGAACCAACGTCATCCGCATTGCCGCCGCTAGCATCGATCGCCCTGACTCTGAGTCTTCTTCTTCAATATGCTTGTTCCGCGCTCTTTCAAGTACTCTTCATCACCGCCGACAGACGCGCAAAAACAAAGACGCCCTTCAACACCAAAGTCCAAAAAGACCTTCGCCCCGGCTTTCGTCGACCCTCCGCCCCCACGCTCCGACGCTTCATCGACATCTCTTTCTAGTCACCCACCACCCCACGCACCGTGGATTCTCACTCCCGCCATGCCTGCAACACTGCAACCCTCGAGACCTGTCGAGATCCCCACCCCCACTCGACGGAGTCCTAGAGAACACAAGCCTGCCCGAACATCCAGGGCCAGCAGCAATTCTTCCAGAAGGTCACGGGATTCCGAGAAGAAACATCGTCCCGATGCCTTGCCTCCAGCCGTCGCAGCCCTCTTGGCCGTGACTGCCATTCCTCCTCCCAAGTCTGTACTGAGACGCAAGAAGAGTCCTGTGCGGGATATGTCCATCGACGAGCTCATCCAGGAATGGAGAAAGGACACATCGACCAAGTCCAGCTACAGCTGCGCCTCTCTGGATATGCTCCTCGGATCAGCCGACGAAGACGACTACGAGCACATGTATTCCTCCAGATCGACTTCGTGTGACTCGATTCCTTCCTTGGACGCCGATGAGGCTTCATCAGTATTGTCTCTCAGCAATCCCGCCACGCCAGATTCCATCCGAAGCCGCAAGTCCAGCATGGGCAGCTACCGCAAGGAGAAGACTTTCTGCACTCCCGAGATCGAAGACTGCAGTGTTGACCATCCGCTCGGCTTTTCCACCATCGAGTTCGACGAGGATCTCATTCTTATCAACTCACCCTGCCCCAAGGAACGCAAGCAACGCAAGTCTGGTGGGTTTCGCTCGAACTTGAGCTCTTCGCTTCAGGCCATCAAGTCTCGTGTAACCTCGTCATTCTCATCGTTGAACTTGAACCTTGACGAGGATTCCTTCTCGGATGCATCACTTTGGCAACATCCTTACCTTTTCCCAAGGCTGAGCTCTGAACTCAGACCCACCCCCTTTGCATCGACCCCTTCAAAATCCCATCGCCAATACTTGAATCCTCGTTCGGCCCCTGTCCCCTTTGAGGAGCAACAGCATCATTGGCAAAAGGCTCTTTCCTCGGATTCTTCTGACAGCGAGTGTCCCGAGACTCCAATGATCCAGATGCAAACCTACAACAAGCGAGCCGCATCTTCACCACGCCGCTCGCGTCGTGGTTCGAGCACCGGCGCACCAGACCCTCGATCGGAAGCCGGCCGCGCTATGTCCGGGCACGTCCCTATGCCAACTCGGCAGCGCGAGCCTCGCGAAAACAGCGACTTCCTTCGTGTCATCGTACTCGAGATGAACATGCGCCGTGGAGGCAAATTCGAAGAGGGCGCAAGCGGACGTGCTAGAATCTGGTTGCCACCTCGCAAGCAACCAGCCGCACGCAACAGCGTGTTCGACGACGACGATGAAGACGAGATTACTTCCGTTGGCGGGCCCAGAGTCGCCGCTAGAAAGATTCCTCGTCGCTGGGTGCCAGTTTCGATCGAGTAATTGTTACTCGATAGAATCCACTTCCAGACCCTGGATCATCCCGGCTCCCGTCTCTCGCCTGTTCGTTGAGTTCGAGTCCACTCCCGACCTAAAGAACGCGACATCTCCGTAGAACGGTTGTTCATCTCGAGTCTAAAAGAGAAGGTCGTGGACATTTTCTCATTAGAGGTCCCGCTCCTGGACATGCACGTGTCGCAACGTGGGGTCATCTTGCGCCATACTCACACCATCTTTCTCACACGACGGTCATCTATTTTTTTCTTTTCTTGTTTGTTTCCCGGAGTTATTTTGGATGGCTTTCGCTATCCTCGGTCTGTTGTCTATTCGGCAAGCGGCATTGGTAAGGTGTAGCGAGAACGGTTTTCTCGGCGGTTTGGGATTTTTTTTCCTGAGGTTGGAAGAAGGAACAGTCGGCCCTTGGCTGCGCCATTTTCTGTTTCTTCAATCTTCTTCTCATCTTTCCATGCACGGTGGCATGGTTATGCACAATCTTGGCGCGGCATTTGAAGCCTGGTGGTTTCTCTTTTATTTATGACATCTCACGACAAGAACAATACACGGCTTAATGAACGACTATATAACACTATACTTATACCACACTATTATACATATTATCTTCACAACACAGTCATGGGCTTTCAATCAAAGTCACGCGACACTCTAGAGCCGTCAAAAAGCTTCATTTCACGCTTACCTTGCTGTTTACACTCTCCGAGTCTCCTCCACAAGCACAGACAAAAGTCACAAAAGCACGTCGCACCACATGCGCGCTCGTGCTTTGGGCGCTGACAATCTTCCCCTTCTTTCATTTTGAGAACGCGCGGAGTCCAGAACGCACAAGAGCCAAACGGTGAGCATGGAGATTATTGGAGATTTGAGCAAGTTTTAATTGCGCGTTCAATCTGTTGGTCATCTGTCGGCCAAGGCTTCCAATGACTTTGTCCGAGTCTACCGCTGACTCTCTCCTTGTTTTGTCCGAGTCGCCGAGTCAGCGTTTGCATATACAGCTGACTTGATGCCTTGACATATTGGGCAACATCTAGCCACCGACTTCGCTGCTTGGAAATGTCACTACTGCTGCAATCAGCAAAGCCCCCGGACGTGGCCCCGAGTCGTAAAAACCGTATATCGGGTATAAAGCCGACAGAGGTGCGACTTTGCGACTGTCGGTCAAAGTCACAAGTTGATCTTTCTCCTCAACAAGCTGTTGGAACCCCGTCTCTTATCTTTACTTTTCTTCCAACGTGGTCGACATCTGGCCTTTGCTGATCAGGTCCTTTAACCAAAGTTTCTCTGCATGGACTGTCGTCCGGTCTGCGGAGTGTCGGCCGTAAGATGAAGATGAATCACGACTCGACATCAGACTCGTGACAAGTCGCTGATCCTCTAGGGCTTGATGCATCGAAACGTGAACGTGTTTGACGGGCGAAAAAAGTTTGTTATACTGAATCAGGTCAATGCAGCCGGTGAGGTTGTTTGTCAAGGGTATATGTCAGGGCGAGCAGTGGCCGGCAACATGACTTGAGCCTATCGGTCAGAGTATCGAGTAAGAGCGTGTCTCTGACTTGAGAGGTGATGGTATGAAGTCTGTTTAGGCTTTTGATATTGTGCCCCCACTCTAGAGAGGGGTGGGGGTATTGCAGAAAAAGGGTCTGCTACAGGACGTATGTCAGACGAATATGAGAGAGCGTGATCTATGGAACTCATACTCAAATGGCAACTTGTCCGGAAAAGACTTCTGATGTCCTCTCGACGCCTCTCATGCTGGAAGTGTTACGCTCTCGATGGACATGTCAAAAAAACGGAAGGGCTGGAAGGTTGCTCAGATTCAGTCTGCTGGCAGCGCCAGCTCACAGCTGATGTCGACTCTCTCTCGATGTCATGTGCGCTTTACTTCTTGTATCGCTCTGCTCACGATATCTATTCGACTACCTGGTTGAGACATGAATAAGCGAAGCACAATGTCTTCAAGTGGATGGGCAGCTCGCAGAAGAAAGGGCCTTGTCCTTTCTGGCCGCCACGTGGTTCGTTAACACTCCTATTGGGAATAGTCACCAAGCCACGACAGCAAAAGAGCGAGTCTCACCTAGGGACTGGTATAATCGTATTCTGACTCATAATCCGGTCTGCGATGTAAAACTACAGTCACAGAGAGAATATGAGATGAGGACAAACATATAACGCGCGTGAAGCAGATGATTCCCCTCTTTCTCTTCATCAACCTTTTCATCTCCCTTCTGCAAATTCCACAATCATCCTCCACTCAAATCGAACACATCAAGCAAGGATGAAATTCTCTACCACCTTTGTCACCTGCCTGGCGTTGGCCAGTGGTGTTAAAGCCGCCCCTGTTGCTACTCAACGCAATGGGTCCCACGGTGCACGCATGTCTGCTCTTGCTATGAGCGAAAAAGGTGATGTTGTTAATGATAGACCGAGTTGGGGATCTTCAAACTGGTCTGGCGGTGTTCTCCAGGGTTCCGACTTCAGGACAGTCACCGGAACTTTCACAATTCCGAATATAACCATGTTGTATCCTGGAGAGCCCACAAACGGAACACATTCGGTCGCCGTTTGGGTGGGCATAGATGGCATACATGACTGCGATGCTCTCTTGCAAACCGGTGTGGATCTTACCATGGAGAAAGGTATTCCCAAGTTCAAGGCTTGGTTCGAATGGATCCCCGGACCATCAACCGATTTCGACCATGAGCTAGAGTTCTCTGTTGGTGACAGCGTGACCATGACCGTTACTGCCACGTCCAAAACCGGCGGAATAGCCATGGTCGAAAACAACAGCAAGGGTACGTCAGTCAACCATACATTTGCCAACGAGACTGCAGAGCTCTGCCTGGCCAACGCAGATTGGATCGTCGAAAGATGGACCCTGACTTCCACACACCAAGACGACTCGGGCCGGTCATACCGTCACTCAACCCAGGTGTCGCCAGTCGATTTCGATACATTGACGTTCACGAATGCTTCGGCCACCGCTGCCAACGGAAGTTCTCTTGATGCTTGCAATGCTAGAACAGAATCTGTTGATCTTTACGAGGATGTCGTCAAGGACAATCGATCATCCTCCCGCTTACAGATGGTTACTACCTTTGATGATTCCTCCATCACCGTCTCGTACGTGAGAGGAGATCATGTCAAATGATCGAGTGACCGGGATGATTGATGTTGGATCTTCCGCATGGTCACGCTACTGGCTGCAGCGACGCATGAAATTTTCGAATCAAGTTCGTCTGCGAGGTGAGTACACCATCAAGCCTTCTCCTTCGAAAGACTTTCCCATTCCCGGAATGATCTTGCACCTCTTCACGACGAAGGTGAAATCATGTTGCACACAGCAAATATCCGCCGGGCCACAATAAGCAGGAAACAGCTTTATGACAACCTAGTGGCCTAAAAATTACCTATCATGTGTCTAAACAAAAGAAACGATGTCATGAAAAGAAGGAAGGGACAGGTTGAAGGAGCTACTACAGCAGAAGGGTAGTCAGAAAGTATTGCTTTAGTACAATGAAATGCCTCACAAAATCATATGCCCTACTCAATTTCTCCTGCAATTGTGAAATGTTACACTAGTCAATATACTGGTGCGAGCTATCTCGATGGCGCAGATATCTTGGTAGGATGAAGAATGCTTTCAAGTGCTCAACGGACACAAGGCGGGTACCGGCTGCTTGATTGTGGAGAGCTTGCCTTGGTTTGAGAATGCAAACCACCGCATCATCATGGCTATCTTGATACGTCGTTATGAAGACTATGTATACAACAACTCATCCCAGTCTCGAGAGCCTGTATTTTGAAAAGCTTTCTAAGCTGTTTTGTAGAATTGGTCAAGCTCTTCGAACCAGTCTTGTCGGACTTGTCAAAAGCTGGGCACGGAAGCCTGCGGCAACGTCACACGATGGCGTGCATTTGCGTCCTAGCCACTTTGGAATTCTGACGGACAGGCGGCAACTTGCAGACCATCATCCGCCTACAAACAATCATACCAAAGCAAAACCAAGATTCGACCAAAGCTTGAAGTCTGTCGTCGCAAGCTTGCAGCATGTGTATCGCTCTTCTGACAACCGCGCATCCCGAATACCCGTTCATTCTGCTGAACAACCGCGATGTAAATACGCCCTGATCACACTTGGCCACATGTGGCCGACTAACACCACGACCACAATAGGAGTTTTTGACTCGACCAACTGCGAAAGCCGCCTTCTGGCCTTCTCCTAATGAGCATGTCCTTGGAGGTCGCGATCTGCAGCGTCCAGAGCAGGGTACTTGGCTCGGTCTCACCAAACAAGGTCGTCTAGCCTGCTTGACCAATTTTCGCGAATCCGGCGCTCAGATATACGGCACAAAATCGCGAGGAGGACTGCCAAAGGCCTTTCTCACATTAACACCAGACAGCGCAAAGTCCTCCGAAGAGTTTGCTCGCCATATGGTCGAAGATGTTGGCGTGAGCGATGTAGGCGGCTTCAGTCTTGTCTTCGGTAAGCTCACCAAGAAAGACGTCTGCGCGGGAGAAGGAAAGGGACTGGCCATCATCTCAAATCGTACCGAGAATGCTTCAGCCACGACTTGGATTTGTAGTAAGCCTGGTGAGATCCAGGGCCTCAGCAACTCACATTTCGGTGACCGAACATGGCCCAAAGTCGTTGAAGGTGAGAGACGACTTCAGAATACCATCGAGGAACATGTCGCAGCAGGATCGAATAAGCAGGATCTGCTCAATGCCCTATTTGAGATTCTGAGTCTGGATACTTTGCCTCGTCGCAAGCACGGCCAGGACTGGGAGACCTACGTCTACCAATTGCGCAACAGCATCTTCATTCCTCGCATTGGTGGAAAGGAAGTGAGCAACTCATCTGCCGACGAGATTGCAGCTGCGGATGAGAGTCTTACAGCGAAGGCTGATAGTGGAGTATACGGCACTCAGAAGCAAACAGTGATCTTGGTTGACAAGGATGGCATGGCCACCTATGTTGAGAGGACACTTTACGACGAGCATGGTCACGCAACAGACAACGATGCACAGCAGTATGAGTTCGAGATTGAAGGCTGGAGTGATTGAAGGGAAAACTTTTCTCTAACCAGTTTTTGGCAAGGGCACCGGCAACACTGGGTCGACCATCTATGGGTAAAAGAAAGGGACAGCTATAGGAGCCCGTAATGAGGCGTGCTCGCCTCTTGCCCATCAGTCATGACAGAAGAACAACGCCTTAAACACGACCAAGTGCGCTCCATGTTTCCACCTCCGCATGTCCAGGGTCCATATTTTCCTTGTCCTGCTCTTTACCCACAGAGATGCCCAGGCCGACCAGATTCGGCTTTGCACCAAGTCCTGACAGCTTCTTTGGGCTTAAGCTGCACGATCTCTTGATTGCTGATAGCCTGTTCTCCGTACTCTTCTGCACGGAAGGGAAAAGAGGTGCACTTTGCAGCGGGTCCAGCATGCCTCGATGTTGACGCTCAGGCTTCTTTTCCTGTGGCCTTGGAATATCAGTGAACACTTTGAGACCTGACCGTCGCTGCTTGTCGGCCTTGCGAGGCTTGGATGCTGATCCTTCGCTCTCCGAGGCTGGGATGTAGCACTCACGGGCCTTTCCAACCTTGCGTAGACTCAGCAAATATGCTTCACCGACACAAGGCTCTTCCTCAGCATCTGGCTCATCAAGTTCGTTGCTGTATACGCTACGATCGTTGCTCATGATAGCTTGAGTGGAAGAGGAGTCGCTCTCGCTATGTTGATATGCCGCGATGGTGTTCAAGCTAGAGTTCGATGGTGCATCAAGGTACGCTTGCAACTCACGAGTACCTGCAGTGAGCAGATGCTGGTTGAACATCTGAGTTGAGCGACCAGAGACAGTGACATTGTCAATGGCTTGTGGAGCAGCTCTTGTGACGGTTGTCTTTGGCGAGACACCTGATGCTGGGCTCGGGTGTACGAGTGTGCTGAGAGCATCGGTGCTGACGGCAGTGCTTGCAAACAGGCGTGCAGGATTGCGTTCTGGTATCGGTGGTGGCGGTGTGCTCGGAATGAGCGGCGACAATGCCTGTCTAGGGTACGGTGAATCAGGTCGTGAGAATGGAATGCCAGACAAGTGTCTTGAAGCGACACGAACAGGTGGTGCATTCGGGCGATTGATGATACGGCCCTCGTCCCGAGGAACAAGGCGTGTGCTAGGCCTTCCACGGTCATCGCGCACAGCAGATGAACCCTCTCGAAACTCACAGATGGCGTTCCTTCTACTGATGTCGTACATTGGCAGTCTGTCATCATTCGCACGCGGTCTTGTCTCCGTCAGCTCAATCTCCTGTCTCACTTGAGCTCTGACGGCAGAGCTTTTGGTAGCTCTCGCTCTACGACACAACACGCCCAGTATCAAGCCAAAGGAGACGATGAAGGCAGCAACAGAGAGAGCGAAGAAGACGATCAAAGCCGATCTTCCAGCAATCGCATGAGGAGTGCCCATCATCACGCTACGGACGAACAAGATGGCCGACACGAGCAGTATCGAGCCAGAAGCCAGAGAGGCGATGCTGAGTGTTGGTAGCGAAGCATCGAGCTGGCGTGCGCAGCGTCGTTGTATCTGCAGCAGTCGAGGTGGCTTGTCGTCTGGCTTGGGAGCCTGGACTGGTACAATTGTAGGCGGCAGAGGTGTGGGTGCCCTGTAACCGAGTTGGGACAGCTCCTGCCGTGGCAATCGAATCTGAGGCAATGTACTTCGAGGTTGATCGGGTGGAGGTGTAACTGGATAGGGTGGGTCTGAGATGCCGTCGACATCTGGAGTTCGAGACAGTTCTCTGACAGCCCTGTCTCCGTCGAAAGCACGATGCACGCGCGGCTCGGGATAGGTGCCACGTCTAGAGATACTTCTTCTGGTTGGCGGAGGTTGGTTTCCTGGTAACGGGCTCGATCTTGAGTGTGGGCGTGCTTGTCGATGCTGCTGAGGGTAATTCGTTCTCAATATGTCGGGTGCACTCTCCCATGCTGGTGGAAGTCTGACTCGTGCCATGGTTGCTGTCTTGATAAAACCACGAATCTGCCTTCTCGACTGAGCACAAGAAGCCGTATATGAAGAAGAAGAATCCGCGTCTACCTGCGTTGCCCACGCGAGATGTCTTGAGAATCTGCAACACGGCGAGTTGTCGAGACCTGTCTGTCGCCACACTTTCACTTCCAGAAGAGCAAACGTTTCATCTGCCTCGTTGCATATTCCATTGTCTCGTGAGACTTCGCCATCTATGGACTGTCAAAGTCTCACTCGGTAGAGACGTATATTCTTTGTCTTTAGCTTACCGAAACTTTGAGACGTTTCTCGGTGCTCCGCCAGACATCGAGACATACTTCCGCTCTCCAAGGTCAAGTGTTGCTATCCATGGGCTTCCACGTTGCCCAGCATTCTCGAACGATATGGTGCCCTGAGTCAGATGAGCATCAGAATGCGCCGCTGAGGAGAGAGACTGATGCCGCTCATCGAGATCGTTGACACTGTGAGCTCTCTTTGGACCAGCGATGGGCGTAGAAAGGATCATTCAACACGCTTTCAGTCAACACGGAGCTATGGATTGGCGACGGCACAGCTCTTGAGACTTTGTCGTAGTTTCCAGTCCGCTTCCATCAGGGGGTTGAGAGGCAAAAGAGAAAGAAAGCAATTCGCACGTACGAGGAGCAAAAAACCAAGCCAATTGACTTGGGAAAACATCTCTTATACCAAATCGTCAACGCGACCAACCAAGGCTGTGAGTCGAACTCACAACCTCTGGATTCTATTTATGCTCAGACTTGGGGAGGTTTTTCGAATTGGGCCATAGCACCGAATTCTGGAGTGGACTCTGGCTAGTTGGAATAAGACACCATGGAATGAGTTATTTCACTTGTGGAGAGTGAGAGCTTGAACTCGGGCTTGGAGACCTGCACTTCTTCACTCAGGGGTCAGCTAGACTGGTCGAGAGCTATCGAGCTTTTGAGCATCTCTCTGTCGATAGCCCCATCTTGACTAGCTTCGTGACTTGTTCCAGTTTCAATTTCTCAGTGCCGAGAGCCTTGCTTGAAATCCGAGCAGGGCAACCAAGAACGGTGAATTCGTGCCCGGTATCTGTCGAAACAACAACAAATTCGCGCTCACGCGTAAAAGCTCTTCTCTCTTCCTTCTCCTGCACGCGTCCGCCTCTCCCTTCTCTCTTCTCATAATCTAAATCATCACAACAAATTTCTCGCCACCCTTCGCCGTCATCAGGCGCAAAGCACCACCATGCCCTCACTCAAACAACTCACCTGCTCCATCGAGTTAGGCAGCACACATACAAAAATCACAGAGTATGGTAATGACTACGGCGACGGTCATGTTACCAGTTATGTCGCCGTCCCGGCCGAAGAGGTCAACTTCAGCATCCATCTCACCTCCAGCGGCTACATTGCGCCTGGTTTGGCTATGTTTGTCTACATGGATGGCCATTACCAATGTAACCGTAACAGAAGAGGTCTTGTTGTACCTGGAGAAAAGGTCAAGCCTGAGCAATTTGAAATCGACTTGCGCGTGAGACAGAAGGAGTCGAAGCAACCAGATGGCAGTTTCTTAGGAAGAGATTGGTCGTTCCATGGACTGAATCTTGGTGAGTCTTGCTTTCGACACGCGCAGATGGATGAGGCTAACATCTGGAAGTGTCCGCTGATACCGTAGAGGAAACTAGCGATGCTTTCCTTGAGAACTTGGGCACCATCGAGGTCATCGTCTTGCGCTGCAAGGATGCTCCTCAGCCTCTTGTCAACGTACCTGCTTCCAGAGCTTCGACTGTCGAGGAATCCATCAGATCTAGTAGAGAAAACACTTCCAAGCCTACCAGCAGACCTGCGAGTAAGCAATCATCGAAACAATGTTCTCGCCACGAACAGAAGGAGCCGTCCGTAAAAGCCAAAGCACCTTCCAAGGAACCTTCGGCCAAGGAGAAGATACCCTCCAAAGTTCCTTCCAAAGTTGAGTCCAAGACTGCCCCCAAACCTCCCACTGCAAAGACCGAGAGCGAGATTGGCGGCTTCTTCGGCCTCTTCGACGGCGCCTCAGACGATCTCAGCATCCAGCCCAAGCCATACTGGTCAGACTGGAACAAGCGCCCTGTCAACAATGGTCCCCATCCTTCCCGCCGCGATCTCATGTACATCGCCCCCGAAGATCCTCTTCCCTCTGTTCCAAAGGCTGTTGCTCGCAGCAAGCATGTCGAACATCAAGTCAAGACAGGCAAAGGCGCACAATATCTGCATCTCTGCGCCCGCCCCGAGTACTTGGACAGTATGCAGAAGCCTTATGCTGTGTTTACGTTCAAGTATCGCAGTAAGAGAGTCATTGAGAAGAAGTTCAAGATTGCCATCAAGGAGGAAGGAGAGCACTTGAAGGCCAAATTGGCCGATATGTCCAAGGATGAACTGGCAGAGGAGTTGTACAGATTGAGAGTGAGTATAAGATGCCCATCCCAAGTGCAAGTGACAAACACTAACGAAAATAGATGGCCGGCAAGGAAAGCAGCAGCAGCAAGAAGACCTCTACCCCCGACAAGGTCTCCACCACCGCAAAGCCTACCTCCCACAAGGCCGCATCAGCCCAGCCAGAAGCAACTTCAAAGGACCTTCCCCCTCCACAAGGCAACACCTGGGAAATGTCCGCCGATAAGATACCCGCAAAGGCCCCCTCAAAGGTCGCCTCGAAGGCTCCGACTGCTCCCGCCATGTCCTGGGACGCCACTCCTCAAGCTGACTGGGGCACTGCTCCTGCACCTCAACAGTCCTGGGACACTACCACTCCTCAAGCTGACTGGGGCAGTGCTCCCACACCCCAACAGTCCTGGGACACTACCACTCCTGCCCCTGCAAAGTCAGCCTCTAAACACCCCTCCAAGACACCTTCCAAGACACCCTCCAAGACGCCATCCCAAAAGACAAAGGAAGCACCAGGCAGTTTCCCAGCATCCTCGCACTCACAGTCTCAAGCAGCCGCAGGAGCATCAAGCCACCACGCCAGTCACAAGAGCAAGCCTGCTACAAAGGCACCCACCATCAAGTCCAACAGAGAAGCCGACAATGCAGCTGCAGCAGGAAACGATTGGGACCAAGCACCAGCCGCTGCTGCTGGAGACTGGGGACAGACAAACGCGGACCCCTCAGCTTGGGATACTGCTCCTGCCGGCAAAGCCGGTGATGCCGCATGGGGAGGTACTCCTGCAGATGCAAAGGCAGACAAGGCTGCTTCGTTCACATGGTAATGATTCTCTTTCTCACTCTCACCTTGAATCAATGAGCCATGCAAGACTTGAGAAGAAAGAATTTTGCTGACGAGACATTCACGTGGGTAAAGGGGAAATGCACGTATCGTTATCTCTATCATCGGTGTCATCGCTGCTGTTGCTTTTGCAGTGGTTGCTTATTATTGGATCAAAAGCTATGTGCTCAAAGCTATCGGCTTGTATTTCTTGCTCAGAGCATGGATCGTTGCTCCTTTCACCTGGTCTTACTCTGCTATGCTCAAGATTGCAGATTTGAACTGGCTATTCGCTCCTCTTGCTTGGATCAAGGATATGCTGCTGAAGCTTGTGGAGAAGATTGCTGGGATTGAGATGAGCAAGCCACGCTTTCTGGAGGGCGAGTTCTGGAAGATGGAGGTGCAAAGACCGGACTGGATGGCTTGGCCTGAGTGGCCGGACTGGTTCAAGTGGCTCAAGTGGCCTCAGTGGTCTGGATGGGAGTTTCGCGTTCCTGAGATCCCCGAGATCGTCAAAGATGGCTTCTCCGTATTCATTGGCTGGCTTCAGTTCATGTGGTCGTTGATGCGTCCGGATGGTGTTCAGACCGTGGAGGATGTTGTCGAGGATATCTGAAAAGTCCTGCGGTGATGATCGCTCCTCGTCCGACTCCAAGTAGGTCGCTCTGTAGTTGAGCCACAACCAGCAAGTAATGATAATGTCGTAAAGTCGTAGTATACATCTTTCGTTCCTTCCCTCTCCCCTCTCATTTGTTATGCACCAAGAAGTTCCTGAACGAGTCCCAGTGATCGGCGTTGTCGTACCTGTCATATGTGTCAGCAATGATCCCTTCTCCCTTTTCAACATCATCAACATACAGATAAGTCATCGAACTCCTCAAACTCGGCTGCAGCATCTCAGGATAGAACCTGAACATCCACATAACACAGCCCCAGCTCAAGCTCGCAAACACCGGCCAAGCATGCGCCCTCACAGCCTCTCTGTTCTTATCACTCATCGAGAGCAAGCCCATGCCACCTCTTCCTCCATACTTTCCTCCTAGCAATGTATTATCCCCTCTCGGCTGGAAAGCCAAACTCGCAGCCGCCAGCACCACCCTCGCGGCAACATAAATAACAATCTGCTGATTAACCGAACTCTTCCTCCTACCAAAAACCCAATACCCACCCGCCAACCCAGCCACAAACGAATCACCCTTCCACTCTTTCCGCTGCGGTCTAATCATCTTCTGCAACAGCATGATGGCTTTATACAAAAAGGCAAAAGTGGCGAGATTGGTGGCGTGCTGGCGAGTGGCTTTTAGGACGGAGGCGAGTTTGGCGGGAAAGGGACCGCTGCGGAAAAGCAGGATCATTACGAGGGCGTGGGGGAAGCGGATTTTTGTGCCGTAGACTAGGCCGTTGCGGAGGGCTTTTAGGAGGGAGAGGGGGGGTTGATAGTCGGGGTTTAGGAGGATGCGGGTGCATGTTTGCTGTGAGAGGTGTTAGCAAGAGGCAGACAGGTAGCTGGAGGGGAGGGGAGGTTACTTGGAGCGCTGAGATATCCATGGTTGCGGTATAGAGTGTGGTGTCGTGTGAGGTGAGAGAAGTGGTCCGTCGTTCGGAGAGCAAGACTGTTTCGGCTGAGAAGGTTGACGCTGAGAAATCAAGAAGTGGAGGTAGTCAGTGAAAGTTGTTTGGACAGATCTAGACAAGTCATTGTTTCTGACAGCTCCATGTGCCCTTTGACATCTGATGGAGCAACCGAGGGACGCTCTTGCCGGCTCTGGAAACATTCCAACAACCTCGGTACATGACTACCCCGGACTCTTGGCTGTGTGACGTAGCCTGTTTGAGGCTTCTCGCATGTGATTGTCAAAAGTTTAACCGTCTTGACTTCTTCTCTTCACGAACATGCGATGGTTAAAGAGAGGGGAGATTGTTATTGCTACTTGAATGTGTTTCTGTCTGATGACCTCCGTTTTTGAAGTCTTGGCTTTGGAGGCAACTCTTTTGCTGTCAGTTTCGCAGCTATCTCCATCATTAATCGCTATGTCAACTTTCTGACGCGCTTGTGCTCTGAGTTGCATTTCCAAAGCCATCCTTGTGGTGTTTCTCGGCAAGCCTACTTCTTTTCTCCATAGGCAAGACCGAAAATTGCTCCCGTGGTCCTGTCTGTCTGCCATTATCTGCCGGCAACATCAAGAGAGAAGTGTTTGTCAGATCGTTCTCAGTTAGGTCGAGGTCAAAGCTGATCAAGACGAACGTATTCCAAGGCCATCCATTCTTCCTCTGCGTCGTTTGCGGCCTCGTCGGAACAGTTATGATCATCTGGCATCTCATCGTCTGTTGAGTCTTCGTTGTTGACGATCTCTGGCAGAACGGTTTCCTCCGCGACTTCGTTTCTCAATCTTTGTCCGCCGTGAGTGAGGAATCTTCTTCTGGTGATCCTTCTGAAGGCTCTTCTTCTGATTGCTTGGAGCTCTGGCTCGATGTCTCTTGGTTCCCCTCCGCGTTGCAATCTGTTAAGGTTTCGGCGCCTCGACTCAGTTACTTGTTTCCTGGATTCCTTGGTAGCTGGTCGGACATCTTCTTCAATCCAGTTGCATAGCTGCCTCAAGTAGAAAACTGTGAGTGGCTTTCTGTCCTTTCTCATGACGACCACGTTCTCGGTCGACCGGTTTCGAGCCCAGTAGCCAAAGTTACTGTCAGTTATGGAGCACGGGATTCCCAGAAGCTTCGATGTTCCATTTCTGTTGTCGAGGGGAGGAGCAAGCCGATGGCGCCTTCCGAGAATCGCGGCGTATTCCCTCGGCGTATATCTGCGTCTACAGGCCAGCAGGGTTGTCCCAGTATGCTGCGTCAGGTTGGACGCGTGCTCAGAGTCCTGTGACATCAACCACACCTCTGAGCTGTTTATCTTCATTCTTGTGAAACGATTCATGATACGCTCATCGACAAGACCGTCGCAATTGATCGAAACAGCATCAATGGGGTGGAACCCAGCCAATATTCTATCGAAGAATATTGTGCTCATGTGTAAAGATATCCGAACACGAGATTGATCGTGGAGCATATGAATGGCGCGTGCTGATTTTGTGAACGCAACGACAGTTCCTTTCCACGAAGACACACCAGTCATCTTCTCGATGCATCGATTGACGGAGTGATCGTCTAACTCGCCCTCTAGCACACTAACGTAGATATGCTTGCAAGAATTTGTATGATACAACTCATCCATGAATTGATCGTCGTAGGTATCGAACCCGCACCTGCAGTGAGGTGAACAGCCGTTGAGACGAAGAGTCGAAGCGCTGAGTATGTAGTTGTCGTAACGAATTGGGATTTCATGCTCATCCACGTGTAGCAATCTGAACTCAGGCTGCTCACGATCCACAGGAAAGTGCAGCACCCAAACTTGGTCATCGTCGGGGGTATCACCACGTTCGGCAAACTTCTGACAGACATGACGATGAATTTGCCAATCATTCTTCTGGTGCTGGTGGGAGCAGTAACGGATGTCATGGCAGCCAGAGCAGAGTCTGCCCGGAAGGGGGCACAACGCACAAGTATTGCCCATCTTGTGTATAGGAGTTGAATCGATTGGACAGTCAAAGTAAGGCAGGATTGATCCTGAGCAGATGATTCGAAGTTGGGAGATAGGAGTGTTATCGGGGGGAAGATATCCTTCGAGAAGAGGTCTTTGTCGAGGGTTGTGGCTGATGGGAGAGTCCGATTCTCTGATCTGGGACTGGGCGATGTTGGCGTGGCTGTCGTAGGGCTATCGTAGTGCTATCGTAGTGCTGTCGTAGTGATATCGTAGTGCCGCTGTAATGGCTGCGGAATTGTCGATGGAATGGCTGTGATTATCGTTAAGCGTCGTCCGTGTCACCACGTCCGTATGTCTTAAGATGGACGTCGAGGTCTCGATGAATGTATCGCTGCTGAACCGGTTGCCGGAACAGCTGCTGCCGGAACAGCTGCCGGAATGGTTGCTGGACTGCTGGAACGCCTCCGGTTTGGTATTCCGAACCAAGGGTTCTCCTGAAAAGTCCTTGTGATTGATAATCTTTGTTTCTGAAAAAGTTGTTCTTAAGAAAGAAGTAGTCGAGGTTGAAGATCAAGAGAAGAAGAAGAAGAAGGAGGAGAAGAATATATAGAGCAGAGGAAGTGCGTAGAAAGCAAACATGAGCGGCCCGCCAGCCGATCCGTAGTGCAGCTGTAATGACTGTGGTATGGCTGTGGGTATGGCTGTGGGTATGGCTGGGACTGTCGCCGGGACACCAATGGCTTCTGTACCACTACTGGACCTTGTCTGTAACGGAAGAGTTGTCTGGAATGGCTCCCTTAATACAGGTCTCTGTGTCTGTGTTCGTGGTGTGTTGAAAATGAAGTAGTGCCTGGGCTCGTTGCTGGAACGGATCCCGTATCACCACAGGACTACTATCTGTAACGCAAGAGTTGTCTGGAATGACTCCTGGAATACGAATCTCCGTGTCTATGTTCGTGGTGTCTTGAAAAGAGATTAGCCACTGGAACGGCTCCCGTACTACCACTGGACTGCTGTCTGGAACGGAAGAGTGGTCTAGAATGTATCTTGCAATCCAGATCTCCGTGTCTGTGTTCGTGGTGTGTTGAAGAAGTAGAGAGGTTGAAGATCAAGAGAAGGAGAAAAGATAGAGCAGAGGAATTGCGTAGAAAGCAAGTACGAACCAGTTGATCTGTAGTGCTTCTATAGTAGCTGCCATACTTCTCTTGATCTGGTTACAGATCCGTTGTTGGAACGGCTCCCGTATTACCACTGGACTGCTGTCTGTACGAGGAAATGTATCCATAATCGGAACGGAGGATTTATGAGAAAACTTACCTCCTGAATGAATTGTCAGAAAGCCACAAACGAAGCCAAAGTGAAGCCTCGATAAGGAAGCTGCTCCGACCGCCCTTGCCCACCTCGAGGTGAGGTGCATTGCCAACGTAAAAGGAAGCGTAAAATGTGGATTCGGAATCACCAGTACAGTATGGTCAGTAGTCCAGACAAGAAGAGGGAAGCATAGAAGAGAGCGGAGTGGTTCAGAATCTGTGGAAGGAAAATGATCAATTCGAGTTATGGAATCTGCATAGACGCTGTATGCATCTGCGGTCTGTGGAGTCGGATCGGACTTCTTCGCAATGAGTGGAGAGAGGGAAAAGGCTTCATGGAGTGACGAACTTGAGAGAGCGATACTGGCTGCCTGCGCCTATCGTATCGCTCCAATGCAAATTGCTCCGTTTCATAGCCATCTTCTCATGTGATAACGCTCATGCTGGTTGAAATCTGAGATAAGAAGTGGAGAGTGACTCTGTTGATTCAAGGCTGATATGGTCGGTCAATGTTTGATGAGTGGAGAGTTGCCTTTGTTTTTTAGATGTTGTGTCGTGCTGATCGTGTCGTAGGAATCATCGAAGTCCTCATTCGTTGTCGTCGGCGCCATGTTCGAATTCCAATCATGCATAGTAAACGTCTGGCATCTCCTTGTCGATAGGTTCATACTCCAGTTTGCCCCTGCTGAACTGCAGAAATCTCTGAAGTGTGATCTTGTCGGTGACGCCGCCACGTGCTTTCTCAATATCAACCCATTTGTATTCTGGATTCTTCCTCTCGCGACTCTCCACCTTTCTGACTGCGTTGAAGAGCCCCCTGATGTCCTTGTCGATCCAGTTGCATAGAGCCTTCAGATATTCGACCTTGAGTGGCTTGCCATCCTTTCTCATGACGGTGAAGTTTCCCCATCTCTTTCTGCTGTACAAGCCCCATGCGGAGCCGTAGTTGACGCATGGAATACTGAGGAGGCTGATTTTTGGATTGCGAGCGTCCAGATCGCGCTCAGTTTTCGAATCCCACATGATCAAGCCGAGACCAAGGACGAGTCTGGTAATTTTTGGATTGCCAGGTATTCTGTAATCCGAGCTTCTCTTGATGTCGGATTGTTTGATCAGGGTAGCTTCAAACTGCGGCACATTGTATTTTTTCATGTGCCCATCGCAGTTGACGCGGACAGCGTGAAACTCACGAGATCTGTCATAGTAGTATGGGTGAAGCAGCCAATCCATGATCGCCTTGAGGGAGATTGTGGTCAAGTCTCTGGTGTCCGGGCTTGCGAAAGCAAGGACTGGGCCTTTCCAACGTGTCACTGCGCCTCCAGTAAGATGTCTAATGCACTTGTTGACTCCAGCATTGCTAAATTCGTCGCTAGGGTTTGTGAGACTGTGAAAAACAATCTCATGGCATTTTGCCTGGTGATGTGGAGTGCCCTCACCATCCTCGCTGCAGCCAGGGGAACAGCATCTGATGCTGGTATAGTGACGAGTGATACAGCCCTCAGTCTCGTCCCATCCCAGGATCCACTGATTATGCTGTTTCTCGACAGTCGTCCACCTGAATTCCGGCTTGGTCTTGTCCACTGGGAAGTACAGTACGCGTCTCATGCTGGGGGAAGGACGGTCCTCGAGCTGGCTGAACTGCTTGCATACTGCACCGTGAATAGCCCAGTCAAGCTTCTGATGGGCTCTAGAACAGTATCGGGCGTCCTTGCAACCGGAGCAGAGCCTGGATGGGCGAGGCTTGTACGCGAGCGGATAGCAGTCAGAATTGTGTTTATACTCCATACCAGAGGGTGGGCAAACAGCGCAAGCTGTTGTCATGTCGGTCTTGATCATGGTCGGAGGTCGATGTTGTGCAAGAAGTGATTGATAGCCTTCTTTTGAGTGGAAAGACTGGCTTGACAGTCAGTGAGGTGAAAAGTATTGAGTAAGTTGTGCGAACACTTACAAGATCTTTGGCTGTCCAGGTGAGACTGAAGAAAGAAGAGACCCAATGTTTGTTGTGATGGGATGAGAAAGGCAGGTCACTACGTCTCACTAGTTGTGGCGCCAAAGGGTTGCAACCAAGAGATGGAAAAATAACGGTAGTGTGTTCAACTGGATGCTGTCGAGAGAGTTGTTGTCGTGTGGCAGAGAGGATGAGATGGAAGCTGACACGGAAATTTTTAAGAACCACAGCGGCCGGGGCTGGAAGTGGAAGTTCCCTTTATTGAGGTGGATGAAGTGAGAAGAGGAAACATGATGCAGTGAGAGTAATTCTGATGGGCGAGGGAAAGTGAAACCTGCTGCAATAGTGAAGTGATCTCTCAGAGAAAAGGAGAATTGACGAACAAAAATTGTTAACGGGGGGTATCAAACTAGCAACACTTTTCTGACGCCTGTCCAATGCTTTGCGGCGTAGCTGCTTCTCCTGCTCACCATCCTCTCCCAAGTTCTCTTCCTCACAACCTCAGTTGTTGGTGTTAAATCTATCATCACGTTAGCCCTCATGCTCCAAATCCCAATCACTCCTGCTTGCTTGTTCATCAACTTACTTATAATCACACTTCGGACACCTGTAGAAAATCGTACTACCCTCATCCGCACCTCTCAACTGCACATCTCTGAATCTCATCTCGGGGTTCGCACACTGGGGACACGCTGTTGTGGTCATTGCCCAAGTCTCGCGGTCTTCTGCGCTGAGGACTTGAATCTCGGAGCGTGCGTCGCGGAGACGAGAGGGGAATGCTGTGGGTGCTGATTCGGTGGTGATGGAAGTGGGCCATTTGTCTGGTTTGCTGGAGTTAGTGGTGCTCAACTTACGAGTGATTTGGGGTGTTTGATTTGGAGAATGTCTGTTTTTCGATTTTTCCGCCAGGCTCGTTCGGGATTTTGGACATGAGTAGATGGGATTTTCGCTCTTTCTGCTTTTTCTTTCGTGTCTGAGGTGAGGTTTAAAAAAATTGGCTTACTTTGGTTTCTCTTGCCACAGACATCACAATCGATGTTTGCTTGAGAGGCAGGACATCTCTCGAGGAGACCACCGCAATCGTTACAGAAGAGAAGGGCACCGACTAAAGACATGTTGATGGAATATGTATGTTGATAAAATAAAATGGTAGCACCGGAAGTGGAGGAGGAATTATGGAAGAAAAAAGTTTTGAATCTGCGGCATAGCTGTGCATAATCACGTGAAACCTATCTGGGGTGTCTGCATAATTCTAGAGTCTCGACCACCTCATCTCTCACCAAATGCTCAAGCACACAATTTCTGAACAGTAATTCGGATAAGTAGACTGCTTTTGGTAATATAATTATCAATCGTGAGATATACTGGAAAAGTGTGTCCAAGCAAGCAAATAATGTGTGCGTGTGCTTCAAATGCAAAATCCGCCATAAAAGAGAGAGAACGCCATCCCAATGCAAACGATAGCAGCATAATAACAAGCAAATTCCTTCTACCATGCCCAACTACCCCTTCTAGCGCCTGTGCCCCAGTTACCGGCAAGACCTCCAGTGGAGCCGGTCTTGACCATATTCTTCTCTTGGCGAGCCCATTCGCGTATGTACTTTTTCAGTGCCATCCATCTTGCACAACCATCTTCTTCGAGTTCCTGGTCTGTGCCGTCACCTCTACCTTCGAAGTCCTCTCCCAATCGAATATAGCCCCGTGGGAGCTTATTGGCGATTTCATCATCGTGTCGAAGCTCGGAAATCGGAATGTGGCTGATCTTACACAGCTCCTCGTCGTAGGCTCGAGCGATGGTCGGGTATCCCAGTGAGAGGTAGTTGTATACCTGTGTGACGAAAGAATCAGGGAACTCCTGCTCCATCAGCTCGTCCAGCTCATTATCTTCGCTGAGGATGATATCGATTTGATTGAATCCTTCGTTCTCGGGCGGCGTTTGGGGTAGCGTAGTCGGTGGAGGCAGGCTGAAACCAGTTTCGAAAGGATTGGGAGGCTCGACGGCGGGTGTCATCAATCCAGTCTGCATAGTAGCTGTCGGAGGAGCAAGACCGTTCTCGCCAGATTTGCGGTCGTCAACGCAGAAGCCTCCCCAAAGTCCTCCGCCGTTCTGAGAGGTCACGCTCTTCTGGCTGTAAATGGTGTGCACACTCTTTTGTGTGCTCTTTTGGTGTTCAGAGGGATCCCCTGACAACTTCTTGCCACCCCAAAGACCTTCGGGAGATACTTCAGTTTGCGACTGCTCGGTCAAGTAGCACATCTGACTACGAAGTTGGTTGGACCCTTGTGTCACATCGAAACGTGCAGGTTCAGGTGAAGCAGAGCGAGGAAACTTCAGATCACCACCAAGCATAGGCGGACGTGCTCTATCACGCATTGCTCTCGCCTCTGTATCCGGGTAGTTTGATCCAGCGAAATCGTGACCTGCGGGGTTCCACCATGGCGAGGGCTTGACAGAAGATTGCCTTCGTGTGGTACCAGCAGCCTTGCGCTCCTGCTCCATCTCTTCGAAGTGTTGGTGCATTTCCCGAACCTCGTACGTTCCGTGAGTCGAGCCTCGCCCATGTGGCGTGCGGACGCTCATCATATAATCATCGTCATCATGACCATCCCATGTCGCTGGACGATCCTCTATTTCCTCATCCTCACTTTCGCTCTCTGCATTCAAGTAGTGAGAAACCGGCTCGTGATAGTCCGAGTTCGGGAATGCTGCCAATGCTTGTTCCTGAAGCTTCGCCTGGGCCTTCCTCCCCTCGAGCTCGAGCAAGTAGCGAGTGAAAGTCTCGTCCACGCTTTCACGAACTCTTGTTGCATGTTTGTATGCACTATTGTGTGGCTCCATGGCTGCTCCGAGTGAAAAGTCGTTGGAAGAGGGGCTCGTCGATAAACTGGGAGGTGCGCTAGGTTCACTCTCAGAGCTCTCAATAGTCTCAAGCTCAGGCATACGGAACGAATGGCTTCGGGCAGAGTCGGATCGATCTTTCCGGCGTGCGAAAGGCATAATAAAGTGAGGTCGCTCGGTTGGTGATACCGGCCTTTCGCGATCGGCGATGGTAATCTGTTGGCCTATGTTATTGTATGCAACTCTGGAACTTTCACCAGGCGTCATGTCGGTCCTGTGATCCGCAGACCACGATGGCTTCTCGTCCGAGTTCTTACGAGAACGAGTCGCTGTGTCAATGAGCTGAGGAGCGAACCGTCGCTTTGGCTTTTCGGCGGGGGCTTCCTGAGGTGTTGATGAGGGAGTCGACTTCTCGTTAGGAGGTGACTTGGTCTGAGGTGACTTTGTTTGGGGCGAGTTTGATAGCGGTGATCTTGACTTGGCACGATTGCTGTTGGAGGTCATCTCTATGGGTTGTGGCAGGAAACGAGACTTGGGCTTCTCTGCCGGCAGATGCGGGTTTCGAGAGCTCTTCGTGCTTGTCTCGACAGGCTCTGGAGCAAATCGCCTCGTGGTCTGTAGTGTTTGTTCCCTATCTTTGCTGCTCTTCACACTCGTCTCAACGGGTTCAGGAGCGAACCTTCTAGCAGGCTGCGGTGACTGCTGCGTTTCCTTCGAGCTTTTTGAACTTGTCTCAACAGGTGTTGGAGAAAAACGCCTCGGCGGGGTTTGGTTGTTGTTGTCCTTGCTGCTTCGTGTTGTGGTCTCGGCGGGTTGAACATTGAATCTGCGAGGAGCCGCGTTCTCCTCAGTAGGTGCTGCTTGCCGACTTGACTTTGAAGAAGTCTCGACGGGGGTCGGATCGAACCGACGTCGTGGCTGATCAGAAGACATTGTGTGGTATATGGCGGAATGATGCTTGTTCGAAGCGGTTGTAATATGGTGGAGAGGGTGCTACCTCATAACCTTGATCTAAGAAGCGTGAAGCAGGCGAGAGATGGAGTCGCTAGCTTGTCGAGTCGTTCGTAGGCGACTTGAAAGTGAAGGCTGAGTGCAAGGGAGAAAGGGGACGGATGCTCGCAGAATTGCAAAAGCAGATAACGAGTGCTACAAACTATCTTAGTTGAGTAATTCGTGTGAGACGGCAGGGCAACACGGCATACTCTAGCTGGAGGATACGAGGGTTGAACCTGTCCGGAGAGTCGGCTGGCTGGATTGTCGCAGGCTTCGAGGTGGATGAGTAGGCGGGGGACCGAAGGTGGGTTATGCAGAGTAACCAAGAATATCGACGTCTTATCGTGCGTGGTCGCGGATGTCGTGGGAGTAAAGGGGAGGAACAATGTGGATCCTTGACCGCTGGATGTCGATGCAGAGCAGACAGCGAGACCTGGCGACGTGATGACAGCAGAGCAGGAGATCGGCGGATGGAGAGACGAGATCGGGGTTATCGGCGCGTTACGCTGCGACAAAAGCAACCACCAAGAGCTGTCAAGAGACGGTCCAAAAGCAACCAATTCCAGCAATAACAGCTTTGGAGATGGAAGAATCAACAACAGGAAGGGGAAGAAATCTTGTACATAGGTACCTACGACACCGCTTCTACCCAGCCCACCCCCCAATCCCATCAAACACATGGCGCATCCCCATAGACCGTCCCGTCGCCGCCCGACGACTTGCTTTCGTCAAAGTTGCGTCGAGGCGTTCGTTTAGGCCCGCCAAGCCAACATCGCCCACATCTCCAGATTCGCGCCCTGACCAACCTCTTGAACCAGACCTCAAATCAGCACATCTTTCAAGGTCAGCTCTGCGACAAGCATGTTCACAGCTTGATTCACTCCTCCACGAGTAACACAAGTAGCACATCCCACACCTGCATATCCTTGGAGTCCTGTCTTGTCTCGTCTTGCTCCATGCACGTACCCAGACAAGACAAGCTTGTCGGTATTGCCGCTATTGGTTTTCCTATTTCTCCACATCTCAGCACAAACTCTACTCAACGGCGCGGATGGGGGCATATGAAGAAATTCTAGCCCCTGCTGTCTTTGAAGATCACTTGCTTCTCGACATTTTTGGATGAGCACCCTGTGCATGATGTCTTGTTCAACACAAACTCTTGATGAGAAAGCTGTCCTCCAATGCTGTATCCTCCATCCCCGTGTGCTAATGCCTGCCACTGATACTGCCGGTAAAACTGCACGATGATTTTCGAAAATAGAGCTACGTCCAAGGAGAGGGCGTCAAACAGTCGCTCTGTGTGGTCGATGTGTTCTTTCTTAGAATCATTGTGCATTTTGATAGGGGGGACGATGCGCATCGCCGCGGCTTGAGAGTCGAAGTGACAAAGCTTAGCATAGGGAGGTCTTTCGATTGTAATGGACAAATGTCTGGTTTTCGGCACTGTATTGACATTTCTTGTTTATTGTTAGTAATCTGCGGGTGTGGCTTTTGGAGGCGCTATGAACCTTGCAGGTCTTCAACATGCGTGCATACTGATCTGACCTAATGTGAGAGCTGGGATATCAGGTACCTGCACGGAGACCTCCTTCCACAAACGGGCGGACATCAAGTGATCATGGCTGTTATACACTTCTTCATGCTCATTTTACATTTTTGTTTTGTGGTTACAGACTTAATATAGCCTGCTTATCAACTGTATCTTTTTGTTTCATGCTAAAAGGTATCAAAACAACTCGAGCATTTCTTGTTTACCTGCTCAGGGCAATGTCGTCAATTCTCAAGATCATCTTGACGGTCTCGGCGGCCAACTCGATGGCGCTGGTGCTGACGAGAAGGGGCTGCATGACACCCTCACCACCTTCTCCAGCGTTGCCTCCAACCTCACCACCCATGACACCAACGCCTCCACGCTTGATGCTGACACCGACATTTGTCTCGCCGTTGGCGTGTCGTGATCTGAGCTCTGTGACAACCTTGATGGAGTTGAGACCGGCGTTTTCTGCCAGGGTGATGGGAACGACTTCGAGAGCTTCGGCAAATGCCTTGAAGCAGATGTTGTCGGGGTATGAAGAGGTGAGTGCGAGTCTTGAAAGGGAGTGCGAAACAGCCATTTCCGGCGAACCACCACCAGGAAGCATGGCCTTCTTCTTTACCAGACAGCGCAACACACACTGTGCGTCGTGCAAACTTCTCTCGGCCTCGTCGAGAATGAGGGGGTTGGCACCTCTGCAGATGATGCTGACGGTCTTGGGAGCGGTGGGACCTGTCGACTTAATGCCGGTGACCTTGGTGATGCGCGAGCCGAGCGATGAAACCTCCTCGATAAGGTCTGCGCTAGCGAGCTTGTCCTCTGTGAATGAGTCGATGTCTGCGATGGGCTTGCAACCAGTGCTCTGTGGATAAATTAGTATGCTGCATATCTAGTCAAACGTGAAGAATGAAATGCCGTACCTTGCAGATGAACTCAACCTCGTCTCTCTCAATGTCCTTGACACACATGATACCAAGCTTGGCAAGGAAATGCAGCGACAGGTCGTTGACGGCGTCTCTGAGGATAGATTTTTGGATGAAGAGCACGTTGCACTTTGCCTTCTTAATCTTCTTGACCATGTTGAGCAGGTATGTTCTCTCCTCTTTCAAGATCTTGTCCATCTGTCTGTAGTCGTTGACAACAATCTGATTCTCCATGTCGGGTTTCGGCGGGCTGAGCTGGAATTGGATGAGGGCGATTCTAGCCTTCTCAATTCTGGTAGGACCACCACCGCTCTTTACAACCTGCTGGTTCAGGACCAGACCATCAACCATCTCACTGTCATCGATGACACCACCGGGCTTCTTGAGGATACGAATGTTCTTCAGGTCGACGTTGTCGGCAGTCTTGGGGTCGATGATTCTGAGGACCGAGTCGACGGCCATGGGGGCGAGCTTGGGTTCTTGTGCGACAATCTTGGAGGAGAGCGAAGTTGAAGCGGCCTTGAGGAGGGTCTGCCTGTCGGAAAGGTTGATAGGGATGGAGATTGAAGTGAGGACCTCGACGGCGTGCTTTGCGGCGCGTTGGAACGAGTCGGAGATGATGGTAGGGTGGAGACCCTTTTGGAGCAGGCGCTCAGAGGCACCGAGGAGAGATCCAGCAATAACGACGACTGAAGTAGTTCCATCACCAGCCTCAATATCTTGAGCGTTTGCGAGGTCGACGAGCATCTTTGCGGCGGGGTGCATGACGGACATGTCGCGCAACATGGTGTTGCCATCGTTGGTCTGATCCGAGCTATCAGTACGGGATCGAGGGATGTAGGAGCGGTGTTTCGAGTAGTCTTACGATAATGGTCTCGCCCTTGCCGGTTTGGATCTGTGGTCATGGTCAGCGACTTGCGCAAACAGATGTGGATATCAGATATGCATACCATCTTGTCCATTCCTCTGGGACCAAGCGACTGGTAGCTGTAAGTCAATAGAAGTCCAAGTATAGTGGTTTCGGCGCTTAGCTTACGGTACGAATGGCATCGGAGACAGCTAGACAGAGTCAGTACGGGTATAGAGATGGACGCAAGGATAGTACATACCTCTGGCGGCAGTAATGTTGGCAGTGCGCACAGCCTGAGGCTTCTCCTTGTCCTAATAGACATCAGCATTGATAGGAGACAGCGGAGTGTTTGGGGACAGTTCTTACCTTGAAGGCGGCGTTGCCGGCGTTGGTGGCCGGGTTTTGGTGTGACATGATCTCTGCTGTGTATTATGTGGTATGCGACGAGCAAGAGATGGCCTGAATATGAATCAAGCAGCGGGAAACAGGAGTTGTTTCTAGTGCTCTCGTCGATGATATTAATTTTCGAACCTCCAGCGTCGGCGTCGGGAAAGCTTGCCAAGGCTGTTTCTGGCTGGAGCTGCTGCTCGTCATGTTGCGGCGAGAGCTTCCATCCGCGCCATCGCTGTTCCATCTCTAGTCACTCACAACAACACAATCCGCATCTGCCATCAGCCTCGTCTCGCTCCATCTCTCGACTTTCTGGACGGCCGAATATTTCATCGCCCGACCGTCATCTGTCCTCCGGCCTTATCACGAACCCTCACTTCACTCCCGCTTTCGTCATCACCATCTAAAACACCGCCGCCATGCCCAGCGCCACGGGTCAGAACTGGGAGAAATATCAGAAGAAGTTTGCCGATGATGAACCAGAGGAGAAGAAGATCACCCCCTTGTCCGACGAGGATATCCAGGTGCTAAAGACATACGGCGCCGCTCCATATGCCGCCGCCCTCAAGAAGCTGGAGAAGGAGATCAAGGACCGCCAGACTAGCGTCAACGAGAAGATTGGTGTCAAGGTACAATCAGATCATACTACACATATGCAGCAGCAGCCATACTCATGCCCTCATAGGAGTCAGACACTGGTCTCGCCCCTCCGCATCTCTGGGATATCGCCGCCGATAGACAACGCATGCAAGAAGAGCAACCGCTCCAAGTCGCCCGCTGCACAAAGATCATCCCCGATGAAAGGGATTCAGAGAAGAGCAAATATGTCATCAACGTCAAACAAATAGCAAAGTTTGTCGTCAACCTCGGCGAGCGCGTCTCTCCTACCGATATCGAGGAAGGCATGAGAGTAGGGTGAGTTATATTTGCCCATCAATTCGTCTAGGCATCCCACTAACATGCTACTCACAGTGTCGATCGTAACAAGTACCAAATCATGCTTCCCCTGCCACCCAAGATCGACCCCTCAGTCACCATGATGACAGTCGAAGACAAGCCGGACGTTACCTACGGTGATGTTGGTGGTTGCAAGGAGCAGATTGAGAAGCTTCGCGAAGTCGTCGAAATGCCCCTGCTGTCACCAGAACGCTTCGTCCACCTGGGTATCGACCCTCCCAAGGGTGCCCTTCTCTACGGTCCTCCCGGAACCGGTAAGACTCTTTGCGCCAGAGCTGTCGCCAACCGAACAGACGCCACTTTCATTCGTGTCATTGGTTCTGAGCTGGTGCAAAAGTACGTTGGTGAGGGTGCCCGTATGGTTCGTGAGCTCTTCGAGATGGCCCGCACAAAGAAGGCTTGCATCATCTTCTTCGATGAAATTGATGCTGTTGGTGGTGCCCGTTTCGATGACGGTGCTGGTGGTGACAACGAGGTGCAACGTACTATGCTCGAGCTTATCACTCAGCTCGATGGTTTCGACGCTCGTGGAAACATCAAGGTCATGTTCGCTACGAACCGTCCCTCAACTCTCGATCCCGCTCTTATGCGTCCGGGACGTATTGATCGTAAGATCGAGTTCTCCCTGCCCGACATGGAGGGTCGCGCCAACATTTTGCGCATCCACGCAAAGAGTATGAGTGTCGAGCGCGATATCAGATGGGAGCTCATCTCTCGTTTGTGCCCCAACTCGACCGGTGCCGAGTTGCGTTCTGTCGCTACTGAGGCCGGTATGTTCGCCATCCGTGCCCGCAGAAAGGTCGCTACCGAGAAGGACTTCCTCAGCGCCGTCGAGAAGGTCATTCGTGGCGGTCTCAAGTTCAACTCCACGGCCGCGTACGCTCAGTACAATTAGAGAAAGAACGAGTAATTGTCGATTCTCTTCTTCTTATCACGACCTCCCTCTCATCCGCCATTCCACATCATCATGCCATGGTTGTAATTTTATATTCAGGAATCACTTTTTCGGGAGGCTTCACCCGGCCCGGCGCATTTGACTGGGCCCTTTCATGCATCAGCTGACACGAAGGCGTTCTGGGAGAAAGGGTGTAGTAGAATAACTTATACACCAAATTCAATCATCCAAAACATGACAAGCTTTCAATTGCAGACTACCACATATCGGACCAGACTATGGAAGTGTGATTTAGAAGAGTAGTTCAGGTTTCACCGCCGGTGGCACATCTTACCCAAACTTGACCACTCTAACAGGAAGTAGCGACTGCCATTGCTTTGCTACAAAATTATCTGCAGTACCTTCCAACTCTTCATGAATCACGCATAATCCTCGTGCTCTCCACGCTACGCTTCATCCCATCCCAAACACATCTCATCTTCCCTCAGAAACCCCGTCTAGGGGCGTCCGTCGAAGGACATAACACGACTCCGATATAGTCGAGTTCCACTTACGTTCACTACAAGATCAAGATGAAGCTCCTCGTCATCGCTGTTCTTGCTGCATCGGCTGTCCTCGCTCTGTCAAATAGCGAGATGCCGCCCTGCTTGGTACCATGAGACATGGACTTCTGTTGTATAGACATCGCTGATCATGTTCATAGTCGGCCTGCATGGCACCCTATCCCGACTCGCATTCAGCGTCGACATGTCTGGCAAACTGGACATCAGCAATATCCGCCTGCATCGATGGTGCATGCAGTGTCTCTGTCTCTTCGACAGGCATCAACACACGCACAAGCATGTTTTTTACTCCTAGCCACGATACTGCATGTCAGCAGATCTCCAGCTTTGGAGCGACCCAACCCCAACCGATGCTGCAGCTACGACCAGGCATCTGCCAGACCAATTCCTATCGCTTCCAATCGTTCTTGGTATCGACCGGTCAGAATGGTATTCAGCAGCATTGCTCGCTTGGACTCTTCGAGGAGAACCAGTGCGCTGGTGGTACGAGAGAGGTGCCGCTTGATGCAAACGGTGCTTCGACCGGACAGTGCTGGTTTGTTGGTGGCCAGAGTGTGATGTTGTCATGTGGAGAAGGAGGAGATGCATCCGACAATCAAGGTAAGTGGCCCTCATGTCAGAGTATACGCCTCTACTGACTGAACGTGTAGCGGCACATAGCTATCTGTCTTCCTTCTGCAGTGTTAGCCATACAGCATCTTCGACTCGCTTACAATCATCCACGACGCTCATCGCAGCAGACACAACCACCCTCGCTACCACAATCTTATCGAACTCGACCTCATCCAATCTCACCGCCGGCAACGATCCTGCCACACCTGCCAACACAACATCCCGAGCGACGACAAGCATCGTCGTCATCATCCCCAGTATCGTTTCAGTCAGCGGCGATGGTGTTGAGAAAAAGGTGGCCAAGAAAGGAGGTGCTGCACAATGGGCCTTGGTCGTCGTCGTGTTTGCTAGAAGTCTTATGTATTGAGGATTGACCTTGGCGACTATACTTATGGGATATGTTATCGATGAGAGAGATGTATGGTCTATTACTTGGAGATTGGAGAAAGAAACACAAGAGAAGGAGAAAGCACTGAGCTGGACTCAAGTGATACAAAATTGTCAGCACGCATATTCTATAGCTTTACATCAAGTATGATCAATTGACATGTTTCAATCACTTCGACTCCCAAGCTAGATCTTTGACTTCAAGAGACAGTTTGAGGGGCTACCATATTAAAGTGACTGATTGCTATCATCGATCGTCACCACTCGATTTTCGGCAGGACAGCTATAAAAAGAATACCCACACCACTAGCAGTCCTCCTCCTCCTTCATCACGGAGATAGAGGACAACGGCGTCCTTCTGAATGATACCGTCACAGGCGCACAGCGTCACAAGTGGAGAAGCGGCAAGAGAGTTACGCTCATCCACGGAAGGAGAGGCAAGCGAAAGCACCAGAGAGATACACAGGTCTGTGTATCCTTTCACCCTGTCCGTATCTCATTGGACCCCCTGAAAGTGTGATGTTGAAGGTAATCAGGAAAAGTGGTCGGTCGTTGAGGTGTGGAAGAAGAGACTGGTGTTGTTGACCTAGCTTCTCTACTCGTATCTTGGAATGGACGAGGAGCTTGGAGCATATTCCCGGATTCGGGTCCCTCGTCGAGCAATAGATCGATCTCTCTATTTTGCTCACGGTGAGATTGAGGTAGTGCTGTAAAATGTAGTGATGATCACTGGTTATAATGCTCAAATCCTAGATTTTCATAACTACCCCAGCCCTCTAACTTAATATTGGAGGAAGGGTGATGAAGTCTCCATTCTCAGTGTGTACACCAAGCCTACTCAAGTCACCAGCAAGGCCTTTGACCAACTCCTGGGTACAAACTGTAGAATATCCCAATCTCTCCATGACTCTAGCTTTGACTTTGGCAATGGCATCCTCATCGTCTTTTTCTGCTTTGAAAAGCCCATAAGGGTCGTTCATGAAGTTTAGGCGAGCACAAGTGCTGTCGATGCGGACCGTGAGATCAACTGCATCGCCAAAAGTAAGGGTGACTACCAGAAAGCAGTGTTGCCTTAGCTTCAAACTGAAGACTGCATATCTGACCAGACGAATAAGCTGATGCGCATTGCGATCTTCGATACCCATCCATCGAGGTGATGACTGTCCGCGTTTCATGGGATTGGCAGGGGCGAACGCGAGATATTTGTATGATAATTTTCCTGTAAACTCGGCAGTCCAGTTTGCCTTTTGGCGGTGTATACTGACGCTCAAATCCAGCGCTGACGTATCGGGGTACAGTACTTCGTTTCGAATGCATCGTGACACCCAGAGCAGAGCGACTGGGTTTTGGGGGACCTTTGAGCCTGCACGTTGCTTTAAATGCGCCCGAGGTTCCGTGTACTTTTTGATATCTTCAAGGGCAAAGTCGTAGACCATGAGGCGAAGCTCTGGTGGGAGAGCCATGAAAGGAAAACGCTCCATGTTTTCGAACTGCTCTAGTCGGGCCATAGTTGAATTTGCGTTGATGATTGAAGAACGTAAGAAGCGTATGGAAGTGGTTTGGAGAAAACTACAAGAGTCGAGACACGGTCGCATGCTTATAGGACGGTGGTGTTGACTCATCTGGGACGTGAAAAGGAGAATCCGAACACCAGTCATAGATTTCAAGAACGATCGCAAATTGACTCACCATAGGCATTCGGGCGTCTGCTCTGGAAGTGGACACTCGTGACGTTATGATAGAGGTCGGGATGTCGACAATCGTGATGTTGAAAATGTTGCCCCCGAAAGTTCTGATAGCAAGTTTTGGACATTGTTGTAGAAACTTGACGTGATGCCGGAAATAATTAATCGCACAGTGGTGACTCCATCGATAGATAAAGATACACAGCCTAGAAGCTTGATGATTATTTCTTGGGACCAACAATTCTCGTCAGTGAGAATACAGATATCGTCAGTGAGAATACAGATAGCACGTATCCCTTTACTTGGAAAGGAGCAGACGTCCAACAGGCGTGGGCGTAGTCTTGATCGTCGTAGACAAGCAGCTAACAACCTTAGGATGCCATCGCGGATACTGATGCAGCGAAAGCAAAGAGTCATCTTCGTTCACTCTGCATAGCGCATCGCTATCGGTGTAGCAAGAAGCATGCAAAGAATGAGGACCAAAGACGTCAAGCAGAGAAAGCGCGTTCTGTTTGTCTGATTGAGATCTCCATACCAAGCCATTCTCAAATAGCCGGATAGAAGAGGCGGATAGAAGAGGCTCTAGTCCTATCCTAATACCATGACTCTTTAGCATCAACGGCTCACCTACAAACAATGGTATGGCGGTACGGGCGAGCGCGGATGAGAGTCCGGTGTTGAGAATGCTTGAAGTATGGACGAACGTAGTGCTTGACTCGAGGTCCAGTCGCGCACCGCAACGAGCTGCATCTTTTGCAAAGAAATGCGAGGTCCACAGACGCAGCGACGTTGGAAGAAAGCCACGAACGTTGAAAGATTTGCCGAAAGGAACAGACCCTCTTCTCGCGTGCGAGAAAATACAACGGTATCATACAAACATCCAATTCTTTTCGTGCAACGGCGAAGAAATCCATTTCTAGAATGTCTTGCTTAGCACCGTCATATTTGCTACTGCCGGTGATGAGCTCCCCAGAGTGTAGATAGATTGAAGTTGTAGATTCGTCTCTGGCGATAGATGAAAAAGATCGGGCCGGGCCTCAGGGGCAGCTCGACGGAAGTGGCAGCCGAAGGCCCAGCGGAGCAGAGATGCCAAATTGCGATGTGGAGTTGCAAAGACTTGATGGAGTAATCCGCGGAGGCGATCTAAAGCAGACAGAGTCGGAGTCAAGGCTGTTGACATGTTGATGGTAGAGTCAGAGTGAGGACCGAACAACATCAAGGTACTCGAGTAGGACGATTAGAGTTACAAGAATGGTAGATCTTGTGAGGCTAAAAAGGGATGATCGCAGAGCAAGTGGTCGAAACGCCAAAGGTAAGAAGCACTGTTGCTCTGCCCGAGCTTCCTGGAAATGAGCACGAGCTGGAACAGAGGGAAGGGTGACCATGTCAATTCGTCTCTCCAGTCCCGATGCTCGAAGATTTTTCTCCTGCAGAGTGAGTTCATCAAGGACATTAACGAAGAAGGCTCAACGAAGATAAATTGCACAATTGATGAAAATAGGCAGAGCGAGACCGAAACAGCAAAGATGCAGGTACCGACGCTCTGATAAACCCGGCACCGTTTGGAGCTAGGGAAAGCTAACCCACGACTCGTGGGACGCACCTCACTGTTTCAGAAGACGATAGATGAGAAAGATCCAAATCTGGCTGAAAGCTCAATTGGATCAACAAAGTGGGGAGTTGGCAGGAAGCAGGAAAAGAATAGACGCGGGAGTTTGAGCAGGAGCCTTTGGATGGTTGCACTGCATGTTATAAGGAGGGCCTTGCTTCTTTCTCTATTCTTTTGCTGATAATCGATTCACACAACTACACTCTCTCTTCAATACATTCGCTCTTTCTTCAAACGACTTTGATTTACTACTACGACACTCTTTAATCTTCTTAACAACACCACCACAAACACCGTCACCATGCAATTCCGTGCTTACGCTTCCATTGCCATCTTCTTCGCCGGCGCCATGGCCGCCTCTGCCACCTCTTCTGCCTCTGCTGCCGTCTCTACTCCCGTCGACCTTACTGAGGGTGTCCCCATTTGCGGCGTAAGTTCAGACACGGTCCAAGAACCAACACAATTGATCTGACTTCTTTGCAGTTGACCTGCATTCAATCCGCTGTCGCTTCTTCGGGCTGCGAAGCCACTGACCCCATCTGCCTCTGCACAACCGGCTCCAAGGCCTTCCTCGCCGCCGGCACAACCTGTCTTCTCCAGAACTCCGACTGCTCTGCCGAGGACCTCCAGAACATCCAGAACTTGGCCAAGTCTCGCTGCGGTACTCTTCTCGCTGCCACTGGCTCTTCCGCTTCCGGTTCTGCTGCCGCTTCGGTTTCTGGCTCCGCTACTGCCAAGGCTGCTGCTGTCTCTGGCTCTGCTACCAGCTCTGCCGCCGCTGTCAGCGCTACCTCGACTGGCGGTGCCATGCAGGTTGGTGCTAGCTTGATGGCTGTCGGTGCTGGTGCCATTGCTTTCATTCTGTAAATGTTTATACAAGAATGAAGTATGCTGGAAGTTGAAGGGGGAGAAACAGCACATGTGCTGAAAGGGGAAGTTTGAAAACTGTACATGGTCTTTTATGATATCCAATGGGTGGTGGCTTGCATCTTTCTTTTCTGGAGCGGGAACATTTTATTCGAATAACACTTTTTTCTTTTCGTCCTTGAATCTTTCTTATTTGACAACCGAAGTCCACTTTGTGACCCAGGCCGTGAATTCATCGTCTTTGCCGTTCCAGTCGGTCTTGAGGAGTTCGGCTGCTGAACATGCATTGGCGACACAGCTTGCGAGGATGGTATCCACTTGGTCGGCGTCGAGCTCATAGAAGGCATTTGCAAGATCATCGACAGACTCGGGTAATTCCTTGAGCAAATGCATAAGCTTGTCCAGAGTCAAGATGTTGACCTTCTTCGAAGCGATGTCGGCCGTAAAGGTCTTGAGTCTGCGTTTTGTGATTGCGGCGTAAAGGAACTGTATCTTTTTCAACTTGTCGGCCGTGGTTTGTAGGCGCTCTTTCAGGTCTGGACGGTCCTTGGGAAGGCTGTTGGCGGCGGAGAACATGTCGTCGAATTCGTCTTGGTCGTCTCTTTCGCGATCTTCTTGGTCATGGTCGCTGGTTGAGTCTGCATCGTCGTCTTCGTCGTCGTCGTCCTCATCCTCGCCGTCGCCCTCTTCCCACTCTTTCAATTCTTGGATGGCATCATTGATGGTGTCCCGCAGCTCCTGGGCCTTCAAGACAGCAAGTCCAGCGATTCCAGTAGTCTCCAATTGGATCAAACCATCACAAGCATCCCACAGCACACCAGTCGAGGCAAGAGTGTCTTTTGAGTGATTCGAAGTGTTTTCTTGAGCAGTGTCCAGGACTTCTTCCAGGAAAGAGACCATCTCGCGCATGACGGCACGGACTTTTGCGACAACTTGGTGGTGCAGGAAGACACCCCAGATGTCTGGACGGCAGAGCTCGACGGCGCTCATCATGGCGGGGAGACAGGTTTGAGTCGCATCGCGGAGGACAGAGGTGACGGCGGTGGGAGTGAACGGTTTGTTGATGAGGAGAAGAGCGAGCTTTGTCGTGTGTGCCTTGAGCAAGGTGGCACTGTCGCGAAGGACATGCAGAGGGTTCGGTGGGTTGGGTGGAAGTTGAGCGGTCGTGTCGGTAGAGGGGTTCGGAGCGAGAGAGGCGAGGAATTGGGCGACCAGAGCACGCTGGGTCTGTGCAAGATGTATGAGTGTCTGTGAGGAGGACATGGCGAGCGAGTGCGTTGATGTGTGAGGAATGCGACAAAGGCGGATAAATTATTTGGAGGGCAAAGTCAAAAGTTTGAAGGCTTCCGGGGAGTTTGCGGCCACCACCCGACCGTCTCGACACGGACAATACCAACATGGACAAGACGTCAAGGATTCGCTCTAAATGTCGCCAACACTTGTCGTCGACGTCGGCGCATGGTCCTTGAAAGCCGGATACGCCTCTTCGGATAGCAACAATACCTGCCATGTTGCACCCAACTGTGTCGCCAAATCTCGAGATGGCAAGACTTATGTTGGATCACAGCTGTCGCAATGCACCGACTATGGCGAGATGACCTTCCGCCGCCCGGTACAAAAGGGCTATGTCGTCAACTGGCCTGCCGAAGTCGCCGTCCTGGACAACGAGCTGCAAATCCTACAATGCGACACGGCAGACACAAACTTGATCATCACCGAGCAAGCAAATGCTCCCCTCCAGCTCACCCAGAACTTGGACCAGATGGTCTTTGAGCACTTTGACTTCGCCGCTGTATATCGCACTACTGCTCCGTCATTGAACGCCTACAACGACACCCGCTCTCTATTCAACGACCCTCCCCTTGCAGGCCCATCTGTCAGCAACCCGGCAGATGCCCTCCTCGTAATAGACAGCGGCCACAGTCATACAACAATCACCCCTTTGCTAGCGGGCCGGCCCATCAATCCAGCCATCCGCAGACTGGATATAGGCGGCAAACACCTCTCTAACTACCTCGCTGAGCTTATCTCTCTACGCCATTTCTCCCTCATCGACGAACCCCACATCGTCTCTCAGATCAAAGAGGATGCCTGTTTCCTATCCTCGGACTTCCAATCCGACTTAGAAGCTGCAAAAGCGAAACATTCATCTATAGTCGTGGATTACGTCTTGCCTGACTACGAGACACATCACCGAGGCTTCACACGTCCCCATGACCCTTCGTATCGAGCCAAGATGGAAAGACTGGGTGTCAAACAACCGACTGATCCTTTGGCAACACGAGAGGAAGTCTTCCCCCTAGGCAATGAACGCTTCGTCGTCCCAGAGATTCTCTTTACACCCTCAGATATCGCAATGCCTCAATGTGGTATAGCCGAAACTCTTTTCCAATCGCTGTCCACACTCCCTGAACTCCTCTGGCAGCCCTTCCTAGCCAATATCTTGCTGGTAGGCGGCAACACACTGATACCGGGATTTGTGGAGAGAGTCGAGAAGGGAGTAAGGATGCTCGCTCCCGAGGACATGGTCGTCAGAGTACGAAGGGCAGAGAATCCCATCACGTCTACTTGGCAAGGAGGTTGTCGCATGGCTGCAGATCAAGATCTTATGAAAAATGTCTTGATCACCAGGCAAGAGTATCAAGAGCATGGGCCTAACTGGGTGACGAGGCAGTTCGCTGTGAGAAGGCCTACCAATGGAAAAGACGTATGACGATGATAACGACAAATGAACTCATTCCCAAACAACCTCGAAACCAATGACTATTGGACGAGCTTTCTAGCTGTACTAGTAGCACCCTCGTCCTCTGGGCTTGAGGAGCTGGTCTACAGAGAAGACTTGGCCTACCAGAGAAAACTATGCGTTTCGGCAGCATGTTTGAAAAATGCCTTTCTGTCCAAAGCTTGGAGCGCGAGGCCCAATCGTCGTGACGATACGAGATAGCACCACGATAACATGATCACAAAGACGATTACTCCGGCCTTTGCGTTTGTAGTTGATCCATCTCATCGTTCGAAATCTATACCGCTCACCAAGAAGTGATAACAAGACCATATCAAACAACCATGCCTTCGTTCCTTGAACTCCGTCAGCAAATCAAAGGTAAAACTACAAACATTAACATATAATGTAACTACCTCTAACAACATTGTTTACGTAGCCCATGCCCACTTCATCTATCCTCAGTTCAATGTCGACCACTTTGCCATTATTCTTGTAGAAGATATCACCCACGTGCCAGACTCTAGGACTTGGAAAGCCATGCTGGTTACTCTGAATCCTGATAGAAGCTCGCACTTCCTGGTCGGTGTTTTTGGTGAATGTGTCCGCGAGGCCATGGTGGTCTTGTTGATCACTACCACTCATATGATGAGAGAGCGTGCGTTTGGTTTAGTTACGGCGATATGCTCGAGTGTAATCCTTGATGGGCATCTCCTTCACTGATCTTCGGAGTGGAAATCATCGCGAACGAACCAAGAGTGAGTCGTCTCGTCGCTTGAGTATCACATCGACCTTCAATCTCACTTCGATCACCCTGTCGACGAATTCCGCGACTGACCCCTATAAGACACGCTGTGGGCTTCCAACCTCTTCCTCTCCACGCGCAACTCCTTTCTCAACAAAACAATTCATCAATCCATAACACGTGACAACACGTGAGTCGAACATACCTACCCCCTTATGCATTGATCTCCTTGTCTAACAAGTACAGCACAAAGCAAGCATGTCAACCCGCACCGCCACCGAGATCAGCAAGATGCTCAAGAACCCCAAACTCGCCGACATCCTCTACAAGATCGAGGCCACTCAGGAACTCCTGGACCTCCAGATGGAGCTCTTCAAGAAACACAAGGCCGCCTTCAAGCGTAAGGCAAAGGAAATTGAGAAAGGTCTCGAGGGTGGTATCAGCGAGGTTGGCACTGTTCTCAAGCAGATGGACAAGTCAATCACCATCCAGAAGGCTATGATCGACTGCATGGAGCAGATGGCCAAGGAAGGAAAGGAGCAGATCCAGCGCATGGAGGAGAGACAGGTGCTCATCGAGGCTTTGGTCCGTTAGATGAAATCTTCACTTGGGCTTCACAGCTTTGGCAGTGGTCAGCCTTTGGATGCAAGTTCGTTCATTTGGACTTTGGCATCACATCAGGGGCGTTTCTTCACAAGCATTCATGTTTCCTTGGTCCACGGATTGAACACAGGTTTCGAAAAGTGTTAGACGGTTGGTCTCCTCACTTCACAAAGAATTCACCATAAAACAGAATGCTTTCTCTTCTTTCCACGTTGACTCCGTGCTTAGCCAGACCTCTGTTCCATTCATCTTCTTTCCGAATTCACTGTGGTTCTTTTACTCTCCTTTCGTCACCCCTCTCGCTCGCATATGAAGGCTTGAGTGTGAAGGAAAAGACAACTTCTCAGACGCGACTTCTGAGCGGCTATCTATAAAAAGCACCTCTGCAGACTGCTCTTCTCGTCCATTAGCACAACAACAACAACAACGACTATCAGGAGTAGGTACAATGTGCTGTGGCCGTCCAGCCTTCCGCTCCTTCCACCAATCACATACGCAGTAAGATGTCTACAACCAATGGCTCCTCCAATCAGCCAGAGGATGCCCAGCCCCATTCCTTGGATGAACTCAGGCGCCTCGAACACGACATCAATCACGCTAGAAACGTCGTCCAAGATCTTTACAACACCCTCGCTGCTCTCGACCTCAAGATCCGCGAACATCCCGAAGACATACACATCTATCTGCAAGATGTCATTCGGTGCCAGATGAGCATTATTCAGCACTTCATCAAGCTCAACGCATGGCGCATCAGGGAGGGACAGATCCTCGTCTCGGTCGGAACACTGGCGGCCGACGATCAGAGATACCAGGACGCTCGGTACGAGATCGCGTACATGCGTCACAATGGGAGCGGAATCATGAGGGCTCTAGCCGATAACGTGGAAGTTTACACGAGCCGTCCAAGGTACGACAAAATCTCCGAGGGTCAGGAGAACGCTGCTAGAGAGATGGATGCGTTGACCAATGCTTTCTCCGCTCTCTGAGAAGCTACAGAATCCCAGCGAGAAAGCATTTTCTGGCAAACAAGGGCAGCCAGGAGAAGCAGTGGAGAAAGTCGATACGGCGTGGCAAGAGCTTAGATATTAAAACAGGAAGCAGCAAGAGGAAGCAGCCGTATCTACCTTCGCTGTTGCTTTCCAGATATCAATAATCTGCAAAAACAATGGATTGTTCCATTGAGCTCTACTCCCATACCATCTATTTCATCATTCGAGAATAAACATCCTTGAAGCTCTAAACGTATTCAAGGTGACCAACTTCGAAGATCCGATGAACGTGAAGCACTTCAAGATTGATGTGCACCATCAGTATCAGTATCACCACAAACTGAATTGAAAGCAAAAAACAAAGAAAGTCTCACACCACAGGATCGAACACACAACCTGCAAAAGGAGAAGGCGCCGACACTACTTCTCCCGATGCATCATCAGCACAGGCTATTCCCCTCAGGCCATACGTCCTTTGGACTCCGCTTCCTCCTGAGTAGGTGACAGGGAGAAAACTTTCAAACCCTATATAGCTACATCTTGGAATTTCAAGAGTGAAGGAAGTTTCAACTCAAGATGCTGAACTTCACATGCGCAGATCGAGCAAGAATTTGTTAGTCAATATGCAAGATGTCTTTGGATTCAGATACGATGTCCACTGAGAGCCAGGAGTTTGACTGCTCTCTTTGGACAATGATTGTTTCGGAAAAGTCTCTTGCAACTGACAGCTACTTTCAAGGACCTTCCTGCTGACTGAGAGTTCATTCCTGTCTCCATCACTACGGCTCTGCACTCACGCCAGGGAAAGCGCGTTAAGATACGTGTATGACGAGACTCGAATGTTGAAGCAAAAGGGGAAGCTACGATGTACCGTCCTTATGTCCTGCTGTATGAGAGCTCTAACACCAACAACCCAAGTCACGAAACATTCCATCTCATCAACCGATACCAAATTATTCATCATGTATGATTTCAATCCGCTGACTCCCGAAGCATCAACACGTATGGCTCAACTCCGCGCCGAAGACACCGCTCTGTCCAACCTAGTCCCAATATTCGACAACAACATCAATCAACTTGCAGCAGAACTCGAGAAGCACCAGCAAAACACATCATTCGACATTCACGGAAACACAGATGAGCACCAAGCCAAGACCAAAAAGCTTTAGGAAACGATGCACAAGACCGGATTGGAGAGAATAGTGCTAGAAACGCAAAGAATCATCATCGAACAGGAAAGGTTGATAATCAGACATCGATCGGCTACGAGGTTCAGTTATAATGATGTTCTTGGGCTTGTGCAGGATAGGCATTTATGCTGGTCTATGCAGTATTCGATCGAGTCGCTTAAGTTGCAGAAGGAGGGTGTTGAGACCATGGCATTGGCGGTAGGATGTTGGGAGAATGCTATTGAGCATGGGAGGCATGCTCTTGGTTGCTATCATAGTCTTGAGGAGGTGTATCCTATGTTACTTCAGAGTGATCAGCAATGCCTTGATCGTTTGAAGGATCAACTGCGAAGGATGCGAAAGACGCTGGAGTCATACAAATCATTGTCCTACGATTTAGTCGTGTAAAAGTGCTCACATCCAACGCCTTCCTACTCTCTCTTCATTTCCATCAATGACTCGACAATATCACTCTACCTATTCACAAACACTACATCCCCCAACCCCCTCAACTTTCTAACCGCCTCTTGCTGTCCCATCCCCGTATCCGTACACACCTCATCCAAACAATGACACCCATCCAAATACCTAGCCAAATACTGATCAGCAAGACTCCTCCCCTTGCCCAACTCCTCCACCCCAGGCATCTTGCCCTCTTCTCCTTTCCCCTTGCCCTCCTCTTCTTGCACCTCGAATTCATTCTTCGCTCTCACAACCACACCTCCAAATCCTCCATCTAGTGCAGGCTCATCTTGCAAAGCAACAGGTGTGCGCCATCCACTACTCATCGCAGCCTTCCTCCAAGTTTTCTCCGCTTCACGTTTATTGCGCAATGCTTCTTCCGCCACTGCGGCATCTGCAGCCGTATCCGCCGCTCGCAGCGCAATAGCATATCGATGGCTTCTATACAAAAACCCCTTGATGATGCCGAAAGTGATGAAGCGGCGAACATCAATGTACGCGAGTGAAGATGCGTGAGCGAGACACCAGTCGCGTAGAGGTAAACCTTGACGTAGAGAAGAATAAAGGTGAAGGACTGTAGCTCTTGAAGGCGGTTGTGGGGATGCAGGGCCTGAAGAGGAAGGGTTCAGATTACTGCTTTTGTGGTATTTGGAGGCTGCGAAGCTGGAGGAGAGGTTGGCGAATGAGGAGGATTGGTTGGATGTGTTGGTGGTGGTTTGGTGTTGGTTTTGGTTTGTGGCAGAGGAGGAGGAGCCAATGATGCTGTTTTTAAAGGGCGAGTGGGGGGTTACGATGTAGCGTCTGCATTCATCTTGCATTTTTGTATCTTCGACGAAGACGCCGATTTCGGCTGTTGCGGCGTAGATGGCGCCGAAGTGGAAAGTGTTTAGCATGAGGATACACCCGTAATAGAGTAGATGTGCTAGTGCTCTTCTGGTCAGTGTGAGGTCTGTGTCGGCGAGGACGGCGATTTTCTGGACAGAGTTTATGCCGTCGATGAAGGGTATGATGCGTTGCACTGTCAGGTCCCAGGTGTTTGTTTGAAGACTGCTGAAGCGGACAGTGCTCAGTGGAACGTGATAGATCTGTATTGGAGGCGGCGGCGACCTCGTAGGGAACAACTTCAGGTTCAACGTGTTTGAATCGTCTGCATCTCGTCATCAGTATCGTCCTCTTTTTCCGTAAACAGAGACACCAAAACTCACCGATCGGAATCATGCACTCGCAATAACAATTCAAATCCTCCAACACCATTTCACAAATCGCAAATACCCTGTTGCCACCTCCATACCCCCTCTCTCCAGCCTTCACCCACCCTTCCCTGCGTTCCTCTTTACTCAACCACCCAGCCTGCTCTTCCAAATTCCTCATCAATCTAGCAAGCTTACTAACTACACTAGCATAAGCACCCCATTCTGCCTTTTCGTCCACCACAAGACAGAAATTGAAGATGAAATCGGAGCGTGGATAGAGAACTGGATTGTGGATGCAGACGGGAAAGCCAATGATACGGTGGTGTGAGGCGAGCAGACTCAGAGGGCGATCGCAGAATTCGCGGCGGGGGATGATGTGATTGGATATGCTAGGGAAGTGGAAGAGTGGTTGTTGGGTCGTGTTTGAGAGGGGAATTACGCTGCCTTCGGGGACTTGGTGGAGGACTGTTGGGCCTGTGGGAAAAGTCAGTATCGGAATTCAGCAATTGTCGTCAAGGGTGGTGATATGAAACTAAAGCGCAAACGAGTTGCTCTGCAAGTAACTAGAAGCACTACCGACTCAACTGCCGACATGTATATCAATTTGATATCGCGATATCGCAGCACGAATACTCAGCGACGCTTCCCGGAGGAGAATATGGCGAGCGAGATATCGAGACATGCAGATCGGGGTAGAGCCATCAACGAACAGAACGAAAGAGAAAAAGGCAGAAAAGACTCCGAGATTGATCAGAGAATAGCACAGATTCACATACCTTTCTCTTCGTGAAACCTCGCATAGAAGATCGCTTTCAACATCGTGCCCGACATGGCGTTATGAAACGCCCTTGCTGCACAAAGCAGCTCCTGATCTGATTAAGAGCTTAGTCTCCAGATGTTGAAGTTTTGAATCAATCTTGTATTTGGACACTGGAGGCTGTTCGAAGCGGGTTGGTATGATTTGCTATAGGGTGTTGAGCAGCGGTGCTTGCGGAAACGATAAGCTGGCCTGTATGACGATTGACGTCAGAGTCGTAGCCCTGTCACTTCAAGGGTAGTATTAAGGGTGTTTTTGGTGATTTTCAATAGGCAGAAGACACGCAAAGGCGGAGGATGGATGCTTGAGACGTGATGTCGTGGTTTTGAAGATGTGAGTTTATCAAGTCCAGGGTGGCTCAACCAGCAAAACGTTCTGATTTGCGATTGACCAATCACAGCACAGCATCAGCCAGCACCGTAATCCATATATCATAGACATCAACACAACACTCTGTGGGAACACTCAATACACAGACAAAAGAAAATGAAATAGATTTGAAAAAAAGTAAAACGGGCTAAATGTACATTTTTGAGAGGTGAACACTAACAACCCGGATCGGCATCTCACACTCCATCGTTTCGTCTTGACGCGGTGATAATCCTCCGAGCCAGAAAGAATTTGGCCCCCCAAATCTTCTATCGTATAGACTTAAACAAACAAAAGGGGGCCTTTTTTCGGAAGAGTCTCCTCTCTCATCTAGATAAGAAAAACACTAAACACAGAATTGTGACCGTCCTTACGACAGCATTCTGGTCATGTCGTTGCGGATTCTCGAGTAGTCGAGCAGACCCTCGATCTGGCCAACAGCGGAGATGGCAATGTCGCGGTCCCAGAGCTTGCGCTTGGCGAACTCCATGACGTCCTTGGCGGTGATCTGGGAAACAACACGCTCAACCTCCTCGGGGGCGAGACGGCGACCGGTGGTGATGATCTGGCGACCAATGTCCTCGGCGACGGCGGTGGTGCCGTCGAGCGAGAGAAGGATCGAAGCCTTGAGCTGGGCCTTGGCGCGCTCGACCTCAGACTCGGAGACCTGGAATGACAGGCGCGACCACTCGCGGAGGGTGAAGTGAACGAGATCGTCGATGCGGGTGACGTTGTCGGTAACGAGGTAGATACCCCAGAGACTGGCTGATGTTAGAAGGGTGGCAAATGTGAGGGAGATTTGAGATGATCTTACCCGGTGTCGCTGTAGCTGGTGGAGAAGCTCATGAAGCTGTTGGCGAGCTTGTTCTCGTGGATGAAGGTGCTGAGCTTGCTGCCGAGGTAGGGCGAGTTGCCCATGGCGCGGTCCCAGTTACCGACAATGGCCTGAGTGACCAGGGCGGTGAAGTAGTCGTCGTCCTTCCAGCTAACACCCTCAACGGCGATGGCGATGTTGGCGGTGGGGATGGTGTCGTCACGGATACGGACCTCAGAACCAACAAAGTCGGGCTTCTCCTTCTGGGCGTTGGCAATGGCCTGGGCGGTCGAAGTTGGGGGGGCCATGGGGATGTTGCTGAAGTACTTCTCGGCGAGCTGGACGAGCTCCTGGTGAGGAACACCACCAGAGCCGACGAGGACCATGCGGTCAGCGGTGTAGTTGGTCTTGATGTAGTTGGTCAGGTCATCGCGGCTGATGGACTGGATGTTCTCCTTGGGGCCGAGGATGGTGCGACCAAGGGGCTGGTTCATGAAGGCGGTGGCGTGCAAGTGGTCGAAGACAACCTCCTCGAGCTGCTTGTCAACCTCCTCCTGCTCGCGAAGAATGACGTCGCGCTCGCGCTCAATGGCCTGGGTCTCGAGCTTTGAGTTTTGGAGAATGTCGGAAAGGATGTCGACGGTGTTGGGGACGTCCGAGTTGAATGACTTGGCGTAGTAGACGGTGTTCTCACGCTGGTGATTGTGTTAGAATGCGGCGAATTGCAGAAAACAGATTCCAAGTCTCACCGAAGTGTAGGCGTTGAGGTGGCCACCCATGTTCTCAATCTCGAGCTCGAGCTGGCTCTGGCTGCGCTTCTGGGTTCCCTGCGACGTCTCTTAGATTGTGTCCTTGCATTGATGTAATTGTCGAGTTCTGTGTACCTTGAAGGCAAGGTGCTCGAGGAAGTGAGCAGTGCCGTTTGTTCTGTCGGTCTCGGCGCGGGAGCCGGCATCGATCCATACACCGACGGTCGAGGTCTGGGCGTAGGGAGAGTGCTCGGTGGCGATGGTGAAGCCGTTGCTGAGGGTGGTGCTCTCAGTCTTGGAGCCGTGGCTGACGGGGGTAGCGAGACCGCGGAAACGCGACAGCGAGCCGGCCTTGATGGCGTTGATGGCGGAGCGGCTGCGCGTGGCGTGCTGCATGTTCAATGCGAGCCGACGAGAAGCCATTGTCGAGGCCATTGTTGGCGACGGGGTATATGGGCGGAGATGGGGGGGAGAGGGTGGTGGAAATGGCAGCTGGCGCTGGTTGCTGGTATCGAAGACGTCGGACTGTCGTTGGCCTCTTTTCTGATGGAAGGAACAAGCCGCCCGCCAATGGTCAGCACGCCAAGAAGCGATCGATCCGTAGGCGTGAGAACAGCAGTCGAAGATCTGAGGCTGGCTGGTTCGCAGCTTCCACTTTCTTCCGTGCTCGGCGACGCTTTCCCGAGGTTGATGTAGCCGACCAATCACATACTCCGCGTTTCCAACATCTTGAATCAATACTCGAGACGCAGTTGCATACCGACTGTCTGTTCAACCACACATACACAATGGCCACCTCATTCCGCCCCGCTCTGCTTTCGCGCCAGCTGCTGGCCCAGCGCCAGTCCATGGCTCTGCGCTCCTTCCACGCCTCTCCCACCCGCGCCATTCTGCCTCCCTTGCCCCAGGTCATCAAGGGCACCGGTGCGTGACGAACCACTCTCTCGGACCTATACTGGACTAACCCAATTCACAGTCAACGATGCCGCTACTGTTCCTGACGCCTCGTACGCACACGGCAGCTACCACTGGAGCTTCGAGCGCCTCATCTCAGCCGGCCTGATTCCTCTGACCATTGCTCCCTTCGCCGCTGGCTCGCTCAACCCCGTCATGGACGGCCTCTTCATTTCCACCATCCTCATCCACTCGCACATTGGTTTCCAGTCATGCATCATCGACTACTTCCCCACCAAGCGTGTGCCCAAGACCCGCAAGTTCTCCATGTGGGCTCTCAACGCCGCCACCATCCTCGCCGGCATTGGCTTCTACGAGTTCGAGACAAACGATGTCGGTCTCACCGAGGGCGTCAAGAGAATCTGGCAAGCCAAGAAGGCCGATCTGTAAACAAAAAAAATACCCCTCTGGATCTTTTCTTCCTTTTCTCGAAATAGCACCTTGGGCTCCGGAGTTGTGTAGATAACACCCTTTTCTTTTTTCCCACCAGTATGATTCTACATGTTCAAACACCCGTTCCTCGTTCATGTCCCGCGATTGAGCGTCTTCTCCCCATTCTTAACTCAAGCACCGGAGTATGATTGTAAAAATGCACAATGCTATTCAAGTCCATGGATCTGACCAGTGAAAGGCGGCTCCGCTTGGAACCTCGTTGGTATAACTACTGCTTCTGCTGTAATTCTTCCTCTGTCAATCCTCCGCCTTATCACCTCGCTCATCGGGACACTCACCAAACAAGATCCACATCGAGCGCCGCACCGGCCACTTCCAGAACATCGACGATGGAGTATTGATCCACGCACCCAACAACGACGATGGCGTCAATGTACCTCCATCTCTACAAGCTTCATCTCTGCTACGAGCTTCCATACATGCTGAGATCATTGCGTGATATCACTAATGTTGACACAAGGAGTTGCCGAGTACGTGGAAGGGCTGTATATGCTCGTTCGCCCCTCATTGTCTGTCCACTGTAGTCTGAAAATTACCACTCTCAGTGATCGCTACTGGCCACTCAAGAAGCATCTTGCATTTCCGCAATGTGGTTCTAGTCTATCTGTCTGATCGAGATGACTTTTGAAACACCACTAAGCCTGTATGTGACATGTAGTCCATAATTCGTTCTAAAATTTCTTCCCATCTCTGCAACATCGAGTTCAATATCAAACCAACCATGAATCATATCAGCAAGACCTTAATTAAGAGTCACAGAACATGATGTGCGAATGCATACAAGGTCACACATCAATCACAATTAAACACGATCTCCCGCGCCCGATGAGGGTAATTGAAGATCCATGAATAGGTGCAATGCTTTCAGCAACTAGTACAATGTCTGATAAAAGCTACTGCTACTCGCAATCTCATCAGACATTGTACTAGTTGTCGAAAACCATTGTGCATTTTGACGTACCTGTTTCTGCACCATTCAGCACGACAATGTCAAAATTCAGCCATGGAGATACCATCACATCCACGATAAGGATATTGAAAGATGGAAATATGTATAAAGTGATTCAATTGTCATAGCTAATAGTGAAGAAAACCCTCCTTTTCTCTAACCCCATTCAACGCCATGCTCAGCAAAACAAAAGAAAAAAGAAAAGAAAACCAAAACCAAAACATATGTAGTAAAAGAAAAGAAAAGAACTCCCGCTTCTTCATCTCTCATTCTTCATCATTCTCTAAACTTTTGCTTTCATGCATCATTTCCTTCAATCGTAAAGTTCCATATCTCCCTCATCTCCATTCAACTCGGCAACTGCATCCTCCTCATCCCACATCTCTGAATCTTCACCGTCGGAATCAGTGTGATTGGGGAGAACCATGATATGTCCATCTTCGAGCACGACTCTAGCGGTCTCGCCATCGCGAATACTGCCTCTGAGGATCAACACGGCAAGTCTGTTCAATACTTCCTTCTCGATCAGGCGAGCCAGAGGACGAGCACCATAAGCTGGCGAATATCCTGCTGATCCGAGGTAATCCTTGACATCTGCAGAAAGTTGGATGCGCACGTTTCTGCCGTTTGCGGAAAGACGCTGTTGGATTTCCTCCAAGCGGACGTCGACAATACTGCGAATTTCCTTCTTGGAGAGACGGTTGAAGATGACGATGCTGGAAATTCTGTTCAGGAATTCGGGGAGGAAGTAGTTGCGGAGAGAGCCCATGACCATTTCCTTGGTGGTGGGGTCGATTTTGCCGTCGGGTGCGTTGGGGCGGGCCAGGTATTCGGCACCAAGGTTAGATGTCATGACGACAATGCAGTTGCGTGCGTCGACGACACGACCTTGGCCGTCGGTGATGCGGCCGTCATCCATGAGTTGCAGCATCACGGTGAGGACTTCCTTGGCTGCCTTTTCCACTTCATCGAAGAGGAGAATGGAGAAGGGGCGACGGCGGAGGGCCTCAGTAAGTTGACCACCAGCATCATGACCCACGTATCCGGGTGGTGCGCCGATCATACGCGACAATGAGTGTCTCTCCTGGTACTCGGACATGTCGAAGCGGATCATGGCGCGAGGATCGTCGAAGAGGAACTCGGCAAGTGCTTTGGTAAGCAGAGTCTTACCGGTACCTGAAGGACCACAGAAGAGGAACGAAGGTGGCTGGTTGGGGTTGGCAAGTCCAGAGCGCTGCAGACGGATGGCGTTAGCAACCGAAGTGACAGCCTCTCTCTGGCCGACGACAAGCTCGCTAAGATGACGTTCCATCTGCAGGAGCTTGTCCTTCTCGGTGGTCTTCAGGCGGGTGACTGGGATACCAGTCCAGCGAGCGACAATTTCGTTGATTTGATCGGGACCGACAGCATCGGTCAGGAGAGGAGCCTCACCAGACTCCTTGGCTTGGCGGAGCTGGTCTAGATCAGAGGCAGCCTTGTCCTTCTCGAGCTGCTTGATGCGATCCTCGAGATCAGGAATAGCGTAATATTTGAGGTCGGAAGCAGTCTGCAAGTCGCGCATACGTTCGGCCTCTTGTTGCTTTGTGATGAGTTGATCACGCTTAAGCTTGGCTTCCTGAATCTCCTTGCCACGGAGCTTCTCGCTCTCATACTTTTCACGCAGAGGCTTGAGGTCTTCTTCAACATTAGCAGCCTCGGCCTTTGCTTGAGCGAGTCGTGCTTGAGAAGCTTCATCCTTCTCGCGGTTGAGGGCGTGGATTTCGATTTCGAGTTGGCGAAGCTTGCGCTCCATGTTGTCAAGCGCCTCGGGCTGAGACTCGCGAGTAACACGAACAGCAGCAGCGGCTTCATCAATGAGATCGACAGCCGAGTCAGGAAGGCGGCGCTGAGTGAGGTAGCGAGCAGCCAAAGTGGCAGCAGAGACGATGGCACCGTCAAGGATAGTGACACCATGGTGAACTTCGTACTTCTCCTTGAGACCACGGAGGATAGAAACAGTCTCAGGAACCGAAGGCTCCTTGACCAAAACTTGCTGGAAACGACGTTCGAAGGCTTGGTCCTTTTCAATGTATTTGCGGTACTCAGTGAGAGTGGTGGCACCGATACAATGAAGTTGACCACGGGCAAGCATAGGCTTGAGCAAGTTGGCGGCATCCATACCGCCCTCTCCTGAAGAGCCAGCACCCATGAGCAAATGGATCTCGTCGACGAAGAGGACAATCATCTCCTTGGCGTCCTCAATCTCCTTGAGGACACCCTTCATGCGCTCTTCGAACTCACCGCGGTACTTGCTACCAGCGACGAGAGCACCGACGTCCAGAGACAGAAGTCTGCAGGCGGCCAAGTTGGCAGGCACGTCTGCATTGACGATGCGTTGGGCAAGACCTTCAACGACAGTAGTCTTACCGACACCGGGCTCACCGATCAGGACGGGATTGTTCTTTGTACGGCGTGACAGGATGCGGATGACTCTTCTAATCTCTTCCTCTCTGCCAATGACAGGGTCCATCTTGCCCTCTCGTGCCATGGCTGTCATGTCGATGGTGAACTTCTTGAGATTTTCGCTCTCCTCCTCAGCATCAGCACTCTTTGTGTCGACACGCTTGTTTCCTCTGATCTGAGTGATTGCATTGTCGATGAGCTTGGTGTTGGGGACATTGGCCTCGGCAAGGGCTTTGGCGATGGTCGAGTCTTGAACAAGACAGGAGATGAAGTGATCAATGGCGATGAAGCTGTCTTTTTGAGTCTTTGACAATTGGTCTGCAGCGCGCAGCATCTTTGAGAAGGCGGGGCCCATAGAGAGGTGCTCCGGTGGTGGGTCCTGGCTGGGAAGACGGACCAGAGCCTTGTTGAGGGCGCGAGTGAGTGCTACCGAGTCTCCATGAGCGCGTTCGACGACTTGCTTGAAGAGTGGTGCTGATGATGCGCCGTGCGATGCATGGCCACTTGGGTTCTGCTGGTCCTTGCTGAGGTCTGGCGGAGGATCCAGCAGTGCGATGGCCAAGTGGATGGGTTGCAGTTGTGTGTGGTTGTATTGTTGTGCGAGATCTTGAGCATCGGCAAGAGCTGATGAAGCCTTGTCGGTGAAGGACATTCCTGCGGCGGCCATTTTGTTGTGTAACTTGGGATTAGGTCTTGGTGATTAAAGTTGGTAGTGTGGTATATAGTCGTGAGTCGTGAAGCGTAGAGTAGTGAGTGGTATGCTTGTTGGTTGTGTGTGTCTTGATTTCTGGTGGATCAAGAGGACAAAGACGTCGACGAGGTTGATATAGCGGCTGGGCTTCAAGCACGAGAAGAATCTCCTGTCATCTACGCAGCACGAGAGAGTGCTAGCAGTGTCTGCTAAAGCAGGGTTGCTGCCAGAATCGTCCAGAAGCTTCTACGTCACCCGCATGTCAAGTCGCATGTTTTCGAGTCAACCCCCGCTTCGCCCGCACCACCCGCGAGTCAAGCATTATTCTGCATTTTCTCTTTTTTTCTCCTTCTCCATCTCCTGAACCTCCTTTCTCGGACGTCCGTCCAGTAGTCCAACGGTTTCAATGCTCTTTTGCCAAAACTTGACGCCTTTTGTCGTGATTTTGTTCCGGCCCAGACCATGTCCCCTGCTGCTCACATAGCGTTGAGGCTTTGCTCTGGCTTGCAGTCTGTCGCAGCTGAAAATCACCTCACCCGTCCGTTTCAGTCAGCCATGCGCATGCTTGCCCCTAACCACGCCCGTTTACATGCCGCTATGTAAGTCACTAAGTGTATGAAGGTCATCCTATCGATGCCTGTAGGTCTCTTTCCCTTTCTCCATCCTGTCGTTGCCTCCTCTGCAACCATCACATCATGACGTCCAGCACATCGTCCAAGTCCACGGTGCGAATCTTGTCCGGCTTGCTCGTCCTCGCCCTTCTCTACATCATCTTTGTTCCTGCACACTCGGCGACGACGAATGTGTCGCCGATCAAGACCGGAGACCACGAAGCTTCACGACTGAACATCGACACATCGTTTGTCAAGACCGCCGTAGACAAAGTCACACAAGCAGTCTCGGGAGATTCGAAGACCGGCGCCGATGCCATTGAAGAGGAGGAAGCATTGCAGGAAGAAGAGAGTGATGAAGGCCTCGGAGATATTGCAGACGTCGGCGACCACATCTCTGGCGGCAAAGAAGCTGTCGACGACGACCAATTGACTCCCGAAGAGAAGGCTGTCCAAGACTACCACCAGGAACACGGCCAGAATCAACCAACAAGAGACCGTCCGAAGGTTGCCATCAAGCCAAACTCAAAGACAAGCTCGGCAGTAGCTGCAACACCGACAGGTCCATTCATCGCAGAAGTCACCATACCCGAAATACGCCATCACACCCAGATCAACAACGCCTCAGCCGCTGAACACCTCATCCTAGTCGTCACCCGCGATGAGACGCATTGGGGCCATGTAGACGGCAAGCCACGCACCTTCTCCTCTTTCCTCGAATTTCTCAACGACACTTCCGGCCTGCCTCTCTCTTCAGTCTCGTTAGCCATCCTTACAACCACCGAAGATGCCTACACCCACTACGTCTCGACTCTCTCCTCCCACCCTCTCGCCAAAGCTCAAGTCCTTCTATACACCCCTACCATCCCAGAAGCCGAAGCCCCAGCAGACCGCCACGATCCCTCTTTCCAACCTATCCGTCGCAAGCAAATCGCCCTGGCCAGAAACATCCTCCTCCATCGCTCCTTGGCCGACGAACAACACATCTTCTTCTACGACGCAGACATCGTATCCAGCACTCCCAACATCTGCACAGAAATGCTCCACCAAGCCTCAAATCCCAAAATCACAAAATCGGAAAACGTCACTATCCCAGAAGTCATTTTACCAGTCGGCCTCATCACCACCCGCGCCCAAGAAAACGCTAACCCTGATTACGATCTCAACGCTTGGTACCATTCCGGCACCGTACGCAAGGACCGCGATGTGCATGTGCAAAAACTCACTAGTGTAACATCCTCGGATGAGATTTTCCCATTGGATTCGGTGGGTGGTGTGTTGTTGTACATCAAAGCCGAATTGGTCAGACAAGGGTTGGCGTTTCCATGGTGGTTTGTGGTGGGCGGAAGTTGGGAGAAAGGTGATGGTAGTGATGGGATCGAGACGGAGGGAATTTGTTATCTAGCGGAGAGGTTGGGATATGGGTGTTGGGGGTTGGGTGGGGAGTGGCATGTTGTGCATCAGCATTGATGATACTTTTGAGATGGGGTAGGTTGGAGTTTTAATGCATATTTGTTTTGATTCGTGGTGTGTTTGCCGTGTGACAGTGTGATAGTGCTTGATGAACTGTTATATGACACCTGCAGCTTCCTACCAAGAAACAGCTCCTCTCCGTCACCGTGCTAGACCTCGAGGCAAAGCTACTCTACAGCTTCATCGTCGGCTCATGCTTCTCAAACTTTGCCCTCTCTAATTCTTCTTCGGTCTTCGTGACTTACTCCAGCGTCTCATCAACCTCATCAACCTCATCTTCCATCACAACATCCCTCTCCTCATCATCCCACACATCCCTCTTCACCAACATCTCATCCCTCATCCCCATCACCTCCTTCAAAATCTTCTCCTCAGCCCTCTCAGGAGCGCGTAACATCTCAACCATCCCGTCCAAAAACTCCTGTCTCTCCTTTTCCTGCTTGTCGAGCAGTTGGTAATGTTCAATGGCTTTGGGAGTCAGGTTCACGTCTGTCAGATTCCAGGAGTCCAGAGCTGCTTCGAGGGATTTATTGGCGGCGCGGGAGTTTTTTTCGTTGAGGTTGATGAGGGAGGTGAGAGGGAGTGTGAGAGATGGTGTGGCTAGGATGGGTGGGTGTTGGAGCTGTGGGTGTGGTTAGCGAATCTGAGACTGAAGAGGTGCAGAGGGAGACAGGGAAGAGGATACGTGGACTGGAGCGAGTGTGGGAAGAACACTTACAATCCACAGGCTCATGTTGAACATGGCGCTCTTGAAGATGTTGCGGACTTGGTCGCCGATACCTGGTCCGAGTGCTTCTGAGATGAAGCCATCAATCTGCTCTGAGACTTGTTGTTGTCAGTCGCATGTCCAGTGGATTGGGATTGAGGAACTCACTTTGTGTGGAGTAGACTGAGGTAGGAGGATGCTCGGGGAGATCAGCTGCATCGTCTATGCCCTCAGATGCGAAAGTGGGAGCAGGCTGCTGAGAAGAAGCAGGAGATGCTGCAACTTGATTGATTTCCGTGGTCAACTGCTCATCAGGCGCCGAAGGATGGACAGACAAAGGCTGTGTTGATGCAGGCATGTCGTTGACAGATTCACGTTTGCCTGCAGCCAGAGGCTCATCAACATTGGCCCTATCAAAGGACATTTGTGGAGCAGGCTGCTTGTTGTTTGATGGTGGAGGACTACTCTTTGCTTGCACAGGCAACTTGGTGTCAAAACCAGTCATCATGTCTGCAAAGGTGGGTTCTGGTTGTGCGCGCATGTTTGGGCGCGATGATGTTTCTTCAGATGTCTCAGATGGTGTTTCCTTGACATTTTGTCTCTGCTGTCTCGGCTGCTTTGGAGCATCGACCAAATCTGTAAGCCCGGAAGCTCGCGTTGAAGATCTCGTTGTCACGCGTTGTGCTTCCTTGACATCTTTCTTTTGTCTCTTTGATTCTGGATTTGTTGCAAATAATCGTGGTCGTCTGGAGAGGTCGAAAGGATTGCTCGTGGATGTACCATGATCCTTCATGATGTGCTGCTGTCGTAGGAGGTCTGATTGCGATGGATGTAGTAGGTGTGGTCAGAGTTACAATAGGGGGTTTCAAGCTGCTTCTGAGCACTACGTTCGACGTCTTCGGACTTAGCACAGCCTTTCGCCTGGGAAGCACATACCCCGGTCGTTTCGTTCGGGTTCGCGGACTACATTCATTCTACGACTCACCTCGAGCATCTCCTCCTCTTTAGGATCATGGCCTTCTCGCTTGACGAAGACCGATGTGAGAAGCTCTTCCTCAGGAGTTTGAAACAACACCTCGATCGTTATAGGATCCGAACCATAATCTAAGTCTGCCATTGTAGCTGTGTCACTTGTACATATTACAGAACTTTAACCAAGGTGGTGAAGTGATTATAAAGAAGTAACCAGAGATGAAACTTCAGTCAAAGACGATGTGTGGTGAACAAGACGATTTATTGCTGCGAAGTAAAAGGTCTATGTGCGTGAACATGCGGGAGGAAAGCGTAGACGCCGACGTGTCAATGACAAACGGCAGACTTTGAAGGGTAGCTACTCGATGTGAACTGACCCAGATTACTCAGTGGCGCCTTCCTTGGTAGCGCCGTCCTCCTTGACGATCATCTCGGCGAGTTCGGCCTCCATCTTGGTAATGAAGTCGTTAGTGACAAGACCCTGCTGAAGATCCTCGACGGCTTGTTCGAAGACTTCAATATCCTTATCGTTCATTTCATGAGCGAAGTTGAGGAGGTCAGTGAGAGGACCGCCAGCGCCGAGACCGTCTTCACCACCATCAGCACATGCAGACTCAAGAAGACCATCAAAGGTCTGGAAGTGGAATGCACGACGGTTGATATGGGCTTGCAGCTGTTCGATGACCTCTTCCTTGGTGGCGAAGGTGTTCTTGGCCTGAGGACATTGTCAGCCTCGAGAAGGGATCATGCTCTCATGCGGGATACATACCATCTCAAGTTGGGCATGGAGCGCGTGCTCAGCTGCGGCGGGAGAAGCAGCATTTTCGAGGCGTTTCTTGACGCGAGTCTCGACTTCGATGTGGATGGCGTCAGAGAGCATTGCGTTCATCTTCTGCTCGATAGCATGAATCTCAGGGTCATTCTGAGCCATTTCGTGGACGAGGTGGCTGACGACGTCCTTGAGCTTCATCACGACAGCGCGCTCGATGGTCAACACGAGGGCGTCATTGACGGAAGTGTCGAGCTTGGGATCAGGCTTGTCCATACTTGCGATATGTTAGTATGAGCAGTACAGAGATGTATCCTGAGTGCCTACATTGCGATTTGCGTAACGAAAGTTGGTGTCACGCGTCGATGTGTTTTGGAGAGAAATTGTAGGAAACAAAAGTCTGAATAAGTAGTGAAGCTGGCGAGTGTCTTGTGGTTCCGGAATCGTGTAGAAGTTCAAAAGCTCGGCGTGTCCGTCGGTCTAGGTCGAATTGGGCGGTAGGTCGAAGATCAGGAGGTCGAAAGTAGTACTGCACATTTGTTTTGTCCACTCGACAGAACGTTCGCGTATTCGAACTCGAGCATTGGAAGACCAGTAAGTCGTCGAGTATCAAGTCCTGTGGTTTGCCTGTGTCATTCGAAATTGATCGAAAGACCGCCGAAAGCCTGCAGCATTCGACACATACCTTGGTGTTATTTCCGAGCAAAGCCCTGAGTTTCACACCGCGCGAACATCGCAACTCACTCGACTCGACAACAACCAATCCGACAATACGGAAGCAAAGATCTTTGTCATCACTGAAGATCTCGCTTTTGATCAGTTTCCACGATAAGTTATCAGCAGCCTGCATTCTTCGTCTGCAAAACCGAAAACGTTCACCACATCCACTTCCTCGGTCGACGACATGTCTTCGCCACCTTATGACTGGCAAGGCTCTTCTAGCCTACCTCCAAACCCCTATGGACCCCCCGAAGATGTTGTGTCTCAGATGTGGCAACAACACGCAGACAATGTACGTGCGAACTTGGCTCTTCCTGATCGTGCCGGTGCGCTGCTGTCATCCATTCAAGACCAGGCACCCCAGCCTCAGAGCTCACCGCAATTCGGACATGCGCATAGGCTAGAGCTTCAGGGTAGTCAGACACAGACTGCTCGCGCACAAGCTACTCAAATGGAAACGCAGACACCTCAGATGTCAGCGCCTCCAAGACATTTCCACAGCATTCAGGCGACAAGCGACCAGGCTCCCCCGATGCAGACTCCTCGGATGTACACTCCCCAGATGCAGACGTCCCAGATGTACACCTCCCAGATGCAGAGTCCCCAGATGCAGATTCCTCAAGGATATAATTCTCAGATCCAGGATCCCCATGCCCAGATTGCTCCGGTCTGGGCTGCTCACACACAGCCTTCTCAGATGCAGCCCCCCGGAATGCAGACTCCACAAATGCATGGCCCTCGAAGACAGTCTCCTTCAACGCAGGCTCTGTCTATCCAGGCTGCGCAAAATCAAGCTGTTCAACTCCAAACTCCTCAGGCCGCGATTGCTCAGATGCAGGCTGATCGCGGTCAGGCTCCTCAGATACAGACTTTCCGAATGCAGACAGCTCGGATGCAGGCGCCTCAAGGACAAGCTGCACAGATTCAGGCTGCTCTCGCACAGGCTCCTCAGCTCCTGGCTACGCCCCAGGACGTTACTCAGGCCGCATTGACTCACATCATGGCGTCTCGAGCTCGACAGGCTCAACTTGCTCAGGCCCAGGTTGCTCAGGCCCAGGCTGCTCGCAGTCAGGCTCATCCGGTTCCTGCTGCTGAGCATCATACCATACAAGCCCAGCCATCAAATGGAGTAAACCCTCGCGTTTGGATGAGAAATCGGAACAAGCGACTCCAGGCGGTCGTATCCACCCCAACACAGCTCGTTTCTGTAGGTAACCGTCAGCAAAACGTTGGAGGATCAGTCGTGCATGCCAGTCCTCAGCACGTCCAGACTCCTGTCATGGCCGCCCAGCATGCGCAGATCCCCAGAGGAAACGGTGCTCATGCTAGTGGCCAACAAACTCAGATTTCCAGATATGGTATTCCTCTCGAGCAGAGCTTCGGAAGCGCCGGTGCTCGTGTCCTTGCTCAAGACGTCCATCCAGCCAACAGAAGCGGTCCACAGGCACAGATCACGAGAAGAGCTGATAGCCAAGCTGGTTGGCAACGCGATCAACCTTCTAGTCGGGACATTCAACTCGCATGGACCGAAGGATTCGGTGTCCATGCCAATGTCCAACAAGCTCAACAATCCAGACACGGACTTCTCCTTCAGCAGCCCATTTGGGGAGGAGCTGGAGTCCACGCAAATGCCCAAAGCATGCAGCCACCAAGAGATGGAGCTGCACCTGCGCAGCATGTCGGAGCAGCTGGCATTGTTGCCAATGATCATCAACAACTCCTCGCTTCCCGCAAGAGCGCTCCACGCGTACATGCCATGGGAGGCACAGGTGTTCATGCCAGCATGCATCAGATTCATCCATCCAGAAGTGGCGATTTGGTTGACCGGGCTGCCAGAGCTCAGCAAGCACAATTTGTCCAGCAAGTCCACCCAGTTCAGCAAGCACAATCAGTGCAGCAGGTCCAGCCAGTGCAGCAATTTCAGCAAGCCCAGGAAGCTCGGCAGGCCCACCAAGCTCAACAGGCCCTACAAATTCAAAAGGCCCAGCAAATCTTACAGACTCACCAAGCTGAACAGGTTCTGCAAGCTCGACAAGTTCAGGAAGAAGCCCAGCGTTCCAGAAATCAGGCTCTGATCGAAGATGTTATCATGCAATTCGCTGTCCCCTCAGTACCCGAGTCGAAGGCGGTTGATAGAGCAGCATCCGACGACGTTCATATCCAAGGCAGCAAGGAGACTTTACCCGAAGTCGCAGCACTACTCACGTCTTCTCGATCAGTCAGCCCTGAATCGAATTCCACAAAGTCGAGCACAAGTCGGAGCTCTCAAATAATTGCCAGTGGCCGCGTCGAGTCGTCAGGACGTGGAAAGCCCTTCATCGACCTGAATAGATCGGCAGGAAACCCGCAGATCGAGCTGTTGCAGTCGTCCAACAGTACTGATCCTCCTCTGGACGATAGGGAATGGGAGGCCGAAACCGACCTAGATCAGACCTACCAACTCGACACTTCCGAGGAGATGATTTCTTCCCCCCTCGAAGCCTCCCAGGAGACAGATACTTTCGATTCCGACGCTACGCCTCGAGCTATGCGTGAGCTTCTCGCGAATGAGCCTAGCGCTGGGTCCAGGTCCACGACCCCGGAACCCTTCAACTCTCGGAAGCGACAGACACCCCACGAGGAAGGTTCCAGAAAGCGTCAAAAAGCCTTTGGAGATCGTATCGATGATATCGTGATGGACGTTGCACACAAGCCGAGGGCGCAGATTGAACTCGAGTTTGTCAGAATTGTTGAAGATCTCGGCATGATTGAGCCTGAGAGTTCCCAGGCGCTAGCTGCGCTACGCTGGATGCTCAATTCGAAAGAGAACACAAAAGAGAACAGAAAGTGGCCTGTTGTGTTCAAGAAGTGGCTCTTGGCCATGATGCGCCATAGTCTGAACGCGAGAATGAAGACTGGAGACATGACTGAAGTTGTGGCTGGAGATACTGAAGTTGTGACTGGAGATACTGAACCAGCCAAGCAGGTGGCTCCGTTCTGCAGCAAGGAACTTCATACCCTGAAGTGTGGCCACCAAAGTCCTTCCAGCGAAGAATGTGGCATGAACTGCTATGCATCCAAGCAACTCGGCAACAATGTCCGCTTGACAGGTATCAAGTGCGTCGTCTGCAGCAGATGGATCTTAGGGGACGAGTAGATACAGTACTGGGCTCCAACCAAGATCTTTAGTATCATTGGCGACACGGTCGGTGAGAACGGCCTGAATTAATGGAATCCTTGACGACTAGCGGAGCGACTCTCGGGTGCTTGGGTCTGAAGAAGGATACGCTTGGTCGACTCTGGCTCTGTGGGTAAGATGGGGGTGAGGAGAATCAGCAAGATGTTGATATTTCTGGAGGTCTTCAGCCAAAAGGACCCGTTCGAAGCGTGATCAACATGCAGCCGAAGTGGGAGAAGAGCCGGGGTCTGCTGTTATGTAGATAGACGAAGCCTCAATCAACAACCATTCAGGTTGTCGCTTATACCATGAAACCTACTATGTCGCGATGTTTCGAGATAGACGCGTCGACAGGTGCTGGACGAATTAATCGACAGCTACTATGCCCAGTTGCTTGATCAATTCATGTTTCGTGGGACAGAAGGCATATTGTAGGAATGATTGATGGAATGATGATATGAACATGAGCTTGCACTCGCTTATTATTCCCGCGCACTGACAAAATGTTCGCCATAACTTCGGCAAAGCTCGGACCTTCCTAAGGGCCGTCCTGGCCACTCTGCCACTCTGGCTCTTTGCAAAGACATCCTGTACGGATGGAAGCAGTTCATCATTGTCCGCATAGCTGCAGCTGTGTCCGCACCTCGACTGCTACAGCCAACGCTGGGCACCGCTCAGCTCTGCTACTTTTCCTGCAGGTTGTTCTCGTGTGTTCTTAGTATTTGGTTGTCCTTAGCCTATGACGTGGGTCGCATTGGTCAAGGGAAAACACGGTATCCGGGCCCAAGTCTGTTTCCCTTAGCAAGCTAATGCTAAGAGAACCTGACAGGACTCGGATAGGTAAGACTCCTGTGAAGTGATTGATACCGGTCGCTATATCGTCGGGTATGTTGTCCAGAAGGAGAGTCAAGTGCTCGGTCAAGAGCTGAATCCTCAACTGGGAAGTTTCTCCTGTGCCAACGGCTTTGCAGTCTCGAAGAAGGAAGCGGCCCCTCTTTTGAGGGAAAGTTTGTCCGACCTGACATGGCTTTCGGCATGAAATGCGGGATCTGGCGCGGTCACAAACGATCACAGAATGGTCCAGCTTTCCCTCGTGTTCTGCTCACCTGCTATATCGCTCTTGCTCCGATAACACCACCGCCACAACCGCAATCGTGCCTTCCCCGCCTGGGGTAATGAAATCTGGGGAATTTTCTCCTCTCCAACAACCCGGCATCCGGACCAGGGCTAGCGACTCGTCGGCCTCTGAGATCAACATATAAAGAACCAAACGTCCTCTCTGGTTCAACGGACACACCAACCATAAAGGACACCAACACTTTACTCTCTACTTCAATTTGATTAGAATATAGACTCTCTACAGACGCCATGTCTACCATCAACAACAAAGAGTTCAAAGACGTTAAAGACGACGTCTTCATCGACAAGCTGGAGAAAGTGGACACCTTCTCGGATGAGCAAGCCGAATTGGACAACATCGAAACTACTGCAGCATCCAAGGCAGCATGGCTGATTGCCATGACCGTGTCTATCGGAGGTTTCCTCTTCGGTCAGCATTTGCACCAGACAGGATGACTCGACTACGACTGACATTTGTAGGGTACGATACCGGCTACATATCCTCTGTTCTTGTCACCATCGGCACCTCCCTGGGTCATGAACTCAGTACCAGTGAGCAGGAGCTGGTGACATCCCTCACCTCTGGAGGAGCACTTGTCGGTGCTGTATTTGCTGGACTGGTCGCCGACAAGTACGGGAGAAAGATGCCTAGTATGTATTCTGCCTGACCTCGAATCTACGACAGGGGTCTGACGACTGTCTAGTCTATGCCGCCTGTGTCGTCTTTGTCATTGGAACATTGTTGCAAGCTGCCGCATTCCACCTCCCACAATTCGCCATCGGTCGTTTCGTTGTTGGACTGGGTGTTGGCTCAGCAGCGTGTATCTGCCCATTGTTCATTGCTGAGATCTCTCCAATGCGCTACAGAGGCAGAATGGTGGCCTTCAACAACATGAGCGTCACCCTTGGACAACTCATCGCGTCAGGCATCGGCGCTGGCTTTGCCCACGTGAAAGGAGATGGCTGGCGCGCAACAGTCGCCATTGGAGGAGCGCCACCAATCATCCTCGCTGTTCTCTTGTACTTCTGCCCAGAGTCGCCTAGACAATTGGTCGCTCATGGCAGAATGGAGCTCGCCGAAGCCTGTCTTCTCAAGATCTACCCCACTTCTACCACACAGATTCGCCAGGCAAAGATCAGATCCATCGAGGCATCAATCCACGAACAGACGGGCTCAATGGCTGACGAGTCCCTCTGGAAGACCTCGAAGCGCATCTTCACCACCCCTGCCACCGCTCGAGCTGTCTTTACCGCATGCGCTATCATGGCTAGTAAGTATACACGATCCAATAATTTCATGCCCGAAACGTTGAACTAACCCACCCACAGTCTCTCAACTCGGTGGTTTCAACACACTCATGTACTACAGTGCCACTCTCTTCGGTCTCGTCGGTTTCTCCAACGCTACTGCTGTCGCCATCGTCGTTTCGGGCACCAACTTCCTCTTCTCAATTGTCAACCTTGTCCTCGTCGATCGCTTTGGCCGTCGTGCCATCCTCAAAGTCACCGTCTTGGGCATGGCTATCTGCATGCTCATTGCCGCTGTCAGCTTCCACTACATTCCCATCAACGCAAAGACACTGGAGCTCACCAGCGATGTTACTGGCTGGCCTGCCATCATGGTTTTGATCTGCATCATCTGCTACGTCGCTTTCTTCTCTTCTGGTGTCGCAACAATCGCTTGGATTGGCACTGAATTGATCCCTACCGAGGTCCGCGCTGTAGGAACCATGCTGAATACCGTCACCTGCTGGAGTACCAACATCATCATTTCTTCTACCTTCCTCTCCATGATGAAGGGCCTCACTCCCTCCGGCGCGTTTGGCTTCTACTCGGCGGTGTGTCTACTTGGCTGGATCTTTGTCATGCTGTGCTACCCTGAGTGCAAGGGTATGCCTCTTGAGGCCATTCGAGAGGTGTTCCAGCGCGGATTTGGAGTCAGGTACTCTAAGCAGTGGCAGAAGGAGAATGCAGCCTTTGCAAAGGCCAATGCCAAAGGCAATGTCAACTTTGGCCATTAAGACGAGCGTGTTGGACGGAGAAGGTGAGACTGTATCTGAGATACAAGGTTGATGTCTGGGATATGTAGATGAGTTCATGAATTATGGTATGTACATTCGAATGGGTTGTTTGTATTTAGGGCGACGAGGCTAGAGTCTCTGTCAGGTATAGAAGATTCTCTTAACAATGCTTTGAGGTGCTCCGATAAGACGGTTTGGTTTACAGTGTGAGATGGTCGGTTGAGTCTGACGGAGAATTGTTTGCTACCTGGTCAGCTGTCTTGCCCCCCTCGTTTGTCTCAAGCAAACGCCGCGCCTCCCATCACTTTCTTATGGCTACATACATCGACCAATCCAGCAATTCTCCAATACAGTCCCTTTAGCTGAACGGCGCCTCGCTACCAGAGATCTCACGTTCGAACCATCCCCTCACCAGTCCCGCTGACATTCTACCCCAGGTTCCTCACCAGTTCGATACCCACCTTGCAGGGTCAAACCTCAAGGCCCAATCGCGGTGGCCTCAAAAACCCCGCGCCTCACGTTCTCGAATGAGGACCCAGGTAACTAGTTGTCCTTGCCAACACAAGTTTCTACTTACTCTGGAGCATGCTGGAGGATCTGGCGAGAGTTGGTAGAGTGTGACCTCGCAAACACGAGCACTTCTCTCCTTCTTGAGCTGGGTTAACCCGCCTGGAGTTTCCAGGTCGTCTGAGGGTCAATGGTCAGTCAGACGTATCATCGTAAGTCGATATATTCCTTCACAGCTTGAGATTTCTGGTAGTGTTTCGTTTGGCAGCTAGGAATGCTGTTCATCTTTTTTCTCACTCCCGAAGCTCGAATAGTTGCTTCTAGAGTTAAGGTTTAGAACGGCTTCCATCGAACAATCAGCTTATACAGGCGCATATGGGGTGCCAAGTTGAGGGTACAAGAAGACGACTCCCGTAGTGAGATAGGTGCTAGAGACATAGATCTTAGAAAACAGGCAAGGTTCATATCGATCGGTGGCACCTGCCTGAACCATCACATACCCACCAATTTTGCTACTCCTCCAACAATTCACTTTGGCCCACACGGTCGACCGCTACCAGAGACCTCGAGTTCGATTCGCTGCAAGAACCATTCACTAATTACACACCAGACAACAACGGCGGGACCGAAAGGTCCGAGCATCTGCAGGGCTGAAAAGCCCTTGGAAAAGAACTAACTTGCATCGAGTAGTCTTGCTAACACAAGCTCCTCTTTCCTTGCCAAGTTCTAACAACCGTAGAAGCGAAGATATGATCTTGCAAACACAAGGATTGTCTGCGCTGAAGCGGGTAACTGCCGGGGAACCCCCGGGGACTTCGGTCCAAATCAAAACCTTGTAAGTGGAATTCCTACATCCTGAGATCTCTGGTAGCGTTCTTTTTTTGCACTTCGTTTTTTTGATACACCCCATGAGCGGCTTTGCGTGAGAATCTTAATTACTAAGACTCTATTGACTTGCCCAACGCCCCATTTGCCATCTTTATCATCGCTATCAGATGGAGTGTCCCGCTGACCCGATTTCTTCTTGGGCTTTCTCTTCTTCTTCTTCTTCTTTATGGATTTTTCCCTTTCCTTCCCATTAGACTCATCAGACAGCTTCTTGTCATTGTTCTTCTTTCTACTTCCTCACAGCCTTCTGCGGTTTACCAGACTCGTCCGGATCACCAGAGTTCTTAGCTATACTCTAGGTGGCTTTGCTGGGAGGCTTTGTGGGCGCTTTTGTGGCCGACTTGGTATGTGGCTTTGCTGGGAGGCTCTGTGGGCGCTTTTGTGGCCGACTTGGTAGGTGGCTTCTTGGGAGGCGATTCGAAATCGTCGTTCCGAGGGCTCTAGCTCTTTTTGACCATTTATCTGCTTACAGAGCTTTGCGTAGGCTGATCTTAGCCTATAGGGCGGCCACGGGCTCCGACAGCCATCGTGAAGGGTGCTTTATATAGTGAAGAACACTAGTTGTTGCGTACGATTCAGGAAGAGAGGAAAAGATGACAACAGAAAGTGAGCAGGCGCTTTGATCTGGGAGGATGAATAGCAAGGGAATTGTTGAAGGACGGTGATGGTGATGGTGCTGGCAGCGCGGCCTCAGAGAAAATGAACGCGACAATGAAGTTGTTGTTCCCGAGTTGGAGGACCTTTATAGAGAGGAGACAGTAGTGCTGGATGGCCTTTGTGATAGCGAGCCGTATGAGATGAAAATGAAAACTGGTAGTGTGTATGAGTAGTCGGTGAGGTTGGCTAGAGCCACTGTGCGAGCCCTGACAACTATGGCAATCGTTAACTTGTTGCTGGCAAGGTCAGAAGCAAAGAGACCTAAAGATGGCGGTGAAAGTTGTTGAATTGTGGTAGACGACTTTCTGCTTGGATACGCTCTGTATCGAACAGCTGCTGTCGAGAGTGCAGGTACCTCTTCGGTAGTCCACTAGAAAGTTCTACTTCCTCCGTTGAAAATCTCCCTGCACCGCGGCACGGTACCCACGAGCATGAGCATGACCACAACCACGGCACTCATCAGTATGTCAACAACCACGAAACATCAATCCACGAGAACAGCGAGAAAGTCATGGCTGCTTTCCACGACAAAATGATGGCGCTGGCCGAGGAAAACACCGCACAGAGCGCCACCGAAGCGCACGAGATAGCTCATCTACTGCTCGAGCATGCAGAGCTTCCTCTGGCCATTCGCGCTCGCGCACACATCGTGCTGTCTAGTGGGAAGACCAACTACCTTCATCATGCCCAAGAAGCTGTTCGCATCGCTCAGAAGGGCCGTGACATTTTTGGTCCTGGAAGCACACCCGAAGCAAAGGCAGCCGTCGACGGCTTACTGTGAGAGGCAGAAGGAATGCTCCGCCGTGCTGAGCGCGACATGGAGGAGCTTGAAGATCTTAAGGCAAGGAAAAAGGCTGGCACGCTCAAGCTGAAGAAGGACGAAAAGCTTCTTTACGGTAATATCAATGGTGAGTTGAACCCACCTCCCCATGTGCTTAAGTTTGTCACTGTCACTGCTGTGGAAGTGTACGATGGTTTCTGTGAGTGGAGCCATGTCCAAAGAGAAGACCTCCAAGTATCGCTCTCTGTGGACGACGTGCATTTGCTCAATATCATCGTGCGTTCTGATGCGTTGAATAATGCGCATTGGTGCGGCTTGAAAGTCGATATGACAAGTCTTAGCACACAGGGAGGCAGTGAAAGAAGTACAAAGCTCGACTGACACAAGCGAAACGACAGATGACGAAACCGACAGAATTGCCGATATGCCCACTGTCGCGACCAGTGGAACCCAGGACCACGTGTCCTCTGACGGGGAGACTGACGAAGAGGACGCCGCCAACAAGGGCACGGGGCTCGATGCGAAGGAGGACAACGCCAACAAGTCCAAGAAAGTCGACAAGTAGAAGTTTACTCCCGAAGAAGAAGATGATGCCACTATCGAGGCCAAGAAGATTACCAGGAAGCCACGCCCGAAGACGAGGTCAATGAAGAGGAGGTCTCCACCGAAGAAGAGGTCAATGAAGATGAGGTCTTCACCGAAGAGGAGCCTCATATTGACCGCAAGTACTTCAAGGGAATCTCCGGTCCCACGTCGCCTATTGTCACCCCTCGTCCGTAGCGCACTGTCAGATACTACAAGAACTACAAGACCGGTCAGCCCAAAAAGAAAAAAGGAAAAGGTCAACAAATGCTCAGTATACCATAACATGGTCCTAATGTGGCATTCTAGGAATAAGGTAGTTCTTACATGAGATGCTCAACCACTGAAACTCCATTGCCTTATCCAACACTCCATGAGCTCAACACTGATAGCCTGTGTACCTCTCAGAGTAGGACTTAGAGCCATACTCTTCGAGCAATCAACCAAAGGCTTCTGAGTTTCGGACTCACAAGCGCCCTCGAAGAATTCGACCAAGCTTGCAGCTGGAACATCAACTTGTCCACCATCAATGTTCTTCTTCAGCAGCACGACCCAGTCGGCCAGAGTGACTCGCTCCAGATCTTTGTAGGCTTTCAACTCTGACAACAGATGATCCCAAGTTGTCAGTTGTGGATTGACAATGTTATACACATTGCATATATCAGCTGTAGCAGGAGTAGCCAACACCAATTCGCAGACAGTAGCCGCTGCAACATCAACAGGAAACCAATCAACTCTGTTGAGAGAGGCCAGCGACGACGGGATAGCGCCCAGTCGAATGGAGGAAGCCAGCATAGCAGGCAGCCATTGTTTCTCCGGCCAATGCGGTACCTCATCACCCCACACCTCATGGTTCAAGACACCGCCGAGCTGACCAACGCGACATATTGCACTCTTCACGCCCTTCTTTGTAGCAGCAGTAGCAATGAGACGCTCCGCCACAAGTTTCGACTGCGTGTAGCCCATATTTTCCGCCGCCAGCCAGTCATGAACGACCTCCTCAGTGACAAGAGGCGTGTCATTTCCGATGACAGAGCCGATGCTCGAGATGAACACAAAAGTTGGCGCACAATCTGCAGACTTGCATAGCTGCATCAGCTCTGCAGTCATGCGAATGCTAGGCTCGAAGTGAGACAGTGGCATGCAAAAGTCAACGGGCCATGCATTGTGTATGACATGTGTGACATTATTCAGCAAACGAAACCAGTGTTTCTCGGGTAACCCAAAGCGTGGCTGCGAGCGATCTGCATAGAGATACTTGACGTTTTTCGAATAAATGACGTCCTCATGCAGCGTGAAACCAGACTGCTTCGATCTAGCATCCGGATCGCGGTTCAAGCAGTAGATGGTTCCGACTTCTTTGCTGCGTAAGAGCTGAGCCATGAGTTGAGTGCCAAAATGGCCGGTTGAGCCAACGAGGAGGACAGTGGCTAGTTTAGATTTGTCGAAAGGCGTAGTCTCTTCGTGTGCTGGAAGGTAACGTTCGTACAATATCTGCATGGTCTTTATAGATTCTTCTTGTCCATTGACTGTCCCGCAAACAAAAGACGCGAGGAGGTCGATACTTGGATGATCGTAGACGACTTTGGTTGTGACTGGCGGTGATGAGTTGAGAAAAGCAGTCCTGATGTGTCGAGCCATCGTTATGGCATGTAGCGAGTCCAGTCCAATCTCGAAGAAATTTGTGTTGGTTTGAATTGTCTCGTACCTGTGAATGCCTCGAACAATTCGTGCGATAGACTCCTTGACACTGTTGAGATCCATCGGACGGTAGAAATTGGCGTAAGCAGCATCAGGGCCATCACGTAGGTGATAAAGCTGATCAAGCTCGGCAGCAAAGCGTTCAAGTGTCCTTTTCCGCTGGACAGTGCCCTTGTCGGCTCGAACCATTCTTTTGCCTTGCTTGGCAACAATCACCATGTCCTTCATCAAGCGCCCATACTCGGGACAACTCTCGTTCGCTTTCTGAACGGCAGGCCATAGCTCTTCAACAACTTCTTTGTCGGATCTATCCTCTTCACTCGAATCGGTGGACGACAGCTCAACGAGTAGAGCACATTGCATGCGACCTTGGCCAGCGACAATCGCTGACTCGACTGCCGGATGACCGTTGATGATCATGTCCTCCATCGAGATTGGATTGAACTTCTCGCCGTTGCTAAGAACAATGATGTCGTCTATGCGACCTTGCCATAACCATAGACCTGGCTTAGTCGGATGTTTTGAGAAGAGGTCCTTAGTGTGATATTCCTGCAAGTCTGGGTACATCCAGAAGACAGGTTGATACTCTTCCAGTTCAGAGTTTCGTTCAACGACCAACTCGTACAAACCATCCGCATAGAGACGATGAACGCCGCCAGAACAACGACTAAGCTTGACATATGGCCAGTCCATACCTTCCATGACTTCAACGGGGAAGAAGCCGGTCTCAGAAGCCCCGAAGACAGTGATGAGAGACGTCCTTGAAGCAATGCGATGACCAGCCTCGGTGGGCAGTGGTCCTCCTCCGTACATAACGCTGCTGCATTTGCACAGGTTTCCGAGGTACTCCTGGCTGGCTGCCATGTCTGCCAGAATCGACGGCGGCATGATGCTGACTTCAACACTACAGTTGACGAGCATGTCGTTTGCAAGGTCCGCAGTGAGAGGCACTGGAGGTGGTAAGATTGTTGGAATGGTGTTCCAGATGGACAAGAACAGAGTGCTGAGAGCCGAGGCGTGAAACATTGGGAACAACAGAAGCGTCCTTTTGCCGAGATAAGAGTTGGTCTGGATTTGTTCACCAGTCCGAGTCTCAATGTTCCTAAAGGCATCCAGAGCAGCTACTGCGCCGTGGTTCATGGTTACCAGTTTGGGCACTCCGGTGCTTCCGGATGTGTGGAAGACGGCTAGCGGATCGTGTTTGACTTCCTCAAAGGTTCTGTTCCAGAAGTACGGCTTCAAATCGTCACCAACGTCCAAGAAGTGCTCAAGATCCGGAAAGCTGAGAGTCGTCATTGGTCTTTCCGCAAGCACACTTATCAACAGGTTTGAATACACAGGAGCGTCAACAGGCGTTAGGAATATCTCGCATCCAACTTGAGCAAGTAAGTCGAGCAAGGCAGCCGTGCTGTTTCGCGGGGAAGCAAAAAACATCTGCGGTTTCATGTTCAGATTAATCAAGCAGAAATGCCAAATTACCTTGTACCCAGCTTTACAAGCTCCGAAGACTAGAAAGAGATACCTGAGGTCATGAGGACCAACATAAGCCAATGCCGGAAATCCATGGCCTTGTCCTAGCTCCTGCTGTATCCACCAAGCGCATTTGTCGACAGCCCTCGCAAGAACATCATATGTGATTTTGCGGCTTCCTTCGCTGATGTTGGCAGACTTGGGCACTTCGACAAAACTCAATTTTGGGGTTTCCAATGCAATTTGGTCGATGAAACTTGGAAGTAGTCGATGTCCGTGATAAGCCATGATGATAGCTATCCGTATTGCTTGACTTGGTAGACATAACTGGGCCACAGGCATCTCTTTATGTATTGACAGTGATCTTCGGAGCGGAGGATTCGAGTGACCAGCGTGGACATGATCATGCTTGCAACCGTGGGCTTTTGTGTGCGTTACCTAGAAGCGAATGGCTTGCATGCTTCCACGACGCAGCGAGACACTCGGACAAGGAGTTGTAAGCCACGCATAGCTGACCTGATTTGTTACAGACATTGCAGAGACCCCGAGTCGGGATTTTGACGGGCATATACATGCCACTCAAGCTGACGACGGGACAGCACATGGCGAGGGCGGTCGTACGGAGTACCAGAATTGGTTTGCTACATTGTACAACCAAGAGCTTCATGGTGGAAGCAGGGCCAAGCGCAACAACAATGTCGTTAGATGAGGAAGGCTAGAGATGTCCATACCGTTTCCACGGATAAAGTTGACCAAGGTATCCAGCTCCTGACTCGTTCGTCTATAGTGTTGTGCCAAGTTATAAAATGGTGGTAAACAAGCTCCAATGAGAGTGCTGAAGGATCCGAAGTCGTCTGCTTGGAAGGATTCATGCTGTGTTACATAGCTTGATTAAGTTCACCAGCGTCGCACCGCATCCGTCCTCTCGAGTCTTGTCAGCGGAAGCTTCAGGACCGAATGTGTCAGAAAGCTTCTCGTGTCCTGGAGAACCACATCAGAAAGAAAGTGTGACCAATTCCTACTCAAAGTTCGACATATTTCGAAGTAAGACGTGCGCTCACGGATAGACCGGAATGACGACCTCGCTCGAACGGCTCCCCAGATTCAGTGTCTCATTATCAGGGAGCGACAGTCACCGAAAGATGAACCGTCCGTTATCTCAGCCATGCCGTCGGTGTGATGGGTGTGTTGTCGAAAACAGGAAAAGAACGATGGATTTCTATGCGCGCCGAAAACGTGCTTGCGCGCTCGCGCACCGATGCGAGGCCCACTCGCGGAAGCCTGTTCTGGTCCGCGAACTGGGCGCCGTTTGTCCGCAGCCACCACCACAGCTTTATCGTGTGTTCTTAATTTCACCACGTACGTGTAGGCGTTTCTCGATATACCCTTATGCATGAACAGACCTCTACAAAAACTCCGTCAAGATGTATGAAAAGCAGGACAAGATTCTACATCACATGTCGGTTGTTCTTTCCATTTCACGAGAGAGAAAAAAGAGAAAGAGGAAGAGAAACTCTTTCAAGTCAATGATCGTCCGGAACCTAACGTTTTACCCCACAGCGCCAAGAAAAGCTGGATAATCTCAATGACGCACCTGATCAATTCTTGCCGACCTCTTCTCTTCCTGGTTGACAGTACAGAGATACTATACTTCGCTTGGACGCGAATCGCGGCTCACAGAAGACAGCCTATGCATACCTGCCAACATGTCCTATGGCATGAATCATCGAAGCCTCGCAAGCCATGCCTGTTGTTAGGGTGGATCCCCCCAAGCCGTTTCTGGGGCCAAGATAACAAGGGAACGGTTGGGTGTCGTCGCCAACTCAAAATATCGATGGCATGGCGTTCATTGGCGGGCATTTACGGCCGTTCTCTCTCAATCCACATGTCTGATGACTCGAGCAGAACCAAACTGCGTTTTACCGAGAGCCGAGCGCCTTCAGCTCTTTGCCATGAAGGTGGCAGGACAAGTTCAGGGTCTTGAACACTTTCTTAAGAGACCTGTCGATCCCTCTCCGCACTCTGCAGTCCATCAATTTCTCAGATGGCGAGCATTCCTGTATTCTACGCTCTCTTGTGGGTCTCTTTTTCCTGGATACTGTACAAAGGTGTCAGTCTGTTGTACATTCGCCGACAACATGCTATCAAGTCACGCAAGCTGGATTGCGAGCCAGCACCACTATGGCCCGCCACAAATCTGGGCATCTCGACGATCAAACAAATGATGGCGGCTCAAAAAGCAGGTCGCTTTCCCGCCTATCTCCGTGAGCGGGAGGAGGTCTTGTCGAAATCGGAGAACAGACCTGTACACACCATGCGTTTGTCCATTCTGGGGAACAAGGCTCACTTCACTTCGGATCCCAAGAATATCCAAGCTTTGCTGGCAACTCAATTCAAGGACTTCGGACTAGGGTCCGCCAGGATTGGCAACTTCGGTCCCTTGATGGGTGATGGCATTGTATGTGTTGACAATCTTCAGGTCAACTTACCTTTGCTAACGAACATGACAGTTTGCATCAGATGGCAAGAGATGGGAGCACTCGCGAGCCCTTCTTCGTCCACAATTCGCTCGTGACAACATCAGTGACCTCGATCTCGAGGAAGTCCATGTTCAGAACATGATGCAAGCCCTTCCTGTTGACGCAGATGGTTGGGTTAGCGAGACCAATGCACAGCTCCTCTTCTTCCGCCTCACCCTTGATAGCTCGACGGAGTTCCTTTTCGGTGAAAGCATCGATACACAACTGGCAGCTATCAGAGGCGGAGAAGCCGGTGCTGCTGCTGCGTGGCGAGACGAGAGAGTCTTTGGAACTGCCATTGACAGCTCTCAAGGCTACTTATTCAAAGGTGCTCGCTTTGGAAACTACTACTGGATGGCCCATGACAAGCAGTTCAAGAAGCTTTGCAAGGACGTACACAATTTCGCTGACTATTATGTCGAGAAAGCGCTCAATGCCGAAACATCGGAGAAGCGAGCACCTTCGCCTACAAGGAAGTTTGTCTTCCTCGAAGAGCTTGCTGCTCAGACACGTGATCCCATCGAGCTGCGCACGCAGCTCCTCAATATCTTGATTGCTGGCAGAGACACTACTGCTTGCCTTCTCAGCTGGATGCTCTTACTCTTGGCCAAGAATCCCGAGGTGTTCGAAAAGCTTCGCGAAATTGTCATTCATGACTTTGGCAACTACGAAAATCCCAGGGATATAAGCTTCACTTCTCTCAAGGACTGCCAATACCTTCAGCACTGCCTGAACGAGGCTCTACGTGTTTACCCGGTTGTACCTATGGATGGCCGCCGTGCCCTAGTCGACACCACTATTCCCCGTGGAGGTGGCGCAGATGGACTCTCGCCCATATTCATCCCCAAGGGTACCGATGTTAGTTACTCAGTCTACGTCATGCACAGACGGAAGGATATCTGGGGCGAAGACGCAGATGAGTTCAAGCCATCGAGATGGACGTCCAAGCGACCAGGATGGGACTATCTCCCATTCAACGGAGGACCTAGAATCTGCATTGGCCAACAGTTTGCTCTGACTGAAGCTAGTTATGTTATGGTCAGACTGTTGCAGCGCTTTGACAAGATCGAGCCTACAGGCCCGACACTCGATGCGGAGCCCAAGATGCGCCTGACCCTCACCTGCTGCCCTGCAGATGGCGTCTGGGTAAAGATGAGACAAGCAAAAGATGTTGCCTCTCACTGAGCGCTTGTTCCCTGAAACAAGCAAGCCCTATTCACGATTTACGCAAAAAGATGATATCCCAGAAAAGACCCATGTGGCAAAGGATCGTTATGCTAATCACAGCTACCTACTTAATGTCAAATACGATATGTTTCGCTTCTTCCGATAACAAAACTACTGAGCATTGCTGGCGCATGTCCATGATCCATTTCCTCCATCGGCTGCGATCGCAGTGCCCGAACTGTAGAGTCCGGCTACACATACTGTGGCGCCAATGGCAATGACTACCCAGTTGATGCAGAACAGTGCAATTTGCTTGGGACTGTCGAACCAGTGTCCGTGGTTGAGGAAAAGTCCAAACACACCACTGAGAGTATACGTAAAGTGCGATGCGAACAGAGCACTGATCAAACCAAGCAGGTCGTTGAAGTTGGGAATAGATTCGGCGATAATCCAGGCAATGACCCAGATGGTCAAGGTGATCACTGTCCATGCAATCGTGCTGGTTTTGGTGCGTCGATTCATGTGTTTTGTACCGCGGAAGCAGCGAACGAAGATGTACTTGGCTGCCACATGGCCATAGATGATACCAGCGATGATGATCTTGCTTCAAATCAGCACGCAAAATGATGCAAGTGCGAGGTGACTTTGACTTACTGTCGGAATCGCAATACCCCATGCGACCTTCTTCACGATCGGACCTGCCGAACCGAGGGCAGGTGACGTAACATCTGGGCCAGCAAACACGTAAATGACGGTCGCAGCAACAATGTATAAACTGATGTCCCAGATCTGCAGGAACACCAAAGCCTTTGTCCAGTCTTTGGAAGGATTTTTCATCTCTGCCAGGAAGCCAAAGAAGCATGAATGACCTGCATAGGCGAACACGATATTGCTGACAGAAACGAAAGCGTCCGTGAATGGCAATACCGTAGTCACAGCCAGCGGTGTGTTTCCCCTAGGTTTTTGGATACCAATGGCAATCATACTAATCAAGACCGCCGAGAAAATGGAGATGAAGGATGCGATGGACATCCATGAAACATTCTTCAGCGTCCTAGGCAGGTCGAAGATGAAGAACACTACCAATCCTACGACAGCCCAGACTACGGTGCAGGTAGCACTATCGGTGACGGTATTGAGGCAGATTGTCCATGTCAAAATGTGACTGGCCATGGTGAAGATCAGGAAGATCGTTTGTGCTCCGCCGAAGAACTCTCGACCGATGGCGCCCATCTTGAGCGGTTTGAAGAGAATCTCTCCAGCATCTGCGAATGATACGACCTAGATGATATGAGCTTCTTGGTCATGATTGCTTATTATTTTGGCTCGAATGCTCACCCAAGGATATTTCATTCGGAATTGGCCAATGACCTAGAACAAAAAGATCAGCTCAATCTATCATTACATGCTTTCAAGGTAACTTACCCAGCCAGTATATGTCGCAATGATACCAAGTCCGACTATCAAGATGAGTCCAGGAACAAGTCCAATTCTTGCAAGCACCGAAGGCAAAGACAGGATACCCAGAGAGATGGTCTCGGCGATCATAACTTCTAGTTGTTAGAGATGGAGACAAAGTCACTTAAAGCTGTCACATACTCATCGATGCTTGCCTGCAACTTGGTCAGCTATGTCGATGCTTATTGGATTCGATCATACGTACCACCATTCCATAGACTGATAGTCGATTTCTGCGTCTTGTATCTCACCCTCGTCCACATCTTCCTTCCGCGAAAAAGGGTCTTCATAAGCACTGTTCTTTCGCCTCGACATTGATGACCTTCGCCTTCCAGTATCCGGTCTGGAGATATCATCGCCGTGATCTGAACTCTCTTTCTTCTCGGGATCTTCGAAGGACATGATTGTGTGTTGAGTTTGTCGTTTTGTAATAGCTGCAGAGGAGGATCTATAGAAGAGAAGTTACAGCAGTTCAGGCAGACTATTATTATTCACGTCGGAAAGTACATGGGTACTTTCTGTTGCATCACAAGGCTTTGTTATATGACGTACAATGCCGTGTTTGGAAATTGATTAACCTTTTGGACGATCTCGAGACGCAAGCTTTGCGGGGATACCTGGAAAAGCAACGCCAACATTGCTTCACACTTGATGACTTATCAGTGATGAGTGTGATGGTGATTAGATTACTGAGACAGAAAATCAGCAGGTGTCTAGCATTCTGATCTACATCGCAATACAACAAACACCGATGAATGTAGGATCTCAGGACATTGAATGTTCCTCAAAGTCATCCTGATTCATGAATCATTATCCTTCATTCGGAAGGATCTCCGAAACGTTGATGTTCAACGACATGCAGCACTTGACTACTTGCCAACCATCTCTCTAACCAAGCCAGCATTCACCCAACCTCGTGCGAAGTTCCTACCACTGAACAAAAGGACTGCGATCCACCAGATACGGCCAATCCAAGAATCATACCACGATTCCAATGGCAAGCCCCTCTTCTTCCTCCACGACATCACTTGCAGTCGAATGCCTTCTTCAAGCACCACAGCAAAGCCGTTGGCAGCGAAGAATTTGGCTTCTCCCAAAGCACGACTCCATTCGCCTCCGAGCACTGATCTGACTGCGAAAGAATGAACAAAAGCGGATGAAATGAAACCTCCAAGCACTTTGCCAATATCAGCTGGCTCGTCGCTTCTCTTGCCTGTCAGTTTCCTCTCAAGCCATTCTCCAGGCCAAACGCCATAGACCAGGAATAATCTTGCAAACAATCTGTGCCAGCCGTATGACCAGAAGCCTCGTACAGACTTGATATCCCAGATACGGGTGCTGTAGAGAGGCGGGAAGAATGCAAGTGGTGAAGGTGCCAGCGGACTAAGCATGATCGCAGCCATTGAATGTGCTACGGAGAAGGCTGCCATGAGGAAAGCACCCAGAGCTGCAGTCAACAGAAGCTGAAGCCATAGCGGTAGACGGCTGTCGAACAGATCCTCGGTATGAACGCCGAACTCAGCCTGCGGAGCTCCTTCGAGATATTTCACATAAGTGGTCCTGATGATGACAAAACAACCTGCCAGGACAGGACCGACATGGAAGAGAATCGAGTGTAACCGGTTTTTGGCAGTCGGTAACCAAGTCTTGCGAGTATGTCGCACGTCGGCTGTGGTCCACGTGAAGCCAATACCGCGCATACTGGTTTCGAGCTCGAGAGCCCATGAAGCACGATCAAAGAAGTTGTGCGGCCATCCTTCTTCGCTAGTCGCCAGTTCATACACCGGCTTCATTTCGCTGAGGTCGGAAAGCTTCTTCTCAAGCACAAAGTACGAGTCTGCCAATGAGCCTCGACGAGCATGTTGAACAGCATCGGAATCAGTGTCCGAAACGGGTTGTTCGTCATCGCCAGCTTTAGCTCCACCTTTGGCATTGGCTTGAGGCTCATTGTCAGCTTCCACTGGCATAGGCGTATGAGCTCGAGATATGTGCTTGTAGCGGATCCGACGAGGGATGTGTCCAAAGCCATACGGACTGATAAAGAAAGCATCCAGGACTCTGCATCCACCATAGAGACCAACCAGAGCCAGCTGATAGTTCAGCCCGATGCTCTGTGGCACATAGTAAGCTAATGGCAACCGGAAGAACAAAACTCCGGCCAGCAAAGCTAGGGCATTACGAAGCAGCTTCACCGCAAGAGTGTCGAAAGACTGCGGTGGTGGCGGCGGTAGGAACAGTAGCGCAAGAAAATAGATAATCGGAGGTAGCACTGCAGCTTCGAAAGTCAAGGGTTTGGTGTTCGGAACAGGCTGCAGCCCGGGTCTTGGTGTCGCATCGAAAACAGCGGACAATAGGGATGTCATGGTGATCTGTACCACATGCACCATGCAAGAGACAGCTGATGGCGCTTAAAAAGAGCTTCCATCTTTTTGGTTTTTTGGTTGTTCGAAAACAACGAATATGGAAGATGTCATCGATGGAAAACGCTCTGGTTTGCGGGCCGACGATCGGTCCGTGAGATCGGCCCACCCTTCGTTTCTTTCACACCTCACTCTACTGCCTCTCCTCCCAATAACGTCTACGCCAAAAGATCCACTTTGCACGTTTGGTGAATCGACATTCTTCAAAGTCACAAAAGTCACAAGATTACAAACTTTCAGCTTCGACGCACCTCCAAATGCAGCTACCAAAATGCACAGTACTGTTCAAAATCAACGCACTGTGCAGAGAGAGAGCTGAGACTCGGAATTTTGGAAGCCTCTCATAAGACATCAGAATGGTCTCAGATACCATCAAGCATTGATGCAGCATGGTTTAAGCTACTATAGAGGGACGAGAGGACACGATTTTTAGCTGTTCTGATTGTTATTTAGCTACTTAAGGACCTTGCCTATCGGTCCCCCATTTCCACTCCGTTGAGCAACAAGAAACATCCCGTCGATGCTCAAAGGTAGAACATCACATCATTGAGCTTGCTGTGCCAAGGGTTAGTCGAACCAGATGCCCAAAGACAATAGACTCAAGATGGAAGGCGCTGAGGTTCATCTCGTTCTCAACGACGAAGCAGTGACAAGATCTGGCAGTGCCTGCTAGAGCTTTGTGGCACAGCACGTAGAAATCATTTTCTCCCGGACAAGTGATGGAGTTGTCGACAACCACACCAGGCCTGAAATTTTCTTGCCTTTGATCCAAGAATTGCTTGTCGGTCTCAGCCACTTTGAACAGACGGGCATTGTGACGCTTGCTGACAATGATGAAGGTGATATTGATCTTCACACCCTTTCCAGCGACCGCTTCACAAGCCTCTACGACTTGAGGTACCTCCTTTGCTTTGACCTGTGCAAATTGTCCTTCACTGACGCCATCACGGAAGAACAAGATGTTGTTGGGTAGCTTGTCGTTTTTCGAGCGATACGCCTGCAGCCGCTCAACCATCATGTCTTTAAGCTCAGTCATGATCTCTTGTTTCCCGAGTTGTAATCTTGTACTTCCAGGGTACTGGGAAAACTTCGAGTCGGTGCTTGCAACGACGGCTGCAATCGAGGGGGCACCATCCACTGCAGTCTGGCCAGGATGGGTGACATCACCACCGACGAGCATCGTATCGGAAGGGATGTCCAAAGCCACGTTTTGATTTGTGCCTTTATACTGGACATTGGCTTTCAAAGCGATGTTTGTGGCGAAGCTCATGTCAGTGCAAAGTTTATCAGCTCTGATGACCGTGTTAAGAACGCCGGTCTCCTTCTCGAACAACTTGATGTCAGCCCAAGTGGCTGGCTGTAACCCCGGTCCGTCTAGTATTACGAATATGTGCTTCGGTGGAATCGTCTTGAGTTTCAGCCAAGCGCGAAGAGTGGCAGGCTCGAAGTTTGGAAGTGCTTCGACTTTGGTGAGATGAGGCTTGTAGCTAAGTGTGCAAATCTTGGAGATATTGAGAACTAGCTGTTTACACTTCTTGGAGAAGCCACCGAAGTCATGCGCGTCTTGGCGAACCAGAAAGACAGCCTGATCAAACGGATGAGAGGACTTGATCTTGATTCCCTTCAGGTTCCATGAACCTGTCATGCAGTCAATCTCCTTGATACCTCTGGAATGGTACCTGACATCTGGCGGAAAGAGGACTTTGCCGGAGCTGACCACAAGTGGATCATTAGAAATCTGCAGTAGATCGAGCCCTGCGGGAGTGAGGGCTGGTCGATACTTTTGAGTTATTAGTGCTAGGTTCGCGGATGGGTTCTGGCGCGCCGTGTTTATCATGGTACTGATCAGCTGAGGGTCCAGTGTGGCACGAAGAATTTGATGAGGCTCAATCCATAGCAAAGCTGCGGGGACCAAAAAAGGGTTGTGTCTAGAACCAACCCACAAGGCAGCATGATTGGAGTAGTTCTGGTCCGGAAGACCGAGACGTGCAAGTCCTTGTCTGATCTTTGCAGGGTCCAGCTCTAGTTTGACCACCGACACGACCTTGCCGTAATGCAGAGACTTTTCCCCGGAGATGCGTTCGTTGCGACCGTTAGTGCTGAAGTACATGAGATGTAGACGGATGCCCTTCAAGAGGTTGGCCAAGGTGTGACAATCGGACGCGTCAAATCTGGCGAAGTAGGCACCGATGAGGCCAGCAACCGTACCTTCATTGAAAAAGGCCGAGTTTGCGGCATTGACGTTGAGTAGCAGTCTGCCACCCAGTGCAGGTCGGACTGACACATAGAAACCACGGCGTAGATGAAGACCACACGATGTGGTGTTCGAGGCAATGGAGGGTATGAGGATAGGAGGAGCGTCTCTTTCGAAGTACTTGTTTCTTGCGGCGTTGACCCAGGTTTGGGAAGGTCTCTGTTCGCGCACAGGGAACTGCGACACGATGTTGAGAGGTGTCAAGACATCTGTCTGGTCAACGAATTCGAGGCCTGGCTGCCAGCCTTCAGCGAGCACCGAGGTGCCCTGATCGGGCAAGCGAGTTATGGTGACTGTGACCATGTGTCTGCTGCCGGGTGGCACTGAATCGTAGTACGACGATAGACTTTCAGGCTGATCAATCACAAGCTGATGATTCGGAAGCGGTTCTGGACTGATGATGAAGCGTTGATAGTCCGTGTAGTAGGGAAACTCACTGTCGCAAAGCACCGATGACTCCGATGGCAGGATGTTTGCGATGATCTGCTTCAGAAGCTCGCGATTGGCGATGGTCTTGGGACCTGTCCTCGAGGGAACGGTAGCAGTGATTGCATACCGACACAGGCGGGGTGGGAGCTTTGTAATTTCAAAGAAGTTTGCTTGTAGAACCAATTCGGTGGTGCGATAACTGGCGCGTGGATCATTGCGTTCAAGGATCGGATATACGACTACTAGTTCATCCTAGTGAAAAGTGAGCCATGCGCAACCAAGGATTGAAGCGGGAGAAATGGCTTACCGGTAATACTGATGACATGTCGGCCATGGTGTCAAGACCTGTGGACGCCATATTGATGTTGATGGAAGGGAGAGGTGGTGAAAGATGGTGTTGATGTAGGGAAGTGGTAAGGCTTCAGAAGCTTCCGGACTGTGATGGGTTGAGCGTGTTGGACGCTGTTAAGGAAGCGACGCTCGACGAAGTGACGACGATGTTCCACTAGGTACCAGTGAGTAACTATTGGCTTTGTAAGGTGCGATCATCGGCTTCTTGTGACTCTTGCGTCCGCTGCTGTTCTGACACGACGCTTGTCATGAAGTACGGTGGTGGTCGGCCTTATAGAACTTTCATTGAGATGAAGACTTACACTTGCTCTCACTGGACAGCGCTTTCGAGAATAAAACCATTGTGAGCTTCTACAGCTACAAGCATGGCCACGATAGAAGCTGGAAGCGAACCCTTTATGATATTCTTCTTACGAATTGGTGAGTTTCCACGAAAATCCTCAGGATACACAATACTTCGTACGATCTGATAACTTCGCTTATAGCCCTTGCGAGACGATGAACACAGAGGCAGTAGCGTATGTGAATTGTGCTCCACTGGACAACAAATTGATCTCGAAAATCACGGCGCACTTTTGTGGCTAGAACCAGTCAGCAGACTCAAGAACCACGGTCGACGTTTAAAAAGTTCCAGCGAAACATTCCAGGCTCTCTCCGAATACCGAGGCAGCAATCTTTGGAGAAAATATCGTGTCTTTCTAAAGCGTGTTTTTGAGCAGTCGACGAAACTGAGATGGAAGTTGACAGGCATCTCTACTCGAGTATAATTGGCAGCACTTTCAGAACGGCTTCATGCTTTTATGCGATCAGTCTGTACTGTTTCCTCCGCCGCGACAAGCGATCTCATCGAGTTTCTCTAGTCATGTCAAGAACAGAAAGAACAAAGAGAGAGAAAGACGCCAACTCCTCACACACCAACCATTCGGCCAAACATCGGACTCCTTGACGTTCCCAGCGCAGCCCCACTTTCCGCAAACATCGGAACGAACAAGGGCACATCCCTGCCACTTTCTTCCGACCAAAAAAAAAATTGTCAAATTGTTACGTGAAGGAAACAAAAGAAATCACTCTCCCGCCTAGGCTTGAACTAGGAACCTCTCGATTAACAGTCGAACGCGCTAGCCAATTGCGCCACGGAAGAGATGTGGTATGTGTTTCGGAGCTGATGGGCTTCGATGGGTCGACGGCTGAAGGGGTGCAAATATGAAGTTTGGGGTGTGAGAGCTATGCTGCGCTGGAGGATTGGTTTACGATATGCTGAGGACTTACAGATCGGAGTGGTGGGCTTGCTGTGAATACCTTGCTTGGCTCGAGATCAGTAAACTGTAGAAGGAATGAAATGGTGAGGGACCATGTTCGCTCAGAGGTGAATCCGTGCGAACGACGGTTGGAGTGAGTCCTGTTGGTTGAGGGAGCATCTCAATACTTTCATTCTGTGAGCGGTTCGATGTACTCGTATGTGGTTTCGATTGCTTGTTCATGTTGACCAAAGGTCGGCCATTGGTGTGACACCTCGTGTGTGCATTACCGCTTAGAGCCAGACATAGCTCAATGGAGGACTCCTGTTGACGAAATGGGCCTAGAACAGACATATCGGCTATGGACTGCTTTGCGATGTGATCCAAGTTCTTGTGTCGTCAATCAGAGATGTACCTGGCCGATTTTGAGAGGCCGAGTCACTATTAATTGTCAAGCCAGGGTCATACCCCAAGCGAGAGGTCTTGGTCATATCCGGGAGGACCTGAGCTTTAACCAACATGACAATTAATTCAGAAGAGTATTGTAGTGAGCCTGAGCAGAGAGTGCTTAACCAACTCCATCGCATCGCTCGGCAGACCGTAGAATCGAAGAGAAATGCGCATTTGAACAAAAAAAAGATGAATCGTTATTATAATGGCTATATGTATCATAAGTAGATGGTAATTATGTCGACTCAGGTGCGACATGGATCTGCCAGTATCGTTGGTATGCCTGCGGCATCTCTTGTGTGCCATTAGTAGAGCTGTCATAATCGGGATGCGTGACATCCAGAGCCAGCAAACCCGTCCTCCTGTGCGCCTTCTGGAAGATCATGAATTCCTCAGTGACATTGACGTACACGTCCACGCCATCGTAGACATCGATCGTCGAGCCAGTCGTCCAGCTCAGAAGCATTGGCTCGATAAGAGGAGCGTCGGTGACGGAAGGATGGGACGTGCCGAGAGAAGTCATGAACCAAGCTGCCTTGCCGCGGTTGTTGACATCCACGACAAGGTCTTTGACAACGTCGAAGTGAGGGCGACCAAAGAAGACGGAGTGCTTCTTTGACCAGGAATTTGAGTGGATGACGAGGACAGGTACGTCGACGTCGTGGTTGAGAGGGCCACTCGACTTTCCAGGATCAAGAATCAGTCCTCCATGGAAGGGGCGTTCGGGGCAAGGCGCGCCCTTCAATGCCTGAAGAGCGCCAGTGGCGCCGTAGCTGTGACCGGACATGGTGACGTTGGTCATGTCGAGTTTGCCCTCCCAACTGGCTAGATGCTCGCCCTCTTTGCGAGGGTTCATCTCGTAGATGGCGGTGCCGCTGCCGTCATTGATGGCTTTCAAGACACGCACAGTCTCTTCAATCTCTGCTTGGCGGAAGTCCAGTTGTGCTTGTTTCAGCTCGGGCGTGTCGAAACTATCGTCGACGTCCAAATCGCCGAGGCCGAAGTGGTAGACTGCTCTCTCGGATCCGTCGATGTCCATAACCATGCTTCCAGGTCCGCTTCCATCTCTATGCTCGATAGCAGCAACGATGTATCCTCGGCTTGCGAGTTCACCACAGAAATGCGTGTAGTCTGTACGGGAGCTCGCCATACCGTGGGAGAAGACAATTACCGGGAACCCATCGTTGCCCACTTCCGGCTTGCCCGCTCCATGCTCTGTGAACTCGAAACTGGGTGCAATCTCTCGCAGAGGTACATCAACGTTCGCCGGGATTGTGATGCTGCCAGCCAGACCCCAGAGAGCGACAGTGAAAATGCTGTTGGTAAGGAAGTTGCTGATGTGGGCGAACTTTGCGTAGCCCTCTGCTGTTATCGAGAGCGGCTTCGGCACCCAGAGATGTTTTGGCTTGTCCGACTTTGCTCCCTTGATGGAGGGGTAGTATACAGAGAAAAGGACTGTTTCCAGCTGCGAAAATGGTCAGGGTGTGCAATTTGCGGATTATACATGACGCGTACCAGGAATGCAGGTTGCCCGTTCGACTTGAACTTGACGTCGCTCGTTTTACGGCCATCACAAGGACTCTCGATATCGATCGTACCCACAGAATGGGGCCCCGTATAAGCAGGGAGGTTCGAAGACAGAAGAGGCATTCCCCACAGCCAACAATAGAGGACGTAAATAGCAACCACAGAGGACGCGATGTATTTGGGCGTAAGGCGCGGGCGAAGAATCGGCGGTACACGGGAGCGCGACATGATCAAAGAAACATTGAAGTTATGACCGGAAAGAATGGAAACTTAGGACAAAAAAGCACGGATACTTTGGATAATTAGGAGGTGATAGGTATTATGTCAAGATCATGGCTCCATCTTGTATTGAACTGACTTTTGGGGAGGTGGCCGCGGCGGCTGGAAATGACATCATGTTTTCGACATGAGCTCATTTCGCGTCGGCCGAAGCCTCATCTTCTCTTCCTCTTCATGTCTGAACGCGTGTCTGATGGACTCTCATTCATGCGATAAGCCGCGCGAGTCTTGGTATGATGTTGCATCGGGGCTCGAAAGTCGTGATCATGAGCAGAAGTGTATCCGTCGCTCTGCGACTCGACAGCGACGAATAGCCGCTTGCGGAACGCTTCTCCGCGGCTGATGGCGGTTAAGGTTGTAGAGATGGATTAAAACACGTTGTCCAGCCTGCGATGTCTCTGTGTAAGGGGAAAGAAGATCGTAGTGGTGTGAGATGTGGTTCGAAGGAAGGAGAAGCGTGGACGACGCTGTAGGTGTAGTGGGCCCGTTGCGTCCTGGGGTTGATCGTGTCGAGCAGGACCTTTCTGACCTGATGCTGGTAAGACGATTCCTGCCTTCCTAGGTATCTCGAGAAGCCGAAGGGCTGTGGGCGACCAAGGAGAGATTGGTGTTCCTTGTCCAAAGAGTCGTCGAAGATGGCTGCTGGCTCAGATGCACTTGCCTTCGGAGGTTTTCGAGAGCTCTCCAGAGAATGCAGAGCAGCTACTTCCGCAATTCGGTTCGCTCGAACACCGACTTAGGCTCCTCTCCCGACGTATGCCGATACGCTCTCCCTTGCTCATTCTCTCGTCTGCACTTTGGGTCTGAGACACTCAGACTGTGAGCCGTTAGTAAGTCGTCGACGTAACAGAAGGCCTGGCGATAGACGTCTCGAAACGACAAGATACAGAAGGCAGTCATGTCTCTCCGTATCAGCATTTACGCCCTTCGACTCACGATCGTCGTTGGCCGGGTGGTGCTGTGGTTTACCTTCACGTCTGGAGCCGTCGATGTACACATCTCACCTGACTACGCTTGGCTACTCGCCTTCGCCTTCATGATAACCCTTCACACCATGTACGATGCCGCCTATGTGGCCGCTTGTACAGCCAACTTTGGGGCCGACGCTCGCTTCGATGATGCTTTCCACGTCTTCATCACCCTCCTCGACATGCAAATGGCGAGGGCGATTCGACTGACCGTCGCGGGAGACCACGGCGAGGCAGTGCTTCGTTGAGAAGAGGGTCAGTCATGATACAGCCTCTGACGGCTGTCGATCAATGCTAACTGCTATTGGTGAAGGATTGTATATTCGAAGACTCAATATGAAAGGAGACGAACAAACAAAGAGCCTCGACGAGCTAGCTGCGTCGTATGGAAGCACAGGCCGTATACTGCTGCATCAACTGCCTTCACTTTCCACCCGAATAGGACTCTGCACATGATCCGTTCGCTTGATTCTTCAAGTCTGCGTCAAAACCATCTTCTGCTCTCCAACACGCCTCAACCTCTTCTTCCTTCCATCCACAAACCTCTTTAAATCCATCAAAACCAATCAAACAGCCAACATGAACGAATTCACCATCTTTATCAACATGGTCATCAACACCCTCTTCGAGGTCATCATCCCATTCCTCGCCCAGCCTCTCAACGGCGAGAGAACCAACGAGATGTCTACATCTCTCTCTCAGATCTTCGATACCTCCCAGAATCTCACCCATATGGGCAACATCGTCCTCGCGTTCGTGGTCACCGCCCTGGCCACCCTCATCCGCCCTCCCTTCAGGGCCCACGCACGCATCTACAGACCCGCCGTCCTCCTGGTCCTCTGTAGATTCTACTACGAGGCCGAACTCGGCTTGCTCGACCACCTCGTCAAGCCCAACCACGCTGTCAAGAACTAAATCTTCCACTTCATCTGTTTCGTAAACAATGTAGTCCCAAGATCTCTGAAGCGCTCACATACGGTAAGATCTAGTCACACTTACTACCTCACTCTCATCACAATCACTAATGCATTCACTGATAGCGCCTGTGTGACTCAACCACCAGCCACTATACAACAATCACTTGTCATCTCACGCCAGGAAAGAAGGGACGGTGGAACAGATCCTTGGAGTGTTTCAGGTAGCAAAACGTGTTGTAGACTGGGAGGAAAGCTCGTCATGCAAATCAAAAACACCATTGATTCTCTCGCATATCATCATCTCTTGTCTCGTGTGTCGTCGTCGTGCATGTTGTAAAAATGCAAGATCTAATTGAGATCTTGTGGTTTGTCCACAGAGAGTCGCGTGAGTAACGTGCTTTCTGTGGCACTGGTTACTGGCTTGAATATCTTCTTGCATTTTCATGTGGTATACAGTCGTTGCCGCTAATGGTGGGAGTAGTGATTATGCCCCTTTCCCCTCGCGCTCCTAGATTTGCGACACTCGGGCTACACTGTCGTGTAAGACTCTGCTCTGCCTCCCACCACCCAAAGAGGGACCCTTTTGGTTGTGTTCTCAGTGGAGGCATCAGCAATGTACAAAAGCATCTTGCATTTCTACCGCCCTTTTTGGTACCCCTATCGTGCTGCTGGGAGTATGAGTATCTCCTCTCTCGCGCTGGGCAGCTAGGTATACACATCAAAATGCAAGATTGAGTTCAGATTCGTTGAGATGTCCAGAGAGAGGTCTGTTGGATTATGCTTTCAGGGGACGGCCTCTCTGTTCTCGATTTCATCTTGCCTTTTGACGGCTCTGTTTGGCACCTCTATGGTCATGCTAGGAGCGAGCGATGTTCTCGAGCTGTCGAAGGAACAAGATGGAGAAGACATTGAGACGAAAAGAATATAAATTTGTGTTTGCAGATGCTAGAAGAAAAGATGCTTGATCAAGACTTATACGAAAGAAGAAGGAACAGAAGAGAGATATGTCGAGCCGCCAATTCGTCCGTTGACGCTCTGCCAGTCACACGCCTTCGCCATGCATTGTGTCCGTCTCTTGATTGTTCGCTGGTTGTTGCATCTAGCAAGAAGCAGGGCTGGGGACGTTGGAGCAGCTGGTGGACTTCTTGCCACCGGTGATGGAGTTGCCGGACCAGGTCCAGCCGGAGCAGGCACCGGAGGCACAGAGGATGTAGATGTCGGTGGCGGAGCTGGTGACGGTACCGGTGTTCTTGCTCATGGTCAAGCCGGTAATTGGGACACCGTTGGTAGGCTTGCCGGTAGGGGAGCCGTTCTCATAGTCCTGCTCAATGACAATACCGCTAGGAGAGAGTTAGCGACGAGCAGACGACATGGCCAGTGGCGATCTTACTATTTCTTGATGCCGGAGAGGGTGTTACCCGAGTAGTTGACGTTTGACTGAGTATGATGTTAGCCTCACGTTCTTGAGTGCACGATTGCGAATTTTGTACTTACCACCTTGCCGGTTGCACCGGAGACAGTCTTGATGCGGAGTCCATTGTCGGAGTTGATGACCTTGTTGTTTGTGAAGTGGACGTCGCTGACAGTGTTGTCAGAGCGGCCGCCGACAGAACCGACGGAGAGACCGTGACCACCAGTGCAGGAACCACCGGAGAAGGTGATGCTTGTTCCAGAGTTGATAGCAACACAGTCATCTTGGTTGTGAACAACAGCATTCGTGATAGTGACGCCGGTCGATGAACCGATATCGAAGGCATCGGTGTTGTGACCGAGGCTGTCACCGGCTGAGCCATCGATGGTGATCTTGTCCATGGTCAAAGTCTTGGCTCCGTTGATGGAGAAGGTCTGGACAGGCGAGTTCTTGATCGTAAGACCATTGCTATTCCATTGATTAGCATTGGGCATGATTGGAGTTTGCAGCAGAATGGACTTACATGGAAGAAGTGGTCAAGCTGTGGGCGTAGAAGAACTTGGGCTTGGTCTTGCCGCCGTTGCTGCCCTCGCCGTCCCACCAGCGAGCACCATCACCGTCGAGGACACTGCCGGAAGCACCAGTAACGGTGATCGAAGTACCGGAGACGCTGACGAGGGGGCCTTCCCACTCCTTGTAGCCAAAGGTGGTGGTACCCTCGAAGATGACGTGGGTGCCAGTGGTCAATCCGGTGAGGTCGAGGGTGGTACCAGCAGGGACGGCAACGTTGTTGAGAACGATGGTGGCGCAGGCAGCCTTGGACTTTGTGGCAGAGGCAGCACCGCTGGAGCCTGAGAAGGTGCAGGTAGTGGCGCGCTTGTCGATGGGCGAGGCTGCGGGAGCAGCAGAAACGATGGCAGCACCACCAATGGCGGCGGCTGCGACGAGAGAAGAGAAGTGCATAGTGAGTGAGTGTGGTAGTAGTTGGAAGGTAAGAAGAGAAAGGTTGTTGAGAAAGGTACTTCAAGGCCTGCTTGAGAAGTTGAGTCGAGCTGCTTGATCTGTCGAGATGGTAGAGGAAACAGCTGGATACTTATACCTCTCGCCTTGCCTCTCCGAGTTCATGCCCTATACCGTATGTTTCCGCAATACGCGATGTCGCCATGCTGTGTCATGTCTCTCGCCCTCAGGGCTCGCAGCGAAGTCAGGTTCCTGAGGCCGTCGTCGTTATAGCTCGAAAGGCTATATCAGACCTGATTTAATTTTCCGTCCAATGATGGTAGATGGGCGGCCGGCCTAGACTGCTTGCAGCAATATAGCGATGCCATGTTCTGTAGAAGGCCCTTTTCATCGGCAAAAGCTGTCAAGGTTTCTCATGGCCGGACGATGGTGAAACAAAGAGGGGGAAGCGGCGAGTTCGAGAAGTGCCTTGAGGATATTCAGCCGGAGCCGTCGCCTGCCCGATGCGCCAACAATGTGGGGAAAAACGTCCGGGGAGCAGTTAATTTACTTTGCACCACGCGGAACACTTTTCCACCATGCAGTCAGTGCTGCCGCCTATCACATCCAAGCCTCGCTAAGCATATCGGACAAGCCTGTCAGTGACAACTTGGCGGAGTGCAGGAGCCCTTGCCTAGTGGCCTTGTGTTTGTGGTATAGTGAGACGTCGACTGTGGAGATGAGGCGTGCGTGGCATCGAGAGCCTCAGTGGCTGGAAAGCATCTTATTTTTACATGGATCGGCCTTCTTGTTCTGTAAGACTTGATGCAAACGCCCTTAGGGCTGTTGTGTTGTTTTCTTTGACTTTTCTACCCCTGGCCCTGTGCTCTCTATTCTCAACCATGGAAAGCGGGAGGATGAAGAAGCAGCAGCAGAGACACGGCAGCACAGGAAGCCGCTACCGTTCTTGTGATCAACTGCCGATCGCAGACCAGACCCTAACGCCCTGGTCTCATACTACGCTCTCAATAGTGCGACTCGTTCACAATGCGATGAGTACTTGTTTAGCGATGGACCTGCCATTTTCCACGAGTCGGAGAGTAGCCTGAGTGAACTAAGATCTGGAAACTCTATCCCAAGTTGCATAAACTTGATGTAGATCTTCGAACTTTCCTGTGTATACCGACTAAAGTCAATGAACAATAAAAATGTGACCTACCGAGGTCACGAGCAAGTGCGACCATCAACGACCGTTGAAGCATAAGGAGTTTAGAGAGTTCTCAGTGGAGGAAACAGGCAAATCCAGCTCCGGAGGGGTGCACTTTCGCTTGCGAAGGGCTCGGATTCGGGACTGACTACTACAATGTTGACACACAACCGCCACCGAGAGCCCTCGAAAGTGCAAAGCACACCCTCTGAGATCCTGGCAAGCGTGTAAGCGGATTAGTGTGCTGTAAAAATGCAAGGTGCCTCTCGACTCTCCCAAGCCTCCATCGAGAGCCCTCGAGGCAGTAATCTACGACAAGCCCTCAGTGGACACTGCTGCATATCACAAGTGCATCTTGCATTTTGATAGGTTGATGTTTCAAGCAGACGAGCATGAAGAGCGAGGTAGTAATTTTGTTCCAGTTTCACCGGAGAGCTATCTGATACATGATTTGTGCAGTTGCACCGCGCCCAATTCCATCGGTTCAAACAAGGAGGACTTCTAGTTGTGGGCAAAGAAGAAGTAGTGTGCGAAACACAGAGAAACCACACTGAAGACTAGCCAAGGATCGGCCGTGACATTGTCTCCGCCGCCACCGAGGCTATACTGATGAGCGAGTGCATATAGGACGGAAAGAGGCGAAGTCGATGCGGGGACGACCGACGTGGTTGTGATTGTGGTACCGATCTGCTTAGTAGAGAATGAAGTGACTTCCTCGATGTTGATATCAGTACTAGTTGAAGTGGCGATGGCGGCGAAGGTGCTCATCGAGGTGATAACAACGCCGTCGATCTCGGTAGAGATGATGGTAGCAGTGGAGGTAGCGGTGGCGGTAGCGATGGCAGTCAATTCGACAGTCTGGACGTAGACGCTCTTCAGCTCGATTGAGATGTCGCCAGCGCTAGCAGACGCGATACCGGGCAGGGCAGTGAGGAGCTCGCCAGGCAAGGCAGTCATGAGGTCAACCACGACGGTCTCCGTGTGAAGGACAGTCTTGGTGATAGTGGCTGTAGTGGTAGAGTGGGTGGTATCATTCTGGGCGCAAGCTATTACAGTAAGCACGCGTAGGGTATGATAATAGATCTTCGAAATACCTGTGTGGAAGATCATAGCGAGCAAGAAGGCGAGCACAAGGATGGCCTTCATGATGACAGTATGAATGCGTGTGTTTTGGAAGGGGAATAAAGGAATGATGGGTTGTCTTTGAATGACGGTTGGGTATGTTTCAATGCGTATAGAGATAGTGGTGCTTGTGTGTAGCAGTCTGTGAAGTGAAAGCCGTCACTTCTTGTACAGCATTGGGTTGGGTTTGGTGGAGTTGACGGTCACGTCGGCTTTGCACTTTTCTGACCAGCAGACCTTGCTCTTTTAAATTCTCGCCAGCAGCCACATTTGCTTGCAAAAAACACATTCTCTGCCCTTTCCAACCAAACGAGCCTACCGACAGGGTCGACCATGTGCCTCAACTCATAACAGAAACCTTCGTCGGAAGATACTGGAGTTGCAATGCCTGTACAACGATACAGACTGACCACCACGAACAACAGAGCTTTGCCATGTATTGATGTTGAGGAAGAACGTGTGACCTAAACCATCGGAGAACACACTGAACCAGCGTTGATGCTGCAGCCTGCCATCAACTCTCTTACCACCAGCCAAACGTTGCTCCTCCAACACCGCATGTAGGGGCAACGAGGGCAGACGAGACGTCGAGGCGTGAGATTTCCCTGGAAAGGTCTTACTGTAACTACTTTGCCAGAACCATCTGTCGCCATCCACGACGCCGATATGACGGCGGCTGTAGTCGATTGAAGCCCCGCAAGTGGATAGTCGAGCATACCTTTTGGTCGAAGAGCGACCTTCCTGGGCGCGGCCATTGCATATCGCCTGCGCGCAAGATGGCTTTCTTCGCGACCTCTCAATTTGAATCAGCCAAGGCAGGACAACACCTTGCAACGGCGTAAAGCCATGAGCAAACCAGCATGCTTAGACTCTTACAAGGTATGTACTGTTTGAACATTGAGCCCAAAGCAAGTGCAAACGCTGATCAGTAACAGTCTCTGTGGCTGCCCGGTACGATTCGAGCGCGAATCCGATGACACTTCCTCGCATGATATACAACCTTCGCTGAATACAGCCTCCTCCTCCCCCCACTCCTCCTGACGCATCTTTCTCTCTCAAATGGGCCCTTGCAGAAGGATAAAGAACTCTTGTAATTGTGATGATAGCTGAAGATCGTGGTCTCACGAGAGATTGCAGCAAGTTACAAGGAAGTCGAGGAAGCAGAGTCAAGAATGGTTGTCAACAGGAAGTCGCGTTCGTGAGAGCGTTGTCGTCATCTGAAGATTCCTCGCTTGACCGCCCGGCAGCCGCCGAACATCCACCGACGAGAGACCCTTCGAGTTGTCTCCCTCCTGTATCAACTTCCGTCGACCAATGAAACATTCGGAATATGTAAGACGGTTAGCAAGAAGAGAGTCTACAGTCGAAAATCGCGATGTCGCACGGGCTTCCACCATCAAGGTGTTGTGGACCAAGACCTCGCTCCCCAGCCGTCTCGTCATGCGACGAATGCCTCGTACACAACATCTTTACGAGTTGGGCGCATTGACGACCACTCATCGTAAGCCCTCGCTGTATGTTATGCGACTTGCAGCCCACCAGCCGGTGCGTACAGATACTATGCCGCCATCAAGGTGTCGACACCAGGCCAAGAACGTAGGTGGCTAGCCAATCATGGCTCTGTAAGAATCATCAAGGTGGTCATCAGAGGGCACTCAAGGGTCAGCATTTATAGCGGTCAGTATCGTACTTTTCCAAGTATCATGGCTCCCAAACGCAAGCGAAACCCACAGCAAGTATCCTCGGCGAAGAAAACCAAGCGCGCAAACATGGCACAGCAGGTCAAAGATGCATCTCCATTCAAAACGCTGCCTATTACGCTCCTGTCAGGTTTCTTGGTAAGGCATAAAAGCTCTCACGACAAGTGCATCGACTGACACCTTGACAGGGAAGCGGCAAGACGACACTACTCAGCTACATCCTCAACTCGAAAGACCACGGATTGAAGATCGCAATGATCGTCAATGATATGGCCGCAGTCAATGTTGATCAAGGCATCATAGTTGCAGACGGCAAGAAAAAGGGTCGCGAAGCAGAGAAGATGATTGCCATGCAGAACGGTTGCATCTGCTGCACGCTTCGCGGTGACTTTGTGATCGAGCTTGCAAAGATGGCCAGGGCTGGTGAATACGACTATGTACTGATCGAAAGTACTGGTATCAGCGAGCCGCAACAGGTAGCCGAAAGCTTTACCACAGATTTCACCGAGGCCATGATGGGAGCGGATGGAGCGCTCGACCAATTTGATGAGGAAGAGAAGAAGGTCTTTCACGAGATGTGAGTATCTTGAACAACGGCTCTCGCACACATATCTGGGCCTAACGCTAGAAACAGTGCGCAGAATGGCGGCCTTAATAAGGTAGCTAAGCTCGACACCACAGTCACTGTCGTAGACGGTTTCAGGTTCTTTGAGGAATTCGAGACCATCCAGCTTTTGCACGAACGGTTTCAGTCCGAAGTGGAGACGCCGGAAGATCAGCGTACCGTCAGTGATTTGATGATCGATCAAATCGAGTTTGCAGACGTGATCATCGTCAACAAGGTAAGTGGTATTCCTCGTGAATAGATTGGCATGCCACTGACGCTCCGCAGATTGACATGATCGACGATCAAGTGCTTACACGCATCCGTGGCCTGATCAAGACTATGAATCCTGGGGCCAAGGTCGTCGAGACTAGCTTGCGAGCTTCGAAGCAGTCCGAGAATCCTTTCGGTATCAAGCCTCTGGACGTCAAGGAGATCATTGCGACCGGCATGTATAGCGAAGAGACATCGATCAAAAGCTCTGGCTGGCTGAAGAGCATCAATGAAATGTCAATGATCGATAACCACGGACGCACAGTCATGGCGCCCAAGCCCGAGACACTCGAGTAAGTTAACATAACTCTGAACCTGGGCCCAGCACTAATGACAACATTCTAGATACGGCATTAACAGCTTCGTCTACCGAGCGAGGAGGCCATTCTCGCCAGGTCGTCTGTACGAGCTCGTCCACGACAAGTTCGTTATTCTGGAGCCTCAGGACGAAGAGGAAGAGGAAGAAGATGAGGACGAAGATGAAGATGAGGACGAGGACGATGCTACAGACAACCAAGATGGAGCCAAGGGAGAAGACCAAGAGCAAGAAGACGCGGCAACCGAAAACGAAAGCGAAAGCGACGCGAACGAGAACGAGAACGAGTCCGACAAATCAATGACTGGCAAGCTGAGCCGCGCCGCCTCCCATACGCATTCTTCGGACTCTCTCAGCACCAAAACAGCCTCTGACACCGATGCTACTTCGGTCAACTCCGAAGATCAAGACGCGCTCGACACAAAATACGCCGATCTTGACCTGCCAACACGTCTCGCCAACAAGAAGGCTCATCCTGTCTTCAAGCCCTTGTTACGCTCCAAAGGATATATCTGGCTAGCTACTCGTCCCTTTGTCAGTGGTGACTGGTCTCAAGCCGGCGCCATGCTCACTGTATCAGGTGGTCTCAACTGGTTCGCCGTAGTGCCAGAAGAGCAATGGCCCTCTCCCAGCCAAGAAGTTACAGACTTAATCAAGAAAGACTTCGAAGGCGAATGGGGTGATCGCAGACAAGAGATTGTATTCATCGGCGAGGGAATAGACGTCGATGCCATCACGGCGTTGTTTGATGCCTGTCTACTGGACGATGGAGAGATGAAGAGATGGGAAAAGATGATGAAGAGGAAAGGTCTATCCAACGAGCAGAGGGAGAGCTTGTTGTGCAGGACGTTCGAGGATGGATGGGAAGAGTGGAAGAATCCGTTGGACGAAGAAGGCGATGGTCATGACCACGCTGGCCATCATCATCACTAAGAGCATGTAACGTCTAAGTGTGAAATGGCTTCTCAAAAATAACGCAACTTGAAGGTACCCTCTGCTTCGTGAGGTTTGGCTCATGACCACGATTTATGGCCGCTCACGGGCGAACGCGCCGCAGCGACGTTCTTCGGTGCACGGACGCTCCTTCGCTCCTCCGCTCCTCCATTTCTTCTCACTCAAAGTCCAGCGGGTCGTCGCCATGGTGTTTCGCAGGTCGTACGTAAGTCGGCGATAATGTGCGTGGAGCTGTATCGCGCACAATGCAATGTCTCGTCGACGTATTTCGCATCGACAATTATGGCAGAGACTCCTTTGCAGCCTGAGGCGAAGCTTAGGTTTTTTGGGGCCGTTCAGGGTACAAGAAGACGTTCTGTCATCATGTGTTAGTCGAGCGCGTTGTTCCATCACCACACCGCTGTTCTCTTTGGAAGACTGTCAAACTCGAGCAAGGCAGTGAGGAATCTATACCACACGCTCGAGCTGTGCCACGATCTATGTCTATTTCCATCTTCAGCTGAGGCTTGACAGCCATGGAGCCAACCTCTCTGAAGGCTAAGCCTCTTGCTGTCCTAAATACCTTGCTACTATATCTTACGGGGTTCTCTCTGCTACGAATCTTTTGCTATTGAATGTCATTGGAATTTACACCCTAGAAATTCCGCTCACAATGTTCACACCCTTTGGAACCCTGGCCTCTAACCAGACTGCAGCATGGCATCCAGAGCCTCGCGAACGAGGCACGTTTAGCATCTTGTCGTCCTGTGTAACGACTCTGGTGCTTTGTGTTTGGACAGCCGTGCATCTCAACATTCCGAAAACGGGCAAGGAACATCTACAGAAGTATCGTAAAGCCGGATGGTTGGTTCTAGGCCTCCTCGCACCAGAACTCGTCGCTTGGAACGCTTGGGAACAATACCGAAAAGCTTCGCGAATCACACAGAAAGTCTATCAAACTTATCCAAGGACGCCGACCTCGACATGGTACCGACGTGCATGGCAATATTTCACGCAGGCACTAAGCTTCCGCATACCACTTGATCCCGTCATCGACCAGGTGAGAGCTTCTGTGAATCTTTCAGCTATACCTGGCTCACACATAACCTGCGCAGGAAACATCCTTAGAATCGGCTTCAAGTCCTCCACTACGACGCCATTGTTGGACACTCACTCACGGCTTCTATGCCGCTATGGGGGGCTTTGCAATCCAAGCAGAGAATCTCGGCCTTGGTTGTCCCGAAGAAGTGACGACTCTCGTATTAGACGAAGCTGGCTTGCTATACGTTCTGGACAAACTGCCTGAAGTCTTCCCCGATCTTCCGGAATCTGAGATATTGGACAAGAGCAAGGCTAGCACGCTTGCAAAAAGTATCGTGTGCTTGCAAGCTTTATGGTTTTGCATTCAATGTATGGCTCGAATGATGCAAGGTGCCTCTATCAGTCTCCTGGAACTAAACGTACTGGGCCATTGCTTATGTACCTTTGTTACGTATGCAATATGGTGGAAGAAACCCGTCGATGTTGAGCAGCCTAGCCTTTTGGTTGTTACTGATAGCCTACGTCAGCACGTCGCATTGATGAACCTTTTCGGTGGCCAAGAGGACGCTCTTCCACCGCCTCCGACCTGGCCCGACCTAATGTTCCATGGGCAACCAGGAGTGTCTATTTCAGGTTGCCTGACGTCTTTCAACCATCCTGAGCGAGATTGTAACTCAATTGCACATCATGACGAGTGCTTGTATGAGAAAATCCAGCGAAGAATCCGATTCGGCACGCGTCTATCTTCAATCATGTTTGTGGTGCCATCGATGGTCCTTCGTTTGACTGCTCGCTAATCAGATACTAGCACTGGCATCCATTGCTCTGGAAAGAGCAACGATGTAGACAGTTTTGATCTCTCTCTGAGTATCAATATATACCAATTCTGGATCACGTATAGCTGGTGCATCTCAAATCCTCAGAACTTGGCTAGACCGACATTTCTAGCCACACAGCAATTTGTCCTCGACGTAACACCTGGGATGGAGGAAAGACTTAAGCAGGCAGCGGAAACGGGGCCAGTGAGTATCAATGAGTACCACGGCGAGGTATACTCCATCGATCGGATCAGAAATTGGTCTCTCTCGCCAAAAATCCTGTACATGGCAGCAACCTTCCGAGAGGTTCCGATCCTTCCCGTTCTCACGATAGTAGAGTTACTATACGGCGGTCTCCATCTACTCGCCTGGAACGCCCCATTCAACACCAGCACCGAGAGGATCATGTGGCAGATCTCGGGCATCGCGATAGCAATCGTTAACCCTCTGTTTCCCGTACTCTATCAAGCATGGCACCATGGACGTTTTCATCCTTTCGAACTTTATCACTCCGGAAGACCGCTCACAGCCCACAGAAAGAAGCTGGAAGCGTTCATCTTTGACTGCTACGCTCCTCTCTACCTTCTGGCGAGGCTTTATCTGGTTGTCGAATGCTTTGTCGACTTGCCATACCTCCCCGACTCGGCTTTCACGACTCCAAATTTCACGCTATACATGCCACACTTTACCTAGGAGGGCTCATGTATAGGCACGGATGTGTGCTACGATAGATAGACACAAAATGGAAGGATCATCATATGATGGAACTGTAGTAAAACCAAAGCCTCCTGTAGACTGTGTGCACGCTTATCTTGAGACGTGCAGGTCCGTTCTCAATGTGTGACGATAACGTCCCGTAGAATTGTATGAAAGCGCACCTAAGCAGTCGCCTTCCGATGTTGATCAGCGAGCCAAAGCAGTGACTTCTTCTCGTCGACTTCCTTCGACGTTGATTTTCGGTCTCTTCCTCGAACTTCGTTTTCCTCGACGTCTTCTTCAAACTCTTCCTCAATCTCGTCAACCCCCTTGTTTGCTTTTTTCCTGAATCACGTCACTCTTTTGTGCCGCTCCAGCCTTCGAAGCTTGAGTTGCTTACTTCTCCATCCACTGTAGCTTGCCCCTTCTCCTCAAAAACTCCATGTGCCGGTCTGGTAGCACTATCCAGTTTCGGTGCTGCATCTGGTGATGAGGGTTCATTACCATGCTGTTGATGGTAGGAGGCGTGGAAGCAGCAGCGATAGCTTCTCCATTATCAGCCTCGGGGACTTGGGTGAGATCGTTGGAGGGGTTGACTTCGGGTGAGCGGGCCCGCTGATTTTTCTGAACTCTCTGCGACCTCCTGGGAGGTGTTTCGATGACGCGAGCGACCTCAGGAGGGCTAGTCTGCTGGTCCAGAGCTGCTTGCTGGATTTGATTGATGCCGGCGGTCGTTCTGGGTGCAACGATGATGGCGCCAGGGGCGTTGTCGTGGTTGGAGGTAAGTGTCTCGTCAATGTTGCTGGTGCCTTCAACGATAGCCTTGTCGACATTGACCAGAGATCTCTGCATTAACTCAGATACTTGGTTGTGTCTGTTGATTGACGATGTGTTGTCGGAGTTTTTTGCTTCGTTACCCTCGTTGGAGTCTTCGTGGTTGGCTGTGACGGGTTTTTTTGCTTTGACGACGATAGGCCCTTCTTCCGCGGGAGAGGAGTAACGCTGCCTCTCTTGTTGTATTTTTTGATCCATGGTAAAGATGTGGCGCTTTCTGGCCGTGGTCCTCTTGGTATGATCGGGTTTGTTGACCTTGTTGTCTCTTTTTGGTTGCTTCCTGGGTTTGTCGGCGGTGTTGGACTTGCCGTTGGTAGTCGCAGCCATTTGGTGTATTGTGATGATGTCTTGGGAGATTGTGATAGTCTCGCGTGGAGGGGTTATGATTAGAGGTACGAGAAAGAATTGAGCGGTTTTGTTATTGTTGGATTTTGTGTGAATGTGTGTAAACGCTGACTTCGCCTACTGCGATAATTCGTCGAAACTCCCGGCCAGACGACCACGACCGCCGCGCAACCATCGAGGACTAGTCCCGTTCTGGCTCCATGTCGAGGTACTCATCGCCGACTCTCACCGCAAACCATACGCTATGGGGACCTACTTGTCATTCAACGCCACAAAAGGGGAACAGCTTCGAGCTTCATCTCTGCAAGGCGACAAGATCATGAGTTCATTGCATTGAGCTCTTCCCAGCACTACGACCTCACCTCCTCTCCTCCCCGTGCTTGGCGAAAATCACTCCCGAGTTCATCACGACTAACTTAGAGTGCGTCTGGACTTCGGCATTATCATTGAGAATGTGGGGACCAGTAACGGAGGTCGATGGTACAGGTCAAAACTACTGACTAGATTGATCTTGGCGAGCTCCAAGTGCTTGAGGCGCGGCAGGTTAGGAGCTGTAGCAGGAGGTGATGATGCCAGACAAGGATTACCCTTGCTTGGCGAAAGATCAGAAATTCTTTCGTCGAATAGCTGATGAGTATGATCCAAAACAAAAGGGACCGTGTAAAAGAACGGTGTGTTCGAACTGAATACAATGACAACTTTCATCAGTCAATTGACCATCTCGACATCAATAGATGGAGCTTGATCCCCAAAGAGGGACAAGTCGTGATGATTGATTTTGGCTCTGGGCCACTCTACAAAGCGGTACCATTCGGGATCCAGAGAACGGATGATGGCGTCCAAGATCTTGACGGGCCATCCGGCAGCCCACCAAGCATTTGGCCGCAAGCTTATCAAGACAGCGTAATGGGCGAGGATTATCAAGGCGAAAGGATCTCGACACGACAGTAGAGTCAAATACTCAGCATCGACTTCTATAGGCCAGACCAAAAGAAGATGAATTTCTGCTTCAGCAGTCGTCTCGAGCACGGCCATGTATGCAAGCCAGCGATCCAGCGCATGCGCGTATGTTTCGCGGAGATCTCCCTCGCAAGCTTGCAGTAGCTCTTGCAATTCCAACACACGTGGGTAGTCTGAAGCCGGACCGGCAGGACTTGCGACAGACGCTTGATCTTTGAACAACGGACCTATCCAAGAGTGCTCGAGAAAAGGCCAGTGGTGCCGCACTATAGTGTGGACGCCACGAGTGAGGTTGAAGTAGAGAACGAAGTCATCTACGGGGTCCGACGCAGAGGTGAGATGGCTGTACGGATTTGAATGATCCTTTGCTAAGGCGTAAACAGCCGTAGTCGATGAGAAGAAAAACATGGCAATCGCGTCTTCCTCGGTGACATGACCCATGGTTGATTGCGCGAGATGTAAGGCAGAGTCGAAATGCTCCGCGGCGGTGGTTGGAAGAAAGGTTCGTGCAGCATCTTTATAGTGCATGTGGAGGGCTGATATAGCTAGGAGAGCATGGAGAACATATGTGTGGTTAAACCCAAGCTGGACCAACTTAGTACGAAACACATCATGATCGAGTCCTTTGCCAAGAAAGGTCGCATATGTGTCAAAGCTATAGTTGTGCAACAGCTCCAGATCGAGGAGATGGAGAGGCTCTGCAACATGAGGTCTGGTAGGCGATGCAAGTTCCTGCGACGGAGGCCCTGAGGCAGTCTGCCTGGAGCTCGAAGCCGAACTTGGCGGCGGGCCCAAAACGCAATCAATGTCGAGTCTTTTGCACCGTCCACAACGTGGGCGTCCTTCATCGCACTACCGAGGGTCAGTAACTCGGTCATCATAATGACACCCCTCGTACGTATCACAGCAGAACAGCTCCTACCTTAGTGTGTTGATGCTTGCATGCTATACACCCAGCCGGAGACTTGGTATGCGCCTTCCGCTTTCGAGGCTTCAATTGCATATCGCCGACTCACACAATCGAGGACGCTCGAACAAGACAACTTCCCTCTTTCTGGGAGCCTTGGGAGAGTGAAGATCCAGCACGAAAAACATCGTCATGCAGGATGAACCACACGCCCGTTGATGACATTGCTCTTTGGGAAAGCTTGTAGTAGAGACTGCCACCTGCCAAGACTAACACTTTATCGGACCGAGGGAATTTGGGAAAATCTACGGGCGACTCCCTTTCTGAAAGGAGATGGCCAGATCAATTCTCGAGATGCTTTGGATCAAGATCTCGGGTCTCGAAAGCTCAATGCTTTTCAACAACCTCACCGCAATCAGAGACGTCTGTTCCTTTGTGGCTCAGAGCCTCAGGTTGAACGTATTCAGAAATACGGTGCCAAGCCGCAGGGCTGTGAGCGTAAGAGCGTATCCGAATACGGTCTCTAACTTTTCGACGCCCACCTTTGCGCTCCTCATAGGCTCATACCATCGCTACAACAATCTTGCTGGAATGATCCTCCCTCTGTAGCAAGAGCAAGGAACGGAAGTGCAGCAATATTGTAGAGGTCTTTACACCTTCAAATGTTATCTTGGAATATGTTACTCCGAGCGACATGATGATCGAATCCGCAAAGCTGATAGCTACTCCGCAGAGGTCCCAGGTCGACCTCAAGACATGTTGAAACAAGCGCTTTAGCGGCTGTTCTAATTGCGGGTTAAGCTATCGGAGCTCATGCGCATGGCGGTGCTACAAACAAACGTCCTGACATCAGTTGCAGGTAGGGGTAATCAAAGTAGAGTGGCTTGCGCAATGAGAGTCCTTTTTAATGGACAGTCACCCCAACCCTATGTCGGCTCATTCCTCCATCTTCTTGTTCATCGCAAATCGAATAAACCACAACCTCAACACACCACCCAGTTCCAACTCACCAATGGACAGCAAAAGAACGACAACAGGAGCTTACCAGCCGAGCAGTGGCAATCAAGATGGACTCAACTGGGACGCCCCTCCTGCATACAAGTTTGAAGGACACTCCAATGATGGCAGCGTGTCAGCTAAGATTACGGGTAGCCGCCAACACTGTGTTTTCTGAATCAAGCTCGAGACTGACATGATAATTGGTAGACGACGGAAGATTTAACATCGGTATCAAGACGAAGCTCTCCGCCATCCCTGGATACGACATTGAAAAATTTGTCACAAACCAAACTCCACAGCGAGTAGTCGCCAATACTCCAGGCCGAGTGCCACCATTGAACATCGTCATACAGATTGTTGGAAGTCGAGGTGACGTACAGCCGTTCATTGCACTAGGTCAAAGGCTCCAATCATCTGGTCATCGCATACGCATAGCCACCCATGGCGAATTTGAGGACTTTGTGCGTTCTACTGGCCTCGAGTTTTACAATATAGGTGGCAACGCGGCTCACCTGATGGCGGTACGTGTTTTGCATGGAGGGAGAAGACGCATCGCTGACGGCTGGTGTTGTAGTACATGGTCAAGAACCCCAGCATCTTTCCATCGTTCGCTACGATGAAGTCTGGCGAGATTGGCCGGAAACGAAAGATGGTATACGAAATGCTGAATGGATGCTGGAGATCTTGCATCATGCCAGACGCCCGAACAGAAATCCCTTTCGTCGCAGACGCCATCATCGCCAACCCGCCCAGTTTCGCCCATGTACACTGCGCTCAAGCACTGGGCGTTCCCGTGCACCTCATGTTCACCATGCCATGGTCACCGACGAAAGCCTTCCCTCACCCGCTGGCGAACATGCAGACCGAAGAAAGCGATCCGCAGACGGCGAACTTCATGTCATACAGAATTGTCGATGTCATGACCTGGCAGGGACTTGGCGACGTGATCAACCTCTGGAGAAAGAAGACCTTGGGACTGGATGCTGTTGCGAATATGGTGGCTCCTCGCCTCGCAGAGATACTCCAGGTCCCCTTCACATATTGCTGGTCGCCCGCATTGGTGCCGAAGCCCTCCGACTGGCCATCATACATTGATGTTTGCGGTTTTTTCTTTCGAGAAGAGAAACCATACACACCTGACCGCGAGTTGGACGCATTCCTGCGCGCTGGTCCAAGACCCATATACATAGGCTTCGCAAGCATCGTCATGGAGAATCCGGAAAACATGACCGATTTGATCATTTCTGCAGTCAAGGCCTGTCGAGTACGAGCCATTGTGTCCAAAGGGTGGAGCAAGCTCGGTGCTGGCAGATCCGACAGGGACATCTTGTTCCTCGGTGATTGTCCTCATGGTCAGAACTCATGAATGCGTGATATGGTGCCAACATGCTGACGCGAGGCAGAGTGGCTTTTCAAACACGTCGCAGGGGTGATTCATCATGGTGGTGCTGGCACAACAGCTTGTGGTCTGTTAAATGGACGACCCACTGGTATCATGCCATTTTTCGGAGAGTAAGTCGATCATATCGCTTCTTGCCATCCACAACTGATTCTCTACAGCCAGCCATTCTGGGGCAACATGGTCGCAGTGGCAGGCGCCGGACCCAAACCGATACACCATAAAGAGCTGAACTCCGAAAATCTAGCAGCGATGATACGCAAGTGCCTGGAACCAGCAACATTGCAAGCGGCAGCAGACATTGCGAGACGCATGAGCCATGAGCGAGGTGTTGACGCCGCCGCAGAATCTTTTTTCCGCAACTTGCCCGCCCAAGCGATGACCTGCGATATCATCAACGGCCAAAAGGCGTCCTGGGTGTGGTCAGATGAGCAGAGTAACAAGCTCAAGCTCTCAGATTTGGCACTGCACACGCTAGTCGAGCACAGTAAAATAAAGATTGAAGATACCAATGTGTAAGATATCGTCCTTCTCACGCGTGGCTGTTTCGCTGCTAATATCCTGGTCAGATATGAGCCATATCCTATTACCATCGAGAACCAGCGCTGGGACCCTCTGACCGCAGGTGGATCTGCCATCATGGGAGCTGCAGTGGACGTCTTAACGGCTGTCAGTGGTCTCTTCTTCGGCCTCAAGAGCGAGTTCAAACAATCAAATGGCTCTCGTGACGAGAGCGGCGATCGCAGAGCTGCCAGAGTCGCGATCAAGACGTCTCGCTCGGTGGCTGAAATAGGAGGAGTGGCAGTGAAAGCGTCGCTAGTGGACTACCCGATGGCACTTGTCGACGGTCTGGACGGTATACCTGCTTTGCTTGGTGGCAAGACAAGACGATTTGAGCCAGTGACCGACTGGAGAAGCGGAGGTAGAGTTGCCTGCAAGGTGAGGATCGACCAAAAGATGCTCGATCGTCAAGAAATACTAATAAGCGGAACAGAAATTTGGCATGAGCTTTGTGGACGCTTTCGCAAACCTCGCCATGCACCCAATACGAGGCGCCAAAAACGAAGGCTTTGCTGGGTTCATGAAGGGCATACCTGCCGGCGCATTCGGCTTCGTAACCACCCCAGCAGCTGGTATGTTTTTTTCCGAACACGATGTCATCAAGAAGGTTACTAATATTCATGACAGGCATATTTGGACTTGTAGCATATCCAGCATAAGGCGTGTACAAGTCTATCAAGACCATGTACAATCCTGACAGGCAAGAGATACTTTTCGCCCGCCAGGTCCATGGTGCTTACCTCAACACGAGATACAAGCTTGGTCCCGAACAGGTAGCCATAGTATTGAGTGCCTTTGACGCGACTCGGGCCACATTACGCCGCGGTCGCAAGAAGAACAAGAAGTGAATCTAACGATGGAAGTCTTCAATCGGCCGCGATGTCCAGCCCATAAGCCAGAGCCATTACATCTGTCGCGCTCGTTTATCTATTTAAAGTCGACAGTTTTCACGGCGTAGAGAAGCAGCGACGAAGCATAAATGGGAAACGGCGATCGATCGGAAACGTCACGTCAATAGGAAGGAGCGATCAGACGAAAAATCCTTGATCACGAACCAAAGAGAAGGCACAGATTCAATATGGCACTCTCGGTATTCATCACGCCACGAGCCCGGCACAGATATCGCACCAAGATCGAGCTCTCAGCTGACGAAGATGCCCTACTAAAGAGCCATCAGAAGGCACGATATTTTTGGTGCCGACACATCTGTCCAGAGAGAGCGCTCGAGGGTGACCACTCTATGGATCTGTATCGAATTCAACAAACCATCTTGCATTTTGACAGCTAGCCGGTCTGTTCATGGGAGGCTGAGACGGATCTTCGATTCAGGGGTGATATCTCTCCCCTGCATTCACGCCACTGTTGTCAAATGATCGTACAGGCTATCTGTTCAGATTACAAACAATTAGATCACATTATGGTATGGCACAGAGGAAGAGGGAAAAACATTGAAGAACAAAAAATGATTGATTTGATTTGACATCCCTGAAACAAGAAAACGGAAAACATACCTTTATCGCAAACTCCAACGCCTGATGATATAGAAAACCTACAATCTGGATCTAAGAGGCTATCAAAGCCTCCTGATGTGATATTCGGATCGGGTCTTGAGGGGTGGGATAGTTCGGTTACTCAAAATGCTCACCTGTGCAGAGTTAGATAGGAGGAAGGAGGTTGGTGGGGCGATTTAGTAGAGGAAGCGCTTGCAGTAGGGGCACCACCAAGTCTGGTCCGGTGAGTAGAAGAACCAAACACAAGGCATACCACAGCGGCGGCAGCGAGGCTGACCAGAGAAACGGTCACGAGAAAGGACGGGGCCGTTTGAGGGGGAGTTGGACTTGTTGCACATTTTGGTGTGTAAGTGGTGTTTGAATTGGTAGTGGGTTTTGGTTTGGTCGGTTGGTTGGTTGGTAGTTCTGTTTGGTTGTGAAAGTGTTGTGGATATGATTTGAGAAGATGAGGATGTTGTGGTGCTATATATACATGACTGGCAAGGATGTCTTGCAGTGCCTCGCACTTGAGATGGAAGTTTGAAAGACAATGGTGTTGTCTCGAAAACAAAGAGACATGTCTCGTGCATAGAGAGATGCAAAGTGATAAGACAAATTTAACAAAGGTCAACAGTGGAAGCTGAAACAAAAGACTCGTTGTAGAAAGGAATTAATAAAGAACACGAGACAAGGCATTCAGGGGAGAATGAAATACATTTTGACAATGGGATAAAGAACCGACAAGTGCAGGCCGAGTCAGGTACACTCGAATGTCCGGTGCCAATCTAAGCTCCGACATTGATGATACCAGCTCCAGCATTCTGAGGTACACTGGAAGCGGCTTGAGCCGCAGAGCCAGCACTAGCGATGTGAAGACCAGAGAAGTCGCCAAAGAAGGAAGTGTCGGTGTAAGAGTCCAAGCTTCCTGAAGACTGCTTGTAAGAGTTGGTCTGGCAAGAGCGACCGAGAGCGGACTTGCACTTGCTCTCACTTCCAGCAGGAGTTCCGAACAATCTACCTGCGTAGTCTGCGACCATCGAATTGATGTCGGTGAACACATTGCCTTCGAAGATACCACGAGCTTTAGAGTCACCACCTTCAAGCAAGTGGCCACCGTTGTCGGACCAGACGTTGTTGACGGCGTGAAGGAGAGTACCACCGCTGAGAGCAGGTGCGCGGCCAGCCGTGCGGTACATGTAGTTGTTCTTCATGGTGATCTGGTCGTCGGTGCCAACCATCTCGAAGTTCCAGTAGTGGTAGTTGTCGCAGCTGATAGAGTATGTTGAGTTGCCGTTGATGTAGTTGTTGGAAAGAGTGACACGAGTACTGGGATTGAAGCCGAAGACGTAGTGTTGGCGGCCAGGGTTGTGTGTCTAAACAAAATCAGTTTTGGTTCGAAAAGGAAAAGAGTCATTGACTTACAGTAACATGGTCAATCCAAATCAAATCGGCTCCATCAAAGCCAATGGCATCGCCTCCCCAAACATACTTGTTGTTGAGATCAGACACTTGAATGTTCTGCACGATGATGTTGCTAGCGCCACCGCGGAATCTCAAGCCCTTGCCTTTGATGACACCCTTGTTGCCAACGCCGAGAATGGTCTTATGGGAGGCAACGTCAATAGGTTGAGTAGGAGCCTTCCACCACTTCGCAGTCATCGACGGGGTATCGCCACAATCGTCTTGGATGATCTGCTGGCAAGAGTGGCCATCTCCCCACGACAAGCAAACATTGCCGACGATGGTGCCCTCGGATTAAGTAAAGTCGTAAGTCTTCTTGAGAACAATCACACGAGGGGTGGCGTCGGTAAGCATAGACTTGAGCTCTTCAATGTCGGCAGGGTAATCAGGCGAAGCATTTCCACCGCCGACGACGCCGTATGCAAATCCATCGGCCTTGCCCACCACAGCTTCAGAGGTGACAACTTGAGCAAGTGCAACGAAAGCTCCGATCAGAGAAGTAGCCAACTTCATGTTGTCAAATAATGGAATGTTTGAAGAATTGAAAAAACAGAACAAATGAATGTGAAGAGGTGGGACCGTATGTTGAAGCCTGGTTTGAGCAAGGTGCACCTACAAGACCTATATATGATTAGTGAAAGACTCCATGTCGTGATGCTGAACACCGTCTCGGGTGTCTGAATATCTTTTGGCGAGGGCTCTGTTTATTCGATACTCGGTTAAAGAGCCAAGGTGTTTCACCCCACACGAGTTATACTCTGATCGCTGTCAGGGCGTCTCCACTGCCCGTTTTGTAGCGGTTCAACTCAGATATCGCACAAGCAGGAACAGGGTGATAGTGTGCTTTCTGGTCTTGTTCCCAGTGTCGAAGCTATAATTGACTGTAGTCATGATGCATTTCCCCATCGTAACTATCAAAAACTTCTCGTGCCAAACGGATCATTGGCTGGCATCTAGGATCTTTCGTCAAATGTCTCTATTTCCGTGCATTAGGGCTCGAAATGTAGAGTAAAGCCAAGCCATATCAAGATTGACAGGAGCGCATCCCTCTTTCGACTTTCGAGGCGCTTAAAACGGCAGCGATACTTCCGATTCCGCCTGGATAGGCACATGAAAGCGCAATAGATAGCATGTTGTCGAGTGTGTGATCAGAGGCTGCATTCAGGGTTGCAGAAGATCCTGGAGTTCGGAAGCACTCCAACGCGATATACGAGTTCCTTTCGAAGTCGACAAGTTGAGAAAGGGCTCTCACGCGACGGACGCTTCAATTCAACTTGATGAATCCACGAGGTCATGTTGCGAGCTGTGTTCGAGAGAAAATGGCAATTGCGGACGCTGCGGACGAGGGCAACCTCCTCGCCGGATGCATCCGGGACGCAACCGAACCCTGATGAAGCTGAAACACCAGCCAAAAGAGCAAGAACAAAACAAGCGAGCACCTTCTCCATTCTGACAAGACAGAGATTCTTTGTCTCAAAAAGACAAAAGAAAATGCAAAACATACAGCAGCAGGGATTCCCACGTGGTCACCCACCGTAGTACTAATCTGCCGTTCAACTGCTTATGTATGGCAGAGCGGACGGGA
>JGI24891J29808_1000051_pt1 | contig 163717 bp, 165 predicted proteins | sample FreactcultuFSWF8_FD_29808 | JGI IMG/M metagenome (IMG submission 29808) | reverse complement strand
GCATGTTGCTCTATATGCTCTGTTATGCTCTATAGGGCAGAGCAGCAGAGCAGAGCAGAGCAGCTAGCATGTTTATGTAGAGTGCTCTGTTCCGCTAAGGTGCGGGGAACAACAGAGCAGGCTGCGCGACCCTGTCATTGGCAGGATCGTAACAACTAGTTACTATATTAATCCGTTCTATATCGTCTATCTCCGCGTACGACGAGGAACTAGAGGCGAATCTACTTGCTACAATTACTACCTTATAGGCCGCGGACCCCGTCGTCTATAAAGGTAAGACGTACCCTATACGTAAGTAGAAAGGCGCCCCCTAGGAAACTAAAGATAGTCTCCTATACTAGGGTGCTTACGTATACGTTCCTTAGGATAACGCGCTACGGACGTAGGTAATACGTATATATTATAACAACCCGCTTATAGCTTACTTTAGACGAGAAAAGACTATTACCTTAATTTAACGAACGTTCGACTAGCTAGAGCTAGTAAACGACGTTAAGCGATATGTCGAAACTTACGAAATCTACTAGAGATTAAAGGCGAAACGCTATCGACCCTATATGTAGTAAGGCTTTAAGTACTAGATGCAAATATAGAGAAGCTATTTTGTCGCTTAGAGTCGGATTAATAGCTTTTACTAGTAGAAGGAGCGGCATAGGGAGTAACTTAAGGTAAGTAAGCAGCTCGTTAAAGCTAATAGCACTTACGGCAGAATATACGCTAGTTATAATTATTCCTAGTTTTACGATAAGCTAGAGATGCACGATAGGCTCCTTAGAGTATATATCTCGAAGACGTAGCGGTAGCGAACGAGGCGGTTAAAGGCCTTAGCCGAGTAGTCGTCTAGAGGCATATAGGCGTACTTAGTAGTAGCGTAGTAGGGGCACTTTATTAGGGGGCCCGCGTAGAAGGAGTAGTCGTCTATATAGCGGTTAGTAGTAGACGCGTATAGGAAGCGTAGGCTAAAATAAACCTCTCTTATTAGGACCTCCCTAGTCCTTAGCGTAGTAGCTATACTAGATAATAGCGTCGTCGATAGCGACGGGGACACCGATAGGCTTAAATAAAGGCATGTTAGCGTACGGTACGGTTACGTTATAGTAGAGTTATGTTTACGAAGAAGAGGCGATACGTAAGAGGTACGCGTACTAAAGGAAGGAAGGAATAAAGAAGTAACGGGCTAGCTTTATTATTATTACTAGCCGCGTACATCGCGACGCTAAGGCGTCGCCGCTAAGCGGGCCGCCTACGACGCCCGAACCTTAGCCGGCGTCGCCGGCTCTTATATAGCACGCGCGCGCCCCGACGGTAAGGTAGTCTATTAGACTCTATAGGAGTTGCTTACGACTACGGATTTTAAGGGCAGATATAGGCTACTAAGGATAGCGTCCTAGAGGGGGGGATAATTATAATAGGATAGGTTACCCTAGTCTTCTCTCTCTCTTTTACTAAGCTAGCGTTTCCTATACAATACGCTAGCGTAGTATATAAGAAGAATTCTATAGCTACCCTACGTAGAGTAACAAATAGCTTAGGCTATAGATAGACCTATTATCTAAGAGTGATCTATACGTTGCTATATACCTTTATACCTTTATAATAATACCCGCTATAATTAAAATGTGCTACGGCATGTATCCTACTAGCCCTTTATACCGCTATACGTAGGAATACCCCGAAATCGTCGAACAGAGTAGCTAAGCTAATATGCCTCTTAATCTATGCCTTTAATATAGTAAACGAGAGCTCGATAGGGTTAAGATCTAGCGAGTATAGCGGTAAGAACTCGAGCTCGTACCTAGCTATAGTTACTACCTTATAGACCTCTACGGATTAGTAAATAGAGGCATTATCTATAACTAATATTAATCTTAGAGGTACCTATAGTAGTACGTCCTCTACGAGCTATACGTAGAAGATCTCTATATTAATACCTCCTTAATAGATTAAAGGGTTACTAACGTAACTATCTATAGTTATTACTAGTAATATTAACTACCTCTTGCTCCTCTTTATCGACTTAAACTTATAGTAAGTAAGGCCCTTTAGACTCTAGCCGTACTTCCTTAAGCTAGTACGCTTATTAGCGCCGCTCTTATCGATAAACACTAGGCGCCGCCTACTCTAAAACATGCGCCTACTACGCTAGAGCACCCTTAGCGGTTTACTTCGCTTAAGGGCTTTCTTCTTAGCCTTCTTCCTCGACTACTTTCTACGCCGTAATAGGTTCTATATAGACGTTAGTAATAGCGCTATATTAAACTTATCGAGAATAAAGTCTTAGATCTCGTCGAGGTAAGCGCTCGGTCGGCCGGCGAGGTATTAGAGCACGAACTAATTAAATAGATTACTAGTTAGTTACGCGCGCGCTTAGTTCCTTCCCTTCTATACGCTTACCTCCTTAGCCTTATTATTTAGTAACTTCGGACGACCTCGAACACCGCCGGTAGGTAGATATAGCTCGCTATGCTCATTTAAAGCCTTTAAGAGTCTATATACCGTCGTACGACTAAGTTAGAGCGTCCTAATAATGCTATTAGCACTCTAGCTAGTAGCATAGAGCGTAAGAAGCTAATTTTAAACAAATTCGGGTAATAGAGTAGGCATAGTTTCTTATAGATTATAATTTACTATAGTACTATTAGTCTGTCACTAAATAGACGAATTTAGAGGAATTAACCGTGCTTCGCGACCCCGTAACGCTTAGTCCTAATGATTTCTAAAAGGATAGTAAGAAGAATTTTCTAGACCTATTAACTCTCTCTAACTTTTAAATAATTAAAACACTCTTCCCCTAACACTCTAAGGCATACTAGCATTTCATTCGGGTAGAGTAGCATAGCTTTAAGCGTTAGAATAATAGCTAAAACCAAGTCCGTCGTTATCTCCGATATATTAGCTTAATAAGATATCTTTACTAATGTCGTATAGGCAGAGCTGTTATGATCTAGATGTTCTGCTAGAACAGATCTACGCATTAAGTATACTTATAGCGTAACAACGTAAGACAACAATTTACTTTTGTTATTCTCTATCGAGAAGATCTTTTGTTTTACTTAAGACAGGCCGATATATTCCGCCCTATAACATGTTTGTTGTCTAGATACTAATCAATCTAAAGACATTACTAGGAAGGTCATTAGCGTTACCGTTTATTAAAGCCTAGGATTACTTAACGTTGTCTCGAAGGCCGACAAGCCTGCCTTATATACTAGGAAAGCATAGGTAACGGCAATTCGTGAATATGCGCCTTAGAGCAAGGGTCGTACGTAAGTAGGATGTTGACATGTTGACGAGATAAGAAGAGTACAATTGGAAAACAAGAAAATATATCAATTTTACTACAAGTACATGCTGTTGTTTACAAGGATGAGAATGGTGAGAACAGAAATGGTAGGAACCCACACCTGGGTTCCCAATGCGATGCTTTTCGAGTTTCCTTCAAGCCTCGAGCCAGGAGGCTGTCAAAGGAGTCGTCCATCACAGATGGATCGTGATTGTTGAAGTGGGAGCAGTGTAGTGCTCTTTGAAAGATCAACCAAGGTACCGATTATACTCTTTCCGAGTCGACGGCGTGACCACTGGGACCAATCGAGGTGTCTGTAAAAGAAATAATTAGCTTGGGTAAAGATCAAGAAACACCAGAAAAGAGACTTACAATCAGCTGTGACGAAGCAACGGTCAACCTCAGTCAATCCCTCGCAGGTGTACTGAATTGTCTCGGCAATGTCGTGAGTGGACGTCAACTTTGACTGTTCACTCAGAATGATGTCGATCTCAACCCAGATGCCATCGCCAGCGTGGTAACTGGTGATGCTCTTGAAACCCTCAACGACAGGCGAGAAACGGTAACAGAGGTATAGCAACTTCTTCTGCAACTGGTCATCGGCTGCCTGGCCAGAGAGTCTGGTGATGTTCTCGAAGCAAGTGCCTGCCCAGTCGTAGATGATGAAGAGGGAAAGAAGACCGGCACCTGCGGGGTCCAGCCACCATAGGTCTGCCTTGTAGCCAATGAAGGGGAAGAGCAGGGACAATGTGTTGAAGACGACATCAGTCTTGCAGTCCTGTGCCAGAGCTTGGACTTGCGTTGTCTTGATGCGGACGCAGCCCAGACCGATGATGCCCTTGATGATGACAGTACCAGCCATGGCGCCGATGGCGATGGCAGGCAGTTCCTTGGCCTTGTGTGGAGCGTCAGGCATCAATTTTCCAACCGACTCCTGCAGAATTTGGAGGAAGGAAATAACCATGATGATTGAGAACACGAGGATACCGAGCGGTTCGAGTCTTCGTCTGCCGACCGGGAACTTTTTGTTAAGAGCTTTGAGGCGCCATTGGACCACTCTATTTGTACTCCAGACAATGAGAGTGCACAACAGATCTAAAGCGGAATCGACGAGCGAGGCGATCAGAGAGAGCGAGGATGAGTAGAAGGCGGCAGCAAGCTTAGCAATCAGGAGGATGATGTTGGCGATGACGTTGATGTTGATGGCCCACTTGGCCTTCTTCTCTGCCTTTTGTCTGCTCTCCTTGACATCGTCAGGGAGGAACTCCCAAATGTTTCCTCCAGCGCCCTGGAGTCCACCAGTGCGTTCGATGTGACCGTCGCCATCCGCATCTGGATTGAACGAATCCAAGACATCATCGGCCAATGCCTTGACCAAAGCATCCACTTCGGCCCAGTCATCCAAGCGATTGTTCTGGTCCTCGTAAAACTTTTTGACCTTCTTGTTCTTGATCTCCTTCAGCTCGTCCTCAGACTTGCGGAACTTTTCAATGTCCACATCTTCGACACCAGCCAGGATCTTCTTCTTGAGAGCTTCTCTTCTGCTGTCGTGCAGAGCGGTGTGAGCAGCATCTCTGAATCGGAACATGTTGGGCTTGTTCCTGCCATTCAAACCGCTCTCGAGGTCGCTCTTGCCACGCTTGGCTGCATCCGGGCGGGTACGGCCATTCGTCTTGTCGTCGGCCAGGGACGCGACGTTTCTTCTGCCAACCATCTTCGAGATGAATTGTTATTCTTGGCTATGTAGATTGGAGTGCCAATGGGTTTTCGTTGCTGTTGACCTGTTGACGACTGGTGTCGAATATGACGTGGGCCGAGTCGATGGGAGATCGATTCCGGGGAGCGTTGATCTGGGGTGCGATCTTGTATTTCGTGCTACCACCTTGTCGCCTTGTCCTGTCGAGCTTGAGAATGCTTGGGGACAAATGCAGGAGGCTTCAACTGTGTATATAAACAGACATGCCTCCAGTTTGAGCAATTCAAGGACAACGAGCTCCACTCGTGGACCCAAAACCGGTTCCGCGTATCCAGGTTTGGCCGCATGACGTCTCCAGCTATTGTTCAGTGCTCGATGCTCGGTGCTCGGTGCTTCGTCCGCCCACTCATGACGACGACGATGATGCCTCGTAGTTGGGGAATAAACGCTCCAAGAACGAGATATACACTCCGAGGAGCCTGTCGTGCATCTCTAGCTTGTCGTAAAACCAGGAACAATCATGACCAGCGTGTATTCTGCCGCGAGTGCTGTCAGCTTTGACGAGCTGCTTGCTCACCTCAAGTCACTCCCCGTGCCGCTCCTTCCGCCAGCAAAAGCCATCGATCCGACTCTAAGCGACAAAATAGCTTCTCTATATTTGCATCCAGCACTTGAAGCCTTGCTACATTTACTCAACCATGACCTACCCTCCGCTCATTTCCTTGTGCGACATATGCAGTCCGATCCTGCGTTCGAGGCCATGTATCTTCATGGCATTCTTCATCGTATAGAAGGAGACTTCAACAACACCAGAGCCTGGTACTACGACGTTGCTGAATCTGAGCCATTCGAGTTGGTTTGGGGAAAAGCCACAGAGGATGAGAAGGCTGCTGTTGAGAAGAAAAAGGAAGAAGGCGAAAACAAAATGCCGCCCCAGAAATCTGCTCGAGACTTTGTAGACAGCCTCGAAAAGCTGTCCAAGGGTCAAGGCGATAAGCAAGCTCTCGGGAAGGAGAGCAGGAGAGAGTTCGACACTGTCCTCGATTGGTGCATCAAGAAGTTTGGGACCGGAAAGCACACAGATGCCTCGAAGGCATGGGTCCAACCAAGTCAAGAAATCAGCGAGAAGGGCCAAAGCATGGTTACTGGCAACGATGGGTTTAGGAAGTTCTAGTCATGTAGTATGCAAAAGCTTGAGAACGGTATCAGATTAGTAATTTCAGAGTATGTCATTCTGATGCATCGTCACCAGAACCGAGTGTATGGGAGACTCCAGAGTACGGTGTGCTCACTGACCGAGCTTGATAGTCACAGATGAAAGCTTGGTCTTGAAGTGGTCGCTGTGGATTGGGGTTTATGTTCTGGCTGTCACGGTTCTGAATGTCACAATATAAGAACGTATTAGAACTTAAAATAGTGTCTTGAAAACAATTGAACTTTCGCTGCTACGCTTGAAGGGGGGCGCATAATTGGGACACAGAGGAAATAGCAGTTCTTAGTACACACTCTTTGGTATAATCTCCATTCACCTTCTTCCGCCAAAAACGACCCCCTCCTTTTTACAATGTCATCTTTTGATATTCGTCGCGGATACGGTTTTGGAATTTCCCAAAAGAGCTTCTCGTCATTCTCCATCAAGAAGAACTCTAGTTCTTCTCAAGGTCTGCGAGGATCTTCTCACCCTTGGCTCTTGCTGACTCGAGGTCACCAACCATGTAGAAGGCACCTTCGGGAAGGTCATCGGCCTCACCGGCCATGATGGCCTTGAAAGACTTGATGGTGTCCTTGAGGTCGACGAGCTTACCCTCGATACCAGTGAAGACCTGGGCGACGGTGAAGGGCTGCGACAGGAAACGCTGGAGCTTACGGGCACGCTCGACGGTAAGCTTGTCAGCCTCAGACAACTCGTCCATACCAAGAATGGCGATGATGTCCTGGAGCGACTTGTACTCCTGGAGCATCTGCTGGACCTTGGAGGCGGTGTCGTAGTGCTCCTGACCGACGATACGGGGGTCGAGCATACGAGACTTGGAATCCAGGGGGTCGACAGCGGGGTAGATACCCAACTCGGAGATACCACGAGACAAGACAGTGGTGGCGTCCAAATGGGCGAAGGTGGTGGCGGGAGCAGGGTCAGTCAAATCATCAGCGGGGACGTAGACAGCCTGGACCGAGGTAATGGAACCCTTCTGGGTGGTGGTAATACGCTCTTGCATACCACCCATGTCGACGGCGAGGGTGGGCTGGTAACCGACGGCAGAGGGGATACGACCAAGAAGGGCAGACACCTCGGAACCGGCCTGGGTGAAACGGAAAATGTTGTCAATGAAGAGAAGCACTAAAAGGTAGGTTAGTCAAAAGCGCTCGTAGTTTAGCAGTTCATTCAAGCAAACTCACCATCCTGACCCTCCTCGTCACGGAAGTACTCGGCGACGGTAAGACCAGTAAGAGCGACACGGGCACGGGCACCTGGGGGCTCGTTCATCTGACCGAAGACGAGAGCGACCTTGGACTCGCCGTCGAGCTGAATGACACCGGTCTCCTGCATTTCGTGGTACAAATCGTTACCCTCACGAGTACGCTCACCGACACCAGTGAAGACTGAGTAACCACCGTGAGCCTTGGCGATGTTGTTCTGTGGCAATTGTCAGTAAACACGAATTGGACAAGCAGCGGCACAGAAACATACGATGAGCTCCTGAATGAAGACAGTCTTGCCGACACCGGCACCACCGAAAAGACCAATCTTACCACCACGGGCGTAGGGGGCGAGAAGGTCGACAACCTTGATACCGGTGACAAGAATCTCGGCAGAGGTGGACTGGTCAACGAACTCGGGGGCTTCGGCGTGAATGGGGGCGAGCTTGGTGCCCTTGATGGGACCACGCTCGTCAATGGGGTCACCAGTGACGTTCATGATGCGACCGAGACAGCCGGGACCGACGGGAATCATGATGGGGGCGCCAGTGTCGACGACCTTGCGGCCACGGACGAGACCCTCAGTACCGTCCATGGCAATGCAACGGACGACGTTCTCACCCAAATGTTGCTAGAGCTTGTTAGATGATGCTTGTGGGTTGCAGGGGTATTGCGGCGAAGCTTACGGCGACCTCGAGAACGAGCTTCTGGCCACCGTTCTCGGTGGTAACGGCGTTGAGAATGGCGGGCAGCTGCTCACCGTCGAACTTGACTGTGAAGAAGCATCAGTATGGGTGCTCTGGAGGCGACTACGACATGCGGTCGGCGACAATGGCGCGGCGGCAGTGGCGCTTGTGCTTCGGCGTCGTGGGGAAAAGGTTTTCTCATACCGTCGACGACGGCACCAATGACCTGGTGGACTCTGCCATCGGTGTTCGAGGCAGTGCTGGCGAAGCGCTGGCTAAGGGCGGGAGCGAATGAAGGCTTGATGGGCTGGAAGGCGCGCTGCAGAGTAGCAGGGCGACGGGCAGAGGCCCTCAACGACCTGGCAATGCCGCTGTGAAGCGCAGTCGGGTCAGTCGGACTGGTCTCGCGAAAGTTGGTGGCGACAGCTTGGAGCGTACCTGCTGAGCATTTTGACGGGTCTCGGGAAGGAATTGATGGGAGTGGAGAGGTGATGGAGATGGAGGTCGGTCTGCTGGGAGGTTGAAGTTCGAAGAGCCACCTCAAGTTCTTGCCGGGCGGGAAAGGACCGAGCTCGAGATTCCGTGACTTTGCAACTTGGCCACAAACAGGCGAGTCCTGCACACAAACTCTCACCGCCCGAGGGGTTTGACCTGCTGCACCATCTCACAGCTTCTTCACTTGATTCTACAGCTTTACGTGTTGTCTATATACTCGGGCCACGCGCAATTGGAGTCGTACCTGCCTCTTCCACGCAGCCTGCTCATTTCTGCGTCGAAAAGTGGCCAGCACTTCTGACCTCCAGATCGCGGCTAAACCAAACCCTTTTGGGAAACTCTCCCGATTTGTTCCTTCCTGTGCTGCGAGACCGGTCTTTGTGTCTATCAAAACATGCGATGCGCCTGCCTTTCATGGGCATTTTCACTCGCGCCTTCCCTCGCCCTCCTACTTCTCAAACATCAGTCGCCTTTGATCGGCCACAAAGACATCCAATGGCACACAGGATTCACCCCCTCTTGAATATCTAAATTGGCCTTCCGGCGCACTCATGCTCCTCCGCGTCCGCGCTCATATCTTCTAAGCGCGTCGCTACGCACACACCACAGAAGCTGCAACATACCTCGACAACTTTGTCACTCCCAAGGCTTTCAGCAAAGGAACGACACCAAAACAACTCTTCCAGAAAGACCGTGCCGTTGCGCACTACATACAATCAGTCGAACCACTTGAGGATGGTTGTTCTCAAGCCATACGTCCCACACCCCGTTGGTATCAGCGTGGACGAGATGCATATCTGCTTCCGAATCTACATGACGGACTGACATCGCAGCAAGCCGCACAATGCCTCTGTTCCTTCCAACAAGGAATATTGGGACGTGCTTTGTCTCCGAAAGAGCTGGCCGGGAACGTCTTTGACTCCTTCTGGTGTCAAAGGAGCTAGAACAATGAGACAAAGGCCATTGTTGTGATCTGAGATCGCTGTATAAAAATAGAGGTACATGTGCCAGAATCTTGTCGTTGCGACAAGACATCATCAGGTACTAACAGCACAGGTAAGATCACTACTAATTTATATACTAGCAACACAGAACGAACATAATGCCTTGGGGTATCACAGCTGAAGACATGGCGCGGTTGGCTGCCATCGACACGTCTAATCCGCCTCTACAGCCACTTCCTCAAATTTCTCGCTCAGTTGATAAGGAGACATGGCATACCGATTTCACTCGATGGTCCGAAACCTGTCAAGATCTCGTCGATACTCTTCACGCCAGAGAGCTCAGGCACATCATCGAGGCGGCAAGCCCGAACAATATCGATCACCGTCTTGACATGCTTGCCAGGATCTATCAGCACGTCGACTCTAACCAGGCAACCATCGAGGCTCTTACAGACATGATTGAGGTTTTGGAGACCGAGATCAGATATCTGGAAGAGCACATTGGTAAGTCCATTTCCGAGTTCGTCTTTTCATCCCCCAAACTTGTCGACGAGTACATGACGCTGGAGAGACATGCACGCAATACTACGTCGTCAGAAGCTCATATAGCCGCGATCATGACCTGGTATCACGACTGGCCCGCCGGCTTCGCCTTCTTGCTGCGCATCCACGCTGTTCACATCCGCAGAGTCGATAATCTCAAATCCAAACGTGACCTCATTTCCTCTGGCTGTCTCGACTTCAAGCAATTTCCTAAAGTTTGGTCTGTCCTGCTCTGGGACGACAATGTCTGGCCACATGGCTACGGCTATGAACGCAACCCGAAGTCATGCGGTCTCGCTGACTTTCGCCCACCCAGACTAACCAAGGCCACTTCTGATCTGGCTCTTCAAAATGTTCGATCCTCTGCCATTATCCGCTCTGAGCGTCGTTATTCGGCTCTCGCCCGTCTTGCCATCGGTAGGGCAGGTATCAGCGACTTTCTCGCTCCTAGTTACGTCGACACTTGGTATCACAGTTTCCGCAGGTGGCTGGACCACACTGTACCTCTATTGATTCAATCTGACTCTGCATACGCACAGAGATGGATCGATGTTGGTAAAGATCTTGAAGTGATGCATCATCGCTGGACTGCTGAGGCTGAATATCAAGGTCCACGTGTCTTGACCACAAAACATGCCTGCTTCTACTTGTCAAAGGACAAACGTATCCTCCGCGAGTTCGGAGAGTTTAGCCTTCCAGTCAACCACACTCCTCTCTGTGTTGAGATTGATTGAAGGAGAGGTGAGTTCGTGCTTGTGATTTGTGTTCTGTTGTCCTATTTACTCCGTATCTTTCTTTTTGTCGTAAGGCCTGATGTTGTCTATAATCTTGTTCTCGAATCCAAATCTTCGCTTCTGAAGCACCCGCCACTCCTCTATATTTTTCATCAATATGTGTTCCCAGTCGTCCCTCAGTGTACTGTCTCATATCACCCCGAGTGAATTCTGTAGCGAAAACCGTCCAGATGCATTATCGGCATTGAAATCCTTCAATTGAGCACAAACGCACCAAGAACTCCTCTAACATATTCAGCAAGCCTCAGAGAACACACCGACTCACCCAAACAGCATTGACGAAGTACACCGTCGCCGACATAACACACCAAGCAAAGCGACAGGGTGACACCCTCAACATCCCCATCAGCCTTTTTCGCACGGCCTCAACGCCACCAGCAAAAAGAAAAAAAAGCAGCCATCATCGACAAATAAAAAGAATGTATCTTCTACACCTTTGAAAAACACAAAAGAAGAGATCAATGCCGCTTCTGTGGATCGAACACAGTGCCTCCAGAATACTCTTGCGTGTTGCGAAGAAGGACAGAAGTTGACTTCAGTCTGGCGCTCTCCCAGATGAGCTAAAGCGGCGGATTTGATGAGGGTGGCTCGAGCGTTTGTCAATAAGAATCTATTTGCAACGGTCCACTGTGGAGAAGGAGGGAGAGGAGAAGATGGAAGGCAGGGTTGTTACTTTTGTGGTTGATGGCCTGGATTTGGGTCGAGTGGACTTTATCGCATGGTTCGTTGATCCAGTTATCCCAAAGGACTGGGTGAGTAAAGTCGTGGAATATTGACATGTTTCATGGTTGGAGTTGCCAGGCAGACCTGCTCCGTGTGATGGTAGCTAGAAGAGAGAATATCCATGGCGCGTTTCGGAGCATTGCAAGAGGAGGCAAGTCTTAACAAATTGATCTCGAACACGAATACAGCAGGAGCAACATCCAGAAGGCACGACTGACAGCTGCGTGTTAGTCACTCGAATCCAGACTTTTAATCACACCCTGAAATTGATGAAATATTAGCCAGTTAGGAGAAACCAAGGGCGACGATTTCGTTAGGTATTTGGATCAAGCTGTTTTTGGAAATAAGATACAATCTATACTTGGAGTCGTTTCCTCGTCTCATCGTTCCCGCAGGTTAGATATCATAGAAAAGCAAACAAATCAGACGCTTCATTACAAGGTGGATTCGAGGGCAAGAACCTGTATCTAGTTAGCATCTTATAATCGCGGTAGACATATTCGTCCACTTACGATCGCTGTTCTTGTGGGGAGGTAGACTTGGAGGAAGTTCTTTCTGTCGTTCCAGGCGAAATCGGTGGTGAAGAAGCGGGTGCTCTCGTCAACGCGACCCAGACCGCCGAAAGATGGGCTGTCGGTGTTCAAGACAATGCGGTAAGTACCTCCCTGCTCAACACCAACACGGTAGTCTGTGAAGCTGTTCGTAGGGTGGAAGTTGAAGATCCAGAGAAGACCGGCACGCTCGAAGACAATGACCTTGTCGCTCTCATTCTTGAGGGAGACGTAAGCTTGGTCAGAGTGCAACCAGCCATACTTCTCCTCGGTCCATTGCATCTTGCTGTCAAAGTCGTTTAGGAAGTGGTAGCGGAGGACCTTGTCATCGACAAGGTTGAACTGGCGGCGAGCGTAGTGGAAGCTGTTGCCGTTGCCCTCACGCGGGAAGTCAAGCCATTCGGGGTGTCCAAACTCGTTTCCTTCGAAGTTGAGGTATCCCTCACCTCCAAGACCGTGTGTGATCAGACGGATCATCTTGTGCAAAGCCATACCGCGCTCAATGACGGGGGTGAATTGGCTCAGAGTAGACATGTTTGTGTACATCTCGGCATCACAGAGCCAGAAGAGAAGAGTCTTGTCACCGACTAAAGCCTGATCGTGAGACTCAGCATATGCGATAGTCTTCTCGCCGTGTCTTCTGTTTGTGAGGGTAAAGGCGAGGTTGCCCATATCCCAATCAATATCCTCCTTCTCCTTCAGCCACTTGATGTACAAGTCAGGAATGGCCATGGCAAGTCTGTAGTCGAATCCTATTCCGCCCAGGGAGAGAGCCACGCAGAGAGCAGGCATACCTGAAACATCTTCGGCGATAGTGATGGAGTCGGGGTAGAGCGAGTGCAGCAGCTCGTTGGCGAGCATGAGGTAGACGACACCGTCCTCGTCAACACCAGGGCCGAAGTACTCGTGGTAACCTCCAGAGAAACCCGTTCCAATACCGTGGTGAGTGTAGAGCATGCTGGTAACACCGTCGAAACGGAAACCGTCAAAGTTGTACTCCTCCATCCAGAAGCGGAGGTTACTCAGCAGGAATCGCAGAACCTCGTGGTGGCCGTAGTTGAAGAGTCTGCTGTCCCAGAGCTCGTGTCTGCCCTTTGCGCCCTCGTGGAAGTAGAGGTGGTCACTGCCGTCGAACATGTTCAAGCCGTCAAGCACATTCTTCGAAGCGTGACTGTGAACAACATCCAAGAGGACGGTGATGCCCATGCTGTGGGCAGTGTCGATGAGCTCCTTCAGCTCATCAGGCAGACCGTAGCGACTGCTTGCGGCGAAGAAGCTGTTGATCTGGTAGCCGAAACTGGCGTAGTATGCGTGCTCCATGATCGCCATGAGCTGGATGACGTTGTAGCCCAAATGATGGATTCTAGGCAATGTGTTTTGTGTGAACTCTTTGTAGGTAGCGACCTTGGGGTCGGGCGACGAGATACCAACGTGGGCTTCGTAGATACGAGCACTCTTTGGCTTCGGGGGCTTGGGGTGCTTGAAAGTGTAACGCTCGTTCTTAGGAGGGTTCCAGAAGCGCGCATCGTAGACGGGAGAGACGTTCAGGTCCTGGGTGACTCTGGTAATCCATGCAGGAATGCGCTCTTGTCTGGCGTGATCGTTGGGGACGACGAAGGAGACCTGTGTGAGCCGGTCTGTCAGTCTGTGTTCAATTGAAAGGCTTCTTTTCTCCAACCTTGATCTTTGAGTCGTGAGGGATGGCGGGTTGGCCGTTCTGTGCAGGCAAAGTGATCTCGAAGACACCGAACTCGTTCTTCTTCATCTCATGCGAGTCGCGGTTCCAGTTGTCTGGCAGCTTGTCAGTCCGTGGTCTAATGCTGATCGTATTGTTAAGACTCACTGAAGTCTCCAATGAGGTAGGCTCTCAGAGCACTCTGAGCCCATTCGCGGTAGACAATGTCGCCATTGGGCTTGACGTTGAAGCCCAGAATCTCGTAACCCTGGTCATTGATCGTCAGTACCAAAGGTCAGGCGGAATGCGAAAACTTGAGTCTTACGCGACTGAACTTTTCAAGACCTCCTTCCTTCTCGTTGATCGTCTTCATCCAGTCCTGGGCCTTGCTGTATCTGCTCTTCAGGGCATCCTTGAAGGGCGACAACCAAGGGTCGAGCTTGACGACGCCTGCACAGCGTCAGCGTCAGTTGTTCCCTTCACAAAGGAGTCACGGCGACATACCAGTGCCATCATTGGGGATGTCGTCGGCGGCTGGGTGGCCCGAGATAGAGTTGTCGGACGATTGGTTGACAGGATCCATAGCTTGTTTCTCACCGTGTAAGAGACAATGGATTGAGAAATATCTTGAGCAAACAAGAGAGAATTACGGGGAAGGAGCAAAGGAGAGGGAAGGTGTTGGCAGCAAGCAGGGTTTTGATGCAATAGAGTGATGGACCACCGAGCTCGAATCCTCCACTCAGCTCACCACTTTCTCCAGAGGCCCCTCCGGATTATGATGCTATCCCGCATGAACCTGTCTAGCCGCTTTCGGGCCGATTCTCACTGCGGAGGGTGGAGTGTTGGTCGAACGGCTTGCCCAACATTTAACTTTGCATGACCAACGTGAAGTTGCTGGGGTCCAGATGCACCACTCTTGCATCTGGCGCTTCAACAGCGCCAAATGCCTCAGCAACAAGTTCTTGAGCTGCTCTTGAGCTGCTGAGACAAACGTTTGTGCAACATGTGGTGGAGAAACAGTCGTCACAGCGGCGACTTTTGCGCTCTGTCGGAGGCATCCGATTGACCTATCAAAACGCTTGGCCCAAGCCACATCCATCTTCGACCTTGTCCGTTATCTCCTTTGCGGGGAAGTGAATGGCCGAGTCATCCACTCGAGTCAAGCATCCGACATCGATTGTATTGTAGCTGCCGTTGACGTGAAGTGTTGAACGGAAGCGTCCAGGTAGGCCTTTCTGTTCCATCTCTCTCCGAGCGTCCTACACTATGATGCTCGTCGTATCGAGCCGGTGTAGCCCCAGTCAAGTTCGGGGAGCACTTCTCAGGACAAGGAGCTTGCATTCAACTGCTGTCACCTTCTCGAGCAGCTCCGACTTTAGTTCCAGCCTGTCAGGCCATGGCTTCACAGGCTACTACGAGCCCGGCGAGACCGAGGGCCCTTTGCGGAAAGCTTCTAACATAGGCGCCCCAAAGATCACCCCGCGATCGCTCAAGAACCACTTGGACCAGTTTGTAGTCGGCCAAGAAAGAGCAAAGAAGGTGCTCAGCGTTTCCGTTTACAACCATTATCAGCGGATACAAGAGCTGCAACGTCAAGATGAGGAAGCCCAGGAGGCACTCGAGCGCCAGGCTAGAAGGTCAAGGCACCCTGTAGAAGGTAGGTCGTTGCTTGCTACACCAGCATAGTCACCTGCTTATCACTGCCGACAGATGAATATCCGGGTCACCATGCGACGATACATGCTTGGATTCCTCCATCTCCATCACCGCCTCCACCGCGCTCCTCCCCTCTAGACGATACCTCTCCCTTGACCATCGAAAAATCAAACATCATGTTGCTCGGTCCTTCAGGAGTCGGCAAGACGCTTATGGCGAAAACACTGGCGCGAGTGCTCGACGTGCCATTTAGCATGTCTGACTGTACTCCTTTCACTCAGTCTGGCTACATTGGTGAGGATGCCGACGTGTGTGTACAACGCCTGTTGGCCGCTGCAAACTACGACGTTGAAAAGGCGGAACACGGCATAATCTGTCTCGACGAGATAGACAAGATTGCTACGGCCAAAGTATCGCACGGCAAGGATGTCGGAGGAGAAGGAGTCCAACAAGCCCTGCTAAAGATAATCGAGGGCACTACCCTTCAGATACAGGCCAAACAGGAACGCGGAAATACCCCTGGACGCAACAACAACCAATACCCTACCGGCTCCCCTACGAATAGTCCACTGAGTAGTGGCGGTATGGCTGGTGGCATGGGTCAACCACCTGGCAAGAGCGAAACCTTTAATGTCAACACAAGCAACATCCTGTTCATATGTACCGGTGCGTTCAGTGGCCTACACAAGACTATCCTCGACCGCGTAGCGAAGGGAGGCATTGGCTTCGGCGCGAACGTGCGCTCGAGTGCTCCTCAAGACGGCGGAGCGCAGGAAACAACCATCACGGATGACGACGAGCTGATCCGCAAGCACCTCCCATACTACATGCCACCAGCCTCCGAAGAAGACTCATACGACCCCTCTTCGAAAAAGAAGAAAGCCACATACAACGTTTTAGACTTGGTCGAGCCACAGGATCTACAGAAATTCGGCATGATACCTGAGTTGGTCGGCCGTATTCCCATATCTTGCGCCCTCTCTGCGTTGGATGTAGATGCCCTAGTCAAGGTATTGACAGAGCCACGAAACTCGTTGTTGAAGCAATACGAGCAGCTTTTCCAACTCTCGTCAATAGAGCTGCGAATCACATCTGCCGCCTTGTATGCCATCGCTGAAACTGCCTTCTCCATGGGAACAGGTGCTAGGGGCCTTCGCACGGTCCTGGAGAGGCTGCTCGGGGACAGCATGTTCGAAACGCCTGGCTCAGACATCAAGCACATCGCTTTGACTGAAGCTGTAGCCAAGAAGAATTCTCCAGCTCTCTATTTCACTCGGGACGGCAAGACGAGGTTCAATGCTCTGATTGCTAGAGAGGAAGAAGAATGGGAAGACCGCAAACGCGGCGAAGAACCTATGGAAAGTGACTTCGAACGCAGAGCGAGAGCGAACAGCCGAGGTGGTCACGCTACGACCTTTGAGGAATATCGTCAGAAGACTACTGCTGCTGGATTTGTATGAGCGCATTTGCATCTGGCATGCATAGCATTATAGCATTATGTATTTGAGAAACATCAACAATTGCAACGAAACAAACTCAATTCCCTGGGTATATTACAACATCACCGTCTGCTTTCTTATGCACAATTTGACCAGCACCTCATGTTTTTGTGTCTCTGCGCAGCCATTTCTTCTTCGGCTGTTGTTCATGCAAGCTTCTTGGTGTGAGCCTCTCTGAGCTTCCACATACCAAAGTTGCGCCAGAAAAGGTAATCCTAGCGGACATAATTAGTTAACGTCTAGAGAGTCAACGTCAAATCACTTACAAAGATTCTGGCTGGCATGAAAGTGGTCAAGAACCAGACGATGTGCGAAAATGAACCTTCCCAGAACTGTCTCTTGTGACGACCACCGAGTACCTGACTCACGACAGACTTTGCGTACTTCTCGTTAGGCATACCAACTTCTTGCGAGTGCTTTGTGCGTCTCAGATATTCAGCCTCGATGGGGAGGTAGATTGAGTCTCTGGGCAACTGCCAGTCGTTTCTTGCGATCCTGCTCTTGACACCACCAGTCACGACAGTAACGACCTTGACATCGAAGGGCTCCAACTCAACTCTGAGCGTGTTGCTGTATGAGTGCAGAGCAGCCTTTGTCGAGTTGTACACGCTGCCAAAGACATAAGGCATCACACCAGCCAAGCTGCCAATCTGCACGATGGTACCCTTGGCCTCGATCAACAGTGGTGTGAATGCCTGGCACATGCGCATGACTCCAAAGACATTGACCTCGTACGTCAGTTGGACTTGCTCAAAGTCAATGTCGGTGGCTGGCACAGTGTAGTTGCGACCAGCATTGTTTACGAGGTAGTCGAGCTTTCCACTTGTACGCGATGCAACCTCCTCTTTCAAAGCCTTGATGCTTTCCGGGTCAGTGACTTCGAGTGACAGCGTTTCGATTCCTATTTCGGCAAGGTCGGTGATGCTGTCGGTGTTTCTGGCAGTCGCGAAGACGCGGAGACCTTTGGCGTGGAACTCGCGGGCAAGCGAATTTCCAATACCGCCGGGGTTTGTGCCAGTAATCAAAATCGTCTTAGGCATGGTTGTGTATTGTGAATTTGGTTGCTTGATTCTTTGCGAGCTCGAGCACCTCGGTCTTGTAGCAGAGCTGTTCGGCAGATCTCTCGCCGATCCCGACGTCCTGGACCCTCGCCAGAGCATGTCGGCACCGCTGCATGTTAGCAGACCAACCCTGGCCGGTACACATAAAGGTATCTCGATAAGCACAGCCAAGCTGCCGAGAACCTTGGAAAGAAAGCTAACAACGACAGGCACAGGTTATCAGGTAATAGATTGTGTTAAGAAGCGAGACGGTAAAGTGATCCTTCATGGCGCATCGCATTGGGAGATCTATGCAACTGCACGGCAGTTCAGTTCGTGCTGCTACGCGCGTAGAGATAACAGCGATCTCAGGATCGATCCCCCAGACGCCGAGTCCTCGCTCCAGGCAAAACCCCACAGGGCCACAGCACATGAAATTATGGGCCGCAAAGGAGCCGCCTGTGCCCTCGTCTTCTGGAAGCGAAATCGGAGAGTCCAGACCTCGAAGTGTGCATGCAAAGAAAGACCAACATCTTGGCTTCGATTGGACATCCCATTCAGTCGTTCTTGATGTTGCATCCGGCTGGCTATCGTGCCTCTTTTTGAGGCAGGAAGGCACGCGACAGGAAAGCGCCAACTGCTTTAGGTAGGAGGTCAACCGAGGATGGAGCTTTCTCCTCACGCAGAAAGCACATGTGTGCAGCACGGTTGGAGAAAAAGCATCTACCATGACACTGAACCATCGACGGCGGTAAAAGTAAAACGTACACGTACCTTATCACCATTTAAATTGAAGGTTAAACCCGTCTAAGCCCGCCGTGCCCTGTCTACGTTTCTTTGGTGGATCAATTTTTCTCTCTCCTTCCTCTCTATCTCGTCGTCGCTATCTCTGTCGCTATCAGATAAGGTACGCCGTACAGATAAACGGACGGCTTGCGCCTTACCCTGCACCTGCTGCTCCCACTTCCTGGACAACTTATCAGCGACCAGCAGCCATGACTTTCCAAACCGCAAAGGCCACGGCCATGGAGAAGAAGAACAATGCCACTATGGCCTTTAAGAGCTGGGACAACTTTAAGGCTTGGGTTCGCGTGCCGGACACTGCACTCGATCGCCATTCGAATGGAGATTCAGGCCAGACATGGTCGAACGAGGACCTCGACCCGACACCCCCAGAAAGACGTACCTGGCGGTGTAAGTACCCCTTGGGCACTCCAACATACGGAGGTCTAATCAAGGTGTAGGGTACAACTATGTCATCTTCTATTTCGCATTGTCCTTCGGCAATTGGACACTGGGCTCGAGTCTGATCGGTATTGGTCTCAACTACTGGCAGGCCATTCTCGCCATCTTCATCTCGCAGTTCATCAGTTCGATCGCCATGCTGTTCAACTCCCGCTGCGCCTCGGTCTACCACGTCGGATACCCCATTGTCGCAAGAAGTGTCTTTGGCATGTGGGGATCATACTACTTCGTGGGTGCTAGAGCAATCCTGGCGGTGTAAGTTTCCTTTGGGCATGCAGAATACGGGTGTCTGACCAAGATGTGATAGCGTCTGGTTTGGTGTGCAAGCCTTCTCGGGTGCCTCGCTGGTCGCCAACATGCTACGCGCTGTATTTGGACACAACTTCACGGACATCCCGAACCGAATTCCAGCATCCCAAGGTATCACCTCTGCAGGCATGCTCGCCTTCTTCCTTTTCTGGCTGGCACACTTCCCCCTGGCATTGATGCGTCCGTACCAGCTGCGTACCTTCTTCAACGTCAAGACCATACTCATGATCCCAGCCGTATGGGGTTTGTTCATCTTCTGTATGGCCAACACCGGAGCTTCGTTGGGTACCGAGAAGCTTTCAGAAGCCTCCGGAGTCAGCGCATCTGGCAAATGGGGCTGGTTCTTCATGAATGCAGTCAACGCAGGTCTTGGAAACACTGCCACTCTCATCACCAACCAGCCCGATATCGCCAGATGGTCCAAGACGAGATCTGGTGCTATGTGGTCGCAGCTGATCACCAACCCTATCGCTGTGACTCTGTCTGCCAGTCTGGGTATCTTGTCCACTGCTGCCATCAACAACGCATGGGGTCTCTCGCTCTGGAACCAGTGGGATCTCCTTGACGCGATCATGGACAGATATTGGAGAAGCGATGTGCGCTTTGCCATCTTCCTCTGTGCAGGATGCTGGGCTGTCAGTCTTTTGGGTACCAACGTTGCTGCCAACATGATCCCCTTCGGTTCAGACTCGAGCATGTTGTTCCCTCGTTACATCACCATTCCTCGTGGACAGTTCTTGGTTACCTGCTTGGGCTTTGCTATCGGTAAGCGACGATCATCTAGACTATTGTACGCGAATATCCGCTGACAATCCTCACAGTACCCTGGAAGATTTTGGCATCTGCTGGTGTATTCACAACTTTCTTGGCCGGTTATGGTCTCTTCATGGCCTCCGTCGTCGCCATCATGGTCTGCGAATACTTCTTGCTCACTCGCGGTAACCTCTTCATCGCCCACTGCTACAACGGCGGCAAGGAGAACCCCCACTACTACTACATGAAGGGCTGGAACGTCCAAGCCGTCATCGCCTACCTATGCGGTATCGCCCTTCCATTCCCTGGTTTCGTCGGCTCCCTCGGCGCCAATGTCAGCACTACAGCACTCAACATGGGCCACATTGGCTGGCTGTTGAGTTTCACCACCAGTTTCGTCCTCTACTGGGCAATCTGCACCGTCTGGCCCACCAAGAACCAAAAGATCATCAAAGAAATGGGCTTGAGATTCGAAGAAATGGCCGAAAGAGACATGATGGCACTCGACGGCACCATCATCCCCGAAAGTGCCGAGGGCATGTCTGAGGATCAAGTCGCTTGGGACGAGACCGAGAAGAAGGCAGTGGCTTTCGACTCGCGTAGAGTCAGCGATTGATACAGACTGCGGCACAAACACACAACAAAACAACAACGATGATGATAACACAGAAGATAAGAAACCAATATAGATGATAAGCACGCATGGATGAACCCTTTGAGGCTTCATCGAATTTCCTCTCAACCTCAACAATTTCTCTATCTTTATGGCGTGACAAGCGCCTCGTGCATTTAACGATGATTGTAAAACAGCCATCGATTGCGATAACGAGATCACAGATAATATGGCGGCCATCTCCATCACTACGCAGCTCCTCGAATACATCACATCAAAATGCGCGGTGTTGTTTCCCGCACACAATGCACTGTCCGAGGAGAGCTTGCAATAAGACAAAAGCATCGTGTATTTCGATGGTGATTTCACTCATGCTCTGCGAAGCTGAGATGTCGCTTCAAGTCATAATGTTACTGTGCCCCTGTTGTTTTGAGATGGAAAAGGGGCCGAAATGTCCAACTCTCACGGCTTGGACGTTTCTTCCCAAGCGTACTACAACATAATAGAAGTAGCACCTGATGGTGTGTGGGTTTTAAGTCGTGTTCGTGACGTTTGAATGCAGGGAATGAAAGATCACTGATTCCCTGGTGGTAGCACAGTATAGAGCCAAGTACAAATGCAGGAGCGGAATATATATTCTTAGGGAAGCCTTGACCCTATCACATAACATCGATCTTTATATACGGTGCGCACCCCTGCTCCTCGACCGTCTTTCTGACCGTTCGGCGACTGCTGCCTCCCTCAACCATCCTTGCTGGAACGTCCGCTGCTGTTGCTGTTGTTTGGCCACCATGCTGGGCTTCGGTCTAGCCGGACTCGAACGTAGTGTTTCCAACGATGCATGCAGAGATCTGGTCAATGGTATCGTGGTAGCTTTTGGAATTCGACTCCGCTGCTGGGTCGATGGTGCCTCGACAGGAACGATTGTGGCTTGGTTACGGCTCGGTGGTTCGTTAGTGCTCTGGAGCATTATCTCAGGCTCTATCAGAGTTGCTTCGTCTTCGTCTGCCTCCGGTAGCGAAGGCTCTACACCACGGGCCTGATATGCTGTTCTTGGTGGCTCAGGTATGGGGGCCGGTCCAAGTGACTGAGGTGATGGGAACGGTGACACGGAAGCTGCGGGGGTAGATGGAGCGGAGTGACGGACAGCGAATGGTGTTATGGCTTGAGGTGGGAAAGTACTCGGACTGTGTGGAAAATCACCCGGCATGTGTTGAAGGTCCATGTTGAGCTCTTGCTTGCCGCTGTCTGAGCTTGTCAAGCCAAACTCTTCGGTTGCAGCGTCGATCAGATCGAGAAGTTCAGGCATAGTCTTTGCTCGCTTGCGAAGAGAGTCGGGTGAAGCATCGAGTATGATTGATCGCCGGCCGTTGATGTTCCGAGAGAAAGCAGGAGTGTGTTTGATGTTATCTTCTGGGAGGGATGCTACCGCTTCCGAAACCTTAGCAAGGTCGCGCGAAAGCCTTTGGGTCCAATCACTATCTGGCATACCGTTGCGGATGTTGGAGATTACTTTGCCTAGGCTGCCACTGTGCTCGACGATGATGGCGTCTATCATGTTACCGAGATCAGTTGCGACGATGCCACCGAACTTGTCAGGGGGTAAGTCGGAGACGGTGGCTCCGGGTATTTTGACTGTTTGATTGTCGAGGGTAGTTCCGACGAGCACATTAGACGGCTGATCAGACTCAGGTGGAGTTCCACGCTCGGTGAAAACAGAGCTGCTTGCAGAGCGAGTAAGGTGGTTTGCCGGGGCCTGGGGAGCATGAGCGTCGATTCGAGACTCTCGCTTGATGATGTCTTCCTCGGCAAGGCAATCGGGGCAGATATCAGGGGAGACTGTTGTTCCACTAGTCTTAGCAAGACGTCTACCAATAGCCCAAGGGCTCAGAGGATCGACTTGTTGTCTGATTGAAGGCCCAGTAGGAACATACGCACCGCTGAAAGTTTTGTCCATGCCTGCTGGCATGCTCTTACTAGGCTTGAGTTTGCGACCATGTCGATAGCACACGGACTGGTCAAAGGTGTCCGGTATTGCTCCTTTCTCAATGTTGGCGGATAGCTGAGGCTGGTATCGTTTGGGCATTGGACAGTGAACCAGAGGGTTCGTGAGGGGTTGTGATTTGGACAAAGGCGTCTGGGGTCGAACAGGGCTTTGTGCAGAATCTCTTCGAGGGAAGGGAGAAGCAGGTCGGAAATCTTCTCCAGGAAGGGGGTAGATCTGGGGCATTGAGGGCGGGTCAGGCTTTTTGGGTTTGGCAGGTATATTTGAGGACAGCTGTTGAAGGCTGTTGATTGCTCGAATCCGATCAGCAACGCGACCAGGCTGACGGATAGAACCAACCACGTCCGGAGCGCTCGGACGACGCTGGACTGGTAGTTTAGTGGGAGGCTGATTTGGGGGCCCGTCTAAGTTTGGCGGCCAGAGCCATGGATCGGAGCTTGAACTTGAGGACGAGTGCTGCCACCCAAGCTTTGGGTGAGTGCATGGCATTAGCCAGCATTGATTCTGATTAGGTGAGAAAGATACGATGAAACAAGAAAGCTGTCAGGCTGTATAGTGAGTTAAGGAATGGTTGAATGATGGTCGAGGAGTGCAGACGAGAACGAAGCTTGGGTATACATGATCGGCTGTGACGCCAATGCCCAGTCAATCAACCTCACAAGTCATAAAGAAGGAAGGCGCGATGGACCAGATTTGAACAAAGCCTTGGGCAAAGCAGACGATTTACTATACATTTTAGAGACGCGACCTAAGCACAACCGCTAGTGCACTTATTTCAGGAATCCCTGGAGGCTCTCCAAAACCTGTAATTGTTTAGTAAATGGCCAAGTTTCGAAAAGAATTCTGGAGAAGCTCACCTCAAGCTCGATCTTGGCCTCGGCGATGTCCTGCTCGCTGCCACTGCCAGATGCGATCTTCTGAGCCTCGGCGATCTGGTTTCTGACGGCCTATATTTTGTCAATATCCTGTCCTCTCTGCTTTCTTCCTATTTTGCATACCTCAGCGCTGAAGTCCTCGAGAGGGTAGCCCTCAACAGCGTTGATGCTGAGCTTGGAGCCGGGCTGGACGGTAGCGAAACCACCAGACACTGTTGATACCACGTGTCAGCCATGTTTCTTCCATCCACACTCTTTCCAGTTCTTTGATTTCGATTTGTTTCCGTAGCGAGCGTTGGTTGGATTATGAGGCATGAAACGTACGGAAGAACTGCTTGCTGCCAGCGGACTCCTCAATAACCTCAACGAGGCCGGGTCTCAGCTGCTCGATGGAGGGAACGTGGCTAGCGAGGACACCCATGTCACCAGTCTCGGCGGGGATGTTGACCTGAACGCTGTAGGAGCCCAGATGTTAGTCGTCTTCGTTCGTGACTGATATCGGTTTCAAGGAAAATTGTGGGGATTCGTACACATCCTGGGACTTGTAGATGGCCTGGACAGAGTATACACGTTAGCACAAGTCCATCATTTTCCATTCTCTTTCTGACGGGTTCCCGATTGGGCGAGGATTGTGGACTGAGCGAGGCGTACTTGGTGAGGGAGAGACAGAGACAGCTGGATCTTGTCGGCGGCAACGTCGGCGTAACCTCTGCGGGCGAGGGGAGCAGCGAAGGCAGTAGGGCGGACGCGCAGAGCGGCGCGGGCGACACGGAAGGAGTTCATTATAGCGGCGAGTTCGTCAATTGCGCGATGTCTGCAGGAGCTGGTGCTTGCGACGTTGGTCCGCCGTCTCTCACTCCCGCATTGAATCCTCGGATTTTGCCGCGACGACTTCCGACTTTGTCGCTCCTCTTGGCAGAACAGCAGCTCCAACATCAATCAACCGCTTCAGTAAGGGACAAGCACCGACTCTGAGATAATGCCTTAAAACGACACCCTAGTAAGTAATAGCCTTGAGTGATGTCTCTTTGCATTCCGTCAACCTCTTCCCCCCGACCCCGTCTCCAGCAAATGGGAAACACTGCCATGAATTCTTGATTGGTATGAACGAATTACATCTTGTTCTGCCTTGTGGAATACACCATTTCGTCCAACTTCCAAATGTCACTAGATGTACACTTTACTTGACGTATTACACCAAAAACCCGAATAGAAGCCAAGTTTGATAAGTCGAAGTGTCTGTCTCAAGCGTAGTGTAGCACGACCCTTCCTTTCGTGATTGTTTGCTCCCCAAATCACCATGCACACAGTCGAGGTTGTCATTCTTCATATCAGCCTGGTGCCAGTATTGTTGGCCAATCGAAAGTTTGGTGGCAGGCTTGATTGAGGTTAGGTGCAGTCTTTCTTCGATGATTTTTCTGGGCAGTCAAGTCGATCCTATGGATAATTAAGAAACACGCGTTATTTGGACGTAAGATTTATTGTGTCTAGGCTATCGAATCAGTCAAGATCCATGCCTATGGCCATATTATGAAGAACTGCTGGACGAGCTACTGCTGCTGCTGCTGCTGCTACTACTGCTGCTACTTGACGAGCTACTGCTCGATGACGAACTGGAAGATGAGCTGCTACTGGATGAGCTGCTGCCTCCACTCGTCGATGACGACACCTGTTGACTGGACTGCTTCTTCTGCTGCTGCTCCGAACGATACACATCATGGCCCGCAACAAGATAACCACCCAAGTTCATTGTGAAGAGGCTTAGGAGAAGCGTCGCAATGATAGCAGGTGTGTCGGCACCAGCAAGAGCGCTCGAAGCCGCAGGAGCGAACGGCAGGAGTCTCCAAGCTAGTCGCAGGTCATCAGGAGACGGATTCGATGGATTCGGATTTTCAGTGGGCGGTGACACTCCTCGTGGCTTGGCTTTCGTTGGTACGTGTATGCTTCTCGAGCGAAATGGGCCTCTGGGAGCTGGTTGGGGCTTTGCGGTAGGGTCTTGCTGAGCCGGCTTCTTGAACGGTGCCCATGGCTTGGGCTTGGGCTTTGCAACAGGTGTTGAGTTCTTGACTGGCGGTGTGTCTTTTGCAGGAGGTGTGTCTTTTGCAGCAGGTGATGGATTCTTGGCTGGCGGCGTGTCTTTTGCAGGCGGCGGTGTCTTCGAGGGTTCCTTTGCTGGCTGCTTAGCAGGTGGCTGTGTCTTGGAGGGATCCTTTGCTGGCTTTTTGGCAGATGGCGCCTTGGATGGGTCCTTTGCGGGTTTTGTAGGCTTTGTGGCAGGTGGCGGCGTTTTAGGTGGCTCCTTTGCAGACTTTTTGGCAGGAGGGGGTTTCTTTTCGACAGGCTTGACAGGTTGTTTCGCAGGCATGGGCTGAAAGAGGGTCGGCTGATGGAGGGTCGATGAAGAGGTACGAAAAATGAGGTTGACGACCAAGAGAGAGTGGAGCTGACAGGAGGATTTGAGAGCCGTGAAACGAAGACGTGACATCTGTGGAAGGTGCAATGGAACTGTCTCCGTCACATGTCAGCGAACAGGTCCTTCCGGAAACAGAGTAAGCTGGTAAATGGTCCGCCCCTAGTTTGGCTGGCGATTCTTCTGAATGGCATTGGGCTCCACAGGTCTCTTTGCAAGCATGGATCGTCAAACTGTTATCGATTTGATGATGATGAATGATTACGCTCTGTATTTCCACTAGGCGTCCGTTTGGGTATCGAAAGTTCACATCCTTCTTTCTGGCAGTACCGGCCATGTCATAGCATTTTCCCAACCCCAATAACGCCGTCGCTCTTTTCATGTATATTCGTGTATAAATCAAAATGCAAGGTGGTTGGTTACATGTCATCGATGTTTGTGCCGTCGCGACTGAAAAGGGTTAGTGTCAGAGTTCGAGCAAATGAGTGTCGACGGAGGTACTCACGGAATGTACTTGACTCCAGCGGCCTCGACGGTCGATATAACTTCCTCGGGGAGCTGTACAGCACAGTCAGTATAAAATTGCCGGGATATTGTAGACCATGTACTCACAATGCCAGTGACCTTGACAGCGTAAACGCCAGCGACGTAGCTGTCCAGACGCTGCCATCTGGCGACCCAGCTCGAGCTAGGGTCGGCAAGAGTGATCAAGCCCTCGAAGACCTGGCTGGTGCACTCTTGAATGGTGTCATCGTGGCCGGCCAACTCGAGGAACTCTTCACAGTTGGGGCATCCCTCGCGGCGGAAGCGCGAACCAGGAAGGACGATGCTGCAGACCATGCAGGCGCGCAGCGAGCGGTGTTGCGAGGGCGGCACAAAGTTGGACATGATGATGTATGTGAGGGTATGCGACAGCGATGGAAGTGGAGCTGAGTGTGAGAGTCTGAAGATTGAAGGTTGCTTGTCTTTGTCGATGGATGATCGAAAGCAGCACGCTAAGAGTTGCTGCAAGTGTCGGCTAAAACTACCGTGATACCCCACCATCCGCCAAGCTTTCGAGACCGAGGCGGCGGCGAGCTGCAGCACATCAGTGTCCGTGCTGTTTTCTGGAAATTCCACCTTTGTCCACTCTTTGGAACCTACCAACTCTTGAGCTTGAATCTTTTCTCCGTTCGCTCTCTGTTTACTGAAACTCTGTCTGCTTCATATTCTTGGTCACAGCTTCGACCTGTTCAACCTCCACAACTACCCTATATAATCAACCCCCACCATACTTATCATGGAGGAGGCGACCGCCCTGAAGAACAAGGGCAACGATGCTTTCAAGAACAAGGCCTGGCCCCAAGCAATCGACTTCTATAGTCAAGCAATTGAGAAGTATGACAAGGAACCTTCTTTCTACACAAACAGAGCTCAGGTTTGCTTCCACTCGACCATCTACCCGCTAGTACTGCCCTACTGACTCACCATCAAAGGCCCACATCCGTCTCGAGGCATACGGATACGCTGTCGCAGATGCTACCAAGGCCATTGAGTTGAATCCCGACTTTGTCAAGGTACGAGACACTGTCTAAAACCTGCCCACGTGCTCTTCCGCTCACACCCCCCAACAGGCTTATTACCGCCGTGCCGTCGCAAATACCGCTATTCTGAGACACGCCGACGCCATTCACGACTGGAAGATTGTTGTTAAGAAGCAACCCTCGGACAAGGTCGCCCGCGCTCAGCACGATGCTTGTCAGAAAGTCATCAAGCGTGACGCCTTCCTCAAGGCCATCGAGGCTCCCGACGCTCCCTCAGCCGCCGAGGGCCTGGATCTGGCCAACATGGCTATTCCCTCAGACTACGACGGTGTGAAGTTGGGAGACAAGATGACACAAGAGTTTGTTGACGACATCATCGAGCGTTTCAAGGAAGGCAAGAAGCTTCCCCTCAAATACGTCTACCAGATCATCCTGGCCGTCAAGGACATTTGCTACAACGAACCCACCATGGTCGAGACGCATGTTGACCAGGGCAAGAAGATCACTGTTTGCGGTGACACACACGGCCAATACTTCGACCTGATGGAGATCTTCAGAATCAACGGTCGCCCTTCGGCCGACCACGCCTACCTCTTCAACGGAGACTTTGTCGACAGGGGCAGTTGGTCATGTGAAATCGCTCTCCTGCTGTACGCATACAAGTGGCTCCACCCTACTTCCATGTTCTTGAACCGTGGCAACCACGAGACGGACGATATGAACAGAATGTACGGATTCGAGGGCGAGTGCAAGGCCAAGTACAACGATCGCACCTTCAAGCTCTTCTCGGAATCTTTCAGCGCACTGCCCCTGGCCACTTTGATCGGCGACAAGTACTTTGTTCTTCACGGCGGTCTCTTCTCGGACGACAACATTACGCTTGACGACGTGAGAAAGCTCAACAGACATAACCAGAAGCAGCCCGGACAGAGTGGATTGATGATGGAGATGCTGTGGACCGATCCTCAGACAGCACCAGGAAGAGGACCCAGCAAGCGCGGTGTCGGACTTCAATTCGGCCCCGATGTCACGAAACGATTCTGCGAGAAGAACGGACTGGAAGCCATCATTCGAAGCCACGAGGTGAGGATGGAGGGCTACGAGGAAGAACACGACAGCAAGTGTATCACCATCTTCTCAGCACCCAACTACTGTGACTCGACTGGCAACAAAGGAGCATTCATCAACATCGAAGACGACTATAAGCTCAAGTTCCAGAAGTTTGATGCAGTCAAGCACCCGGACATCAAGCCAATGGCATATGCCAGCTCGCCTATGATGGGAATGATGTAAAGAAATGACGGATATACCAAATGATGAGTTCTCTTTGGCGTTTGGCGCATGTCGATAATGCAAAAGTCATGGCATGCAGCATTTAGCGGGAAGGTCACGGCGGGAGGGATTTGTTCAAGGATGATATGAAGGGATTGGATGTAGGATTACGAGGACATGTTGATACAGTAAAAGAGGAATAGTTAGAGTGTAAACGAGGACTCGTATTCAGCTCCCATCTCAGACGCTTTCACATGCTTACGACGACAATTGATGGCTGAGCCTTGGCGGCAGTCGCGGCGGCGGAGAGGGCATTTACCCCCGAGATGGATTCATTCTCGAAAGTCGGACAGGCTACGATGCACTTTCCCAAGTTGTCGCCGTTACAATGTCGATTCACCGTGTCGCTGGCGGCATCGGTAATGGTCCTGTGTATCTATCTTTTCCTCTGGAACCCTCACTTCGCCTATGCCGCCGAGATAGAAACTACAAACAGCAGGCTGCCGGCGGCGGTCGTGCTGGATGATCATGCGCTCGACTTGACAGATGACCTGGACGACCTGGACGATGACGATCTACAACTAGACGCGACTCAGCAAAACGAACAATACACGAAAAGAGCTACGGGAGATGTGGTGACTCTGGGTGGGAGCAACGTGCCTGGGCTGCTTAACATCGAGGCGGGCAACACAACCATCTGGCACTTCAGCAATACCTCGCTCTGGGCTCCCTACGCGAATGCCACGCCCGGCCTTCCCAGCAGCATCGATGATGGTGACACTGGCGATTCGGGCACAATCTACAAGAGACAGGCCGCGTCCACCAGACTCGTTTACATATCCGTCACGACCTGTCTGCAACCACAATGGAATGGCTCCACCAACCAGACGACCATCCCGCCCCAGCTCACCCTCTATGTGTCCAATTCAACGTCCAACAAGGAGCCTGGCCCTAACGGTCCTGTCAGGGAACAGACGGCTATCAGACTCAATGAGGGCTTCGCCAACTATTCCATGAATGCGACAACCGACATCTACATGTCAGTCCACGCTCCCGACATGCCAAACAACTTTACTGGCATCTGGAATTACGAAATCGCCGCTTCCATCGACAATTACTATCACGGTGCTCATCCTGATTCTCCTTTTCTCTACCTCGTCGACACCGACACTCACGCCGCACTGCTCGTCACAAACAACCTGACCGAAGCCAATCCAGATGACATTGTCTACCAGCAGTGGATGAATCTCACCTCACCTTTCACCGTATTCGTCCAACCCACAATCGATAAGAGTCTGGATGGTATGAGGAACAGCTACTGCGGCATGACCCACGCCAGCATTAACAACGCTTCGAGCTCCGTCCAGTCGGGCATGATCACTCGCGGTCTGGGCCACAAACCTAAAGAGCAGTTCTACATCCAGGAATTGAACGGCAGCACCTCGTACTTTGGTGTTCTGGCCATGGAAGGCAACTCGACAAAGACTGGTAGTGGTGTCGTCGGTGGTGGAGGTCAAGTCTGGCAGCCTGTCAACTTCCAGACAAAGGCCGACAACAACTGCGCCCTCGTCTTCAACCTGACTTTCTGCCACGATGTCGCATACGCTGTACCCAGCAATCCCGAGAGATACCCCGATCAACCATCCCTGAGCGCAGTCTACGATTCGTACGCCGCCGGCCTATACGAAAACTTTGCCAAATCACTTGACCAGATTCCTTGCAACACAACCTTGTCAGCACAATACTCCCCCGCCAAGAACTGCGACGACTGTGCCGACGCATACAAGCAATGGCTCTGTGCCGTCACCATGCCCCGCTGCGAAGACTTTTCCTCTCCTCTACCATGGCTGCAACCTCGCAACATGGGTCAAAAGCCCATCAACTCATCCTCCTCTGTTGGCAGCATGCCCAACCCAAACATGTACATGCAGCTTCAAGACCAGATGGATCAACAATACGTACCCATGACTTCTGCTCCTAGTGACAGCAACGCATTCCGTCAGACCTATGGCTCTGTGGCTGCTTCCAATAGCTCCCGCAACCCGAGCATTATCGTCGACAAAATTGCTCCTGGTCCGTACAAGGAGGTCAAGCCATGTGAGGACTTGTGCTTTAGTCTCGTACGCAGTTGTCCCGCTGCTCTGGGCTTCGGCTGTCCTGATCCAGGCAGAGGTCTTGAAGTGGATTATGGAGAGAGAAGTGATGATGGACAAGTTACTTGCAGTTACCTTGGTGCGGTGTATTATTTGAATACTGCATCAGGTAGTGGGCCCTCATCGCTAGTCTTTGCAGTCACTATTGCTGCTGCAGTGTCGTTGTGGGTACTGACTTGATAGTATGGCCATGGATAGACGGTCTTTTAGCATAGCGGTTGGCGTTTCCTCTTTTCTTTCTCAGCTTTCTCCATGATACCAAAATACACCTTTGTTTCTCTTCCTCTTCTCCATCTAATCCCATATTTTAATCTTTTCTTGTTGTCTGGCCATTGCTATGCAGTTTCATGGTTCAATCAACGTCAGCATGTCACAACGCTCTCAAAACCTCATCTCACGTTCCATGGATCACTCTCTTCTTGAACAGTGTCTTTCCCCACCATGGTTCTACCAAACGAGAATATTCGAATCTCCTCGGAACAAAATTACTTTTGGGAATTTACTGGAGGATGGGAGGACGGCCTCACCATGTCACGAGATGGTCTTTTGTGAAACATGTTTCCTTCTTCGTGTCTTCTAGAAGGAATGTGTGTATGGTGTGGGTGGAGAATGGGAGGAGGTGCTTTCCTGGCCTTGTTTCATGTTAAGATGAATGGCTGGGCAAGCTGAAATATGATGACATTCTTGTGATCGATCAGTCGAGACTCCGAGTTAGACGATCGCTGTTGCTCACTTTGAGGACAATGAGAATGTGGAATATCGAAAAGGGAGTCAAGCTGGTATTCAATGGGTCAAATGTTTAGTCTTTCCGAAGAAGACTTTTTCTATTTATTCGAGGTGTGGCTATATACATTATCCAGTCCTTCTAGAAAGGATGATGGTAGGTAAAGGTGATGTTTGTATGTGTGAAGAATATACAATAAATGTACATTCTGGAAAGATATATGCAGATCCGGCCTGATGCGCCGCGCTGGTGGGAAAAGACCTTCGTAAAGGTCTGGTATGGAGGTGGGTTCGGTACAAAAACCGGAAGGGGTATATGCAAGAAACGACAAAACACAAGACAAAAGAGGAAAACGTAAATCGTAATCAGGGGAATAGACCAAACGACGCTTATTTTGAAGCAACAACAGCAAGGGCAACGATGGCGCCAATGATGGCCACGCCCACAAAACTCATGATGCGATTGAGGTTTCTCCACCATCTTGCCTTCAGGTATCTGCGCTCTTGGTCCCAGTTTCTCATCTCGACCTGGAGGCCAGAAGGGTAGTGACTCTTCTCACCCTCGACCTCAGAGGAATAGTCTTGCATGGACGCCTCGAGGTTGTTCATGCTAGCTTCCATGGGCCTGAGGGGCAAGGGCAGGAAAGCGGCGACCATCCAGAGGACTGGACACAAAAAGCCGAGGCAGAAGAACAGGATCTGGCGATTGCCGCGGGAGATGATGAGGGTGTTCAGGGCTTCATCGAAGCTAGGGGCACGCCAAGTGGAGAGGCGGTGTGACAGGCGGCGAGAGGGTGCGAGATGAGGAGGCGTGGTGTACATGTGGCTTGCGGAAAGAGATTGCGGGTAGTTGGATGAGCTGTAAGTTTGGTCGCGGGGAATGGCACGTCCAGAGTTGACAGTTTGCTGACGACGCGGCGGTTGGAAGACTGGCGCGGAGTTGTGTCTACCACGAGGTAGTGCCGGAGTGATAGCCATACTGTCAGTCGAGCTCGAGCTGGCACTGGCGCTGTAGACATCGCTGAAGTCAAGCTGGCTCTCATCAACGTACAGCTCAGCCAGGCTGCTACTTCTCGTAGCAGACATTGTGCTGGTGGACTGGCTGTGACTGATGTTTGCTCGAGGACGGTAAGGACGGAAGATGCTCGGAAGGAAGTGGGACGATTTGGGAGAGTTGCTGTAGGGTGTGCCAGCTTGAGATTGAGGCAGGCTCATCAGGCTGTTTCCCGCGCTTTCCCAGCGGCGGTGATGTGCCCAAGGCATCATGCGCACGGATTGTGAAGCGGAGCTATGAGGAGGTAACTGTCCATCCGAGAGTGCAAGACTGACACTACTCTCATTTCCGTGGGGGAAATGCAACTTGCCACGGTAAAAAGATTTGGCCCACTGAGGAAAGATAGAAGAGCCTTGGGATGTGCGGTCGGGGTTGTAGGTCGTTGCCATGGTATGGTTGGACCGCGCAGAAATTGGACGAGGCTCAGAGAAGGCCCTTCCGCGACCGAGGTGGCCCGATCGTTGAGTGCGCAATGGATGAGTTTGGAGCTCGGCGATAGTGTCATCCTGCTCTGATGGATTCTCCGCGGGAAGCTCGTGAATACCTGATGAGCTAGGGTGGGTGATCATCGGGCTGCTAAGCTGCTGCGTATCACGGGGACTGCTCGAGAACAAAGGCTCAGGAACAGCGGAATTTGCCCGGTTCAGCTCCCAGCGTGAGCTCTCGGTCGACAGACTCTGGTAGTTGCTGTCGGTCAAGATCGACGAGTACGAGCTCGAACCAATGGTCTGACGTCTCACATACCAGTTTCCAGATTGAGAAGCCGGGTTAACCACGGGAGGTGATGTGAAGATATCGTCACTGAATTCACGTATGATCGACTGGCTAGAAGGTTCGGACTCGGATGCGATGGTGGACAGATTCGACATGCGCACTGCACCTGCGGACGCTGAATGCATGTGCGATCTCTTCTTGGCAACAGAGAGTGGTGGCAAGTTTTCCGTCTCGCTAGCGGACCAGGCACTGCTTGCAGAAAGTGATTGTGCGGTGGGCGGCCTGACCTGGGCATATTGAACCGATGTCATGCTTTCGTGCGACTTTGCGTACCGAACGACGTTGTATGAATTGGATCTCGAGTGTTCCGGGGGCGTGCTCGAATATTGGGACGGCGAGCTCACATCGTAAACCTCCACGTTAGGACCGGATGATCCCGATGCACTCCTTGTAGCCACAGAGCCAGCTCCAGTAGGCTGAGGATCCTGATCAACATTCTTTCGTGTGGTATCGGAGCCTCGTGAGGCAGTTCCCGATGATGAAGACGCCGTCACCGGACGGATAGTGGAAGACTCGAAACTCGTTTCTGCGACGGCCGGTAGAGCTTCTTCCCTGAGCCTTTCTCGCTCACGCTCTTCGGATGCAATTGGTGTTGGCGTGTTTCGCAGAGTTCCCTCCATAGAGAAGCGGAGGCTGGTTGGCGAGAATTGATCGTTGAAAACCGTGTCGGCGGCAGAAGTCGTCGTTGACTGGGAGAAATTTGATGAGCGCTTCGAGTGTCTTGGGTTCATGGACTGTGCCGAGAGCCTTCCTGATTGACCAGGAGGCTGCAGCTTGTCGCGGACTTGTGAGTAGAGGTTGGAGCTTTCCTCGTCGTTTTGAATAGTGTAGCCATGCTTTGAAGCCTTTGGAGGTTGAAGGACCTGCGACGGCTTGTGTGGAAAGGGATTTTTGTTTTGAACATTTTTCAGACTTGTATTGGAGTCAACGAGTCGGATGGTAGGTTGTTCGCCGTTATCCCGATTAAGGTCCGAGGGAGTTCGCTCGTGAAGCACGCTGCGACTTCTGCTGGAAGCCGGTTTCAGGTTGAATCTGCCGCCTTGGTCCAGCTCGACAGAATGCCGCGCATGGAAAAAGCGGCCAGACATATGGGGTTAGAAATGGTCGTGGAAATAAGAAATATTGTTGAGATAAAAGAGTGACAAGTAATCGTTAGACGGGATAATGAGCGTGATAGGCACTAGTAGATCGACATTTCAAAGAGCGGACGGAAATAGCTCCCAGAGAGACCCCAAACGCGTCGAGCTGCGCGAAGAAAAAGCTGGAAAGCGTGTTGAGCAGAGGAGAGAGCGACGGGCGGTTAAGAAACAGATCTGGACAACGCAGAAAAGATAGCGAGTCACGATAGCTGCGGGGAGAGGCGGGTCGAAATATATTGTAGGGCTGCTGGAAAGAGCGTAACTGGTGGGATAAACGAGAGACTGGGAAAGGGCCAAACCTTTGGCATCAAGAGTGGCAGATGGCCGTCCATATGAAAGCACTCGACACGTCCGTGCCATAGGAGTCAAAAGAGTCTACTGGCCATACAGTAGCCATTACGCCCTGAACCGGTTACGGGAGATGAGTTCCACACGGACAAGAAGCTGTCAGGATGGCCGGTTCAATGAGGCGTCCAAGTTGCCGGCACCAAGGGGCCTGACTAGCGCGGAAGCGACTCTCTCCGTCCCTGAAACGCCGTCGAGTCGCGGCTCTGACAGCCTGAGGAACCGCACAAAGAGATCGTTCTGCACAACATTGATACGCGAAGCCAAAACGGACGTCGCGAAAAGCTTGCCTGTGCGGGCTTTTAGTTCTCAGATCCCCAAAAACAGATCGTAGGAAATTGCGAGAGGCCAACCAGCGCAACGTGCGAACCTCTTTCGCGGGACCTGCACACGCGGATGGGCGACGCACTGGCGACCGCGGGCTTGGGTTCAAGAAGCATGGATGTGATTTCCATCAAGCATCCGAGACGAACCATACATCATTGACCGTCTTCTCAAACATCGATTTTGACAGTAGCTTGCTTCTTCAATTTTCCTCGAGACGGCTTTCGAACAACCACGGGCGAGTAATTACGCTGTCGATAGCGGATAAGCAAGCCGGTTGTCTCCATCATACGTTTCAACTGTTGGCCGTTTCGTCATCTCCAGCGTCCATCCCCTTTGCTATTGTTGTTCGACTGCGACGCCAGCCGCACAGCATTCCTCCTGCTCACACTGGCCGTTTGTTCTTGCCGTTTGTGCTGTAATCTCCTACACCAAAACATCTCACGCACTACGGAGGCTTCAGGGTTCGCGCGTGAGTGTCAAGCGTAATCGATTGTTGACCATCATGGTACCCACGAGTAAGTGCATATCGATACAGCGGAAAAGAAGAAAACCAAGCAACATGACTATCCGGCACATCATGGATATCGACAAGCGACGTTGTCAGTTGGAATCGCAAGAACTAATCTCTATCTTTTGTGACAGCGCCAGCAATCACTCCTCACGTGGCAGGTGGCCTCACCGTCCTGTTTACGATTATCTACATTGCTCCTTTCTACCTTTCACCTACACTGCGGAGCAACTCCATCGCGAATCGTAACACGCCTTCCGTCATTCAGGCCCGCATCCGCGCTGTGGTCTGGAGCTGTGTAACCAGCGTAGTCATTACCGTCTGCGTGCTCTCCTTTAAGGGACATGTCGCCCCACGGGAGGTGCTGCATCTGCTTGGCGTGTACCCAGTGAGTATCATCGATACTGCCAAGTCTTTTCTACTTGTAGCCATCCTCTTTGCTGGTCCTTTGTTCGAAAGAGCCGTCGTCGAAGGGGAGTGGAGAAGCTGGGGAGCTGTCACGGTCAAGGAAACGATCTACGATGATTTGATAGGATGGCGTAACCTCGTGGTTGGCCCAGTAAGCGAAGAACTGGTGTTCAGAAGTCTCGCAATTTCCCTGTTCATACTGGCTCAGGTAAGTACATGTTCACATCTGCCGAACTACATCACCGGTCGTCTAAGAGCTGACTATCATTATCAGACGTCCGCTCGCCGTATAACGTTCACGTCACCGCTAATTTTTGGCGTGGCTCATGTACATCATTTGCACGAGACAATCAACTCTTCACGCCGGCCAGGAGCAAGTTATCTAAGCACTGCTCTGACGCCTTCGGTCATACTGCCTGGTTTGATCCGTTCCGTCTTTCAATTCTTCTACACGTCGTTGTTTGGATTCATCGCGGCTTTCATTTACTTGCGGACGAGCTCTCTTATAGCATGCATCTTTGCTCACAGCTTCTGCAACTGGATGGGTCTGCCTAGATTCTGGGGTCGTGTCGGACAAGAAGTCGGAGAAGAAATTCTAGACCAGTCACACTCTGCTGACGGTAATGTTGCCGATGCCTTGCAGGCTGGTACAGACGACCAGCAGCTGTCCATCATCTGGACGATTGCATACTACATCATTCTCTTCTCAGGCGCCATTGCGTTCTGGAAACTCCGATGGTCATTGACACACAGTGATTCGGCCTTGACAGAATTTTAAATAGAAGACTATCTGTGGCCGTGCTCTAAGTCTCTTCCTCGCTGGCACCCACCACGGGCGCAGCTTCCGGCTCCCAATCGTCAGTCAAAACAGTCAGGATACCTGTGACTTCCTTGCAATGATGCGACAACATCTCCTGCATGTCGTTATAATCGCTCCTTTGCAGCGTGCCCCACTTCTTGCCAGGAGGCTTGAACTTGTGTTTCTCCCATACGTAATGACCAGTGGCCACAAAGATCTTGGATGCATCTCTGTACCAGCGGTCCAAGAAGTCGTCGGTTGTGGACTTGTAGGATGGCAAGGTACACTCGTCGGAAATGAAGCCAATGACCTTGGTCAGCCTCTCTCTGCATCTGTCATTCTCTTTCAAGAAATTGACAATGCTTGTGTATGCCTTGCCGATTCCCAACATGAAGATGTGCTTCGATTCACTCAGCCTACGCAACGATCAGCATTTATGTCTTCAAATCACAAGGCCATCTCGGGTTCTTACTCAATGTAGTTGTCCCAAAGGTATTTTGCAAGCAGTTGGGTCTCGTCAATGGTCTTCTTTCCGTCGATTTCTTCCGCATGCTCGTGGGTTTCTTCAAGGTCTGTGAGATGTTTGGGCACATTGACATCAATCACGGCGAAGCCTCGATCGTACGCCCATCGTATATATTGCTTTACAGAATCAGTCTTTGCACAGTGTCAGTGGACGTGGTCGACATGTGATTGGAATGAGATACTTACCAGCCATGTATTGTGAAGCTCGAGCCTCTGAGTCCTTGGATCGGGTGTGCCGACAAGGTCTGGAGGGTCATGAAATATGACCAGCAATGGACGGCTTTCAGAATGGTTTGAGCTAGAAATCACGTTAGCCACGGTCTGCCAAGTTGGCCAAATGTACTTACGTCGCCAAGACCTGATTTGTGAAACTCCTTGATGTCTTGCTGTGCGCGATGAAGAGATCTGACATGCCCAAGTTTTCCCACAGCCAGCCAGCTTGATACTCCCTGACAATGTCGTGAATCCGCTCGCCTTCTGTTTGCTTGATGCGTTTAGATGGATCCTTGGGGTATAGACACGGCCAGTACTTGGCTTGCTGACGCAAAACTTCCTCGATGCTGTCCACGCCAGAAGGTGTGGGTATTGTGGTCGCAAGTCTTCCAGGTGGTTCTCCCATTAGTGTTCTTGTGACTGCAAGAGCCGAAACCGCAATCGACCTCAAGTTGTAACCTCCTTCAAGACAGACAGCAACCTTGCCATCAGCCAAAGACATAAGCATGTGCGTCATGTGAGCATAGCCAGCTGGTGACACATGACATTTCCCAAGCATATCACCTTCTGCTGCATCAAACCCGGCAGAAACGACAACCAGATCCGGATCGAAGTCCTGTGCAATTGGCATCACAATCTTCTGGAAAGCGAGCACATAATCTGCGTCCGTCATGCCTGCTGTTCTCCAGGGAATGTTGATGTTCTTGCCCAGGCCAGGCCCTTCACCACAGTGAAGATGGTCACCCTTTGGTCCAGCAGGGTAGAATTTGCCCCCTTGGTGGACATGAAGGGAGATATACAGCACGTTGGGGTCGTTGTAGAATGCCTGTTGTACGCCGTTGCCATGATGTACATCCCAGTCGAGAATGAGGACTTTACGACATGTGTCTTTGAACTCGTTCTGGCAGGCTTTGACGGCGATGGGTACATTGTTGAATAGACAGAAGCCCATCGGTTCGTCATGTTCGGCATGGTGACCGGGAGGTCGGATTACTGCAATCGCGTTCTTGACATGTCCATTGAGAATACCCCGACAAGCCTCGATCGCACCTCCAGCCGACAGCCTTGCGCACATTGGGGAGTTCTTGGATAGATAGATACTATCCATTTGAGAACCGCCGTTGTGAAGATCTTCGTTGTCCCAAAGTTCTAGACTGATGACGAACTCCCAATGTCGCTCCGAGTGCACCGCGCAGACCTCCTGTTTGGTGACGAATCTCGTCGGGATTCTTGCAAGTACCGAGGGCGCCAGACTGACTGTGCTTGGATCGTCGACCAAGCCTGCATCAACTAGTTCTTTGTATATCGCGTAGATCCGCCGTGGGTCTTCTGGATGCACGCCCTGGTTGACTTCTGGGCGGACCTCCACATGGAACCGCATGCGGACATCGTACACGAGGCCAGTCTGAGAGGTTGAATAAGGCAGCTGCTCCAAAGCTGGCTTTGCTGTAGTCGTCATTATTTCTTGACGAAACGATGGTGATCTTGAGTGAGCGACTCGGTCACCATTTGAGAGCTTCTGATGTTTTGTTTGTGCAACTGGAGATCTCATGCCTAGCACAAAAGGATCCATATTTATTGTAGTTTCGTGGACCTCTGTGGTGTCCATCACATCACCATCCATAAGATGGTCAGGGATATCCATTGTGGTGGGTGTAGTTCGTCTTATGGATAGCACATTTCACAATGAGAATTTGCTTGATGGCTGTCAGCAGACTGCGAAAATGTTTGTTAACAATGAACTGATGTGATTGCTATATTGAGCCATAAAAGAGAGGAGGGTGAGAGTAGAGGTCACGTACGTCGCTGGCGTTTGCCGCTTGTAGGTAAGTTGGCAATCTCAAAGTAGTGTTGAGTGGGTGTTAATGAGACGGATCCAGGCAGGAGTCCAATAATAAAGCGATGTGACATGTAGCTGCTTAGAGTACTAGCATCTGATGCGCGTTAAGTGATAGGTAGACAGCGCGTCCTGATGCGCGGCATCTTCCGGAATAGGCAATCCAGTACTGACCGAGCACGGAGAGTAAAGGCAGGATATCCTCTCCAACCAGATACCACTTTCACTTAAGCATTATACAGTATGATTGGCCGGTCGGACCTTCCTTCTGATGCTTTCTACTCACTTGATTCACGAAGTGATGCAAGATTAGCGGCATAGTCATCTCACTTTCTTCCCAGCACTGAAGTATTCTTCTAAATTAGTATTAACATCGTTTATAGACGATTCACAACCAAGTAGACTTTCAATAAGCATCAAAGATCACTTAAAGTATACTAGAAGCTCATTCCAGTATTTTGAAATACTACAGAGATGGCAGACATGGTCGGGAAGGATCCGCTGGAAGAAGGCCAGGGTGCTTCTCTAAGCTTGGATTGACTTGGTCTAATCACAGGCACCACCACGGCAGTGGCCAATCAGCGTAACACATTCTGATTCAAAACATCAGATTTCGATCGATCCAGAGGACTGCTCAAGCAAGCAAGCAATCAATCGCAGATTAATGTTATTCTGTGTAGTGCTATCTTCCAAGGAGGTAGTGGTGAATGCCTGTCAAATGACTGTACCTAATAGTGCCGGTCACTCTGCATCTCAACGTTGTGATAAAGTTGAGCGCCTCTCTTACGAAGCACGTATGATTCAAGCTCGGACTCGGATGCATTGTATGGTGTGACGGCGTTCCGTGAATAGATATTTTGTTGCTTATATTTCTAGGGGCACAAAATCATTGTTAAGATCTGACTTCGGCCTCCGAGCTTATCAACATTGCTAGCGGAATGGTTCCATAATCTTAGTAAACTTCCCGATCTGTGAGGACTAATGCAGGTTAATGTGTACTAAATTGCCAATCTAGACTTTGTCAGCGGGGATCGAAGACCCGCAATTAATTGTGAGTTAAGCTGGGGTAAACATTGTATATATTCTCTTGCCATCCCTGCCAACTGCCGGTTCTTTCTTCCATCCACTCAATTCACCTATATTTGTATTATCCAAAGCTTCTGCCTGACATATTCCAAAATGGCACCCAAAGTCGCTATCGTTTTCGTACGTTCCAATGCACCTGGCCATCATGGTCAATCTTTTTTTGAGCTCGAGCTCGGACCGCTCCATATGGAATCATTGGACTGACATTGATGTAGTACTCGATGTACGGCCACATCCTCCAGCTCGTCGAGGAGGAGGCCAGAGGTATCAGAGAGGCCGGTGGTGTTGTCGACATCTACCAGGTCGAGGAGACCCTCTCCGAGGATGTCCTTGCCAAGATGCACGCCCCTCCCAAGGTAAGAAACGACACTCAAGATCGATCAATGCAATAATATACTGACATTGTATGACAGGCCAACTACCCCATCCTTTCCGACCCCAAGACCCTTGAGCAATACGACGGTTTCCTCTTCGGTATCCCCACCAGATACGGCAACTGGCCCGCACAGTTCAAGGCCTTCTGGGACAAGACTGTAAGCTGCAGCGATATGTCCCAAAGCTCTTGACATAGCTGACAATCTACTTCAGGGTGGCCAATGGCAGACCGGTGCCTTCTGGGGCAAGTACGCTGGTGCCTTCGTTAGCACTGCCACCCCCGGTGGTGGCCAGGAGTCTACCGTCATCAGCGCCATGTCGACCTTCGTCCACCACGGTATGATCTTCGTTCCCCTCGGCTACAAGACCGTCTTCGGCACTCTCGCCGATCTCACCGAGGTCCGCGGTGGCTCCCCCTGGGGTGCTGGTACTTTCGCCGGTCCCGACGGCTCTCGCCAGCCCTCTTCCAAGGAGCTCTCGCTCGCCTTCGAGCAGGGCAAGGCCTTCTGGCAAGCCCTCACCAAGCAGAACTTCACATGACTGCATGGTGGCGCCGCGGGTGCGGAGGCCAACAACAGACAGGAGGCCGTCGGTGGTGGTGCACCCGTCACCGAGCCCAGTCAGACTGAGCAGAAGAGCACTACACAGCCGCCCAAGCAGCAGACTTCGACCGAGCCTCAGCATAAGGAGGAGCACGACAAGTCTGGTCCCTGTGGCTTACCCGTCAAGTGCATTCTTTCCTAGAGTCTGATATCCCTCCTGCGTTGTTTGGTAGTTTTAGATTTGAATAATTATACCCCCTTGTTTTCGACCCAGCATCTATACTCCAAAGCACTTGCTAGCTTGTGATCACAACCAATGATGATATAAGTCATGAATGAGGTATGTCTTTTGTGATAGGAGCAATATGATATTATTTTCTGTTACTTGAAAGGCTGTTTGCAGAGTAAAATACTTGTACTCGAGTAGTTCCTTCCACTCCTTCCAATTTGTGCGACAGGCACAATATCAATGCCTTGATGCCTCGTCACATGTTCACGAGCATGTGATCGTTCATTCACTTCTGGTCGTCAATCAGCTTGGCAACCATTGCAGACAGCTTGCCGATGGCCAGCTCTAACTTCTCCACCTTGGCGACCCTCTCAGACAGCTCGCCGAGCTTGTTGTTGGTGTTGTTGATGCTCACTTCCATGCTGTTGAGCTTGTTGTTGGTGTTGTTGATGCTCACTTCCATGCTGTTGAGTTTGTGGATGATCTTGTCGAACTTGTCAAGGTAGGCCAAGCTTGCGTCATGCTGAGAGTCGATCACCTGTCCCTCCTCCCCGTGTGCAGAACTTTGTCACGCGCATGCTGTAGAAATGCACAATGTTTTTAACATCAGTGCAGCCCTCCACTGAGAGTGTGACAGGGAGGAACTCTCAGGGGCTGCTCCCTGTCACACTCTCAGTGGAGGGCTGCACTGATGTTAAAAACATTGTGCATTTCTACCGTCCAAACGGCCCTAGGCGTGGCCGTGAGATGGCTAGACGTGACAGATTTTAGCACACGGGAGGCTAGGAGAGCAGGGCGGGGCTGCTTGTCTTGTCTTCGGCATCGACATACTGAGAGAGTTAGCGATGAAATATGTGACGGGAAACGAACACACATACCAGCTTGCGCTTTTTGACGGGAGAACTGTAGTACGGACGTGGGTATGGGTCTTCCATCTTGACTGAGGACGAACAAGGTGGTTGTGTCGAACGTTGGTGTAGTATGTGATGGAAGCTCGGAAGGGTTGTTGTTGCTGTTGTTGTTGGGATGGAGGAATCCATGGTGAGGGGCGTTTGAATAGTTCTTTTGGCAGGGTGTTACAAGAGGAAAGTGCATGTGAGGAGTTCATTCCCTTTTAAATCAATGGAGGAAGGAGCAATAGACTTATCAGACTCATCAGACTCATAGTGTTATAGGCAGCGAACATAGCACGTGTGAACGCCAAGATATGACACAGTTGATAAGGAGGCAACAAGGTAAATCTCAATGTTATCGAACATTGCATTTATCAAGCTCTGATATTATTAGTCGTTAAGCATCTAAGATTACATGTGGTTGAGTGTGCAACAAGCACTCTTAATCATGGCCGGGCGCCGTTTTTTGTACCACCTTTCCCTTCTGTGAGGACGCCGATGAGCTGTTGTATCTTTTGATAACATGTGAAGCAAAGTCATCTGACGGTCGGTCTCAGAAGCACTTCTTAGGCTGGTGTTTTCCTTCCATTGAAGATATGAAATCGACATAATAGTCAAAGGCTTCAGCTTCCGGCGAGAGCACCCGCGATCTGCAAACTCAGATCGAGAATCGTCAGGTGCTCATCGCTGCCGTCGATCAATCTTTTGTCTGTCTGGGAGAAGGACATGACAATGCGGTTCTTCTTCGGATTGTCGATCGAGTCATCCATGAGGATTTGTTCGTAGAGTTGTGAGACGAGCTGTGTGGCGCTCCAGCCTTCAGCGACCAAGTCCTGAACAACATGAGAAACGGCATCATAAACCGAGATTCTTGTGTTAGGCTGCATGGCTTGAACGAGACGGCTGACAGTTCGGTCAGGGACGACGCCAGCAATCTCTTCCACGCTACGAACAGAGACTGATTTAGCTGTGGCTTGGTCGTCGACGTCCATGGCATCATCATCAGGCTTTGATTGTTCTGCACCAGCAAGACGAGCGGCCGACTGCAGGAACGTAATGGCCTTTCGCAAGTCACCCTCAGCGCAACGGATCAGAGTATCGACAACCCCATCGTCAAGCTTGACCTTCTCCATTGCGGCGATGTTTTCCAATCTCTTGCGAGCATTGCTTCCGTCTAAGCTCTTGAATCTGAACTTGCTGCATCTACTGGCCAGTGGGTCGATGATGCGAGTAACGTAGTTGCAGATGAGACAGAAGCGGGTGATCTTGCTGTAGGTCTCCATGGTACGACGTAGGGCAGATTGGGCGTCTTGAGTCATGGAGTCTGCCTCGTCAAGGATGATGATCTTGTATGGAGGGCAAGGGTACTTCTTGCGGTACTCTTCTCCAGCGGGGCCGGAAGGAGGATTTGAGAGTTGCATACGGGCAAAGTCCTTGACCTTCTCACGAACAATGCTAATACCACGCTCATCTGAGGCATTGAGCTCGAGAACACGAGTCTTGATGAGCTCAGGGCCGTACAGTTGTTTGGCAAGAGCGAGGACGGTCGAGGTTTTGCCAGTACCGGGAGGACCATAGAAGAGCATGTGTGGGAGGTTTGCGGATTGTAGGGTTCGGCGAAGGACATCGACAGTGTGTTCTTGGGACGAGACGTCATCGAGCGACTTGGGACGGCTGTGACAAAGTCAGCAGATGCTAGGTGATGGGTCAAAGCAGTAACCGACTATTTCTCGACCCATGGTTGCAGGCGATTGTCGACTTTGGGACCGGCAGATTTGGAGGAGCCTTCGCCTGATGCACCTGCAGCAGCAGCGGCTTTGCGAGCCTTGAGATCGAAAAAGCTGGCCATACTTTGGTGTGATTGATGTGTCTGATGAATTGGTAGACAAGACTTGACGGCGCGACAGACGACGCACACGCGTTGCAGCACGCGGAGCTTCAATCAAGTCTCAATGGGGAAACACCCGCCCAGACTCTCCCGATCTCCCGAACGTGGCCGGCGTCATACACACATGCAGATGCAGAAGCGCATGCGACTTTGTCTCGACCATTTGCTTTCTTGGACTTGTATGTCTGTCGCACATGGTGTCGGAATAATGCTCGTGGCACGACACAGCAATACATGATAGTCCGGAAATGAACCATGCGCCCGCCTCGTCGCTCTCGACCGACAATGCCACCAGGAGAGAGCGCGTCCAGCGCAACAAGGCCACCTTCAACAAGAAGAGAGACGCCTTCCTACAAGACCTGGTTCGCAATCTCGACCTCTTGATCTATGCACAGCTATCCACCGTCTATTACATGGAGTGCGCTCAATTCCTTACCTCACTCATCTCACCCTCACTAACTCTCCCACAGCTGCTCCTTCACACGCTTCCTCGTGCGCGCCGTCATCCAGTTCATGTTCCTGACTCCCAAGCCTGCATTTCTTCCCGAGCCACCTCATCCCAGGCCATATCTTGGTGCCATCGTTGGCTCAAACTTCTTGATCATCCTTCTACATATTCTCCTTGACCGTCCCGAGGCTGGCGAGGCTACCAGAGGTTATCTCCATGGCGGCCTGGCTATGGACTTTATCGGCCAGAAAGGGCCTACCTCAAAGTTCCATCTGGTACTCCTGGATATCTTGATACTGCTCATGCAGCTCATCCATCTGGCCGCGACTGTCATCCGTCAGAGAGTAAAACAACAGGCGTCTACCACAACCACTCCTCCAACTGCCGTTCAAAACCACGACTTCGAGGAGCGAGGTCAACACAGATCCGATCATCAGCCTATCGACCAGGAATTGCGTTCGCTCAACCCCAACAACGACCGGCCTGAAGAAGCCGAGTCTAACACTCAGCCAGACGAAGAAGCCGACGAGAGACAGGCTTTGCTGGCCTCGACTGCGCCTCGCACAGACTCATACATCTTCGACGCCTTCAACAGCGGTGAGATTATGATTGCGGATCTGAACCTCTTCGACGTGATCAAAACACAGCTCAAGGAGATGCGTGACCCCGTTCAAACGACGGGCACGGCTCCCTCTACGGCAGGTGGTCTACGTGCGAGACTAGCAGACCGTAGTGCCTTCTTCCGCATGCGTGTCGGTGATCGTATTTTCAATGTCTAGACTCGGGCCTGATGTATCGAGCAAACCGTCCATCGTCCCCCCAGACTCAACCCCGCCTTCGCCTAGTCACGGCTTTGGAGAACGTTTATCCTTGCCGACACTTGAATAGATTTATGACGCCACGAAACACATCGTCTGTAACACCTTCTTCATTCATCTGCTGCGTACGTGTACCTGTGTCTGTGGCTACCCCAGTTTCTGACGGCAAGGCCGCCGGATCCCGAAGTGCAAATCTCTTTCCTGCTGGCAGGGCCGACTTCCGGTCGGTCAGCAGCTCTCCACGTGCCATTGTCCGTTGAATTTGCACCATCTTGCGCCTTGCCTGTTTGCTGGTTTGCGTGATCGTGACATGGAATGACAAAGAAGTTTTTTCGCCTTCTCTGCCGCCATCTGGGCAACAGACGTCAATTTTCATTCGTATCACACAATGCCACGAACCTGCATTGGCGGTACTACTCTGCCAAGGGCTTGCTTTCGACTTCATCTTCTCATCTCCTCGGTGGTCGCTTCTCAGCTTTGCAATCCAGGACCAACCCCTCCCCCTAGCGCTTCGTGATCAAACCACCGTCCTGGGTACTTTTAAACTACAATGGACCGTTTGATCAGGGTGATTGAAAAATAGCTCCGAGCGGGCGTCACGAGGTACGCTCTTTGTTGCCGAATGGCTCTTGGCCCCGGATCTTTAGATTTTTATGGGGTAATATGGGGGTAACAGAAATCCAAAATCAGTCGTACGGAATGCGCAAGTCACCAAGATTTTTGAATCATCCACCTAGTTGTGACTAATACCTGCAAGCCCTTTGCGATCCTTTCGCACGTTTTGCTCATTACCTCTGCTATGGTTCGATCGTTCCACGTGAACACCTGGTGTAGACGTCCGTGTAGTCCGTTGCTTGAGGGGCACATGAGTTTTTTCTAACGTAAGGACAATGCACCTTTATGAGGAGATATAGTCCTGGTCAAGTCCTTTTCTTTATGTCCTGCTTTCTCCTTCTGACTCTTCCAACATCTATCCACTCTCACTTTTTCATAATAGCATAACAGTTTGTTGAAGCTTTCATCACTGTACTGCTACATCAACAACATGCACATCAACGAATTACCTGTGGAGATACTCTCCTCTATACTCGACTATGCCGCTCAGATGAATGCCGAGATTGGCGTTCAATACACCTTCGGCCTTACCCAAGCCCCACTGCCCATCTCCAAGACACCATTGACCAGATACATCAGAGGACCTGTCCAGCCTGAAGCACAGCGCTGGGATGGAGCATCTGCTATCCGTGGCGTCTGCCGGATGTGGCACGACTGGGCCCTTCAGAACACCATCAAGACCGTATCGATCCGAAGATGGCAAGGCTCGGAGCGATGGGCTGAGATTCCAACTCGCCGTAACTCTTACGGAGCTTATGAGCTTATGAGTAAGCCCAGAGGCAGCGCAGTGTATCGTGATCCCTTTGGCTTCCTCAAGAGCGCTGTTAAATTCTTTTCTCAGTTCCCAGATGTGGCGGGCCAGGTCCGCCGCATGTTCTTTGACGGTTTCCACACCGTTGAGACAGACCGCATGATCTTCGCGGTCCTGAGAAGCTGTCGTCATCTCGACTCTATCAGCGTACCATGGACGCTTCTACGACACGGGACTGCACAAGACTGGATTCACTTGCTTGGAATTTCCTCCGAGGACGATGTTCCTCTCAAATCTCTTGAACTGAGAGCTACGTGCCTTGCTAGTGCGCAGGAGAAAGAATGGCTGGATGTCGAAAACACTCACCCACTTGCCAACCCTCGCGTCAACTTCGCACACCTCAAGCGCCTCAAGATCTTCGGCAACACCAGTTTGATGCCCATAGATGACGAAGACATGTTCAACATCGCCCGTAGCGCAACCAACCTCGAAGAATTCCACCTCACCAATCTCTCCACAATCACAATCGCCGGAGTGATGGCCATAGTCAACTCCTCAGCAAATACCCTCCGCGTTCTCGAGCACTCTCCTCGCTCAGACGACGGCTTCTTCCACCCTCATCCTGGTCATCTCTCCCCAGACACTCACGTCTGCGACTCCCTGGCTTCTTGCCCTCGCCTCAGAGACCTCTCCATCTCCGTACCCAGTATGTGCGCCTGCCTCTTCTCCCACGAAGACGTTGTCTGGGAAGGCGAATGCCAGGTCCGCGCCCTCGAACTCTGCGACCGTGACGCCAGCAGCACAAACGAATCCTACCGCGCCCAACAAGTCCAAAGATCACGCCGTCTACGCGACGTCCTCGAATCAGCACGCACGCTGATGCAAAACCAGAAGCGCAAGCGTAGAGAACTTGACATCGAGCTCTTCTTCGCCGATTGCATCTTCGATCCCGCTGAGAGGGTCGTCCATGGTGATTTCTCTTTTGCAGAGGTTTCCAGCAACGGCGCTTGGCCTATGCATTATGAGACTTCTGCCAAAGGGCCATATGGATCCACCGGTGTCTATGGTAAGACCGAGAGCTCGTGGATCTGTGTGGATGAAGATGAACTCATCCGTGCTGTCGAGAAGAACTGGTTCAGACTTTGAAGAGGAGGCTGGCGTTTTATCTTTTCTTTCTTGTGTCTTTTCTCTTCTCTCCTACTCTTACTTGTTGATGCCGTTTGACACATTGACGAGACCCACGATTCCTGCTGTTGCTTTCTAGCGAGCCCTGCTTCCACTCCACTACTATGCATTCAGCGAGGACAAAAAAAGTTGCTTCTGTTTCTGTTTATTCTCATCACGTATTCATGGGGCATGGAGTTTGATGATAGTGTATTATCTTTAGCGTCGTTATTAAATCTAATATCTTTTGCTTGTTACCCAAAAAGATGTTGTTACAAGAGAAACCAATATTCTGTTCAGTGTAAAGTCTGCAGTTGCCAAATACTGTTCAGCATTCCAAGATACTTCAGATCGTCTAAGTCGACTTCTTGGCAGCCTCCAAGTGCCACTCAAAGACCTTTCTAAAGATGCCCTTGCCCTCCTTCTCAATCACATCACCGTGGCAGGGAATGATGCGCTCAAAGTCCCACTTGTCGATTCTAGCCATGCTCTGGTTGAATGCAGGTCTGTCGGACGCACTCAAAGCGTACCAGACAAATCTCTTTTGCCAGATAGCAGAGCCAGCCGTGGTGTTGATCTTGCACATCAGCTTGGTGAGGATACCGGCCGTAGGACTGGTATCAGTACGCGAGTACTGCTCTGTAGCGGGCAGGTTGAACAGCAAGTCGGCCTGAATCAATGTCTTGGAAGGCTTGTGGTTGAAGACCAACTCCTTGTTTGCATGTGCGTGTACGTATTCGGCATCGAACTCGCGGTCGAAGGCCTCGTCGATGTTCCAGCTGGTGTTGTCCTTTGGGCGGAACAGATGTGTCCAGGGCAATGGCTTTTTCTGACTCTCGCGCTTGGCTCTCAACTCATCCGGGCCAATAAGTTTGGCGTCTGGGAAGGCCTTGTGCCAGTCGTCCATGAAGATGTGGTGTTCGGCATCGTTGGCTGCGATGTATTTGACGGCTCCGAGTTTGTCGACGCGACTACGGACTTCGTCGGTGAGAGCTACGGGGGAGAAGACGGCTACGCTGCCATTTTGCAGGCGTACTGAGACGCGTTAGCTAAAGAGTATGGCAATGAGCTTGAGAAAACGTACCCAGCGTGCCACGACCGCCAATGTTTATATGACCGAAGCGCGAGAAGGGTAATGAGAGTGTGACAACATCCGGCGTGATGTTGCGAATAACCATGACCTTGTCGGGGTTTGGCGGAATGAGCTTGCTTGTCATCTTGAACCTGGTGATGTTGTAGCTGTCTGGTGTGGTGCTAGTCGCTCTTTCCGATTAGGAGATCTGTTGGCGTCGTATATGGCAGTGACGAATTTCGATAAATATGAGAACAATAATATGAGAACTATCAGGAATATGGGCTCCAAGACTCTTTAAAGATGTTGCGAAACAGAATAGAAACCCCAAGCCTATCCGCCTATGGCCTGAGTGCTGAGGTGATGACTATGACGCACTTTGCCGATCGCGCCTTTCTTCTAGAGCCCGGCGAGCCCTTGGATCCGGAACTTCCACATCCGAATGAAACATCAGGGGAACAACTTCTGATGACTCTCGACAGAATTGCGTGGCTGCTTACAGAGCACTTGTCCATGGGAAAAATTACAGACCTGCTTCTAGAAATAGCTTGCGAGATTGGCTGTACTCCTGACAAATTTTGCGTCTTGTTCTTACAGGTCCAGAACGTACGCACATCTCGTAGTAGTACACATAGAAGCAAGGCTCGGGGTCACAACTCGTTATCTGAACTGTCGCCTTCTACTGACACGAGCGTATGGGGATAGGAACCACATAGAAACCGAGATTCATGGATATAGACTGCACGTCGAACCAGTTATCAGAAGACGAGGTATTTTTGACAATCTGTTGCTTGGTCACTGGAAGCCGCACTTCTTCATTGTCCTTTCGGACAAACAAACTGGAACCAGAAATTTCCTGCATTTGGACGTATGTTTGGTGTGGCATCTTGCCAGGCTGAGAGCTCACTTTTGATACGGTTTCACACCCCATCAATCTTCTGTCGGGGTGTAAATTCACCAACAGCTTGATTCTCGCACAGACAAAAGTTCTACGAAGGGACGCAACTCTGTGAATTGACTTGATTGGTTTGTAGGGGTATTCTCCTGATGGTTGAATCTTCTCGTCAAAGAATACGGAGGTGTCCGTGAAAGTCCACCAGCAATGCCTGGTGGAGGGCGTGTAGAAAACTACAGCGCGCACTAGAAGTATCAATCTTTGTACGATCCGAGAAGTCAAATTGGATGCGTGCAACTACGCAAGTAGTGTAACCGCCAATGCGAAGCTGAAGCATGCGTATTCGTGTTCTTGATTTTGAACTCAAGTGTTAGCTTCCGACTCGGGCCCACGTTGAACTGCACGATTCAGACGGCGCAGCGTCTCGCTCGACAACGAAGGTGCGATGCCTTGCTGGGCCAATATCAGATAGTTGGCCATGGCGTAGTTCAGCGAATCAACGGGTCCAAGATGGCGGAGTATTTGCAGATTGACTTCGGTGGGAACAGACAATTGGCCGGTGGTACGTGTTCTTGGGACTGCTGCCTGATGGACAAGGCGGATCATTGTGCACGATGACAGCAAAGGAGCCATGGAGTGTCTGACGAGTAGATGATAGTTTGCAAATCCGAAGGAGAGGAGAGCATCTGGAGCAAGATAGCTCATGATCTCAAGAATGAGTTCAGTAGGCAGCCCACGGAAGAAACGCGGAGGTTGCTGAGTTATCGATTGCATCGTTGATGGGTGGGAAAAATTGTGGTTAGAATCTGGCATTCCGTAGCAGGCGGTTCTCAGTCAGAGTGCTGCTTCTCCTGGACAAAGAGCTGCAACTTGGCCCATGCGAAACCAGATAAGAACCAACTAGCAACAGCCAGCAGAATGATGTAGGCGGCTGTTGGTAGCAACGACTGAGGGAAGATGTTCAGAAGGTATGGATCGAGGACTGTGAAGTGATTAGTTACAGGACGACTGAGTTCATAAAGTTCGAGAACATACTGATATCAACGTCGACAGGTGGAGGGTACTGCATCAACTCTTTGTTGGTGGTATAAAAACTGGCCACCGACTGAATGCGAAGAAAGAGGGCAGATTGCTTGACGGCAGTGGGTTCGCTAGAGCCGGTCAAGCCCTCTCCGAGCAACGAACTCTGGCGCTCTTCGGCGTAAATACTGAGGTCCTGCAACAAGGCTGGAGAATCGAAGACGTCTGTCACTTTAAATGACTCCAAGAGGAAGTCTGTGGGTTGCTGTGGAATGTGTTAGCCATGTTGTACTGTTGTTTGTATGGTTCTTTAACAATACCGTCGCCGCCCAACAGATGCGCACTTCGTAGCGTTGGCCAGGACGTAGACCCCCTAGCAGATACCAAGATGATAAACCACGAGGGTATTCCTCAGTGGGAAATACTACAGGAAGAGCGGTTCGAATAGCAAGTTTCTTTGGTGAAAGCGACACAAGATGCAGGTCTAATAAATTTGGGCGAGCATCTCCAAAGGTTATACTCTCAGGCGCAGTAAAGATTGTCTTTTCCACGTTGGCTATGGCAGGAGCGGCCAGGAAGCATGTGTAGAGTAAGATAGACAGGATGAGCATCATCGATGGGTCAGAGGCAGCAGAAGAACAGATTTGATTAAATGTCTCGGTCGAAGCATCGATCTGAGTGATTAACCACTGCAGTCTGCAAGAATCAGTTAGGCAGACTCAGCAGTGATATAGCTTCTTGGACGGGTCATTGGCTGGAGGCTGGGGTGCAAGAAGCGGGTTGAAGAGGGAAGGTGCGCCAAGACCCTAGCTGTAAACAACAACAAGAAGGGTCGTGCTTTCCTCACTTCCCCTTCTCTTGACAAGCAGACCGTTTCTCGACGACCACGCCGACCACCCATTTCCGACCAGTTTTTCGATCACCTCCTTGTCCCATCTCTCGTCCGGTTCCAGGTCATCCACAATGCGTGAAGTCATTAGTTTGAACGGTATGTCGACCTTCCCTGGAGCTCTCGAGCCCACGCGCGCCAGACCGCCCCTTGGCCTGTTTCATCCGCCCATGTTGCTATTGATGCTGACTTTTGATGATAACAGTCGGCCAGGCCGGTTGCCAGATTGCCAACTCGTGCTGGGAGGTGAGATTATACTGCCATTGATTCGACGCATGGCCATTATCGCCTGCGCCGTCTGCGAAAAGGGTCCCGACTGACATTTTGGCTGCCTAGCTCTACTGTCTCGAGCACGGTATTCAGGTACACGATCTTCCTCAAGCTCCATCATCGCGCGCACTCTTGCTGACAAAACACTAGCCTGACGGTTACCTCACCGAGGAGCGCAAGGCCGGCAGCGAAGACCAGGGCTTCTCGACCTTCTTCTCCGAGACTGGTACGCATTGCACCGATCCCTCATCGACCTTGACACGCGAGCTAACATGCCTTCCAAGGCAACGGCAAATACGTTCCCCGTACCATCTACTGCGATCTCGAGCCCAATGTCGTCGACGAGGTCCGCACCGGCACCTACCGCAGCCTGTTCCACCCCGAGCAGATGATCACTGGCAAGGAGGACGCCTCGAACAACTACGCCCGTGGTCACTACACCGTCGGCAAGGAATTGATTGACCAGGTTCTTGACAAGGTCCGCAGAGTCGCAGACAACTGCTCTGGTCTCCAGGGCTTCCTCGTTTTCCACTCCTTCGGTGGTGGTACTGGTTCCGGTTTCGGTGCTCTCCTCATGGAGCGCCTGTCCGTCGACTACGGCAAGAAGAGCAAGCTCGAGTTCTGTGTCTACCCTGCTCCTCAGGTCGCCACCTCGGTCGTCGAGCCCTACAACTCCATCCTCACCACTCACACCACCCTCGAGCACTCTGACTGCTCCTTCATGGTCGACAACGAGGCCATCTACGACATCTGCCGCCGCAACCTCGGCATCGAGAGACCTAACTACGAGAACTTGAACAGATTGATCGCTCAGGGTATGCATTCCTAAGCCGCCATGACTCTGTCACAAGAACTAACCACGCACTCAGTCGTCTCTTCCATCACCGCCTCTCTCCGCTTCGACGGTTCCCTCAACGTCGACTTGAACGAGTTCCAGACCAACTTGGTCCCCTACCCCCGTATCCACTTCCCTCTGGTTGCCTACGCTCCCGTCGTTTCGGCTGCCAAGTCTGCCCACGAGGCCAACTCTGTCCAGGAGATCACCATGTCCTGCTTCGAGCCCAACAACCAGATGGTCAAGTGTGACCCCCGCAACGGCAAGTACATGGCCACCTGCCTGCTCTACCGTGGTGATGTCGTCCCCAAGGACGTCCACAGCGCCGTCGCTACCCTCAAGACCAAGCGCACCATCCAGTTCGTCGACTGGTGCCCTACTGGTTTCAAGATCGGTATCTGCTACCAGCCCCCTCAGAACGTGCCCAACGGCGATCTCGCCAAGGTCAACCGCGCCGTGTAAGTTTGATCCGTGAAACATGATTGAAATGCCCGTGCTGACTGTCAATTTAGCTGCATGCTTTCCAACACCACCGCCATCGCCGAGGCTTGGTCAGCTCTCTCTCACAAGTTCGACCTCATGTACTCAAAGCGCGCTTTCGTCCACTGGTACGTTGGCGAGGGTATGGAGGAGGGCGAGTTCTCCGAGGCCCGCGAGGACCTTGCCGCACTCGAGCGCGATTACGAGGAGGTCGCCGCCGACTCTGTCGAGGGTGAGGAGGGTGTTGAGGCTGAGTACTAAGCGCATAAAACCGCTTTTGGCTAGCGGCCGACTTTTCGTATCATCGTGTTTATGAAAACCATTGTGGTGTGGTTTGGGGAGCCTTCAGGTCCGGTAGAAAAAAGGACCACACTCATGTTGAAATGCTTGTGTCTTTAATACAGCGACTTTACCGTTTACTTTTTTTTCTGATCACGTCTTTCCAGTCCGCCCCATTTCAATCTTCTACGTGATGTCAAAGCATATTGCGACTCTGGATGACAAGTTATTGAGCTCTTGTGCTCCGTACAGCTCGAGGTATTAGAGGTTATGCTTTCCGATACAGACAAGCAACCATCAGACAGCCAGGGTTTGATTGAATTGTGATTTCAGGAAGTATGATCGACATGATCGTTCCAAAGATAAGCTCGAAACACGATTTCAAGGGGATATGAGGTTCTATTCAGCAAACGCCAATCATTATCTATAATTTTAGATGATAAAGAGAAGGTTGATGATGGAAACGCATGCGTTGGATAAGCAAAGGTCCTGCGCTCGGTATCGATACGCCAGAGTACGGAGTACGGGGTCAAGACGAGCGAGCGCGCGCTGAGGTCGACGTCACAGCAGCACAGCCCGCCTGATCGTCCTTTCATTCGAGAGCGTGATTTTGTTCTTTACAACTTTCGCTTTCCTGTATACCTATATCTTGCAAACCGAGAATTCATCCGGCATCCGGTTTTCTCAACTTTCGTAATACGCACAACCTACAATGCCCGATTCCGAACCTGAGGCCGGCCCTGACAGGGCACCACCCAACCTTCCCATAGGCTGGATCGCGCAGTGGGATGGAAAGTGAGCGCGATGGACAGGGGAAATTATGTACAAGCGACTGACACAACATCAGCTCCCGGAAGTACTATTTCGTGCAGATCAGCACCGGAGTCTCGACCTGGGAAGTGCCCACAGAAGCAGCCCCTACAGTGCCGTCGCCAGGAAATACGCCAGCCCAACATCAGAACCCTTTCCCTGCCCCACAAGATGCTCAGGCACAAACAACCCGCGGTGTGGACGGGCAAGAAGGCGAACGTGGACTCGGAGTACGTACTAGCAGACGTCGTAGCCACTGGATAGTACTGACCCAAGACTAGGGCATGGCCATGAACATGCTTCTGAACTCGAACAAGCCTCAGCAGCAGCAACATTCCTCCGGCCTTGGTGGTTTGGCTTCGCAATTCCTCGGTGGTGGCTCGCATTCTAACTCGGGCCACAATCAAAATCAGAGCCACAACAGTAGCGGTGCTGCAGGACTGGTCGGTAAACTCGCTGGAAACTTCCTGGGAGGACAAAACAAGCCGCATGGACAGCAACAAGGTAGCAGCACTGGTAGCAGCAGTCATAACAGCGCTCTGGGTGGTCTCGGAAGCCTTCTGGGCGGACAGCAGTCGCATGGCAACACCGGCGGAAGCAGCAACCACAGCAGTGGTATGGGCGGCCTGGGTGGTTTGCTAGGTGGTCACGGCTCTTCGGTTTGTTTCATGCCATGACATGCAACTTGCAGTATGCTAATACTTCTCAGCAGAACCAACAGCAAGGATATGGCTATTCATCTGGTGGATCGTCTCAAGGAGGCACATACTCTGGACAGGCTCCTCCGTCGTCATACAACCCTTCGGCTTCCCATCATTCTTCTCCGGCTCCATACGGCCAATCCACTGGATCATACGGTGGTCCAAGTGGGCAGACCACTGGTACATACGGCACACCTAGTCACAGTGCTCCAGGACAACAACATGGACAATATCAGTCTTCGCATAACACTGGAGCTTCACCCAGCCAGTACGGCGGTCAGCCTTCTCACGCATCTTCGGGCTATCAATATGACCAATACAGCCAGCACCAGCATAACCAGTATGGTGGTGCGCCAAATCACGGTCAGCCTCAACAGAACTCGCAATATGCTGCATATCAGCCCGGCCAGGGAAGTAGTTATGGCCAGCAAGGCGCATCAGCACATGGTGGCCCGCCGCAAGGAGGAGCGTCGCACGGCGGGCCCCAGTACGGGCAATCATCTTACGGCGGACCGGGTCAGGAACAACTAACACAGCACCAGTACAACCAGTACGGTGGAGCACATGAGCAGCTAGGTCAGCACCAGGCATCGCAAGGAGGCTATGGAGGACAGGGTAGTAACTATGGAGGACCAGCACCTCCAGCATGGCGATAGATTGCAGAGGCAGAGGCAGAGGACAGAAAGTCATGCGAGTAGTAGAGAGATAATTCTTGGGATTACTGGGTTGCATAGCGTGCGATCAAAGGGGAGGCGACCAGGCAGCAGCGAATAACAGCCGGTCAAATGTTTCTAGTGATTTCTCACAGCATCCTGATACGAGTTGGCACGTGAAAGAAGGGCGGATGAGACTTTGTCGTAGAATGATGGGTCTGAAGCGTATCGGAAGCGCCACATGTGGCCGTTAAATGACCAAGTACACCGCCAAGAGCGTGGGGAGCAGACAGGCCCTTGTTCGCTCTCACACAGCCAGCACACGTCGTCGTCCCGCCGACTTTAGAAGCATCCATCTGTCCTAACCCTCAAGGACCTCACTTTACAACCCCGATACTCCCACCAATCCAAGCAAACTGCGCTGTTGCGGTTCTCTTGCCATATTCCGCATCCTCCGCGCGTCATAACAAGCCACACATTACACCCCAAGAACATCCGCCATCATGAACCCCGAGTGGTATGTCGCCGCCTTGCCCCTCTACTGCTGCTATCCACCCGGAATCAATATACTGACACTCTGAATCTAGAGTATATCCATCTCCCATGTCGCAGTATCCGTCAGCAGCAGCCTCGTCGCCATCGCCCTGATAACGAACCCCTTAAGACGTGTCGCTCATACAAACTCTCTACAGATACGACTACCTCTTCAAGCTCCTTCTGATCGGTGACTCCGGTGTCGGAAAGTCTTGTCTGTTGCTCCGATTCGCCGACGACACCTACACTGAGAGCTACATCTCGACCATCGGCGTTGACTTCGTACGTCGAAACACCTTCCGCGCCATGCTTTCCCGCTGGCCTCGGACTGACAGACCCTCGTAGAAAATCAGAACCATCGAGCTCGATGGCAAGACAGTGAAGCTTCAGATCGTTAGTCCATCTCATACTCAACTTACCTGGGGAGGACTAGTACTGACGAAAACACTCTTAGTGGGACACTGCAGGCCAGGAGCGCTTCCGTACCATCACATCGTCCTACTACCGTGGTGCCCACGGCATCTGCGTCGTCTACGATGTTACCGACATGGACTCGTTCAACAACGTCAAGCAGTGGCTGCAGGAAATCGACCGCTACGCTACCGAGGGCGTTAACAAGCTCCTTGTCGGCAACAAGAGCGATATGACTGACAAGAAGGTCGTCGAGTACAACGTCGCAAAGGTGCGCTTTCCAGACCGACTTCCTACTCTGCCTGTACGAGTACTGATACTACTAAACAGGAATTCGCCGACAGCCTCGGCATTCCCTTCCTCGAGACTTCGGCCAAGAACGCATCCAACGTTGAGCAAGCCTTCTTGACCATGGCCCGCCAGATCAAGGAGCGCATGGGTAACACTACCGTCAACAACAAGCCTACCGTCCAAGTTGGTCAAGGTAGCACCGTCCAGAGCGGCAGTGCCGGCGGCTGCTGTTAAGCTCTTCGCCTCGAAACTTGATACCCAGTCCGCTTCCGCCATCGCACGACGATACCTTGTACTCTCTTGATCGTGCTTGTCTTTACGCCGAAGATATACGAAAACCGATGAAAAAAACCGCCTGGTCGTCTTCCATTGGACTTGTTATGCTGGTCGAGAAGAGCAATTGTCGTTTCTAGCTTTACAACGTTCCGATCTTTATTGCTCGCCCGCGCGTCTACCTAATTGGATTGCACAAGGTACATGAAAGAGGAAAGGACACGACGAATTGCGAGTGAGATGACGAGGGAGGGCGATATCCAAGGCGGAAGGGACTTACCAGCGTCTTGTCCTTTTTCTCAGCAACCATCTCACACACAAGGAAAGGGGTTATTACCATGTTTCTTTTTCTTCACGGTGTTATTCGTCTTTTTATGTCTCTTTTAGTTTTACACTCCCCGGTGGCGCTATCAACTGAACTTTCTTCTTTTACATATCTTACAACCTTGTGCGTTATGTGCGTTGTATTGATTACTTGTCACAGAGATACATTTTCTCACAGGCTTGACTTTGAGATAGGTAACTCGGCTCTTGGAACCGAAACGCTGCCAGAGCAATACAAATTCATAATTAAGGGTCGGTCAGTGCTTCGTTCTCGGGGTCCCTTGGAACAGATCGAGACTGATGATATCCATAGATGGATGGTTCGATTATTCGGACGAAGACGAAGACCCAGAAGGTCTCGGCTGTACCGTGAATGCAGACAAGGTCTGTATGTATACAACCTGATCACGAAACTGGGCTTCTAAACGTCGTCAACGAATCTCTTAGATATATTCACCATGGAGCAACACATCGTTGAAGAACACATGACTTGATCACAAGCCGATAGACGACTTCCTCAATCCCCTTGCAACCATGCATATGCAAACCACAACTCCCTCGATCTCCACACAAGAAATCATCACACCAGCCCTAAATCTCATATACGCACCGAGCCAGGATGTGTACGAAGCTTCGGTTGCGAAGCACATCTAACAAGACACATGGGGTTGCATGCCCGGAAGGTGGTGACCTGCAAACACGAGGGAAGTATCCTACTTTTCTGACAGTGTCAAGGAAATGGAGGGCCATAGATCTTATCACGATCGACACACCTGCCAGACGTCCGGGTGTGGTCTGAGGTTGGCACCAGTGATGAACTCGCAGCACGCGCCGCAGAACGATCAAAAAGGGGCAAAAGGAAGCAGACCTCGAGCAATCAAGAGCACGATGTGGGCGTGCAGCGCCTTCGCGTCCCAGATACAAGTCCTGAGCCTTTGATGGGGTTCCTCAGTATACTCTCGTCTGTCACGCACATAGCTGCAGAAATGCACGAGGCATTTAAGAGTGGAGATTTGATCTTGGGGACGCAGAGGTGGAGATTGCGTGTGCGACGTTCTGCGAGTCTAGCGCTGGGTGTTGGAGTTGCAGATACACCATTCGGCGATTGTCCAGGGTTTGAGCTAGTCGTAGGGAAGGCATTTGATGCAGACGTGCTGAGCGGGCGGACCTGCTGGAGCCTGTCGGGCGCCGGTCGTCTCTTGGCATCTGGTGATATTCCAGTGATCGAGGAAGGCAACCTGCGATGAAGACTCCGTTAATCACTTGTTAAATCCCATTGTTGAGGATGTTAAATTGATCGGGTAAAGATTGGACATAGGCAAAGTCCCAATCAACACCCTCGTGTCCGGGATGATTGTCCTTAAGATATCCCATCCACTCAAGAAGGACATTCTTCCCTTAGGCAGATCGGATGGCCCCTCCACCGTAGGGATGGGGTCATCAGGACCCAGAACATCCTCGTCGACCAACTCAACGTGTTGATGCTCATCCCTTGTAGGCGAAGGGGAGGTTCCGGTGTAGAACAAGCTGGAACCTGGGAATATGCCGTAATAGTCGACGTCGCTCATGACTGAGCCCCTTCTGCTACCGCTAACGACAGAACTACTCCTGCTCCCATTGTGTAGAATGCCACTCATTGCGGAACCTGTTCTGCTAACTGCTAGAGCAACGCGACGGGGTGGAGGGCTTCGGCTTGGACTTTCTTCTCCGAAGATGGCTCGCTGGGCGGGGACAGGTCGTTGCCTACGAGGTGGGCTCTGCGAATTTTGCGAGTTGCCATCGAGAGTGCCCACTGGTATAGGCAGTATCGGCAAGAGGATCGAAGCGCGGGGCGAGAGAGGGATGCGGAGTGCGAAGAGATGTAGGTTCACCTTCGTCTGAGTCGTCGGCCAAGGTGATAACCTCGATCCCAGCATGAGGCGGAGCCACCTGGCCCTCCGAATCATCAGACTCGTCGTCCAGATTGACTACTTCGATCTCTGGTATGGCCGTAGAAGGCTTTGGCCCAGGGCCGGAGGTGGGTGATGATGGAAGGCCTCGGCTACATCAGTACGGCAGAGGCATTTATAGCAGCACGCCACAGATCAGCATGGAACGCCGCCCTACGCCTCGTGAAGACGAAGGGAATCTACACCGGAGTCGACATTGAGCCACTCACCATTGTGAACCAGCTCCAGCGTCTCAGGGGCGAAAATCAGGTTGAGGAGGTCAAGCAAAACGGTAGTGCCTTGTGTGCTATCCTCTTTCCGATCGCACGTAGACGCAGTCTGATGCGTTGCAGTAAAGGCATGAGTGTTGGAAGACTCGACGACCTCTCCAGCCCTAGTTCGGAGACCATGGTGCTGTTCATGATGCAGCCGAGAAGTTCTGGATCTTCTTCGTTGTCGTCCAGGCAATCAGGGGTAATTGCAGACTAATCATCCCAGATGCTCCCAGCCTGCTGACGAACTTCCGCTTCAGTGCTGTCAAAAGGCACGATGTATTTGAAAATCAAAACCATGTCCAATGAGAGCCAGCGCAATACCTGCTTTCATTGGACAGCCTCGCTGATTTGAAAAGTCTCCTACTTTTTGATGCATGTAGGGAGCTCCAAGGTAGAATTCGCTGTTGATCTTGTCGAGGCGATCTCTAGCTTCCTGGTTTCCGATGTAGGTACGCAAGTCTGCACAAAAGCGGAATGTCATCTCTTCAAACCCATCAATCTTCCTCAGGTCCTCCAACTGTGCTTCGCGTGCATGGACATACTGCGTTTGCTTTTCCCGGATTATCTTGAACTTGCGTGATTGCGGACCGCGGAGGAGCGACTTCATTCAAACATCACTGTCAAGTCTGGCTTCGATCACATCGTTGTTTTCGGAAATCGACTCAACGACGATCTCTGTAAGAACGATACCATTATCGTACTTGGATGAGATCTAACCTAAAAAATAGTTAACGGAAAAAGATTCCGTTCAACCGTTGCCTAAGTCTAGGCACCTAAGAGAGCTTGAGTTGCACAACGAAAGGAGGACACAGTGTTACGACAAGACAGAGAAGCCAATTACGCTTTCTTCCGTTCAGTGCTCCTTCATCGTTTTTCTCGGTTCACAGCAGGAAGGACACGGTGAGTAGAAACGGTAGCAAGCAGCCCAGTATCAGCGTGGTAGGAGACATAGACGTGCACGGCCACCCCTCTCAGGGGTCTTCGGTATCGATGTCAACTTGGTCTTCTCGTGTGCTGATGCCCGTCATGTATTCACTCGCAGGAATGCACGAGGCTTTTGTGATTGCGATGTTTGGCTCCCGAGACGCGACAACTGACGTACTCTCAACGGACATCGTTGTCAACCAGGAAGTATCGTGCATCGCTCCAGCAGTTTCATCTCCAGCAGTTTCATCTCCAGACATTGATCGCGAGAAGAGAGTGAAGCACGTCTCGCATCTGTGTAGAAATTTGTTGTAGAGACTGTAGGTCGCCTGCGACATCTGCAAGTCGTTAGACTGCTGACACTTCTCGAGGCTGTTATCTTATATATGCTCTTGCGTGCGATAGAAACGTGAGGCGTGCTTCTCTCCTTGGCAATATATATTGCAACTAATCTGATGCTGCTTTGTGTCAGAGCTTGACAGTGAAGAATTGTGAGTAGGAAGTCTTCCTGAGTTGGCCTCTATGACCTGACCTCTTTCAACGTGACACTTTGTCATGTGATCCCACGGGACCAGAGGCTGACAGAGCTCGATGGCGCGATACGTGAAAAGCACAGGGTGGAAGCAAGTGTGTCCTGACGACATCTCATCGGCGTATGGCTCCCATGTGACAATCACATTGCCTTCGGCATATGTCTTGGTGCGTTAAATCGTACTAAGCAGACCGACTCTGCTACCAAGCTCCATGTAGAGGCCAGACTCAGGGCCTTCGACGACGCCGGCAGGGACTTCCTCTGCGATGAAGCCAGGTCTGCCAGGCAGAATTCCGACAAATGAAGGTGCTGGGAGATGTGCGGAGGCACACAGGACAAGAGCACCTTCTATCCATCTAGGCCATATAGACCAAACTGCATTCTCCGATGCCACCCCTTCGAATCCGTGCTCCAGCTGGATGTTGGCGCGCGGCAACCATCCACGATCCAGCTGCACGTGTGTGGTGTTGAACCTCGCCGAGTCTCCCACGCTTCTCCAGAACGAATTGTAGTTGTGCCATTCGTTGATGGGCTGAAAGCCTCTGGCGTCTCTCGAGATGATGCCGTGTTCTGCCTTGCCAGTGTGGTCGCCGAGGGCGTGCTTGGCCAGTAGGTCTGCGAATGGCTTGAAGAACTTAGCCCGCTCCAAGACATGTGCCCTGGTCTTTGGCCCCTGGAATTGAGCGAACACTGTACGTGTGCGCTTGACCTACGCAAGATCAACGTATTCGCAACCGGCGACCCTCAGCTCCTGCAAACACTTGTAGTACGCGAATTCCCTGCATCGCCAGGTGCTGTCACTGGTCTTGAGTCCTTCGACCTCTTCAGGTACCAGTGTGAGTCCGGCCTCGGTGACTGTGCTGTCTTGGACGGTGCGCTGGTAGGAGGCAGGGAATCGGTGGCCAAGGGCCAGAAGGATGAGCTCCTGCGCAATGATCTTGAGGTCTGGTCTCGAACGATCTGTGTTCTGGGCGATGAGCTATCCTAGTATCTGGGAGTAACAGTCCATCACCCACATATCGGCGCTAGCTCGCTGCAGACCTGCCACCCGATACGTAAACGCAGCTTGTTCGAGGTAGTGGCGACAATCGAAGATTTTGGCATCTCTTACTCTCAGTACTGTGAATTCTAGCTGCAGCAGGTGCAGTCCGAGTACCACGGTGTCTACTTGCGCGAGCGCTTATCAGACAGAGAGCTCCGAGCGCTGCCAGGCTTTCAAGATTGGTCGGACGACTGCGTGGCGTCTTTGGTGTGGGACGGAGAGTTAGAATCGGGTCCCTAGCCGATCCTAATTCTCTCAAGCTGTCCAAAGGTCTAATGGGTTGAGGTGGTTGTACTTGACACATTGAACGAAGGGGTCCAATCTGTCCCGAAGGCACGGGAGGGACCCCAAGTGTCTGCTCGCTCACTCAAGGCAGTATGATGTCCAAGACAGAGGCTTCGCTCCTTAGGCCGCTTCAGCGGCTTCCAACCTCGCCATATATATAAAACAGGACACTTTGGGCGACTGCGTGGTGGAAGAACAAAGAAAAGGCCGTAGGATTGGGTTTCATAGCAGAATTTATATGCGCATTCGGCCGGTGTGTTTTTCGATGTGGATGGACCACGGCGTAAGGTCAAAGGCTTTGGACGGCCGACTTTGATCGTGCTTAAGGCTCTTCTGCAATTCGATGCTCGGCTTTTGGAGATTTGGATGCATAATGTGAAGAAGAACATATGCGTAGATCGATGGGGAGACTCTTGACGTCCTATCACTGAAGTTGCCTCGGATGGCGATCAAGGATGACCGCACAACCTTCGATACTCTCGTCTTGTATTGCAGACTCTTACTTGAGCGTCGCGCGTAGAGAGCTGTAGCGTACCTCTGAAGAACGCCCGAAGGCTTCTAGGGCACTCGCCAAGGACGAAAAATGCTTCTTCATTATTTCCTTAGTTCCTTGTCCGTATCTCTTCATTCTTCGCCTCGTCGTCTAGCAGCATCAATCTGCTGAGACAGGATACAAAGTAGTCTCTGACGTCTGTTTGACGCTGTGATCGATCATCATTCGGCTACATGATCAGTGATATCGAAGCCCACACTGCGAGCCAACTTGAGTGCATATTCCCAGCCAAAGTTGACCTTCCACTTGGCTCCTGGTTCAAGCAAGTCACCTCCGATGACCGCCGTTCTCAACAGTAGTCTTAGAGAACACAATGTCGCTAGTTGTGTGTATATGTCCATCGTTGGTGTGAGATCGTGCGGCAGCACAGCGTGGAGGATAGCGAGTAGCCTGTCGAGCGGAAAAGGACTGGGCGAGAGAAGATGTCTAGGTATTTTGCGATTCTTTGACTCGCGGCCTGCGATGGCGCCGCCACCTTTCCTGCGACGTTTTCGCTCCGTCGCCTTCATGAAGTATATGTTGTCTTGACGAGCTGGGTTGAAGGAGGCGAGGTAAGCAGCACAAAGAAGCCACTTGGAATAGTAAGGTAGGTCATGAGTAACTGTGACCGGTTAGCAGGCTGTCCTAAGATGAGATTTGGAAAGCTTTTACCATCCGTAAGTACGGTAGTGTCCTCCTGAGGCTCGTCGATAACAGAGTCCAGTAGACAACTCTCGGCTTGGAAAATCTTGCGTTGTGCTACCATGAGCTTGCTGAAGTCACGAGTTCCGTACGTGCCATCTACAATTGGTTGTACAAATGGCCGCCATAATTTGTCAAGGATGGACTTGAAGGTGACTATATCTCGTGCAGCACCACTAGCCAAGGAGTCCCACACAGCAGCGCAGTATCGCGACCATAACCATGCATCATCTTCAGCGGCGAGTTCATCCGAGTAGTTAGCAGAAGGAGAAAGAGGCTCGTTGAAGATGGCTTGTGGCCGAACAGAGGCGATTTGGATGGCTTGCTCGCGAGTATACGGCGAAAAGTATATGTGGGGAGCACCGGGAAGATGGAGAAGTCGTGGATGAGGATATGTGACAATCATGACAATACTGAGACAGGGAATGAGCTGGCAGAGACGTGCTAGAGTCGGTAGTAAAGTTGGAGGAGCTTCTCTTTGCTCATCGATGCCATCCAGAACGAGTACAAATTTGTCAATCCCCTCGAAAAGACGTTCAAAGGAGCTCGTCAAGGTGCTTAAACTTTCGCATCTTGAGGGAATGACACCATCTAGAGAGATATCCACTGCCTGTTCGATGGCGTTCACGCAGGCTGCCAGAGTTCGCTCCAGGAAGTGGCGGCCAGTAATGCACTCTGAGCAAGGAATGAATGCATGCTTGAGACCAGAAAGTCCCAGATACGATTTGAGCAGTCCCGTTTTCGCAGTAGACTCTGGACCATGCACTACCAAGGTTCCTGGACTGATCAATCTGGGCTGAAGAGTATTAGTAAACACACTGGCGTTTGAGTTGGGCGTACTCACGGAAAGTAGAGCGGAGAGTGTCTTGATCTGCAAGTCTCTACATGGCCATTGGTTCGTCAAAGAAAGGACGACTTCGTCTGGAAGCATTTCCAGGCCCATGTCTGTTTCCTTCCGTGTCTCAAAAGATGCGAGGCTCCAGTGTTCCTGCCTGTTTGTGCTGCCCCTCCGGCTCTGGTGGTCACTGGGTACAAACGGCTTTGTACTCTTGTCGGAGGATATTCTCTTGCTGCTTCGTAGAGTTTGTACAGAAGCAGACTATCAAGGCTGTGTTGGAACAGAGAGAGATGTAATTACCAGAATCAAAGCAGCTTGACAACAGATCAACACGCGTTGCACAAGAGGCTTGTATGGAGAAGAATTGAGTTATGCAAGCAGGCGGAGTTAAGTTGGTCTGATCCGAGCAGATCTGGGGAACAGCACGCTAGCGTTGAACCGTGCGTCAGAAATTATTCTAAAGGAAGTCGCGACATGTTCGATGCTGCCTCCCGAAGTGAGCATACGATGCAATGAGTGAAGAACAACGAGGAAGGTCCGCACCCCCGGGTGTTGGGCCTGACTTCAGCCCCGCTGGGTCTGAAGCTGAAGCTGACCTGGATGGCCGCAACTCTCCATCATCTTTCATCGACGACAACGATATGCCACCCACCAAACCCGGCCTCTGGTTGCTCAAGACAAAGGCAGAGGCTCGTGCCTCGACTGCCACTGTCCAGGCATGGACTATAGAATTGCCATCCAGAGCAGCTAACACCGTCCTGGGGTATGTCCTGTTTTGTTTGCGCTATACACATCCATCCGCTGACCATCTCGCCCAGTCTCATCAAGGACAACGTCCCCGAGCTGGATGCCATCGACCTTCAGCACATTCGTCGCTTTGCAAAGGCCCGCTTCCTGCCCACTCACCTCATCCCCGAGACGGTCGCTGTCAGCCGCTCCAGAAGTGCCTCCGAACGTGATGGATCCTCCCGTGGCTCCTCTCGCTCTCGCTCATCGCGCAACAAACGCCGGGGTAGTATTCCGGCCACACTGCACTTGATCGTTAGTCCCGTTCACTGCATCGGAGAAGACGCTCTCACCGAGCTGCTCCTCGCCAACCCTCCCTTCGCCGAAGATGGCTTCCCTCTCATCCTCAGAGAGGTCACCCTTCCTCTGCTGCCTCCCACCAGCGCCGAGCAAGCCGAGCTCTGGTCTCAACAGTACTGGCCTACCATCTACCGCAAGACCAATCCGTTTGGCCCTCATCCCAGCATCATCGGCCGCGCCGAAGAAGAAGTCACCGCCAACAACAATGTGCCTCGCCTGATGGAGATGGCCAAGAAGGTGGCTGGAGAGACAAAGGGCAAGTGCTGCGGCGCCGGCGTCGGATGCGTCATCATCGAAAGACCTACCGGAAAGCCTATCGAAGTCATTGCCGTTGCTGGCGATGGCCGTCACCAAGGTTTTGACGAGGTCGCTGGTCAACAGAACCCCATGGCTCATGCTGTCATGCGAGCCATAGGCATGGTCGCACGCAAGCGTGTCCGCAGCGCAACTCGCGACCCTACCAAGCTCAACCAGGACATGGCTGCTCTGGACATCAACAGGCCTTCCCACACCCCCGCAGTCGGTGCTCCCAAGTTCGTCGACAAGACCCTGCTCGACTACCCCCTGACACCCATGGAGCGCAAGGCCTTTAACAAGGACAACCTGATCCCTGATGGCTACCTCTGCGTCGATCTCGAGATCTATCTCACCCACGAGCCCTGCGTTATGTGCACCATGGCCATCTTGCACTCACGTTTCGCTCGCTGTGTCTTTGGTATTCGCATGCCCAAGACTGGCGCTCTGACGGCCGATGGAGGCGGTCTCGGCTACGGACTGTTCTGGCGTCCCGAGCTCAACTGGAAGTTCTTGTGCTGGGAGTGGAAGGAGAAGGACCCATACGATGGTGACAACCACTTGCACCTCTTCCTCGACAAGAAGACTCAGGTCTGAACCCATCCTTCCTTGATGACTCTAGGAACGCCCACCGTCTCCTTTCGACCTGAACTTCTTCTTCCTTCTTCTTCTTCTTCTTCTCTTTTCGATTTCTTTCCTTGTCTTTGTTACCGACATGGTTAGGTAGCGTGTCGGCCCCGCTTGAAAACTGGGGGAGGCTTTCTTTTCTGATGAAGACTGCCTATGAATGAATGGCAGCAGCATTATGCACATAGCAGCGAGCATGGTATACAGGCGTCAATATGGGTTCAATGGTGGTCTTCTGCTGAGCTTTTTTTATACCCCTTTAGCGCACGGAAAAACGAGACGATCGACATGGCTACGTCTCTGAGCATACCTCAAAAGTCAATATGCTTAAAATGAAAGTTTTGCTTAACCTCAGATTCAAAGTAATTCGTGATGTTATTCATGTATCGTGTATTGTAGGAGATCAAACAGCTCAAGAGCTGCAACTGCACTGCATGGCACGCTTTACGTGAGGCACATCGCCGCAGAATCTCTCTTCCTCTTCCTTGTTCCATCCCCACTCCTCCTCGAAGGGGTTAAGTGCCATCTTCATAACGCCCTGGAGAATCTCACGCTCACCCTTCTTCTCCACTCTTTCGATCAATTCATCCAGAATCCATGATCTGGGGATGAACTGTGATTGAAAATGTCAGCCGTATGCTCATGTGCAAGATGTTGAGAGAATGCGATGCTTACCTTAGGGTTGACCTTCTTCATGGCCTCCTGGCGCTCAGCATCCTTGCCCTCGCTCCAGTCCTCGATGACGCGGGTTCGCCATTGCTCGAGCCACTTTGCGATTCTAGTCCTGGCATCTGCCTCGCTTGTGCCTACAGTGTTACCGAGGCCTTCGCCGTGGAAGAAGCGGCTTGCGACATCCTTCCTTTGCTCTTCGGTCTCGATCTCTGAGAGGTTCATGTTGCTGAGCTTGCGGAAGGTGTGGTTGAAGTCCAGCTCCAATGCTTCGAGTGTGTCCAGAAGTTCGGAGAAGAGGACGTCAAAGTCGGAGTCTTTGCACTGCTTGAGGCCGAGACGTGCAGACATGAGACGCTTGTATTCTGCCATGAAGACTGCACGGAACTCTTCGCCTGTCTTTTCGATCAAGGTCTCGGCACGCTTGATCAGCTCGTCGGACCAAGTCTTGCTGACGCCTTCTGTCACGAATTCGTTGTCGTCGCAGCGGGCTCCGGCACCGATGAGCTCACCCAATGCCTCACCTAGACGTACCAGGTTCCACCAGATGATGCTAGGCTGGTTGCGGTAGCTGTAACGCAGCATGTGGTCGTCGTGGTTGGGTGTGTAGCTTGGGTCGAAGTTGTCGAGGAAGGCGAATGGACCAAAGTCAACTGATAAGCCAAAGATGGATGTGTTGTCTGTGTTCAAGACACCATTGGTGAAGGCGTAGGCTTGCCAGTGTGCGACGGTCCTTGCGTTGCGGCGGGCAATCTCACGGTAGAGGCGCGTAAAGCGGTTCTCTTCGTGTTCGTTCTCGCCTTGTACAATGGTGGCTGCAAGGCCACGTTCGGGCTCGATAGCAGTCTCAGACATTTCACCGGGCTTCAAAGCGCCTGGCAGGTTCTTCCATCCGCCAAAAACGTCCTCGGCGACGTAAGTCGAAAGTCTCCTGATCAAAGCTCTGTCGCCGCGAGAGCGTAGAAGGTCAAAGGTACCGAAACGTAGCCAACTTTGTGCGAAACGGGTGACAATGGCGCCAGGCTCGATGCGCTCTCTTAGTGCCCTGTCTTCAGGAGTGAAAGTCAAAGCCAATGCACGAGTTGTAGGAATCCCCAGAGCGTGCAGACTTTCGCTGACTACAAACTCTCTGATACTACTTCGCAGTACAGCCTTGCCATCGGCAAATCGACTATATGGTGTCTTGCCTGCACCTTTGAGCTGAAGCTCATAACGCACGTCCGAGTTCGGGTTTGTAGCCTCGAACAGCGAGATAGCACGACCGTCACCTAGTTGGCCGGCCCACTGGCCGAATTGGTAACCACCGTAACATTGTGCCCATGGGTAAATTTGCTCTTGTCTCTGCTGGTCCTCTGGCAGCATGTTTGACTCTGAAGCCTTGGCCTCGTCCCATGTCAGGATCTTGTTGCCGGAAACTGTGTCTTTGAAGTCCTGGGACTCTGTGGAAGATGGGTCTATAGAAAGTGTCTGGAGTGCAGCGGACGAGACGGCGAGGACTTCATATTCTTTGGGTGGATCGGGTCGGACGTATGTGTAGAGGGCGCCTTTGACCAAGCGAGGGCCGAGTTCCTTGCGTTCAGCGACATGCGAACTCGAAGGAGTGGGAAAGTTCGGGTCCGGCGGGAGGTTCGTAGTGAAGTTGTTCGATTTCGGGAGGTCCTTTATCGAGTGAGTCTTCTCGTTGGTAGTGGTGGCGTCGTACAGGGCGTTCTGGTGGCCAGCGGTGCTGATGTGGGCTGCCATGAGTGCGATGCGGGTTTTGGCGGGCGTTGGACGCAGGCTTCGCGCTCTAGATAGCATATACAAGGTGGAGATGTAGGAATGTCTTGCTGGGGCGACAGATGAGCAGCTACTGGTTTAATATATGTACAATAATTATTGGTCTCTTTCTCGCCTCGAACCCATTCGCGAACTCTGACGTCTTTCTGATGACCGGAGACACGTCCCGAAACGTGGGGTCACCGCCTTTGGGAAGCCTCCAGGTTCCCAATGTGGTCACATACGAGTAGACTCTCCAGTCGTACTCGTAGCGATAACCAATAAACCATCCATCAAGATATACGATACTATACAGGGAAAGAGCGTTGTTTAGAGAGAGTGTAATCCAGTCATTCTCTCCTCTCGGACTTAATTCAATCCTGGGTAATATTGTGGATCCTGTAGCCGTGAAAATGACAAACTCCAGCATATGGGGAGGTCACCATCAACTTACCGACAGTATCCACATAATACTTCTGATCTTGAAATCCATGTCATGATACAGGTATCACCTCATCCTCTAACAATGTCTTACCACAACAAGTGGCGTCCATTTTCTGTCTCTTGTCTCTACACCGTGAAGGGTTGCCTAGCCATTTCAAGAAACACTTGACCAACAACTTTCAAAGTCCAACTCCAACTCTCACTTGAGTCCCAACGGCAGTATCAACTAGCTGTTCTATTTTGCTGACAATCTCGTCTTTCTGCTCATTTTCACTTTGCCTACAAGAATTTTAGTCGTTGGAAGAAGTTGCACCTTCCTCGATCATCACTGCCACTTCCCCACGATCTTAAACGTGTGCGACTTTTCAAAACAGCCGCCGACAACAACTTTCACTCCCTTGCATGCGCGCGCTGAGGCGCATCGTATGGTGCCCGGAATTCCATTTTCATATGACTTCTTCAACTTCAATTCAAAGCTCACGACATAATGCAACCGCAGACATCAACTCACATTTCCGTCTCTTGCAAGATCATCCAAACTCATCGCGCCAGCAGAAATGAATCAAGTGGAAGACAACAAAAAATATTGCGGTTCCAAATTGATCAACGACATCTCACAGAGCAGACGACCAGTGTTCCTACAACGAAATCTTCGGCGAGCCTTGGATCATCATGAGCAGAATCTGAAGATCCTCAACCATCGATCGACAAGTCTTACCTCAGGAGTGGCCGCGTCCAACATGGGTCTTTTCGAAGGGCTCTCGCGAATCCTTCCTAGTTTAAATCTACTATCTAGGGTCACCAGTGTTAAACCACAGACCTTCAGAGTCCACCCAAAATCACTGGTAAAGAAAGAAAAGAACAGCGCCGACGCAGAGACACGACCAAATGTAACTGCCAAGCATGAGCCATCTGCGGATCCAACGTGGCTTCCTGCTCCCAACAACATCAAAATAACTTGCAATATTACTTGCATCATCACGCTCGATGATGCCAATGGTACCAACCCCGCGCGTGTCTTGTATTCTAAATCCCATCCGGCAAACTTGACAGGCGTGAAAGATGCCAAAGGCCACTTGACCTTTCATATTGCTATGGAGCCTTTCGTTGTCGCACACAATGAAATGCTCACAAGCCATCTTGCGGCCCATAATGGAAATGGGGGGCGCAGATGGAAGGCAGAACGACTCAATCATGCTGTTCTTAGTATGAGTGTCAGCTGCTTCAACTCTGAAGACGCTTTCCAATTGCTTTCCGCAGTCGATCCAGACGTCATCCCTGGACACATTGTGGCTCCTGAACAGGCCGAGTTGAGAGCTACCTGGAAAAAGCTTCCCGACTGCCCAAGTACTCCACTACACATCCGGCGATACGAGCATGTTCCCGAGACGACAAATAAGGCACGCCGTTCAAAGAAACTCGAATATCTTCTCGACGCGGATATCTCGTGGAGCCCGAGCGCTAGAAAGAGCGGTACTCCTCTGGCGATGTGTAATAACATAACCCGAATTCTTGAGAACAGAGGGCGCCCCCAAATAACAAGACCTCTGAGTCTGACGCAGGCTTGTAACGTCAGGTACGTCTTCGATGGCGGCGCCATGGGCTCTAGAAGCATTGTGCGCACCAGATTTAGCTGTGTTTTCTGCCCGGATCGCTTGCCTCATGCAACGTTCGACAGATTACATTTCCATTATTTGAGCTTCCATGATCATTTCACTTTCAAAGTTCATGCGCCGCCAGAGACAAGCCCCTCGCTGTTCATTCGCGTAGTGCATATCGAGCTGGCGACACCTAGATACGAAAGAGCCAGCGACAATGTGAGCGACGAGCGGGAGATTACCTGGAACAAGCCAGAGAATCCTTTCGACCTACAGCAATACCTATTGGAAGGTGGACTCAATACTTGGGCCAGCGGTAAACAGGCAAACCTCAGAATGTTCTCTAAGACCGCCAGACCAGGCGTTATGCGGAATGGAGCCGCGCAAGCTGGAGACTCACCCTCCAAAGGACGAGCCCGACTAACGCCGACTCCAGCCAGGCCTGGAGTAGGGCCCCCTGAAAAGGTCCAGGAAGTGCCAACTAAAAAGCGAAAGAGATATGAGGTTCCAGACATCCCGGGAGTCGCTATCTTTCGTTCACAATCCAAGCGAGAGGTTGAGCCTGGAGAAATACTGAGTGAGAGTGATATCGACCCGGACGATTCGTGGCTACGAGTCAGACACAACGTAGAGGATTTTCCGCGGCTTACGGGTGCGGCCAGGGAGTTTACGATCATGTTCGACGAACATTTGAAGAACGAGCCAACGAATCAAGGAGAGAGGCACGTCTCCGGCATGATCGTTCGATTCACGCGGAAACACGCCGAGCGACTAGGAAAACCACATCTGTTGAAAGAGTTCAAAACTAAGCTGAACGAGCTGGAAAGCCTCGAGATGATCTCGGAAGAGTACATCAATTACTGCCTTGGCTTGATTGCGAGCACGAGACAAGACACTATCAATGGCACGGCTAACGGACAGACTCACGGAACCCCGGCTATCAAGGAGGAGTCTGAGCCTTTCGTCAGTCGAAATCCGCCGCCAGCCTCCACTAAGCCTGGCAACCGACTGGATGTCATAATGATCGAAGACAGTGATACGGAGATAGGCGCTGAGGTATCGCCGGCTGTGCTTAAATCCAGCCGCCCCATCCAGCCATCAACTCAGCACGCTACAGACGGCGATGTGGAAATGCAAGATGCTGTCCATCATGCGCCAAACGCCTGTGTGTGCGGAAAGCTGGCCCTGGGTGCGCGTCAAGTAATCATCTGTCAGAACAACGTGAGTTTACCGCATCTTTCAACATCATTTGATTGCCCGCTAACCTTTTGCTAGTACTGCCCACATTCAGAGTTTCACATGGCTTGTGTTGGACTCAAGAAGAGAGTCCGCGGCTGGCGATGTGAGGATTGCAGGGCTTGACGAACGCGATTTGCTCAATACCACACCTGACTCTTGCTTTTTCTACATCAATTCTTTGGCATTCGTGGCGTTATAGGCACAGACGGAAGATATTATCTAAGGCGCAACGGGGGTATATTCTTAGCGGGAAAAGGCACATTGCATTTTGTACTCTATTATGAGCGAACAGCTCTCGAATCTTGAAGCACACTGTTTGTTCTCATCACTGCGTCGTCCTCGACTGCTCGCCAAAGTACCACATGTATGATGTGCCGTAACTCGTTCTGGCGCATCTTGTCTGCGTAAACATTATCGAAACGAGGAAGCCTCCAACATAGCACATGTCAGCCCTGCGATCATGGTACGGCCGACCACGTTTCGATGAAGCATATTGGGTTTCTCTATGTCAACATGCTCTTCATACTCCTGCCTGTTCCAATGAGGTACGTCTACAAGTAGAAGTCGTGCTTTCTATCATGTCTCAAATCGTTTTCTGTGACTGCCACCGCGTCTTGTCAACCGTCCGGCCAAGTCTGGACACATTCCTGAGAGCTGATATCAAGTGCATGTAGCTACTCCAAGCACCAAGTACTCTTAAGAACATAGCCATCAGAATGCACAATATTCTTGAGTACTCAGAGAGTGCCAGTGAGAGAACAAGTAATTCTCAGCGGAGGCTTACTAGATTCTCAATAACATTGTGCATTTCAATAGGTAGTTTTCTTGACCGCGGCGTTACATGTAGAGGATTGTTCCCAGCATAGCAACCCAACGATATAGCAAACCAATTGCATTGAATTGTTGAGATACTGTACGTGCTAGGTTTACTTCTTGCTCTTGCTGAGGTGCTAGAAGCGAAATTTCAGAGCTTGCCACTAAACGCATCCGTCATCGTGCGTTCAGCTTCAACATGAATCTTTGTTGATCGACCCGGAACAGAGCAACCCTGTCCCCAGACTATGATTCACAAAGCTTGGACCAGCTCAAGACGTCACCACCCCGCGCAATGGAATCCGCAGAGAAGAGCAGTCGCGAAAGTGAAGAAAGAGCTCTACAAGGGGTGCCAAAGAAGGCAATTACCTTCTCGAAGTAGCCGGAAGCTGCAAGGCAAGAACGGAAATAGCTAGATAGCACAATTGAAGCAAAAGTGACGGAGCGTGGCGAGATAAATGAACCTCAGAAGGTGAAGGCAAGAGGTGGAATCCTGTAGAAGAAGATGGAAACCACCCGCAAATTCTGGTCGTGTCCGAAGCAACGCAACAACCGCCGCTGTGCGCATTTATAAAACTTTCTTCTCTTGCTCACACCTGCCCACACCACTTTTCTCCCACACACACATTCAAAAGCGCTTTTCTTTACGACTGACGACATCTCTTACATCGTCAACAAAAAGCTTTCTGTTTGATACCCATCTTCCTTTTCTTCAGTTCACAACACATCCAACATGGCTCCCGCTATCGGTATTGATTTGGGTACCACCTACTCATGTGTCGGGTTCGTATTATCCGCCTTTGTGTTTCTACAAAACATGTCACTGACTCTTCTCCAGTATCTACCGTGATGACCGCATTGAGATCATTGCCAACGACCAGGGTAACCGCACCACTCCCTCGTTCGTTGCCTTCACCGACACCGAGCGTTTGATCGGTGATTCGGCCAAGAACCAGGTCGCCATGAACCCTCACAACACCGTCTTCGACGCCAAGCGCCTCATCGGCCGCAAGTTCGCCGATGCTGAGGTCCAGGCCGACATGAAGCACTTCCCCTTCAAGGTCATCGACAAGGCTGGCAAGCCCGTCGTCCAGGTCGAGTTCAAGGGTGAGGAGAAGACCTTCACTCCCGAGGAGATCTCCTCCATGGTTCTCACCAAGATGCGTGAGACTGCTGAGTCTTACCTTGGTGGCACCGTCAACAACGCTGTCGTCACTGTTCCCGCATACTTCAACGACTCTCAGCGCCAGGCTACCAAGGATGCCGGTCTGATTGCTGGCCTCAACGTCCTCCGTATCATCAACGAGCCTACCGCCGCTGCCATTGCCTACGGTCTCGACAAGAAGGTTGAGGGTGAGCGCAACGTCCTCATCTTCGATCTTGGTGGTGGTACTTTCGATGTCTCTCTCCTCACCATTGAGGAGGGTATCTTCGAGGTCAAGTCTACTGCCGGTGACACTCACTTGGGTGGTGAGGACTTCGACAACCGTCTTGTCAACCACTTCGTCAATGAGTTCAAGAGAAAGCATAAGAAAGTACGAGAACTCTCACAACATCGCTGTCGATATATGCAAGTTGCTAACTTCAATTCCAGGACCTTACCTCCAACCCCCGTGCTCTGCGCCGCCTGAGAACTGCTTGCGAGCGTGCCAAGCGTACTCTCTCTTCGTCTGCTCAGACCTCTCTTGAGATCGACTCTCTCTTCGAGGGTATCGACTTCTACACCTCTCTCACCCGTGCCAGGTAAGTTTTGAAAAACATCGTGCATTTTTACAGGTAGACTAACTGGCCCCCTTAGATTCGAGGAGCTCTGCCAGGACCTCTTCCGTGGCACCATGGAGCCCGTCGAGCGTACTCTCCGTGACGCCAAGATCGACAAGTCCTCCGTCAACGAGATCGTCCTTGTCGGTGGTTCCACCCGTATCCCCAAGATCCAGAAGATGGTCTCCGACTTCTTCGGTGGCAAGGAGCCCAACAAGTCCATCAACCCTGATGAGGCCGTTGCCTACGGTGCTGCCGTCCAGGCTGCCATCCTTTCCGGTGACACTTCCTCCAAGTCCACCAACGAGATCCTCCTTCTCGACGTCGCCCCGTTGTCTCTCGGTATCGAGACCGCTGGTGGTGTCATGACTGCTCTCATCAAGCGCAACACCACCATTCCCACCAAGAAGTCCGAGACTTTCTCGACCTTCTCCGACAACCAGCCCGGTGTCTTGATCCAGGTCTTCGAGGGTGAGCGTGCCCGCACCAAGGACAACAACCTTCTCGGCAAGTTCGAGCTTACCGGTATTCCCCCCGCTCCTCGCGGTGTCCCCCAGATTGAGGTTACCTTCGACGTTGATGCCAACGGTATCATGAACGTCTCTGCCCTCGAGAAGGGTACCGGCAAGACCAACAAGATTGTCATCACCAACGACAAGGGTCGTCTTTCCAAGGAGGAGATCGAGCGCATGCTCTCCGAGGCCGAGAAGTACAAGGAGGAGGATGAGGCTGAGGCTGCCCGTATCGGCGCCAAGAACGGCCTCGAGTCCTACGCCTACTCGCTCAAGAACACCATCTCCGACCCCAAGGTTGAGGAGAAGCTCCCCGCTGATGACAAGGAGAAGCTCCAGGCCAAGATCAACGAGACCGTTGAGTGGATTGACTCCAACACCACCGCCACCAAGGAGGAGTACGAGTCCCAGCAGAAGGAGCTTGAGGGAGTCGCAAACCCCATCATGCATGTAAAATCCTATCCTGCTGGCTGAATATTTACTAATAACCTTACAGGACTGCCTTTTATCAACAATCTGGTGGTGCTCCCGAAGGTTCGATGCCTGGAGCTGCTCCCGGTGGTGCTCCTGGCGCCGGCGGCGATGACGGCCCTACTGTAAGTTTCCCTTCTTCTTCCCCTCATTGAATCATATGCTAACAGACTCCCAGGTTGAGGTACTTTCTTGAAACGATCAGATGTCATTGAACATTATGCTAACTCATTTCACAGGAGGTTGACTAAGCGTATCGCCCGCTCATCCACACCTTTTCGTCTTTCCAGCATCATAGAGCCGGCGTTGGTAGAGGGATAACAAGGGTTTTGAAGAAGTTGTCTTTTCTCTTTTGATATCACGAAGCATGTGTCGCAGCGGAGAAACTGCCACCATGCAATGTTACTTTAATGTCACTCAATCATGAGTGTAACGAAGATTTCCTTTCCTTTCAAACATGTCTCCTTCTATACGTGATAGTGTTCTCACAAGTTCCTTCCTACTCTGTCTCTGGACTGCTCGGCATTTCTTCGATTTCTTTCACATCTTTCCTGCAAGGCATTGCCATTCACATCAACAAGGAAGGACTGTTTAAAACTACGAAGCTGGGAAGTCGCAAGGAAACAAGATGTGGTTCACCTATCTGGTATGCGCGCGACTGACAGATTCACAGCAGTCGACCAACCATTTGTGGTCTTGTGTGCAAGTTTTCATGTTTCAACAACATCGGCGGCAACAATGGCAGTAAATTGCAAAGGCCATGGTTTTGAGGCTTTCGATCGTGTCTGGGCCCGGACAAGGATCAACTTTTACCTACGACTCGCACATCAATCTGAGATGCACATGTGATCACGCCTCTTGGTCCCTCGGGTTCTTCTTTCTTACTTCTTTCTACGGATGCTGTTTGGCTTTACTTTCTTTCTGGTTCGACCTTTGTTTCTCTCGCTACTTCGTCTTCATCACATTTGGACTGGGCTTGAATGGGTCGTCTGCCCATCTTTGGCTCCTGCAAAAATCTTGTGTATTCATGCCCCGTCCAGTCAAAGTCAAAGCAAGCAGCGGATAGCCTCTCGGTGGAGGTCTCCTTTGACAAAAGGTTATGCATTGTGATAGCCTATTCGTCCGGACATGTCCATCGCCTGGCTCTTATTCCCACAAAACATTGAGCATCTTGATGGCTTCCATCTGGCGGGCTCTATGTCGAACGATACATGCATCGTTTGGGTTGAAATGGGCAAAGATCAAGTTTATCCTATAGCTCGGCACATCAACGAGGGAGGATGTCCGAGCTGTGTGCAGTCTTTGTGCACCGTCCTTCTGTTACAACTACCAAATTGTGACTTGCCCGCTCCGATCTCTACTCGACACGACCTTCTATTCCTATACAAAGTATGGTTTTCGGTTGACGCGAGTGTACAACGTTCAGCTCCAGCCTCCCGAGCTGTCTGCTCAGTCACATGTTGGAATGCACGATGTTTTTCGTGATCAACTTGCTGGCCACAGAGAGCGGTGTTCTTATGATGAGCTGCGTCTGGACGACAAAATTAATGTCATGGTCATCGTAGCTTTATGCAGCTATGCGTAAGCAACAGTGGATATATTTTCTGTGAGGACATCACTCGTTCGTCGGTTGGGTCACCCTGCTCAAAAAAACTGCATCCGATACATATGGCTCCCAGTGCGCGAATCAGGGTTGACGCTGCTTTTTTTGCCTTGCCTCGCTTTTTAGTTACTCATACTGTTATCGTTGGTCAATCTGATGGATAGATGGGCGAATGGGTTGCGAAAATCGGGATTTATGTCTTTGTCTTGACACACGCTATGGAACAGCTTGGCAGACCTCCTTGTTGTCCAGGTCTGAACGTGATCAACCAACGTAACTGAATGTCGGAATCCAAGCACATGTCCGCAATTGGAATCCAAGGTGACAGGTTGTCGACGGCCACGATCGTTATGGTGATCGTTAAGTTTGAGCTGCCTCAGCATTGGCAATGCTTGTTGCGAAAACGAAGGTGCGTGGAAACTGTTGTGTGCTGACCACATGTTCTCTGTACTTTACATGACTATACATATCCTGTTTACGGGTGTAACATCTATTCAGCAACCTCGATCCAAGACATAGAGGTGGATAATGACAAAAGGCATATCGTAAGATGGCGCAAGGTGCAAAAGGACCTCCCATGCCCAGCATTCAGGATTGGTCTTGCATTTTGAAGACAGTCAGGAAGTAAGTCTGCAAGCTTCGAAAAATCAGGAAAGCGCCATGAACTCTGCGTAAACAATGTGCCTTCCATCTTTCCTCACTTCTTACGCGAAGCTGCGTCTTCTGATCCTTTTCTTTCTCGACTTGCAAGCTGCCAGTTCTCCCTGCACCATTTTTTCCTCGACCACCCTCCTACCAGACATCGATCTCTGTTTACTTGTGTGCTTATTAGTCTAGTACACAAAGCCTGTGTTGCTAACCTAGACCAGAAAGCCAATCTACGATAGCAAATCCATCGATCTCTCCTCGAACGACACACCAACATCAAGTCATAGATCTTTGGCGCATACTCATCAATCTGGTCACCGTCACAAAGTCATAGCCGACGACCAACTCCAAGATGCCCGTCGCCAACCCTCAAGGCTTCTTTCATCAGGAGGCGCCCCTGGAATTCGATGATATCACCGATCTCCAAGAGATAGAGACTGGTGATGCAGACCTTGCCTTCATGCGCAAGTATGAGTACAAAGGTGTTCTACTGGTAGAGATCCTAGGACGACCCAACACTACCAGTACCACCGGCGCGGTCAAGAGGCAGCGAGTCGAGTTTCGTGCGGTTGTGCTGGGAGAAAGCCAGCTCAAGCCTGGCGAGATGATCTTGCTCTATCGCCCGGGCAAGATCTTCCAGACCGTTTATGGCATGGAGCTGAAGCAGAAAGGAGGAATCACAATCAGCAATGTTCATTGGTGCTCAGGGCTTCAGATCAAGTGGGTGCCTAGCATCACCGCTTCGACAAAGACAAGTTCTGCTTTGTACTCTGAGAAGCTCATTCAGAAGGCAAGAGTAGACCTTGCCAAGGATCTCTACAGTATAATCGAGAACGAAGACGTAGACTGGGAGGACATCGACTGGGATGAGGTCGAGGTCAGTGAGCACTCATCTTTGCATAGCACTCTACTAAAGTTGTCTTAGGCCATGATCGAAGCCATCGAGCCGCAACTCGATACAAGTAACTCGCCCAAAAAGCGCCAGCGATCGCGCAAGGGCAACAGTGGAGACAACAAGCAGGCCGCTACCAGGAAACCAGTAGAGATCAAGCTGCTTGTCGCGGAGGAGGACTGGACTTTGATAAAGCACGTGGTCATAAACTGCGGCTTCAAGGTCGAAGAGAGTGACGAGTTGGGCGAAAAGGAGAAAGAGGAGGTCAAAGACCTGATGTCCAAGTACATCGCTGACGAAGCTGAGTACCTCGATGAAGAGATGCACAATCGCCTGACCGAGCTTCTGAACAAAGGTTGGACATCAAAGTTCGACATTCAGATTCTGAAGAACTTCGCAAAGGCCAGGTCTGTCAACGATGACATATACAGTCTTCCCACCTTCGCCAGCTTCGCAGCCTGGTGGGAGGCCAGAGACGTCGGCAAATCCTCATCTCGCCCATCCAGCCAGGATCGTTCACCTGCCCCCTCTCGCTCGCTTAGCCTTCCTGGCTCCGCCGCTGATCCTGAGGTTCCCAGTGACCCCCAGTTTACCAACAATAATACAATTCAAGGCCATGGATTCATCTGGCAAGCAAGAAGGTTCCTGGCCAGACTCATCTACGTCGGCCCTTGATTAACGACAGGGCCCAAGACGAACAGCTCAGGCCCGAGCAGGGACGTGTAACTGTACTTGAGTTGTAGCATGATATGAAACCAGGAGAGCTTAACACTGGAACAAGACAGCGCAAAGCAGGAATCGTTTTCTTCAAGAATAGATGATGGACGAGGGTCAACAAAGAAGGGAACAGACAGGTAGAATGTAATGAATAGACGATACAATGAGAACACGAATCCAGAACTTATTTGAGATCTCCACTGTCATCGAGGGAGAAAGCCCGTCAGACCCAAGCACAGTATGAACTCCGTTTCAATGCCATCAGGGCTAAGAAGACCGATGACCTTCCCGAAGATGCCTTCTATACAGTCACAGAGAGAAGTATCATTTTCTTCAACCAACCATGGAAACAAGTAAGATCGAGAGTTAAAAAGAGTTTCGTTCACTTACAATGGATGGCTATATAGGTGACGAAAGTCTCCTTCCTTTCACCCACTCAGGAGGAAGCGGAAGTCCAGAAGGATGTATGGCCTGAGGGGAATAGCCTGTGCTAACAATGCATCGGGAGAAGTAGTGTCGGCCTACTTTCTCCTTTTGCAGGTTGTGTGTTCGATCCTGTGATGTGAATTTCTTTTGTTTATTTTGCTTCGTTGCACTTTAGTTCGTGTCATGGTCGAAGGGAGGTAAGTAAGCTAAGGGTATCCAGTCTTGCATATTTGACCGGCATTCATCGAACAGCACTTTGGACTCCATCTCTTTTATACCGGATCCACACACTGCAGACTGGCTCGTTGACGAGTACCTCATTTCATTACCCAGAACCACCGACTAATTATTTCACAGATCTCGACTCAGCACGTGTCAAGGGTGAGAAGGCCTTGCGGGTGTATTCTGGTTGGCAGTAAGATGTAGACATTGATAACGTGCGTCAGAAACGACCAGGTGAATATATTCCAGAACAAGGTGTCTTGATTGGTTGTCTACATCATTTCTATCATATATCGCGTTTTTCGTTTTGTGTATTGCCCTTTTACTTGGCGTAACCGTGAGCAGAGAGCCACTCTCTGATGATCTCGAGATCGTGCTGTGCGTATCTAGCTCTGCCCTTGATTGTGTCGCTGACAACAGCAAGACCACGGTCGTAGCCAGAGTTGTCCTTGTCCTTGAAGAAGTCGGCAATGTCCTTCTCAATCTCGAAGCTTGAGAATCTGTTCAAGCTCATGCGGAGGTATCTCTCGAGTACGACCATGTTGTTGCCGAGGCGCTCTCTCAGCATGCTCCAGTTCTCCTTGATGAAGTGCCATACCTCGAGCTTGGTCTTTGAGTTGAGAGCAAGTGCTCTAGAGGGGGTGTGCAGATCCTGAGTAGCGACGGCGCCGCTGAAAGACCACTTCAAGTACTCTCTAGCAAGCTCAGTCGACTGAACTCTACCAAGCCCTTGGAGGGCAATCTCCTTGCCGTCGACAGAGGTTGTGTTGAGGTACTCCTTCATAACTGCGTCGTAGGCAGGCTTGCCACCTTCCTTGACAGCGATCTTGAAGGTAGCTGTGCGTAAGCTGGGGTGGATAGCCTTCTTGTCACCACCCTCAGTGTAAGCGGTGAAACGCTTCTTAGCCTCGGCAACAACACCCTCATGTCCAGCCATACCGGCGGAAGAAAGCAGAAGAGCGCGCAATTGACCAGTCAGGTAGTCGTCGTTAGGGGCAAAGTCCCATCCAATCTTGTCGGTGGCCTCGCTGACCAGACGTAGTGTGTACTGGCGGAGACCTTCGGAGACTTGCTCATCATCTGCGAAGACAGATCTAATGTTACCAAGACTTGAGAGAACCTCAGACCAGACAAGGTAGTTGGTCTCCTTCGTAAAGCCCTCGAGGAAGGACAGGACACCAGCAGTGGTTGCATCGCCCGAGATAGCAAGAGCGGCAGCATCACCAATGAGACCGATCTTGTCTTGAGGAGAGAGCTTGTCAAGCTGAGTCGAGAGTTGTGTGAGTCTCTTAGGGGGCAGGTTGGTGCGGTAGAAGCCGGTCTGTTCGGAGTTGAGCTTGTAGAAGCTGTCATCAATCTCACGAATGGTGTCTTCCTTGGTGGTTAGGGAGCCGCTGGAAGCCTCGGCAGTGTTGGAACCAGACTTGAGGCCGAGAGGAATCCACCAGGTGGTCTCATCCTCCTCGGGCTTGACGTCTCCTCCGCTGAGGAAGCGAGATTGCTTGATGCTGATCTGACCAGGCTCCTCTGCAACAGTGACAACAGGGAAACCAATCTTACGGATCCAGGGGTCCATGAAAGTGTTCACATCCTTGCCACTGGCCTTGCTGAGGGCAGACCACAGGTCGCTGGTGGTAGCGTTTTGGTACTTGTGGGCCTGGAGGTAGTCTCCAACACCGTGCAAGAAGGTCTCGACACCAAGGTGAGAAGCCAACATACGGATGACGGAGGATCCCTTGAGGTAGCTGATGGAGTCGAAGATTTGGTCGACTTCGAGGGCGTTCCTGACGGGGACCTCAATGGGGTGAGAGGTTCTCAGAGAGTCCAAGCTGAAGGCGGTCTGCATGGATTCGGTGACGAATTGCGACCAGACCGACCAGTCGGGGTGGAGATGGTCCACAGCCAGCCAGCCGACCCAAGTAGCGAAGCCTTCGTTCAGCCAGAGCCTGCTGCCTGTTAGTGTGTGCTCGAGCATTGTCCAAGACCTATGTAACTTACTCAGACCACCAATCCATGGTGACAAGGTTTCCGAACCACTGGTGAGCAAGTTCGTGAGCCACAACGTAGACAATGCGGTTCTTGTACTTCTGGTCCGAGGCGGCCTCGTCGAAGAGTACAGCAGTGGTTCTGTAAGTGATCAAGCCCCAGTTCTCCATGGCACCGTGTGAAAACTCGTGAACAGCCAGTAGGTCGACCTTGGGCAGAGGGTACTCGACGCGGAAGATTTCGGAGAAGTAGTCGACAACCTGGTGAGCGCTTTCCAGAGCGAGCTTACCCTGCTCCTTGAGGCCTCTAGTGGTGTAGACTCTGACGGGGAGGTTCTTACCGTTGTACTTGCGTCTGGTGAAGTCCTCGATGTACTCAAAGTCACCGAAAGCCCAAGCCAGAAGGTAGGTGCTCATGATGGGACTGCGGTCGAATGACACAACCTTTGTGCCAGACTTGTTACCCTTCTTGGTCTCTTTCTCGGGCATGTTGGAGAGAGCGGTCTGGTCCTCGGGGATCTCAATCTCAAAGTCGAAAGTTGCCTTGAGGTTGGGCTCATCGAAACAGGGGAAGGCTCTACGAGCATCGCAGGATTCGAATTGGGTGGACAGCATGTAGTGGTACTCGTCATCTCTCGGGACAGAGGCGGCGGCAGGGACGGTGGGCTTGTACTTGGAACGGTAGAATCCAGCCATCTAGTAGAGCGGGCGTTAGCATGAGAACCGAGAGATCAACAAGCCTGAGTCTGCTACTGACGTCGTTGTTCATGATACCGCTGAACTTGACCGAGATGACGGCCTTGTGCGATTGAGGAATGGACTGATCGAAGTGGAAGGTGGCTCTCTGGTTCTTCTCATCGTAGGTGATGTTTGAGGCCTTGATGGCGCCCTCGGTCTTGCCTTGCTCGGTCGAGATTTGAGCGCTCTGAACCTTGAGCTGGTGTGTGTTCAAGGTGATTTCCTTGGTCTCTTGCTTGACTTCGACATCGATGTCGACTTTGCCCTGGTAGGTCCAGTTGCCGCCGAGCTCGAGATCAAATAGGGAGATGGCATAGTTGGACGGCTTGACACTACGGGAAAAAACGTGTCAGTTGTTGGAAAACAGCAGGACATTGATGGCGCAAAAGAACATACACGCCGGGAAGAACGTCTCTGTCGGCCATGATTTTCAACAAGGTGCTGGAGGCAGAGCTTGAACAATGTCTTGAGGAGAATTTTGTACTGGAATACAAGGGAAGGGACGACTGGAAAGGCACACAGCAGTTTAATTTGGACTCGTTTCCAGGGCGTCTGATAGGGCGTGAGTGGCGTAGACTGCTATTGCACGAGTACGAACGAGGAAGGAGCCCGCTCGGGAGCTCGACTGCCCCTCCCCCGCGCTTGCCCTGCAGGACACTGTGGATCCCGCGCCGAACCAGCAGCGACTTTCCCATCACGACTACGAGAGCTTGATGCTCTGTTGGACTGTCACGATTCAATGAAGAGAAAGGAGGGATGCCTCGAAAGCGGGGATAGCTTGATTGCCGCTCGGCTAGAATACGGGAGGACTCTATACCCAGACCATCTAATGGCTTCTTTCACAAAAGTACGCAATGTGCCTATCGCGTTACAAAATGTCTATGAAGGCGCGCGGATCTACTGGAGTGTGCAGTTTCAGGTCATGAAATAGACTGACAACCTCGTATTCGTAGGTGGGTTCCTGGTAATATGAAAAGACAGAGATAATCGGTCGGAGCATCACTCACAGTCCAAATGAATATGACTGCGTATTGGCTCTCGCCATGGCGGATCTCTCACCGATTACAAGGCATAGTAGGCTGCCACCCATAACTCCAAACATGCAATATCCTTTCTTCCCAGATGCTTTCTTGTCGTGTGACCCAACGCCGGAAATGCTTCATGTCATGATAACCCCCAATGTGCTCAATCTCATTTTCGAGTTTCGTAATTGTGCGCTCTATAGACGGACGGCGACGTCGATGCAGGGTATACGCCATTCCTTCTTTCCAATCATCTCTTTCAACCATTCTGCCACGCTGATCTGCGGTTGTGTGTCGAGTCCTGTTTTGCGCGCGAAGCCGTCGGCAACCGATTGTGCCATTGAAGCTGCCGCCGATTGAATGACCGACGTCGCTACCGATATGTTGTCTCCGAGAGCGTTTGTTGTCGAGTTCCCGGTATGCGACGAAGATGAGGAGTCGGGCTGCGGCTCGAACCAGTTGTTGTGGAAATCATAGACGGAGATGACGAGTACGGTGAGAAGAAGCGAGCAGTAGACGCATGGTCGGTTCAAATAGTACATGGCCGAGATGAACAGCACCAGGTAGAGCGGCGGTACATTCGATCTGTCATGTTGGTCAGCAAGTCCATCTCCGCTGTCGTGCCTGACAAGACTAACATGAAGAAGAGGACAGGAAGCCATGTCCGTAAGCAAAACATGACTATTGCTGAACCCGAGTCGCTTGGCTGGGGAGCCCTATGATCTGTTTTGGTCGTCCCCTTGTTTTGGTCGAGTCAAGAATAATAATGTCTTCGGCTCGCCATTTAGGAGTGATCGCAAGAGCCGCAACTTTGGCTTGGCGTCGTCACTCCTTCCGCCTCGGCTCCTCCACTCTCATGCCTGCATACCTACTCTTACCACCTGATCTTTTCACTCCCAAGTAAGTATTCATGGTTCGTATTCAGCTCACACAGCCAGGTGAATAGCTTCTGCTTGCTCGATCACTGATGGAGCATTCACTGCATACTCTCTAAGGATTGACATCTTGCATGCTGAGAGACCTCGCTTCACACCAGAGAAACCATCACTTCACCTTGGTGTCGTGTTAGACACAGACTTCACACCAATCCATCAATTGGCCAGTTTCCACTCTCACTGGGCACACCGCTTGCGAGGCTTGCAGCAACTTCTACTATAAATCATTCCTCCCATGCCCGTACATCAACAAGTTAAGTCAAGGTTGGACAACACTTCATTGTTATCGTTTCACTCGAACTTTCACTCTCATTCTGTTCTTCACCATCACCAACACCAACCAACCTCTTCATCGAGCATACCTTCCTTACCTTCTTAACACCTCTTCCCTCCAACTCAACCTTCTACATCACACTTACATCAGACATCTACAACACACTTCCATCACACACTTACATCAGACATCTACAACACACTTCCATTACACACTTACATCAGACATCTACAACACACTTCCATCACACACTTACACCGCACACCTTCTACATCACACAGCAACACAGTTGCCAAACATGACAACCAAGCCAGCAAAATCAGAGATGTTGGAGGTGCAGGGCGTGCTTGGTAAACGAAAGAGAATGACGCGCGCCAAGGTCAATGACAGAGCCCACGACAGTAACAGCGACAGTGAATCAGACGGATCAGATGATTCTGATGGATCCAGTGACTCCGATTCTGACGATGATGAGACCGATGCTCATTTGCTTCCCGACTCGCCTGATGCAGTTGTTCCTGAAATCCCAGACGTTGAGCCAGAGCAGGGCGAAGTTCTTTGGTCCGAAGATCAAGAAGATCTTCCATGTTGCGCCGCTTACCATGAAGACGTCAGCAAGTTTCAAAGCCGGATCACGGAGATTCTCGATCAAACTGCTTCTTATCTCTCGGAGATCGCTAACAAGGGCGAGTCAATGGAACGGTTGCACGCCCAAGCGATCGAAATCCGTGAATTTCCCGAACCAAAGATTCCCGTTGTTGCACTTGTCGGCGATGCTGGCGCAGGTATGATGACCAAGCGGAAATCATGCGCACTTTCGCTGACCATCTATCAGGAAAGAGCGCTGTGATCAATGGCGTGACCGATACCCCCAATGCTTCCCGAGAGGTGAGGTTGTCTCAGTCTTACTGTGCGTTTACATGGCTAATCAATTCATGCAGGGTAACTTTGGCGTGGCATGCACCTGCGTGATTGCTGAGTATCGAAGACCTTTTCCTGGGCAGACGACGAAGTTCGCCGCGACAGTTGAGTTCCTCAGCATTGAACAAATCACCACTCTTCTCAGAGCTCACATCAAGGAACTGATATTCTACAATTTCGAAGAGGAAGAGGACTGGACTCACGAGGAGAAAAAAGGCTACCGGGCTGCGTCGAAGACCGCAGAAAGCACATTTCTTGCCCTCTTTCGAGGAAAGCCCTCCTTTGAGACGAATGAGGAGATGCTGAAGTACATGAAAGTCGTTCACAGAGAGAAGTCTATTGCTGCGACTTTGCTTCAGTTCAAGACGTGGTGCAAGGAACTTGTTTTCGAACATGCATCTCGCACTTCTTCAGAGATGATCACAGTCGAGAGTGCTTTCCAACTTCATAAAGCTCTCAGCCCCATCCTTTCTTCCAGTGCTTCATGGAGTCAGAAGCCTTCGCTCTGGCCATTGGTGCACAAAGTCAGGTAAGCAAAGGTGCTCTGCGGGTGTTGATTCGTATTAATTTACTGACTGTCGTAGCATTGGTATTCGAGGCTCCAGAATTCTGCTGTACATCACCATTGCAGATATGCCAGGTATGTTGTGATTACCACGAAAGTTCTCCAAGATACTAAAGTATACAGGTCTGACTGATACCAGTCTGACTCGCGTGAATGCAAGCAAAGACTACATCAGAGGCAGCGATTATCTTTGGATCGTCGCCCCTATAGCACGCTGTGCGACTGATACTGGCGTTGACGACATGTTTTACGAGTTCGGTGATCGTTTCTCTGGGCGCATCACCTTCGTCTATACTCGCATCGATGATGCCATGAAGCCCGCGGATTTTTATTGAGAATATCAAAAAGAGGCACAACCCCTTGTCAAGCTCAACGAGAGGCTCACTAAAGCCTCTTCGGAGCTTTCACAGGCGAAGCAAGCTGCCAACAGAGTGGTCAAACAAGCAAGTATTGACGAACGCACCGCCATCGTTGAACGCTGCCAGGCCAAATACAACAAGCTCAACCAACGCTGCACAGAATTCATGGTCTCTACGAGAAACCGAAAGATCACCGAAATGATCTATTCTGAGAAGGCCGAATACCTGAAGAAAGACGAGACCGAATCTGTTTATCCCGTTTCTAGCAGACATTATGCCTGGCTGAAAGGATACAAAGAGTCGAATCAAGAGAACGTAGTGCAGTTGAGCCCCGAAATGACGGGTATACCACGCCTGAGAAAGCACGCACTACGTATTCCTGCCCCAGACATGTGGTCAACCATTGTAGCTCATATCAAGGGTACAAGTGTTGGCTTTATCAAGGCTCTGAGGATCTGGGCAACCAAAAATGGCTCCGAAAACGACAATGGGATGTCTGATCTTCGCAAGAAGAGCTTGATGGTGAGTGATACGAGGAATGATTGGAAGACTTATTGCTGATTACCACAGACCATCGACAACGCATTCAAAGCATACCTCCAGACCTTACGATCGGAGGGTCAGGAACATCTGACTGGGCTTATGAGACAGACCCAAAACAGCGTCGTGAGAAAAGCGGACGCTTTCATGACAGAAGTGTCTGATTGGCACCCCAGCACCCTAAAAGCCTTTGTTCTGAAAGAAGGCAATCACTGCACCAAGGCGGTAGGAAAAGTCGCCTGGAACGACAAGCTCATGCAACCGGCCGTGAAATGCATAAATCCTGGATGGGACCAGCTAATTCTGAGAGAGAAAAAGGCCCTGGAGATTACACAAAAAGCTGCATACAATGCCTTGAGTGTCATTCAGGATGGGATGAAAGGTTTGTATCTCTGTGCAACTAAATGCTGACATCCGATGCTAAACGATCACAGAGACCATGGAGCTTCTCCACATACCTACTGGACACTTCGAAGGTTACTTGGATGCCAAGAAGCACAGTATCGCACACGTCTTCGAAAAGTACAGCGAGGCTCTGGATAAGGATTTGAAGTACCTAAAACACTGCTTGAATGATGTCCATAGTGCTAATGTAACGCAGGAATGTAAAACAGCTTACCGAGAAGGATTCTGGAAACGGTTACTTCGCTCGCGCTATGAGACCAATCTACACCGATGCCTCGCAGATCTCAGGTTGGCGCAAATACCTTTTTTTCTCAGATTGCGTTCATACTGACAGCAAACAGGTCCGGGATACAAGAAAAACGTCACGGTACTGCTTCAGGAGTCAGTCGGCAAGAAGGACGACAACTCTCCCTTTATCAAGATGGCGAATTTGGCTGTGACAAGCATGGCCACCCATGCTGCGGATCATCTACAAGAGCTGAAAGATGATTGCAACGGCATCTACAACGACATTTTTAACCAGTTTGGCTCTCTAGTTGACGAAACCGTCGATGAGGATGGCACGATCGCGAAGGTCAAGCTCGCACTGCGCGAATTTCTGGTTGGCGCCGACAAGGAGATTGGCACTATCATCGAACGCCTGGAAGCCATTGAGAAGAACCAGGGTCCTGCGATCAAGGTCGAAGTGAAGGAGGAAGATGTCCCCAAGGTCAAGAGAGTCAGAAGATCCAAGAAGGTCAAGGTTGAGACCCAGGACGATGAGTAGTGAGCGCATCCTCTTACCTCACGATGATTGCATGCACATCTCATCAAGCCTGCCTTGTACCATCACGGCTCGCATCACATCTCATCATTTTTCCTTTGTCTTTCTCTCCCCTCTTCTGAATCCCGACCTAGCTCAATCATGAGCATATCTCCCCTCATCACGATTTTACGAAGCAAATTTTGCGAGAAGAACAAAGTTGCCACACGAGACGAATGCGTCTCAAGCACCTGCCTCGTACCCATTTCCCCTTACTTTACTTTACCTACCCATTGCCTTCTCTTTGCACACAAACAGAGCATCAGATATCCCAGAAAACAAATCCAAAAGTATCTTCAGATACACCAAACATGATCCCAACAAGATGCAGATGTGACCATGTATATAGATATATACACAAAAGACGCAGAAACTGCGAGACAAAAGAAAAATCACAAACACCCTCATACCCAAAAGAAATCATATAACCGTGGTTGCTGTCTTGCTGAAACGACCTTGACTTGCGAATATGCGCTCAAAGTCGAGCTTGTCCAGTGAGTGTAGTACAACTTTATGGTTCTCTATCGTCGGACAACTTCTGAACTTCAAGGACCCTTCGTATATCTCTGCAGCTAAGTCGCTGGACTCTCACGATTGAAGTGAACTGATTTCATTGCAACTCTGACGTTTTTCGGTGTGGAGGTTCGATATGTGGCCAAAGAGAACGGCACTTCTGATCACATAATCGCGGCGACATCAATAACACCGTGTCTTCCAACAACCAGACTAGAAGCCTTGCGAGGAAGATTGGGCGAGGTCCCAGTGCCATCACTGCATATCATCTCCTCTGATGCACACACGTATGATACGCTCTATGATAGGGCAAATATGATCAAGTCAAAAAAAGAGGCATGTTTCGCATTTCATTTCCATTGGACGTCTAGAGGAGAAAGCTCATCATTTCCCTTCCTCCTCCTTCTTATAAGCGGTCATCTTCCCGCGTTCGTGTTGCCAGAGACTCCACCCAGATGTATAAACACCAAAAAAAAGACGAGAAAGCAGAAGACAGAAAGCGGTTCCCTCCAGTCCAGTACATTCGCAACGTTAACATGACATGAAGGGGATTAGATCGCAACCAAGAAAATCGCAGGGGAGTTGTAAAAATGAGCAGAAGCGTTCGCATGGCGATGAGTGGTAAGTTTTCTCGTTCCAAGTGACGCGCACGGTGTAATGGCAGAGTCGTTTGCGCCTTCGTAACGCCGAAAGGGGAGAGGTCACACGACATCATCCAAAGGGAAAGTGGAGGCGTGATCCGGTATATTTTCTCTGGTTTTTCTCATATCGTGTACGCTCTGGGGTAGTTCATAGGCAGGGTATCGGGGGTTGTGGGCATTTAACAGCACTGGCCAGACTTTGCGTTCCCATCGGCAGGCTTGGTCAAGGGGACGCTGACGGGGGCACCGCTTCCGGGACCGCTCTCCTTGCCTTCGCCTTGGTCGAGGGCCTTGCTGGAGACGATGCGGTAGATTTCTGTACTGTGTGTGAGATTGGGGCATCGTTGAAAGAAGTGTGAGTGTCTCAGTACCTGTGAGGATGTTTTGGAAGGCAAGCTCGACGTTGCTGGCATCCAGAGCAGAAGTCTCGATGAAAGAGAGGTTGTTCTCGCCTGATTGAGGAGTAGGGCATTAGCAAATTGTTGGTAGGCTTGGAGGGTACAAAGGGTAGCTCACTGGCAAACTGCTTGGCCTCCTCTGTGGGAACAGCGCGCAGGTGTCTCAAATCGGACTTGTTTCCGACCAACATGATGACAATGTTACTGTCGGCATGGTCTCTCAGCTCCTTGAGCCATCTAGTGACGTTCTCGTATGTCTGGTGCTTGCTGATGTCGTAAACGAGCAGGGCACCGACAGCGCCGCGGTAGTAGGCCGAAGTGATGGCACGGTAGCGTTCCTGGCCAGCGGTATCCCAGATTTGAGCCTTGATGGTCTTGTTGTCGACTTGGATGCTGCGTGTAGCGAACTCGACACCGATGGTCGACTTTGAATCAAGGTTGAACTCGTTGCGGGTGAAACGGCTCAAGAGGTTGGATTTACCGACACCAGAATCTCCAATCAGGACGACCTTGAAGAGGAACTGGAGACTGGATTAGTCATGAGGTTGCGACACGGTTGAGGGCGAGGAGAGCTTACGTCGTACTCGTCGTTGGCCATGGTGGGAATGTGTCGTGAACTCGGGGGTGATTAAGGAGGGGCGGTCTCGGCGGCGTCGTTGCAGCAAAGGCGAGGATGGGAGAAGCAGAGTATCTGTCAATTGCGCGCGGCGTTGGGTATCGGCGAACGAGAACAAAGGCAGATCGGACAGGCGAGAAGGTGGTGGTAGAAAGAACAAGATCAGCTGTTGTTTGAAACTCCAGGCAGCCCAGCCCAGAGACGCCAACGTCGACTGCTCCTTCCCCACCCTCTGGCCAATCCGCGCGCCTCCCAATTCTTTGCCTTGGCGCCCATCACACACGTGCGCCATCACTATCAACAACTAGCATCGCGACTCGCCAAAACATCAAAACTCTCTTCACTCTTCCTCACAGCAATCACTGGTCGCGTTCGTCTTTTACTCACACTCTCTTCGTTCTTGACGCGCTGTCATGATCTCTCACCTTCTTCTTCACCATGGCCACTCCTAAATCTCGACGACCCTTTGAAGAGGCTGTCGATAGCGATTCTGATGTTAACTCCGACACCACTATTCAGAGCGACTCCGAAGCAGAATACAGTGTCGAAAAGGTTTGCCCTCTGTCATGTCGCTCTTTACACACCGCCATACTAAATCACATCAGATTCTTGCAGACCGAGTGGATCAAAAAGGAAAACCCCAATACCTGGTGAAATGGGAGGGCTATCAATTGCACAGATGCACATGGGAGCCCCCCGAAAGTTTCGTCGACGATGACTGTCTTCGCAACTGGGAGCTCCACAAGCGCGACATCAAACAACCTTTCGATGTCCGCAGATTCGACGAAGCCGTAGCACGAGAAGAAGAACAACGTGAGAAGAGAGTCGCCAAGCGTGCAGAGAAGCGCCGCAAGAAGCTTGCGAGGCGTCTTGTCCCTCGCAAAGCTCTCAAAAAGGGTGTTGCGCGTAAGCCAGACCGCGGAGCTTCTTCTTCATCTGATACCGAAAGTCCTCCCAGGAAGCGGAACACGGTTCTTTTAGACCCGCCTACGCCCAGCAGATCCACTGTTCAGAAGCGTAAGAGAGTTGTGTCACTCTCACGCTCACCCTCTCCAGCACTGTCGGTAAATGACATCTCAAATTCGCAGTATTCCATGTTCAATGAGCCCACAACGGCCTTGAGGGAAACAGCACATACGTCTCCATCGACACGTTCAACAGTTGTGCCGAAACGAGCCCGTGTAGACGGTCCCGATGGCCTGGTATCTTCTGTTGGCAAAAAACGATCAGGTACGTCAAATGAAGGTATAGATATCGTGTGCCGAAAGTTGGCTCGTCAAAGCTTCAGGGCTTCATCAGTCCAGTGTCTCGGAAGAGACATACATGATGTGATGCAGAAGTAGTACACAGGATGGATGATCGACCAGAGAAATCTCGAAAATATGGTTGTTTTCAACGAACGGCTGTCCAAACCTGAATCAGACTCTGCCTCACAACAGGCAGTGACATATCTGGCGCGCGGTCTCGCAAGTTTCTCAGCTGTCACAGAATAACGTACTAATGTATTTCTCGAATTTAGGCGCAACAGTGGACGACACTGTATTCAAACCGAATGTCACCTTGTCTGCATCGAGCGCCAAAAAAAAGCCGCAGTCGAATGTTACTTCAACTCAAGCGGGACCATACAAGGCTAAGGATCATAGTAAAGCTACAGGAGGCTCCGCGAAGCCTCAATCTAAGCCGACACAGTCGTCAACTGCTCCAAATCTTTCCAAATTGCCAGACACTGCTACCCCTCGTCGTGTTTCAGATGCAAACCTTGCATTGCGACCCGGAGAATCAGCAGACAATTCTAGGAACAAAGATACCCCATCCACAACAACAACAACTACTACTACAGTGGCACGTCCTGCAACGCTCGATGGCCAACCAAGTCTTAAGCCTTCTACGGCTGCTAATACGACCCCTAAGGTCGCACCTAGGCTCGCTGGACCTTCTCGTCCAAAACCGATTAAGCTGTTTATGGACAAATCCACTAAAAGACAACGACCAAGGGTGAATGAGTATACCCCGAAAGACTCGACTGACACTCAGTTTGCCAATCTGGCTTTGCAAAGAAGAATGCAACTCTACAGTCACAACGAGCCGGCCCCTGACCCGAATGCTCTGAGGTTTATTGACCCATCCACGGGAAAGATCATCGACAATGCAAACAACACCTCAACGAACGCGCTGCGACTAGATACCAACGTGGAAAGAGTGTCTGATGTGGCATTATCGGAGAAGTCGGCGCCTGGTTTGGAGGCTCGTTCTGCTTCCATCTCTGACATTCGACGAACTCCTCTCAATGGGCGCGTATCAATGCCTCAGTCAGCACAAGAAGTTGCACCAAAATTTGCATATCCATCAGCTCAGCCAGCTCAGCCAGCTCCGCCCCGCTTTAATACCAAAGGCATAACTTGCCGTTTCTGGCTCAGAGGGACATGTAAGAAGAGCGAGTCAGAATGCATCTATGCGCACGAATGGACAGGTGTCCTTGACAAGAAGAAGAATGCCCCGTGTACGTTTTTCCTAAACGGAGGATGTATGTTCACCGACCAACAATGCGAGTACCAACACAATACTTCTTCGAAGCACGGGGAGCGGGAAGATGTCAATGACCTCAGGGCACTGCAAAGGTCCGAGCGATCAAGGCGCCGCTCTGAAAGTCCCGATCACTCTGGAAAACGTCAGGATGAGGTGGAAGGACGAAGAGGCAGATCAAGCCTGTCACAGATCAAGACTCGTCTCGATGAGCGATCTCCGATGATATCGCCGTCGTTGGCATCGACCGCAACATTCGAGACTAGAAATGAGCCAGACACACATGTGGCACATCCTAGCATGCGTTTGGACGTAGACTACGAGTCGTCGGCAAACGCGGTTGGTCTACCCGACGTCGCGATTTCAGACCCTGAAAATCAACCAGATCTTTCGGAACCCGTCAATGCATGTCTCACAATCAGCCCTGCCTCCCCGCCAGTCTTCACCATGGATGTGAAGCTGAGTTTTGACACATTATCTTGTCGATCAAACTTTTTAAGCACTTATGGCGAGAACGTCTCTCTCGAAGGCACAGATATATGCCGCTCACGCGACTTTGAGGCATATTGGTTTGAGGCTGACAAGACCCTTGCGTCGGGTCAAATCGTTTCTGCAGTGGGAGACACTATGGTTGCTTATCTTGAGGACTTCCTAATACTACACTCTTCTGGTGTTGTGGTCCGAGGCGAGAAATTCGTACTGGTGGTATATCCTACACAAAATCCGGATTGGAAGTTCATGCCCCATAGAGGCCCCGAAAGATCGGGCCTCCGATGGCACCTACAAGGCGCAGGACCAGAGATGCTCGAGTCACTTGTAACTAAACCAACCAAAAGTTCATTTCCCTCTATGTGTACCGAACACTTGGGCCTCGATTCTGAAGTCCTGTTCGCAGCAAACAAGGGCAAGCAGACCGACAAGCTCGTGTGTCTTTTCTTCCCTAGAGAAGCGCCAGAAACCAAGGTCGTCGAGGCTTTCTTGGTCGATTCAAGAGCGAAAATCTGCTTCTCAGACGATCACGAGCGTTGGGCCCAATTCTGCAATAACAAAGGGTCATCCGGAGTGATCCTATTCCACCCCTCGATGAATGCTTTCTGGAAGGTTCCTGAGTTCTATAGTGTCCTGGCTACCACAGCTAACGTCTTCCAAATCGGTGTTTCAAAATCCAGCAAATCTCGTCCTGATTTGCCCATGCAATACAGCTGCACACGACTCTTTCCCAACGGCTCACTCACTCTCATGACTGATGACATATTCAAGTATTACCCAGCCCTAGCCGTCAGAGTACTTGAGAGCTTCGAAAGCCTAAAGCTTAAGGCGCAAGGCGCACGATGCGACCGTATTTACTGTCGCCCTGGCATACTGGCTTGGTTGGCAGAACTTATCGATGAGGACTGTGAACAGGGCATTTCCACCGAAGACTCTCCCAGAGTCAGGTGTTGGCAGCTAGCCTGTGACCTTCCCAACGTCACTGTCGCCGACAACAGCAGCAATCCTTTCCGTTCCGATATGGGACCTCCGCCATTGCTCTATTCGCCACGAAAGAGTCAGATGCCCGAATACGGTCCTCTGTGGGACAGTAGCGAACAAGAAGCTACCGATTTTCTGGTCGGTTGGTTTGCAGGCCATTGTGTAGACGAGTGCGAAAGCTACAGACGCTTTACCGTCGTCTATGAGCAACATGGCGCTACAGCACCACAGACACCTGGCTTGCTGCAGTCCGCAAACCCTAAAGACCCAAAGGGGTGGATGCTGAAGTATCGTCATCTAAAGGTCACCACGCCCAACAGGTTGCTGGCAGCCCGCGAAGAATACGAGAAGTCTAAGATGAGACAGTGTTGATTGAGGGAGGGGGTTAGGAGCGAGGGTAAGAAGTCAGAGGGAAATTGATCGATGTAATTATGCTTGGGGAGAAGGAGGACATACAAGTATTGAGCTCGCGCTCTATTGGTTGTCCATGTTGCACGAAGATGATGATAACGAAACGAGTTTGCTTTACATAGCATTGGTACATACCTATTCAGCAGAGGAAATCACACCTCAATGTTTACTCTATAATGAACGTATAACCTTGCATTTGTTCATAAGGGTGATAGCACCTTTCAACTAAGAAGTTCTATTATGGATTTCGTGTCGGGCGTATCGTTTGTTTCTTTAGAAAAGTATCGTGCGTTGTGCCTTTTTGCTATCGTAGACGACGCCGATAGGTACATGAGCGATGACCGAATTCATAACTGCCTTGCTGGACAGATAGAGAAAGATCCGGTGCAACGTTGTAGTCCAGTCTCTCTCGTCTTCTTGCAATCGGCCAGATAAGCCATGTTTCCGGCTGCTTCAAAAGGTCTTCGCAACTTGATTGATCCGTAGCACCGTATTTTTAAAGCGTGCTGATGCTTGATGGGTGTTCCAGATCCACGGGTATGCCTTGCATCTTGAGACGCCCACTTTAGCTTGACAAATATCTTTTTCTCTAACCGTTATGTATATTCTTAGGTCAGTATCTTTGCGAGTGCCAGAGAGAGAAATCTCAAGAATTTCAAGCTCTCTTATGCCCATCATAAACCTCCACACCAAAAGCCTTTTTCACAGCCCACGAATGAGCAGAAGCACTGTATTTCCAAGACATCAGCATCATCACTCACTAACTCATTCAACAGCAGCAGCAAAGAGCAAAAAAACTCACATCAAAGGCCCACCCCTCCAAAAGGGCAACACATTATCCATACCCCTCCTCCTCTCCGCAATCCTCTCCATAATCTCACCTTTTTGAAACAATCTCACCTCTTCACCTTTGACTTTTCCATCTTTTTCGGCAGCGAGCATCCACAATCCTACGGCGTCGAGTTGTGCCACTATGCCATCTCTTTTCGCCAACGATATCAATTCCGCACATCCATATCTCTTACTTTCATCCAAGGCTTTACAAGCGGATGGTCCACCGAGTAATTTGCGCGACGTGCGGACTGTAGGGACGTAGATGGTCAGGGACCAGAAGCCAGTATTGCGGAAGACAAGATGGCGGATTGTGGCTAGGAAGACGGCGACGGGGAAGTTTAGACCGATGGAGAGGTCGCCGCGGAGGGAGTCCATGAAGGTTATTGTCGATGTGTTTGGGTGGGGGGAGCGGTGGGCGAAGAAGCTCAGGAGGCGGTGGAATGCGCCTTGTGCTGACATGTTTGCGATTCGAATATCTTGTCCAATTGATTCGAAAGAGTGTTTACTGGCGGTGAAATATTCTGGTTGACAAGGGAAGCTCTGGTTGTTTACAGGTGAAGCTTCAGCAAAGCTTGGTGACATCAAGGTGTCCAAAAAAGTCATGACGACATTGCTTGCTTTTTCAGGGTGTTCTACAGAAAGATTCCAAACCATCCGCCCGCAGATGCTCTGTACAGGGTTGATATTACAGTATATGACCAGTGCTCCCCCGTTTTTATTCTATCCCCCCGCGTCTACACCCACTCCTTGGGCTCCTTGAGTACACTCAACATGCGCTCTTCCCTTGAGCCCTTCTCAGGAGCGTGCATGTATTGCCAGCGAGCGGTCAACGGCAAGCTCATGAGGATACTCTCGACTCTGGATCCAGGTGTGTTCAAGCCGAAGCTGGTGCCGCGGTCGTGTACCAGGTTGAACTCGACGTAGCGACCTCTGCGGAGTTGTTGCCATGCCTTTTCCTTCTCGGTGAAGGGCATGTCCTTTCTCTTCTCGATGATAGGGACGTACGAAGGCAAGAAGGCGTTGAGGCAGGACTGGGCGAAGGAGAAGAGGGCCTCCTGGTCCTTCTCGGTCTCGTCGAGGTCATCGAAGAAGATACCGCCAACACCACGGGTCTCACCGCGGTGCGAAACATAAAAGTACTTGTCGCACCACTCCTTGAAGCGGGCGTAGTAGGTCTTGTCATGGGCATCACAAGCGTCTTTGATTGTGCGGTGGAAATGAATGACGTCTTCGTCGAACAAGTACGAAGGGGTAAGATCAGTGCCGCCGCCAAACCACCAGGCATTGGGAGTGCCGTCGGCGTTTGCGGTCTCAAAGTAGCGATAGTTCAGGTGCACGGTCGGAGCCATGGGGTTCTTGGGGTGCAAAACCATGCTCAGACCGGCAGCAAAGAATTCCAAACTCTCCACATCCGGGTCCAAAGCCTTGTGGTTGACCCTCATCTTGCTGATGGCGGCGCGCGGCAGGGTGCCGTAGACGATCGAGGTGTTGACACCGCCTTTTTCGAAAACATTGCCGTCCTGTAGGACACAGGTGATGCCGCCGCCGCCGTTGGGGCGGTCCCACTTGTCGACTTGGAAGCGGGTGCCGTCGACTTTCTCAAGCTCGCGGACGATCTCCTCCTGCTTGGATTTTATGAATTGTTCCATTCTTAGACGCATGGGGGACGTCTGCGTGACGCCGGATTCACGCTTACTGAGACTGTCTCGCTCTGCGATTGACGGCGGCTCCGTGTGCTCTACGTCTCCGGTGGCCTGGTGAGTCGCGTGTCAGTGACTGAGCGACTGGAGTACGTCATGATTGGAATGTGTATACCATGGAGTAGATGAGGGTTCCAACAAAGACAACGCCAACGGCGAGGCGCGTCTTGGGAGCGACAACCCTCGACTTCTGAGGAGAGCCTGGAGGAAGAGGAGGCTTGGTGCCATGGTCGCCAATCGAGCGCACTTGTTGCTTGGTAAATCTGGCAGCACGAGCCTGCCAGTAGGGTGCTCGGCTTGCTTGTGCCGTACGGCGGAATGCCGTGGATGCGAATGTGCTCATGGTGAATGTACTGATGAATTGGCCAAAGATGCTGCGTAGACAGGCAGGAAAGGATGTCTTTGGTATTTGAACTCAAACCCGTCTATGCATCATGGAGCTCGGTCATGATGATTGAGCTTGGACCATGACCTGTCAGGGACCATCCGATCATCACTCCACAAATGATCCCACGTCAGCAAAACAGACATCAAATCATTCGCGACTTCTCCCGCACACTGTCTATCTTGTCCGAGGCGAGAGCATACCGATCTTTGCAGAAGGACCGACCAACATCGAAGCCATCGCCAAGCTTGTCTCTCTATCACCTGCCTCATTCATAATGACCTGACAGTAAAGATTTCCTGGAGCCTTGTCACATCTGGATTAGATACCTGTGCACTTCCATAGGGGACTCTTATCGAGTAGCCTCTATGATGATGAGACACTCTATAAGCCAACACTTGCCTCCGTCAATTCTGAAGCGACCCGAGTTTATATTCACTTCTTTCGTAAGACGCCGAGCGCATCTTTCGCAGAAGACCTCAACTGAATTCCAGCTCTAATTTCCTGGCATCAGCGAGCTAGAAAACTGGATCAATTTGGCACCAGGCACTGGACTGTCCAAGGCTACTGTACCAGAGAGAACATTCGCCACGCCCAAAGGAGAGGTCACAACACACACACCAATCCAAACAATTCTTGCAAAGAAGGCAGATCGGCTGGTCAAAGTCAAAGGGGTGTGCGCGTACAGGGTAGGTGTACCGCTCTCTTCGAGAGTCCCTCCCAAGCGAAGCTCTATCGGCTTGGAAAGTATTGTGCAGTTCTTCAGTCGCGCATAGATTTGTGTAAGATGACCCTTCAAGACCAGCTGCGAATCTCACGTATGGCCAGCACTGTGATATCAGATGCCTTTGATTTACGGACTCGAAATCCAGGCGGACTCACAAGACAGCCCTGAAATAGTCTTGTGCGGTTTTGGGAGAGCTGCGTCTTGCGACAACCTCAATCGCCGTTCTATTAGAACACGTAGTTCTCAGAGATGATGCTTGCCTTGCGGTGAGTCACGAATCCAACACCGCAGACATGAGTTGTCGCGGTGGTCGAATTAGGCTGTAAATGAGTTAGATTTCTTTTGCCTTCCCTATATGTTCAATGGGTCTTCTTCACTTTCTTTTTTTCTATCCAACACTAAAACACTGAAACCACTCGATTACAAACATTAGAATAGATCAACCACAAAACTATTCGATCGCAACATATCAAACAACTTCGGTGAAACCCACAACCGCACAAATGGAAAACATAACCGCCCAAATGGAGGCAACGACCTTGCAAACGGAAGACTCACCAGAATCTACCATCTCCGATCTCAAAAGTAACAATCCCTTATGGTGGCGCATCCACGTCTTCACATACGACCTCCGCCACTACCGCGAACGACCAGACTCGCTCGAACGTCTGGAAACCATAGTAGACATATCCTACCTCAGCACACCCTACTTCAACGAATCAGAAGTAACACGACTGAAATCAACACTCCTCTCCACGGGCAAGACTCTCGAGGAGACGATAGAACAAACACTGCATGAACGCCTCAACCGTCGCTTGAAAAAGAGGCAGGAGAGTAATGATTATCGAGTCTGCGCTGCGCATGACTTGACACCTATTTTCGAGAAGGCTTTTGACTTGGACCATAAACAGTTGGCAAGAGATGTTGAGTTTCTCAAGTTGGTGGATGAGAATGGGTTGGAGGGAGGAGAGGAATGGACGGGTTTGGCGACGAAATCAATATGTGGGCCCAAGGCACAGCCTGGAAAGAAGAAGAGGAACAACAACAACAGGAAAAAGACTCGTCAACCAAATTGATATTCTTGAACGCGGTAGTTGACAAGGAACTTTACACGTACATCGTATCGTACTCTTATATCCACTGCTCTCTCTTCGCAAGACCACAGTCTCGCCGCTGTGCCCACCATGCATCTTCTGATCACGCCTTGTATGTGTATCTCGTGTGTCTCCATTACTCTAGTCTCATCACGAACAACCACATCCAGGTTGCAAGCTATGACACAAGTACTTGATGAAATCGCACGATTGGACGATGCTAGGAAGTAATCGCGACCAAGTGTCTATACCAGGGTCACCCTTTCCAACAACCACAACCCGCTATTCACATCAGCGATCTTCCAGACCACCTTCCATTCCCGAGAAGTACATACAAAAATGCCGAGTTCCCTTATCTGTTCTCGACATCCCAACTGCCAATGCTTGTTTACAGAAGTATTTTGTACGGAAAACACATGGACCGACAACACCGGCGGCAGTCCGCGGACTTTCACTGATTCAGGGGCTGTGATGGAACGGTTTTTACGGTGGAACGCCCATGGAACGACTACAATCACAGAGAGCTCCATCTGCTGTATCCGTAAACCGGTGGGCAGGTTTAACAGACGAGGAGAAAAGGGTTACGCGCGTACTACTTTGAGACACAACAAAGAAGGCAGTCGCGAGCCGACAGCGTCCCTTCCTATTTTGGTGCTAATCCAAGAGTTGGTAATGGAGATAGAGAGGCAAAGCAAAGATCAAATATTCTTCATCATTGACAACCGAAGAGAAAGGGTATCTGCGCTAATCTCATACTCATCTTTGCTTGTAGGAACAAGTAAAACACAACACCCAAAATCATCCCCATTTCACATATATCCCACACTGTTATCTTTCTTGCATACAGTGGAACACAAAAAGATCCCCATCATTAATCGTACCCCCTCCAAATAAGCAAAACATCAAAGAACAAAAAAGACAAACGACCGAAAAAAAGATTGTGAAAAGGTGAAAAGAGCGAAGTAAAAATGCGTGTACGCGCGCCCAACTCTTCCAGTGCCAAAAGAGAGGGGATGCACTATCCAAAGCTCTTACCCACACCCCAGTCTTGCTTTGCTGATACTCGCCAAAAAGAATATAACGCCGTCCTGTTTCTGCTGCTTTTTTGTAATCGTGATACGCCTGATCCATGCGTAGGTGAATAAAAATAAATAAACCGGTGAATCAATAACATGAATAGAATGTAAGAAGCCCGGAGAAGTGATCCGAAAAGTGTCGACGGGTGGAGTGGTTGTTCAGCATTTGGAGATGCTAAGGCTCGAAGACTGTAGGCACCGCGTGCTCAACAGAACCTTTGCGACTGCTGGCAGCGCCTTCGAGAGCGTCTCCATTGACGCTGCCGACAGAGCTATTCTGAAGACTACGCTGGTCTGCGGTCAAAGGAGGAGGTGGAGGAGTCGTGTTTTGCGAGATGGTACGGCTACCGAAGGCGGACTGATGGGCGTGGAGGTTCTGCTCGTATGGTCTCTGCATGCGTTTCTCGATGGCGGTAACCTGCTTGCCACAGCCTGTTCGCTTGGCCTTGGCTAGTTCCGGCTGGAGAATCTCGATAAAGTGATCAAGATCCGGCTGGCTGAGGAGGTCCAAGAGTTTCTGTATGACATAGTTTCCGTAGTTGTCTCTGATCAGGCCGAGCAGCATAGTTTCCCCTTCACGATTGTTGTTGCGCACAATCACGCCGATGACATCCGTTTTCCACGGGTTTGCCGAGAAGACGAGGCACTTCTCCACGACATTGCTCGCGAACTTGTGCTTGCTGTAGCCCTCCAGACCCTTGATCACAAGCTCAAGCACTCGCTGTCGATCGGGATCAAAGCCGAACTCCACTACATGCTGTGCGACGTAGTTGCCAAAGGAGTCGCCAATCAAGGTGGGCATGCAGTCGTGCAACTCTGCCAGGATTGCCTTTCGTGTCACATCTTCGCAATTCTCAAGACATCTCTGAATGACTCGGCATCCATAGGTGTGGACACTGAGGTGCTGGATCTGGCCAGTGAAAGCTTGGAAGATGAACGATATGTCTTTGGCGTCGCAACGTTCGATGGCCTTCTGGATGACGTGGTTTCCGTTTTGGTCTTTGACGCATCTCAAGACATCCTTCTCCAGTTCGCGAACGAGCGAAGCTTGCTGATCGTTGAGTATATGTTCGAGAGCCTAGTCAAGTCAGTCGAGGGTTGATATGTAAACGAGTATAAGACTAACCTTTTGCACAACACGGCAGCCATACATTTGCAGTGACAAGTCCAGGACACGACCTTTCATCTTGTTGGCCAGAATCTTTTTCTGGTTCTGATCGCCGTGCTCGAAGAATTTCTGGATGACATAATTGCCGAACACATCTGTCATGAGCTGGAGAGCATTTGGTCCAATCTCTCGGAAGAGGCGCTCTTTTTCATCGCTGTTGGCTGTTTCAAGCTTTTGTTGGATGAAGCGTGACCCGTGTTGGTCTCCGCTGAACTCGACCACATGGTCAAAGATGTCCTGCAACTGATTAGCAAAAGGCAAAATCCACGTTGTTCTCTGGGGTCCCACCTTCAACTCATAACGACGAGTCTTGTTGTTAGTCTTGAAGTCTTCCAGAAGAGCACTGCGAAGGCTGTGGCCAGTTTCCTCACGTGGACCTCTGGGGGCAGGCATAGATGGCACGCCTCCGATCGACATTTGGGAATGCATAGGAGGGTATGCGGCAGGGATGCTGTGTATAGCAGAACCGTGAGGCAGTTGATAAGAATAGAAGCCGCCAGAGACTGGGCCATATGGCAAATTCAACAAGTAGCGATGATCCACGTCTTGGACGGATTGCTGCTGATATCTCTGGTTGACGAAAGCAGGGGCGTTTGGATTGGCATTCCTGGGATTGTACATGTTGCCATTCAGGAGAGAGCGTTCAGGGTATTGCGACATGCGGTAAGCAGGGTGTTCGAAGGGTGTCTGAGCTGCTGGTGAGTAGGCGTCAGACGGGAAAGTAGGCGGCACACGAGATATCTCTTCTGCATCATCGTATTGATCTGTCGAGGAATTGCGAGTGTAAGACGAGGGAGATTGGTTGAGGAAGGAGGGCATCGAGAAGGAAGGTCTCGAAGTAGCGAAGTTGTGAGAGTCATCGTGCAGAGTCATCTGCGAGAATTGAGCCAAAGAGTTTGCTTGAGCGTCGGCTGCACCGAAGCTGCCGCTAGGTCTGGAAGCAGCAGAGAAGCTGTTGACGCGGAAGGAGTTTGTGGGAGGTTGAGAGGAGGAGAAATGATCGGGTTTGGCGGGGTTGGGATAGACTGGTTGGACGTCGCTGTGTCGCGAGGGAGGCAAGCTGTTGTTGCGCGATGGAGGGGCGCTAGGCAGTCCGTGGAAGTAGCCAGTGGCCGATGGACGTCTCCTCTCGTCCACTGGAGAGTGAGTGAGGCTGTTCCCCTCAGCAAGCCAGTCGCCATAAGCCGAATCGACCGGTCTCGAAGTAGCGGGCTTGCTTGGACGATCGAACTTTGTAAAGACAGGGGGAGCTTCGTTAGTGTACGACAAAGGCGAATCGAAAGTGCCACTGAACTGCGTCTTTGGCGCGGCTGAGACTGCCGAGTTGATACCGCTGGTCGTAGGTCGCGAGGACGAGAAAGACGCGGAGCCACGTGGAGCACCAGCATAAGCTTGAGGCAGGCCTGAGTTGCTATTGCTGCGATGCTGAGCAAAGTTGGTATCGCTGGGCTTGGGAAGAGGTCCTCCGAGGCGTGTCGCATCGTCGCGCTTTGCAAAAGTGCCTGAGCGGAATGTGTTGTAGTCGTCTGATATGGACGAGTCAACAAGTTGGCCAGAGCCGCTCCTGCCCTCGATGGTGTCCTTTCCACTCAGCTTTCCATTCTGGGCGCCAAAGTTCAGGCTGGTTCTGGGAGCGGTGGTTTGACGAGAAGTCGGGGGCTGTGGGTTGAAGCTTGTGCTCCAGATGTTGGATGTGTTCTGCCATTTGGTCAAGTTGTTGGACGAGGCTGAAGATGTTCCGGGAGCGGGATTGCGACCTTCGCTAGTGGGAGGCCTGAAGGGTTGCGAGAATCCAGACATGGTGACAGGGCGGGGCTGCGACGAAAAGGACGAAGACATTATGGACCAGTGTACAGATATGTGAGGGTAGGGAACGGATAGGGAGTATGTAAGACGAAAGTTTACGAATGTCTAGTCACAGGCGTCAGCAGGGGAGCAACACACGTGTCTAGTGCAAGAGACGGCCTACTCAGACAGATGTTCCAGGCGCTGTTGAATATACGGCAACACCATGTACAGATTGCAGAGGAATACGGAGAGCCGGACGATGGTGGTGGTCAGGTCGAGAAGGGGTCTGGAAGTCGGTCGTGGTTATGTAACAGCGAGCGTCTGCAAGGTGGACGACGATCAAAGTATGTGCAATTTCAACAGCAGGTGCGCGGCACTCGGTCGGCGAGGAAGGTACTCTGGACGGGCATTTGCTGTGCACACAGTCCGCGTCGTGGGTCGAATTCACTGGTCGTTGCGAAAAGGCAAGGGATGCGAGCTTGAGGAATGTCCAACTGAGAGAGTTCGTGCGCACGAGAGAGGGGGAAAGAGCGAGGGACTTCAACAAGAAGGTAAGCGTCTGGCCGGCCGAGACGACAAAGTCCAAGGAGTGTGCGGTCAAATACTAGTCGCGTGGGACAGGATACTCTGTCTACTTCTTTTTATCAAGACAGCTACAGCCCAGGAACTTCCGATACCCAACTTGGTAGATGGCTCCGTCTATCTCCCGGACCTTGTTTGAATGGTACGCTGCGGGAAAGGCTGCCGCCAAGCCGTAAGGAAAGGGTCTTTCCCGTTTTACTCTTGCCCAATCTCTCACCAGCGCTTTCAGGGTTCCAACACTGCTGGCCAGCGTCGACCTTGACTTGTCTTCGTCAATCGGACCACCACATCAATATAAATCTCGAATACATACTACATAGTACATTGCAACTCTACTTTTCCACAACGCTCTCTCCCTGACCTCACCGCTCCCCAGACCGCATCACGTCTGCGGTCTACATCGTCCTGCAGATCACCATGCCCAGCATCCTTCTATACCACTTCCAACCCTACTACCGCCCGTCTCTTCATCATGCGTCGCTTCAGATAAAGACTGCCCTGCGTGGCTTCTGCATGCTCCTGTCAAGACCGGCCAATCCCCACGCTCTTTGCACGTCCGTTTACGAGACAGACAAACGTGTTGTTCATACTGTGCCTCCCAAGTGATCCCTTTAACCAATTTTTAGAAGCCACCATTACAAAATTGGTTCCCTGCAGGCAGCAAGCCTATCTGCGTCTCCGCCACAACATCCCGTATCCGGTTTTGTCTTCGTCACCTTGATGCGCAAAGACGTCGTTTCTCCATCTTCTACCATGAACTCTTCAAACTAGTCAAGTATCTCCTGCACAACAGGTAGATTGTCTATCTTGCATCAACAGTGATGCGTCGGCGATCGAGGATCAAGTGTCCAAACCCTCTCCGTGCTCACTGATGGTCCAACCAATTCTCTTGTGTAACTCTGGCACGCCTGGCATGTCAGCACAACTGGGCATGAGCACGAGTGGTGACAAATTCACCAGCTTCCACACATGCCAGGGCAAGGCATCGTTCATATCCTAAACAACACTGTGATACACTGCTTCTTTCAGTCATTGTGTGAGTTATTATCAGTACGAGAGATCTCAAGTATGGCAAGTCTTGCTCGAAACAGTGTAAGGTCTTGTGATAGGTTGAAGAACGTACCGAGGATATCAGCACAAGTACGAGTACTTCAGCTGTCGCTCTCGCTCCTGTTGTCTTCGGTGACCGGCAACATTCTGGACGGGTAGTAGACGGTGCTGCTATGTACCTTCTTTGACCGTGTACGGTCGGACAACTCGTCGAGAGCTTCGTGCCAATCAGTCTGACCAAAAGCCACAATCCAGAGCGTGAACAAAGGGAAGGCATCATGCACCTACATCATGGTGCGGCCAGGGGTGCATAGCAGAGGCTGACCGCACAGCACGCAGTAGCTTTGCTTGTTTTGAACAGACATACTCCCAGCACTCCTGTCCCAGGTAAACAACATCTCCTATTTTCAGACCCGTCTCAGGGATACAAGGCAACCCCTTCTCATGATTTTTGTTGCTTTAATTATTATTGCTCAAGTTACCGTTTGGCATTGCGACTTTTTGTTCAAACAGACGGAGTTGTCGGGGCAATGTATGTGCGAAATTGGACGGCAGAATGGCTGTGCAAGACCCTCAGTGCTGCGGGTTGAACGGTCGGAGCTTAAAAGGCAACCAAAGGCTAGGACCAGATGGTGGAAAAGCCATGCTAGAGATGCTATCAACCCGTCCAACATCAAACACGATGGAGGATTGTAAGGTCAAGTACAGTACGACGACAAGTGATGGTGAGGTCATATGGGTGCACCAAAACCAAGTCAGACACGCGCGACACATTTCTCTGCCCCTGTCGTGGCTTTTGTCAAGGAATCCATCAGTGCGAGCCGAGATGGAGGCCTTGTTGAGTGGTGATTATGCACTCCACTCATAAATTGACGCCAGAAGTGCACATCATACACCAGCGTCGGCTAGAGGCTTGGGACAGAGTTGGTTCCTGTTGATCTTGGTGATCTTGAGTAATCTAAATCCGGTTTGGCTTCCCTCACCCACCCAGACTTGCGGACCTTGAGCTGAAGAGTCTTCTTTCTCGAATGGTCCCAGGACGGGTCGCTCTGGCTGAAGGAGGCTCTGTTTTGGGTAGGCAGTTGTATCTATTGGAGTCTGGTCCCCATGATAATCATAGAAGCAGTTTCATCGTCGAATGAAGAAGGCTAAGGCTCCTAGTTGGCTGTAATTACATGACGAGTGCTGCTTGAAAAGTGGAGTCGGGCTGCTTGACAGTTGATTGGCCGTTTGATGCCTTCAACGGCGCTAATTGCTGGAGTAATCTTAATCGTCGCGGAGAGACATCAACAAAAGATCAAGCGTGCGCCCTCTCACTCGTGTTTGAGACCTTTTTCGATAATCCGTTTCGACTCTTTCCCCCTACAACACGTTTCGCGACCCCGGCTTCACTCTTTTAGCCGTCGTTCTGCAGTCCATTCGTTCCCCGACACTTGTTGAAGATAGTCCAAATCGATTGCGTATTCGAGGTATGCACTCCGTAGCGGGCCCCCGCGTTCCTCTCCGTTGAACTCCAACCACCCAACCATCCAACCATCCCTACAGCGTGACGGACGCGATGCCTGTCAAAGGCTCGCCGAGTCGCGCTTTGCAGAATGCACTACCAGCCCCAAAGGTCCAACACAAGCAACGATCCGGCATACTGACATAGTCCCGCCCCAGGATTCTGAAAACTTTAATCCCATTATCAAACGGCACCAATCAAAGAAAGCTCTTCGTACCTGGAGGTTATATGACGCCAAATCCTTAAACCCTTTCTCGCCTTCGACTTTTTAATCGCTACACCACACGCTCGTTCTACCCCGACTTTCGTTCCCCCCAGCAACCATGATGGCCACTCTTATGAACCTGGTCGCTCGCGACAGCTACGACGAATCGTACTCTCCCACAATGGCTGCTCTTCTTATCGCCCTTGTCGTCCTTCTTATCATCGCTCTTCTCTGCATCATCGCCCTCTACTTCATGCGCTGGAGAAAGCGCTCATTACGCGCCGACTCTCTTCCCTTCGATGAGGAGAAGTCATCTTCCGCGCGTTCATCACGCCACCACCGTGTCACCGTTCGCCCGCATGAGTCCATTATCGTCTACCAGGAGAAGCAAAGCCTTATCAACAACTCGGAAGCACCCCCATCGGCCAACCCTGTGCCTGAGATCCGTCTTCACTTCCCCGAGGAGGTCGACACCTCAGGCAAGCGTCAGTCAGGCAGAGTTGTGGTTATCCGTGTTGGCGATCACAGCATTGGCCTCGAACCCGTTTCAGAAAACCTCCCTCCTTACCAGAAGAGCGAGTCGGATCGTTTCCAATCGCTCGACCTCGAGAGGATAGGCGGCCTCAAGGAGAAGGATGTCGAGGCCCGTTACCAATAGTCGATGATGCATGGCATTCCTCACACCCTCAACGACATATCTCAAAAGTAATGACCCACTGGAGCTGCGCCGTCCAATATCTTCTTTTTCCTTCTTTTTCTTGGACCCGCAACCTTTTCTCTTTTCATCTCTTACATACGACCTTCGAGCTGGATATGTTTGAGGGTGCTTGTCCACCCCATGGCTGCCGCTCATGGTACATATCTGCTTCTCTGGCTGCACAGTCCCTTCCGATAGGGTGTTCACTCTTTGTTGACCCCCCAGGCCTACTCAAGCCTCCACTACGACATATCGGATATTGTTAATGTTTTTCTTCGGCGGCTATCCTTTGGCATCTTCAGCCAGCTGCTCATTCTTCTTCGCACACTCCTTCAACAAACATTCCCGTCTTTTTTCTCTTTCGTTTCAGCGTAGCGGGGCTGAATTTCTCAAGGCCACGGCGTCCTGATGGAGCCACTCTGATTAGAGTTGGCCCTCTTGTGTAGGGTTTTGGATTCTTTTTTCTCTCAGGCTTGACCTGTACGACTGTAATGTGTGGTGTTTGTATTATTACTACACATGTCAAGTACTCATAGCGCGCGCTTGACCAATGGTCGAGCAGCAGACGCACAAAATGAACAAAACGGGCTTCGATCCCGATCAAACAACTAGATGTGTGCATTGTACCTCGAGTCGATGATATGACGTGATACTGGCATATTTTACGTCGGAAGAGACGAATTTAAAAGCTGAGACAAGTGTTTGAAGAGTCGAGGAGTAAAATGAGGACTCGGGATTGGCGGATGGTCGAGCTTCGGAAGCATTTCCCCCTCCACTGTCCAGGCTCCGCATCGTCACCCCTCAATTTATTGCTCTCTCCGACTTTGCACCCGCAGCAGATTGTTGTTTTCTTCCCCCCATTCCATTCTACACCCATCGATGCCTAGGCGGTAGCTTCGAACCAAATGTCAGCAAGCGATGGGGCCAGTGTTGCCGCTCAATTGACGGGAGCAGGAGGGCAGCAAGCTCAAATTCCCAAGACTGAGACGTCCAAGGACGTGCAAAACGAGCGCCGACAGACATTCAAGCGCCGCCATGGCTTTCTCGTGGGCTTCTTTACTTTGATTCTGTATGCTTGTGCTTCCCCGATGGCTATTGAAGCTTCATTTACTTACTCTTAGCAGAGTGTTCCACGTTCTGGGCATTTTTCTCTTCCTCAGTGGCTTCCTCCTGACCCGCCTGGTCCTCGACCACAAGTCCGAGTGCGCGGTCCCTCCAGTTGCTCTCGGCTCGTCATACACGCCCGGCTCAGTCGACGATGGCTGTTGGCATCCCAAGTCCTTCGACAAGGCCGTCGTCATCATCGTTGACGCTCTTCGCTACGACTTCACCGTGCCTTGGTCGCCAAAGCACCCGCAACACGTCTCCCAGCACTTCCACAACGCCCTGCCCATCTTCTGGGACACTGCCGTGGCTGAGCCCGAGAATGCCTTCCTCTTACCTTTCATCGCCGACCCGCCCACTACAACCCTGCAACGTCTCAAGGGGCTGACTACCGGCACCCTGCCAACCTTCATTGACGCAGGCTCAAACTTTGCTGGAACTGCCATTGAAGAAGACAACCTGGTCGCACAGCTCAAAGCTGCTGGCAAGAGATTGGTCCATCTCGGAGATGACACATGGCATTCGCTATTCCCAGGATACTTTGATCCTGAGCTCACTCGCGCTTACGACTCATTCAACGTCTGGGATCTGCACACCGTCGACAATGGCGTCAACGACCACATCTTCCCTCTTTTGCACTCCTCGAACACGTCTTCATGGGATGTCATCTTCGGTCACTACCTGGGCGTTGATCATGCTGGCCACCGCTACGGTCCTGATCATCCTGCAATGGCTTCCAAACTTCAAGAGATGAACACCGTTTTCGAGAGAATGATTGCAGAGCTCGACGACAAGACTCTCCTCGTTGTCATGGGTGACCACGGTATGGATGCCAAGGGCGACCACGGTGGAGAGTCGGACGATGAGGTAGAGGCTGCTTTGTGGATGTATTCAAAGCAAGGCTTGTTCGGTCGTCGCGATGAGTCTGCCACAAAGCCTCCGTTCACTGCCAAAGAAAGACCCGTTGCTCAGATCGATCTCGTCCCTACACTTTCTTTGCTTCTCGGCATGCCCATTCCCTTCAACAACCTTGGTCGACCCATTGAAGAGGCTTTCATTGGCAGAAAATCCAATAATTACCAGAACCTCGCTCAAGTCAGCCACTTGACTGCAGCCCAAATCCACAGATACCAGAAAGAGTATTCGGCTGTTCGCAAGCTCGACTCGGCCAGCACTTTGCCACCTGAGACCCTTTGGGGAGCTGCTTCCAAGGTATGGGACGAGATTGAGAAGTCAAAGAAGCCTTCTCTCGAGCTCTGGCAAGCCGCATACGCCCAGTTCAGTGCCTATCAGCAGGAGAACTTGCGCGTATGCAAGAGTCTTTGGGCTCGCTTCGATCTCACCAGCATGGCTATGGGTATCATTCTGCTCACAGGCGCACTGCTCACTATTGCACTCTTCGCGAATGGCTTCAGCGGCGATCGTGGTGAGATCGCTTCTGGGCTTTGCATTCGCGGTATCATCGGAATAGTCGTTGGAGCTGGCGCTGGTCTTTTCCTTGGAGGCGTGACATCCGTCTCTTGGATCAACTCTGTTGCCTTCTTTGCGGGGTTGAGTGGTATCTTGGGCTCCCTCTCTTGCTTTGCAAGCACGCCATCAACACTTCGTGTGCCTCTTCCTAATTCCTTCTGGGGTTGGATCTGCACCATCCCGCCGGTTCTTCTCTGCATTGGCTTTGCCTCAAACTCCTTCACCATCTGGGAGGACGAGATTCTGCTGTACATGCTGAGCTCGATCGGCGCATTGATGCTTGCTTCTTCGCTACGCCTACAAAATCCTCAGGAGCGCCTGCTTGGCTCCTGGCATTCTCTGTCTTTTATCGTTTTGACCCGTCTGGCATCTCTTTCTCGCCTCTGTCGTGAGGAGCAAATGCCCTTCTGCAGATCTACTTACTACGCTTCGGCGACCTCTTCGACCTCGGCTTGGTGGCAGCTCACCATTCCTTTCATCATTGCTGTGATTCTGCCAAGTGCGATTCGCGACTTCTTTGCCCGTACCAAGAACTACCAAGGCACAGCCGTGTTGTGGTTGAGTATTGCTTTCCGTATCGGCCTTGTCTTCTCTGCAACTTATTGGATCCTCGACGCAGCTGACGACAACGAATGGATTCCTCAGATCTCCAGCGAGAGCCTGAAAACAATCCGCGTTTTCATCGCACAAGCTATCTTGGCAATTGCATGGGCAGCTGGATACAGCGCTTACCTTTACTCTGCGCCTTTCCTGGGCATCGAGACAGAAACTCCTGCACCCGAAACCGAACTCATGGATCCTACCGACCCTACTTCAGCCATGTTCACGCCAGTCAAGCCTCAACAGCGTAAGAAGCTCATAATTCTGGGTTATGCCAACACTCATGGCACCCGATACTTCCTCCTTCCCACCATCTGGGCGCTGGTTCTTCTACTTCTCCAAAAGCCTATGGGTCAAGGCACGCTTGCTCTCTGCTTACTCAGTATTCTCAACTTGCTTGAAATCATAGATGCCAATGACCTTCGTAACTCACCTCTGGGACCTGTTACATTAGCTTTGATGGCAGGCTTCTACTTCTTCAAGACTGGACATCAAGCTACCCTTTCATCAATCCAGTGGGAGTCGGCCTTCATCCCGCTGAAGACCATCAAATATCCTTGGTCGCCCATGCTGGTCATCATCAGCACCTTTGCGCCTTACATCCTCTGTGCGCTCGCTGTTCCTACAATTGCATTCTGGAAGGTTCCTCCTCGCACTCCGGGCTTGTTGAACCACGTTGCCAAGGCACTTGCAACTCATGTAGTCGTCTACGCTGCTATCGCGCTTGCGACCGTCATTGAGGCTGCTTGGCTTCGCCGTCATTTGATGCTTTATCGTATCTTCATGCCTCGCATGTTGCTCGGTGTCGTGGTGCTCCTTGTCGTCGAGCTAGTCGGCGTGATTGTTGGTCTGCTTGGCGTTAGGAGCAGTATTCGCAGCGTGGCAGAGGTGTTTGGCTGGGGTCCACTGGCAGAGGAACTTCCTGTGCCGGAACCTCAACCTGCTTCCGCGGAGCCAGCTGTAACAGCAGAGGCATCAAGCGCCCCCGACGAGGTCAAACCAGAGTAAAATAGATCTCTCGCTTGGTTTTGTAGTACCGATAGAGAGAAGATGATGAAATATAGATTTTTTTAGTTCACACGTTTGTCGAAAACAGCATATCGACGTTCAAAAATTTGGGCTGCAGACTCCCTTGTATCTTCTGTCAAGAACGCGGTGCCTCGGGTTAGCAATCCCTAATTGCGACTCGGTCAGCAATGACCCGGGCCCAGGCACATCATCGAAGTTGGCTTTCCTCAAAAACAGGTGCTTCTTCTGTTGCAGAACGATCGACCCCACAACAACCCCCGCAAGCGGGGTGCATGGAGACGCCAAAAGCTTGTTTGACCTTGCCCTCGGATATCTGCTCCCTGACCTGCTCCCTGCCCTGCTCTAGCCCTTAACTTCTGTTACAAATACCATCCGCACGTCTCCTCTCGTCTTGGTGAGGCGTCATATATCAGTATGCTCCGGTATAACAGCACCCGAAAGTTCACCACACACATATTCCGTGCTCAACTGCCGACTCAACAAGGCTCTTTTGGCTTATACATTGTCACAATAACTGCACACGCACGACGAACGGTGACCATGGTATGTGCTTACATGCTCCAGATTCGCCTCCATGCATGACCATTGTTCGCTGCGTTCTATGATCTAGCCCTGCATTGCCTTTCAGTCTCCACGTTGTACGCCACACATATCCTCCAATCCATCATGTGGAGAAGTCCCCACAGATAGACGTGGGGATCAATGTGCAGTCATATAAAGACAAGGCTGTCGTAGGTCACTTGTCGTATGCACAACTAGAACCTAGTCATGAGATCTCGAAACATCCTAGCCACCGCAGCCTTGACGGCTAGCGTATCAACTGTTCTAGGCATTGGAACCAACGACCAGGTCGACGCTAACATTGGCTACGGCACCTTCGAAGCACCCTCGGCCAACGTTCGTCCAAGATTTCGATACTGGGTTCCCGATGCATCAGTGAATCTTAGCCAAGTGGCGGCAGATATAAAAGACGTCAAGCGAGTTGGTGCGGGTGGAGTTGAGCTGCTTGGATACTACAACTACGGCGACACGACATTCTTCGTATCAGCTATCCCTACAGACTGGACCAAATATGGCTGGGGAACACCGGCATGGAGTACGTCCTTTCGAACGAGATATGAATACTTGACTTCCGGCCTCTGACCATCATAGGACAATTGCAAGACACGGCTCTGAAAGCAACCAAAGACAACGATCTTGTCATCGACCTCGCCTTGGGACCAAACCAAGGTGCAGGAGTACCAGCTCCATACAACTCCGATGGCATTCAATGGGATCTTCAGCCTTTCAATGTCACCGTCCCAATCGGAGGAAACTTTAACGACATTCTTCCAGGATGGGGGACAGGACCTTTGGTATCCGCTTCGATTGGACTGCTGACCAAAACCACAAACGAAACTACGGCGATCTACAAGACCTTGTCCCAGCAATCGATGGTGGATGTCACGAACAAAGTGAACACCGCTGGACGTTTGACATATCAATTTCCTGCAGGATCCGCTGGGGAAAGCTATATCGTCTTTGCTTACTATCTCGTTCATACTGGATTTATGGAGCAGCGGTCACCTTTGTCGGTCATTCCAGGAGTTCCTCAGTCTCCTGTCACAAGTTATGTACAGAATGGTTCTTGGGTTGTAGACCATTTCTCCACCAAGGGCGCCAAACTAGTAACCGACTTCTGGGAACAACATCTGCTCAACGGTAGTGACACTGCTCAGTTGCTTAAACAAGTAGGAAATTACGTCTGGGAAGATAGGTATCATTGTCCTCCAGAGATTTGAGATTCTTTGCACACATACTGATGTATCAAATAGTCAAGAGTATCCTGCGAATATCTTGTGGACTCCTGGCCTGGCTAGTAGCTTTCAGACAAGCCATGGTTATAGTGTCAACAAGTACTTGCCAATTCTGCTCGCGGGAAATTCCGGCTTCAGTACATCATTTGGATCCTCGGTGATCCCAGTCTATTATGTCACAGATGAGAATGATTCTGGGGCCAGCCATGTGGCAGACTACCGACAAACACTTACCAATCTTAATGCCCAATTCCTCCAGACTTTGACTAGCTGGGCTCACTCTATCGGCGTGCAATCATCTACACAAGTCGTGTACAATTTGCCGATGGATATGCTTGCGAACATTCCCGATGTTGATGCACCAGAGACAGAGACTCTCGGCTTCTCGCATAACATCGACTCTTACAGACAATACGCTGGTCCTGCCAATTTGGCAGGTAAACGCATCATCTCTTCTGAAGCAGGTGCGGTCCAGCTCAGTGCCTACCAGCAAACCATCCCTGAGCTTCTTTGGGACCTCAAACGATCCATCGTTGGAGGAGTCAACAACTTCATTCTACATGGATATCCGTATACAGGAAACTACCCCAACTCAACCTGGCCGTCATGGACAACTTTTGGTTATCGGTTCTCAGAGATGCACAACCGTCATCAGCCTGGCTGGGACTTCTACAGCGACTTCATGAACTATATCTCTCGAGTGCAGTATGTCTCCCAATCTGGTGTGCCGAAGAGGGACATTGTGTTCTGGCTCAAGGATACGTCCTTCACCTCGGTACCTACTCGCTACTGGCCGACTGACTTGCAAAATGCTGGATACACTTATGAGTATCTCTCGCCCGATGACTTCAATATTCCTGATGCACAAGTCTTGAATGGTGTTCTTGCGCCATCTCACCAATCGTTCAAAGCCATTGTGGTCCGTGGAAATGACACTTTGACCTCATCGGGAGTTTCGAAGCTAGCTCAATGGGCTCACCAAGGACTTCCAGTCGTCTTTTCTGGAGGTATACCATCAAACATATCTGGGACAAGTGGTGTTTCTTCAAGCTCAATCAAGTCTACCCTGACTCAACTTCTGAGTTTGAAGAACGTGCACTCTGTACCCTACACCAACCTTGCTCAATCCCTCTCGTCCATTGGTATAACACCACGCACTGCTGTCTCGAAGGGGCAGGCATCGAACACGACATGGTTCACCAATTGGCGTGAAGACGTAAGCATCTCTACATCATACGTGTTTGTCTACAATGATGCAACAGGACTTCCAAGGGGGTCTGGAGCATCAACCGGTAACATCACATTTGAAGCCAGCGGTACACCATTCGTATATGATGCTTGGACCGGCAATAAGACCCCGGTTGCCAGCTACCAACAATGGCAAAATACTACGACTATTGCCGTCGCCTTGGCCGGAAACCAGACAACCATTTTGGCTTTTGAACGTGGTTTGAAGCCTGCAAAATCATCAGTGCATGTTGAGCACAGCTCAGGGCAATTGAAGACAATGCCCGGTGCGAACTACATTGTCAACTTTGGCCACAAGTCTTGCTCTGCGAAACTCTCAAACGGCAGTACCATCACCGTGCCTTCTTCCGACTTCCCTCCGATCACACTCAAGAACTGGACGCTGACAGTCGAGTCCTGGACCGCGCCTTCCAACATGTACGATGTTGAGGGTACTGTGAAGACCAATTCGACATTCACACTGAACTCGCTTGTCCCTTGGAATCAGATTCCGAATGCAAATTTGAGCAATGTGTCTGGACGTGGCTACTATACCGTCTCTTTCACCTGGCCACCTGCTTCTTCATCTGCAGCTACAGGCGCGCAGTTGAATCTTGGAAGTATCATTCACACTGCACGAGCATCGTTGAATGGTTTCGCCCTGCCGCCACTTGATGTCGCCGACGCAAAAGCCGATTTGACTCCTTACCTGAAGAAGGGCGTCAATGAGCTACAAGTTGTTGTCGCGACACCATATGGAAATGCTCTGAGACCTATCTGGGCGAATCTGAAGAGTTATGGAGACGCGCCTAATCTTTTGGCTGGAGTCACTCCACCGGTAGTTGCAGAGTATGGGCTTGTGGGTGATGTTTCTATCGTTCCATTTGTTGGTGTACGACTTTGAAGTGAAGAAGAAATGTAATGGGCAGGTGGAGTGTGTTATGAGACGAAAATGATCGTCCCTTCCATGTGGTATTTCAAACATGATCAAATTTTCATCGCGATTGTACAGTCTTCCTTCCTTGTAAACTCTGCAACCCTATTTGTCGGCACATGTATAACCCTGCTGACAAGAGGGAGGGAGTTCTGAGCTATGATCGACATGTGCTGTGGAAGCCAAAGGTTCGTAACGATAATCAGGCACGGCGAAGGCTTGATGATCATAATCATATCGGAGAGACTTTGATCATGAGATACATCTATATCTTATCCTCATGATACGAACCATCATCTTCTACAAATCACGGAGTATAATCACGAAATCAAGATGTCAAAGTCCACAAAGAAGCAACAACCACTTCACATTCTCTTCCCAACCAAGCATAAAAACTTATGCCCAGCCCTACCCCCGACTTCAACTGCCGCTCAGGCGTTCCTCCACGCCAAGCCATCTTTTTCCCAGCCAAAAATTTGTCGATCCCTCAACCAAAAATAATTGCTTTTTCACCGTTCGACTTGCAGTTGATGGACAGGGAGCAAAAGTATGAGATGATGGTCAGTACGGGGGTCGAACCCGCGACCTTGGCGTGCCGTGTATCGGATGATATTAGCACCACGCTCTAACCAACTGAGCTAACCGACCTGTTTGATGAGTTGTGCTCAAGTGGTAACAACTAACAATGCTATTATGACAGGAAGCAGAGTGTAGGGTGGTGTTGAAAAGGCGAGAGTGACTGGGATGTGGTGTTGATGATCTTTTGTGTGGATGGGTTGAGTCGGCGGTAGACTCTTGAGCTGTCAAACGTCACTGGACCAGTATTCGTAGATTGGCATCTTGAGTCGTGGTGTTGAGCTATCTCTTAGGTAGTCTGAGCATGCAAGTAGCAGGAAGAGCATCCGATGTGATAAAAATGGCAATATCTCGAACCATGGATGGCGCTGAGCTTCAGAAGTACAGCAGACGCCGGTAGGGATATCTATCCATAGGCCAACCATTAAGATAAGCGTGGGAGACATATGGTTGGACCATATCGTTGCTGTGATCGAGTCTTTGTGTTGTTAGGGGGACAACCCTGGCCTTGGAGCCTGCTGCAAGGGTAGGAGAAAAAAGGAGAAAAAAGGATACATGAGAGGGAGCGAAAAGAGGAAGAAAGGGAAGAGAAATCTGTCAAGAACTGCGGAAAAGGAACACACGACGTGCCGGAGTATGAACAGCAGAGAAGGAAGAAAGTCTAGAAGTCTATAGTTTTGGGGCACACATGCTCATATATACACAATATGCATTTCGTAAAGTCATAGACGCAAGCCTGCATCATGAGCGACAATCCCACTCAAGGGCCATGATACCACTCTCATCACCTTGCCATACCTTACCAGCATGGTTCTCTTTGGCAACGGCAGAGCGCAAAGCGGTACCGATTTCCATGGGTCCAGCACCGATGACTTGACTTCTACCGCCACAGATGGCTGTTCTTTCGGAGAAATCGCTGACGATGTCTTTGATGGATGGATGTGATCCACCAAGATATGTGATGGAGAAGTTGTTTTGGAGTGCTGTCAAGTCATTCGATGAGGTGACGACTATGCCGTTCTTCTCGCCCTTTGCACGTTTGCTACAGCAGCCTTTGCCCTTCTCGGAGATTGAGGATGTGGACGAGGTAGATGACTCCGGCGGTGCGTGCTCGCGAGTGACAAAGATGCGCAGACGTAGGCCGTCAGCTTTGCCGGAAGACATCCATGATTTGAGCTCGGTCAGTTCTGGTGCAATCCAAGAAAGATCTTGGATTTTGCGAACGATCCAGACAAGATCGACAGCGCGGGTGCCAGTTTGAGTAACTGTGAATGTGTCTTGGAGAGTGGGAAGCACAGAAGTGACACCAGTACCACCTGCGACGGCAAGAAGGTTAGAATCTGCAGATTCTTCTGTAGATGAGCCACCATAAGGTCCAGTGAGAATGACGGAAGTGGTACAAGAGTCTCCGCCAGTGGCTCTGGCGATTTGAGCAAGCTTAGCAGTGATACCAGAACGCTCACGGATCAGGTAGGTGTGATGCTGAATATCACTACGACCATCAGGGAGAGATGAGGGCGTGAAAGGGTGAGATTGCCAGATGTTCAAGGCAGGGAAACAAAGGTAGAAGTGCTGACCAGGTCTCCATGCGGAATGTTTGAAGTCAAAATCGACACGCACAACCGAGTCCTCATCATCACCATAGTGCTGAACGGTAGCAATTGCGCTGTGGAAACCAAGGCCAGGCTTGCCCTTGCGATACCCAAAGTGAAGCAATCCAGTTCGAAGGAATCTGACACCAAAGTCACCGAGAACAATAATCAGAGATGCAATCATCCAGCAAGCGAGTTTGTCCCAATGTCCCCAACACGCTCCTAGATAGAGAATACCAATGAGTGCGTGTGTCTTCTTGAAGAACTCATATCCGGTCAAGCGAATAGCCCAGCTAGTGCTGAAGATGTACAAGAAGGTGATCATGATTTGCGCGACGATTCCCCAAACGATGTACTTTTGCTTGATGAAAGTCGTGTAGGTTTCCGGTTGCGGTTGATAGAATCTTCCTTCGACCAGTGTCCAGACCAGAGTGTGCAGGAAGGACTGGATGAAAATGACACGGCCAGTCCATCGATGCAAGAAGTTGAAATGTTGGTAAGGAATACCAGTGATCAAGGATAAGACGCTTTCACGAGAGCAAAGTGCTATTGTCAGTGGTGTCAAGGCATAGGCCAGCGCGCCGACACGATCACCCCAGCCTCCGAAGCCTGTTCTGATTGTCTTGAGTTCAGGGTGGTTTTTGGTAGGCGTGATCCAAGTCTTGTAGGTAACTCCGACGAGACTGTTCACAAGTCAGCTCTAGAATGAGTCAATTGGCTCTCAAGTCAACATACGAGAAGATCAACAAATAGCCGAGAAGCGCCGAAAGCACTGTTACTTGTAGTAGAGTGACTCGTCCGAGAACACCTCTTCCTGGAGCCTCTGAAAGCATCCACCGCCTGCCCAATGATCCGAGGGAGTCCAGTCCTCGTCTAAGCGGTGTCTTGATATCAGACGAACGACTCACGCTCTTGCCGTAGCGCAATGAAAGCATGAACATGAGAACACCGCCTAAAACTGCCCAGAGAATGAAGGTGTAAAGCATTGAGATCTCATGCGAGTGGTAGACAGAGTCCAGATATGCACAAGTACCAGCATCTTTGGTACAGGGAAGGATCCTATCGGGGTAGGCCCAATATTTCTTTGTTGTCGAGTTCGCAGTGTGATCTTGGATATGCCGCGCTTCAATCATTGTGTCTTAGGAAGGCTAGACTAATGTCCAGCAAGAAGTGTGATGCGAGAGACCCAAATTAAGAGAAGGCCTTCTTTGGCAGTGACCAGTTTATTGAAGCAAAAGGAGCGTCTCGATGTGACCAGCACGTGGATCAACGTGTACCTGCGTGTCAAAGAAATGGATGAGAGTGTTTACAACGAGATGAGCGGGTTCGTGTGCTCTTTTAGAAAGGAAACGTGCAGGCCATGTGCTTCTAGATTCGAACCACGAGCGGAGTCCGAGAACGATTGTGTCAAACGTGTACCGATGAGGGCATGGCGGGTTCAAGATGCGTAGTGTTTCGCCTGCCAAGCACGGATCTTGCTCAATTATGAGCATGTTTAAAGCTTGGCGATGGACCCAAGTGGGTCCCGAAACATGTTAAAGTCCGGAGAGTGTTTTGGGTTCGTATGCGACAAGCTGCTCGTGCCGGTGTGCTTTCAGCTGGTATATACAAATGCTGAATGGGCGTGGCTGTTCTTTCTAGGTTGTGCCCCCAATCTTTCTAATCGCCCTCACTGCTCTCATACTCTGCATCCTCCTGTTGCTGTTTCGCTAGCATCTCTTTCCAGTTATCTGCAAACTCTCTCAATGCGCCAGGACCGCCCTGACTTGCATCGACAACATCTCGTGGTAGTTTGTGGGCGCTGTATTGAGGAGTGTTGAAGCTGTAGGCCTCAGGATCGTCCTTTCTGATCAAGCGGAACTCTGGCACCCAAATCTCCTCGTCTGCCTCTTCCTCGTCAGAATCCTCCATGTCTGTCCTACCCTCGGAGACTTCTCCTTCTCTTGCATCTGTAGATTGAGCGTCGGACTGCTCTTCACTCTCAGCGGTACCATTGGCGGGTCTGATGGGGATGCGGATGACCTTCTCTTCCGGCGGCTCAGGTAATGTCAAAAGCTCCAGCCAGCTGAACAACAAGGGGTCTGTCCTCACTGCCCAAGGGTTGACGTCGATCAACCAGACGCGGTCGTGTGGCGGAGGAACATAAACATCAAAGACAAAGTTGTCATCGGGGAAAGTGTGCTTGAGTCTGTCATCGAAGAAGTTGTGAATGACATGGCGTAGCTTGTCTTGCATGCGGAAGAGGAAGTCGAAATGATTTAGATCTCGTTGACAGAGAGCAATGAGCTTGCGGTTCCTCACAAAACATCTGAACTCGACCGAAGGGTTCATTTGGAAGAACTTGCGCAGGACAAGATGGTATGGGATATCGGCTATTTGTTTCGGAGTGTCGTCGTCGGGAGAAACGTCTTCAATGCAATCGTCGTAGGCGTGTTCGAGGTCGTGGGTGACAAAGTCGGAGCTCTTCAACAACAAATAAATGTCGCTAGGAAGTCTGCACTCCATACTGTTGGTAGCGGCGATCCAGGTAGCATCCTTGGGAGCGGACCAGTTCAGCTTGGGGACGACCTTGCCTCCGAGCTCAGCGATGGTATTCTTGATGGCACGATGAACGTTGCGCCACTCGGCAGAAGGGTCCTCCTCTTCATCGTCGTCCTCTTCTCCAGCAGTATCGGAAGCCGAGAAGATGCCAGAGTCGCTGTCTGACCAGTCGCGGCGAGGGTCGTCCTCATCCGGAGGAATTACTATGCCGTCTGCACGGAGATAGTCGAGGAATGGGCGAGTAAGAGGAATGAGGCGAGCTTTGGGGGATATAGCGCGGTATCTGTCAGAAGGTCAGTTTAAGAAACACATATATGAGAAATCAGACGAAGGTCATACTTGGGATACCAGTTGTGGTATGAGCAGTGTATAATGTGAGATTTTGTCAGAGGCGCAAAAGGAAGCTCTGTCAGAGGCTGGGGAGCCTCGAAGTGATCTTCTGTCGCCATGTCGTGTGGTGATGTGAGAGATGCGCCTCAGAATCGACCGACAGATGACAAGGACGAAAAGGCGAATCACATGAAAATGAACCAAAAGATGGTATAGAAGTCTTGGCTCGACTTTTCGAACCCCGCGCCAATGACTTCACTCTTCTCTTCCTTTGAACAGCACCCTTCCACCAACCATCGCATTCATCATGTCTTCCAACGTCGGTCTCTCTACACCACGCGGAAGTGGTACTTCTGGATACGTTCAGCGTAACCTTTCGCATCTCAAGCCGCGCGACGCCGCCGCTCCCTACTCCAAGGACCACGACCTTCTCAGACACCGTCAGCGCCAGCCCGACAAGGACATCCTTGAGCATGATCGCAAGCGCGAGATTGAGGTCAAGGTCTTTGAGCTGCGTGATAAGCTAGAGGAAGAAGAGTATGGCCCTCGATTCAATCTCCTTCATAGTCGACTAAGCTAACAACAACCAGAGTCGACGAAGACGAAATCGAGGACCAGTGTACCGCTTTGCGCAAGAAGCTTCAAGCCGAACAATCCACCAAAGGCTCTACCACCAACGCCAGAGGCCTCAAATCGCATCAAGTCCACGAGCTGGCCAAGGCAAAGATCGAAGAGAGCGAGAAACTCCGACGCGCCTTCGGTATCAGCAAGGACTACGAAGAGGGCAGCCACTGGAAGAAACAGGAAGAAAAGGCAAAACAAATCCAAGACCGTCAGGCTGAGGAATCAAGAAGAGCACAGGAGGAGGATGATTACTCGGACTGAGTGACACTATTTGCTTGATTGTGTTGCATTTTAGCGTGGAGTTGGAGGCTCAAGAGTCGGTTCATTATACGCTCAATCAGGATTGCATTTTTCAGGCTTCCCTCGTCTTTCACCATTACGCTGCTGTTACCGCCGTCTGACACCTCACCGTAAGCCAACTCGCCGTTTTCCAAGTCTGTTACAAGATTGTCTTCTAGTCACTTCGACAGCTCTGGCATCTGTCCGAATCCACTGTCCGTCCTGCTAACCGGACTGTCGTCACGTTCGCTTCCTGAGCTCCTCCTGGTCGACATGGTCTCTGAACGTCTTGGGCTGACACTCCCACTGCTTCTGGCCGGACTGGGAATGCCCATCGACAATCTCTCCATACTCTTGTGCACCGGGAAGTTTGATGGTGTTTGCGTAGTCGACATGTTCTTGGATGGCTGGCCCGATCCCTTTGACCTATGCCAGTTCGCTCTCAGCTCCACCTTCTTGGCTTCGCCAGACAAGACTAGTTCCATGATATCCTCCCAATTATGTTCATCCAGAGTGGTTCTCTCGCGTTTTGGTGACAGATAGCCTGACTGGTTGTCTTGGGTGTTGTATAGGATTTCCATTTCTGCATACATGGCGAAACCGGTCTTCTCGCCTTGCTCGTACAGGGCCCCAAAAATTGCGCTGCAGACATCCTGCTCCAAGTCGTGGAAACTGCGGTACGACTTTGACGGAACGTAGATGACCGTCTCGACTTGTCGGCAGATTCGGCGTGACGAGACGTGAATTTGTCGGCCGAGGAGTGGAATACGCAAGGTGTATCGTGCGTTGCGCGACCAGGTTGACGCCGCAGTTCCTAGACTGGACTTTCGTGTGTGTTCTGCTGTGCTCGGGGCCGTCTTCATGGTGGCTGCCTTGCCCTGGCTGCTGGCGAGCATCCTGTCTGAGAATGCTGTGAATAATCCTGATGGGCCCGTAAAGATGGATCTTTCATGTCCTCGCTGGTTTTGTCCGATGCTGGGTTGGAATAGTTGAGTGGTGGATTAAGTGGTTATATATTGATAAAAGTGTTTCCTGGCGGAAAAAGATGTCCAAGGAAGAAGACCGTTTAAAAAAAAGGTCCGGATCACTACCTATCTAACGTATTTGGCTGGGCCCCTGCGCAACTTTGGCCTTGTTCCCAGTTTCCATCTCCGCTCGTTCCAGCAAACACACCAACTCTATCGGAATTATGTGCCTCTTTTCTGACTCAGATCTATGCATTTCCCATTGCACCGCATCTCGGATGACTATAAGAACGGTTAGAGTTCAACAGATGGCTGCTGACCGACCGTGACAAAAACTTGAATGTATGCGTTGTAAACTGCCGGAGTATCACTCATCCCAGGGCAGCAGATCGATACTGCGGCTGACCTGCGCAAGTGGGACCTTTTGGGACACGCCCTGTCTCAACACGCGCAGAAATCCTCCCAGCCGCTCGCCGCTCTCGCCTTTCTCTCCTTTATCACTTCGCCTCGTGGACGAAGCCAATCAACCTGCTGATATGAGCGGCCATTCCACGGAACTAATTTACCGCATTCCCTGCTGCTCCACAACGACACACAGGACTCGCCTTCACATGTAATACTTTGACGCGCTTCGAAAGAAAGTGTCGTGCGACACGTTGCCCGATTCGATAGGTATCCTCCGCAAGGCCGGGGAAGCAACGCTTGGCCGAACGGCGATGGAACGAGCGGCCAAAAAGTTGGAGTCTCCATATCAGGCTCAACGGCCGGGTCCGACCAGAGAGCGTCATCAATTGCCGATTCATGAATCACTCGACTGGAATGTTGAAAGTAGGATCAAAGGACCAATTGCATTCTGCAAGTGATAGGACTACAGGTATCGTATCAACATCAAGCTGTCTCCATCATGAAGAAGGTAGTACAATCTTGGTACTCGATCGGCCTTCAACACAGAACACGTAGGAAAGCTGCCCTCATTGGGAGTGAGTTGAGTATTAAGCACATTATGCAATTTGACAACATTCATGCCGTACTAAGGAGAAAAGAGAAGTGTAGTAAACGTGATGTTCGAGTAGAACCAAAGGCTGACATTCGGGCGTAATATTTGGACCAACACTTCAGTCGGGTACGTGGTGAGACGTAAAGCAAACAGGTCATCACTTTGACTGGGAATCTGGAAGTTTCCTGAAGCCGCACTTCATCCTTAAGGAACCCAAAAAACAAGACTCAGTAATAAGATCGTCATCCTTCTTACATCTTCTCCCTTTCAAAATACTCGGTCCACTCGGTCACCCCTTCGCCTTTGAACCACCAATCGACGTGGAATTCTGCTTCTTCGGGCCTTTTGCAACGGAGGAGAGCCAGTATGTCAGGCCAATTGGCCTCGTTGACCTCGTTCTCGTTGAAGATGTCGAGTTTTCCAAGCTGATAGGTGATGAAGAGCCTGAGCCCAATGTCGAGCTGACGTTGCTTGCGCCATGGACAGTACCAACGAGGACGCTTGGGATATGTCCTGTCGAGGCGGCAATATAGATTCTTTCGGACCTTCTCTAGTAGGTGGCGGTGATCCGATGGAAGCCAGAGGACATCTTGGAATACTGGAGTCTTTTCGGAGACCGTGTTGAAGGTCGGGTCGTGCTTCACGTGTCTGAACCTGAGAGGGACGATGAGACTGCCGTAGTCTGGGATTGCGGGATTGAGGTGGAGACCGGTGCCGCTCTGGCTCTCGCTGCCAGAATTGAATATTTGTGCTGGTTGGACTTGAGACATGATTTCTGAGTTTGATAGCAAGTTGATCTGTGTGGGAAGAGGACACACAAGAAGAGCAAACGATGGCATTTTATGCCCAGAAGGACCCGTGTTCGACCCCTCTTTGCAGCTGATCAAGCGCACCACAGAAACAAAATGAGTTTGGTCAATCAACTCACCACTGAACTATCTTTACTAAACAGCAGAGAGGCCTGGGAGCTTTGCGTCAAGGATAGACTCTAAACCAGCCTGAGGCTGCGAAGCTCGTGCGGAGTACTTGCTCACCTTCTGCTTGATTGCCTTTCCGGTATCTTGGCTGAGAATTTGACCAAAGGGAACCGCTGAAATAGCCGCACATGATGAGCTCCCAAGAAGAGACTCAAAGATATAGAAAGAAAAGGAACGCTGGGCCCGGGTTGGTCAGCATCTGTGCTACAACTCAGAGATGGCCCGGTGCTTGAGCACGCATCTCAATACCATTGTACATCACTCCTACGGTGATATCCATGTATTAAAGCACTCCGACCTGTGCAGATCTGATGTAGACTTGTACAGGTATCCAATCGAAGCCGCACTCCCTAGCTCTAGCAATGCGTTATGCATGGCGGTCGAAAGGTACGAACTTTTTTGATGTTATGGTGAAGGTCCATTGAGAGCGCTTTCAAACTTGATGCTCAATGTTTTACAACCTGATCGCGCAATCAGAAGGTGCCCAAGTGGCTGTGAGATGCAATCTTCAACTCTGTCAAAGAATCATCAGCTTTCATAGAGTCCATATCTCGAAAGCACAAGTTTTCATGATTTATGCAAGAGTTATGAAACCATTAGCACGTTCCAAAAGTTGGTTGAAAGAAAGCGTTCTCAAACATGTGGGATTGAGGACATCTTGACAAGGCATAAAGGTCAGTGGTTCGAATTCTTGTCCATTTCACGAGAGTGACATTGGACGGTTAAATCGCTTTCGCGACCTTGGCGCACAGGCCAACCAGCTTTGACTGTTTCGCGGAGGAAGGCGAGACTGAATGATGCTCAGCGTGCTGCAGCTTCCACTTGTGTGACAATCTGCAGGCTCTGCAGCGTCACTCGACTCACCAGAACCTATAAAACCAGTTCATCTCCCTCTCGCGCTCAACGCTTTCCACTTGAACCATCACTTCTGCCTCTCAAATACCCCTGACTTTCTTCAGCTGCGCGCACGCCTTGCACATTGCCGCACAGCTTACGACCCTCCAACATGGCAACCGATGGTGTCCAACAAGACATTGAATATGTCGATGTCGAAGATATCTCCAGATCTGAGGAAGACCAGAAGATCTTACAAGGCTACCACCGCTTGTCATCGCGGCGAGTAGATCTCGTAGGCGATTTTGCCGGCCAAGAACTGTTCGCCATCGAGGGCGACTCCCTTCTTTTGCAGTGCTTCGAAAACTCACTTCTCGACTTTGAGGATGGTTTCCAATTGCTACATGCCGTCTATTTGGTGGAAGAGTATCTTGCACAGCTCCAACGCCGCAATTGCAGATTCCACGTCGCCTTCTTTGAGGCTCACCGTCAGCTCTGCATTCCCCAGAGTGTCAAATCCATCCACCGATCCAAGTACCTCCTCACAAGAGCCGCCATAATTCGCCATCTCCAGTCCAACTTGGTCTCGGACAAGGTCCAAATCCACTGCTTCTCTGATCTGCACGACCAAGCATTTGATGATTATCTGCGCAACTCTGCAGTCTATTTCTTGATGTGCCATGATGGAGCTCGTAGCTACACAACACAAGAGAGCGATGTTCCTGACCCGAGAACTCAATTGAGATCAATGATTGTGCACTTCATTCTAACTGGCTACAACGTGGCCTTGATTAACGGCTCCGAATTTGTTGACACCAAGATCATGGCCATGGTGCTGGAGACCAAGAAGCTTTCTCACACCCTCGACTCATCATTGAACACAAACCTCAAGTCGTCGTCTGATGTTTCGGAGCCCACATCATCTGCGGAGATCAAGGAAATCGGAACACATACGCCTGATATTACCGAAAGAGAGCGCCTCACAGTCATGGCTCTATCCCGCTTGGCCAAAACCTCATCGTCATCACCACAGATCCAGCAATTTACGCACGACCTTCTTGCGCATACTGCACTGCTTCATGCTCTGCCTCTCTCATCCCGTAGTTTGCAGCATGTCTCGGCGCTGAGCGAGTACGCGGAGCACCTCTCCAGCTTCTGCAACCAAGCCACCGAAATTTTGAGAAGTGAGAACTGGAGCCAATATCACCAGGGACTCGAGACCAATGAGTGCGATGTGGCCGATCTCTTTGACGGCCGTCTGTTCAACGTTGTCTCAAAAGGCCTTGATCTGTCATCGATGCCCGACTCAATGCAGAAGAAGTTCAATAAGCTCAGCGAATCTTTGAAGGCTGTCAGCGATATTTCTGTCAGCAAGACCGAAAGGAAACTGGACGTCTCCTCCTTGGACGCCACTCCCACGAGTCCTACTGGAAACATGAGCGTACTTCCCTTCTCCAACCCTGTATTTGATCAGCACTTGGCCTCTATCCATCTTGGTATTGACGACAATGCTTCTGAAGAGACCAGCAGACCTTCGGCTCGTATTTTCCAGGAAGTCTCTCACTGGCACAACGCCAAACGACCCATTCAAACAAAAAACACGCCCGTACTTTCGCCACGAGATGAGCTACGTGCCCGCCGCAGAAACCAGAAGTACATGGATGAGATGCAAAAGTATGCCGCAAGTTTGACCAACTCTGTGGGAAGAGCACTTGAGCCTGAAACTCTGCTTGTCAAGTCAGCGGCCGCATCCAAGGTTGCTCAGAAGACCGAGAACAAGAAGACGACTGCCGAACCCGCTAAAATTGAGAGTTCCAAGAAGGGCGGTAACCCCAAGGGTGGCAAGAAGAATGTCAAAGTCAGTGGTAAGCAGGCCGCGCAAGAGGCAGCTGCAGCCTTCCAGGCCAAGAAGTCAGAAGCTGCTGACTCGAAGGTGATGCAAGCATGGCACATCATCTTGAAGAGTCTGTCTGCCGAGAGCGATCTCCCATCTCGTTACATCAAGACTAAGGATTACTTTTCCACTTTGCCCAAGGAAAAGAGAGAGATTCTCGGCGCCGAAGTGCAACTGTTTTCTCTGAGCACGTTGGTAGAGATTGCCATTCAATCAGGCAAGACAACTGATCAGGATACGTCTGGTATCGTGGCCTTCATCTGGCACACCGCCAGAAACCTTGTCCAATGCGATAACATGACGAAGACAATTTGCGAGAAGATCAAGCTCACGGTAGACTCCTTCGCACTTCCTCCTGTCGACATTCCCAAGCCGACTGAAGACAAATCTCTGCCATTCAGATTCGCACTCCCTCTGCAAAGCACGGATCTTGTGAAGAACAAGCTGTCTAGCAAGGCATTCCAGCTTCTTCACTGTGGACCTTTCCTTGATCGCAGTATGGACGCTGCCCCTGACTCAAGAGTGGACTTTGAGCCCGATGGCTGGCAAAGAAAGGTTCTTGATGGCATTGACGACAACAAGAGTCTCTTCGTGGTCGCACCCACCTCTGCCGGTAAGACTTTTATCTCGTTCTACGCAATGAGAAAGGTCATCGAAGCAGACGACGAAGGTGTCCTTGTTTACGTCGCACCGACAAAGGCCTTGGTCAACCAAATCGCCGCCGAAATCCAGGGTAGATATTCCAAGAAGTTCAAGTACCCAGGCAAGAGTGTATGGGCTATCCACACCAGAGATCACCGCATCAACAACGCAACTGGTTGTCAAGTACTTGTCACAGTACCCCATGTGCTCCAGATCATGCTTCTGGCTCCCTCACATGCCAACTCATGGGCAACCAGGGTCAAGCGCATCATCTTCGATGAAGTTCATTGTATTGGACAGGCCGAAGACGGTGTTGTTTGGGAGCAACTTCTGTTGCTTGCTCCTTGCCCCGTCATTGCACTCTCAGCTACAGTCGGCAACCCTGATGTTTTCAGTGATTGGCTGGCAACGACTGAAAAGGCAATGGGTATCGACTTCGAGATGGTCAGACATCCATACAGATACTCTGACTTAAGAAAGTTCTACTACGACCCCCCGAGGAAATTCTTGTTCGATGGTCTTGGCCAGAAGAAGGGTCTACCTACCCTTGGTTTGGACGGTACCACCGGCTTCGAGTACCTCCACCCGGTCGCTTGTCTCATCAACAGATCAGCCGGACTTCCCGATGATCTTTCGTTCGAGCCTCGCGACTGCTACACGCTTTGGAAGGCCATGAAGGAGCACTCGAATGACAAGTACAGCTTGCCCGCAGAGCTTGATCCCACTACAGCCTTGCCCAGCGTCATTCGCAAGCAGGACGTCTTAAAGTGGGAGGCCGGGTTGAAGAAGGTGTTGGCCGCGTGGATGGAAGACACCGCGTCTCCATTTAACGCTGTCTTTGCCACCCTCTCCGGAAAGCAGGCACAGAAGGAAGACCTGTACGCTCCTACAGCCAAACGCACCGGCCAAAGGGAAGCCCAGAACGTCGCAGACGACGACTTCCTGCCCCTACTTTGCAGACTCCACGAACAAGAAGCACTGCCAGCTATTCTCTTCAACTACGACCGCACTAGATGTGAGGACATTTGTGCCAAAATCCATGATGACCTGAAGGAAGCTGAGGACCAGTGGAAGGCCACGGATCCAAAGTGGAAGGTCAAGGTTGCACAATGGGAAGCCTGGAAGAAGGAGCAAGAGCGCAAGGGTGCAAAGGCTAGTAAGGCCAAGAGCAAGAAGCCCGCCGAAGAGGGTATGACCAAGGCAGACATGCAGCGCGACGCTGCCGATACCGACGCCAACGGCTTCGAAGGCTTTGACCCTGCAGCTCCCCAAGAGGGCTACCATTTCTGCAACTTCAAGGCTATCCAGGCCTCTGAACTCGCCGACTACATGCGAGAGCTCGAGTGGAGACGTGTGCCACAATGGTTGATCGTTGCCTTGACCAGAGGTATTGCAGTCCATCACTCAGGTATGAACCGCAAGTACCGTCAAGTTGTTGAGATTCTGTTCCGCAAGGGCTTCCTCAGAGTCGTCGTTGCAACCGGTACCCTTGCCTTGGGTATCAACATGCCCTGTAAGACTGTTGTCTTCACTGGCGAGTCTGTGTTCTTGACTGCTCTCGAGTACCGTCAGTGCGCCGGTCGTGCTGGTCGTCGTGGTTTCGACTTGCTCGGAAATGTCGTCTTCCAGAACATGCAACACGAAAAGGTTTTGAGACTGATGTCTTCAAGACTGCCTGACCTCAACGGTCACTTCCCAGTCACGACCACCTTGGTTCTTCGTCTCTTCACACTGCTTCACGGATCCAACAACTCAAAGTATGCAGCTTCATGCATCAACTCTTTGCTCTCCCAGCCTCGTCTGCACATGGGAGGTCCTTCGTTCAAGGACCAGACATTGCACCATCTGCGTTTCTCCATCGAGTACCTTCGCAGACAGCACCTGCTCGATGCCAAGGGTGCCACCCTTAACTTTGCTGGCCTTGTCTCGCACCTGTATTTCACCGAGAACTCAAGCTTTGCGTTCCATGCACTGCTCAAGGAGGGCTACTTGCACAGACTCTGTGCGGATATTGACAATAACGCAGAGTCCGTAGTCAACACGTTGATGCTGGTCATGTCTCACCTGTTTGGCCGTGTATACTGCCGCAAGTCTGATGCAGAGTACCGCGAGAAGGTCGTGAAGCCATCTTCCTCAATCGTCTTCTTGCCTCCTTTGCCCGAAGAGGCCGCCAACGTGTTGAACGAGCATGGCCAACAGACCCTCGACATCTTCAGCACCTATGTCCGCACCTTCGTGGACCAGCATGTGAAGAAGGCCGATGACACTCTTCCTCTCACTTCCAGACAGGTGGGTTGTTCGTCGGTCGAGTCGGCCCCCAAGTTGGACGAAGTTTCGCTTCCATCCACTAAGATCCGTTCACCTTTCGTCGCGCTGTCCGGACATACCGACAACTTCAGATCTATCAGTGAGCTGTGCCGCTCAGTCAGATCTGGTGTTTTCCTCGAGGAGTCGGCCATTCCCCACGTGGCTATGCTCTCCCGAGACCTTGACCAACCTTTGAACGCTTACCTGGTTGACTTCTTTAAGCACGGTGATGTCAAGACTCTGGAGAAGGCAAACGGCATCAGACGTGGTGACGTCTGGTTCATGCTGAATGACTTCTCCCTGGTCCTTGCTACAATCATCACCAGTCTGCTAAACTTCATGAAGCTCAAGGTCGGAAGCGACATGGACTTCCTCGACACTATGGGCGAGCTGGACACTCTGGAAGAGGCCGAGGATGAGACTGTCGCGGTCAAGGAGGACGGAGAAGCAGTTCCTGCTCCTAGTGAAGCTCCCAAGGCGGCCATGGCTACTATCACCAAGAAGAAGGCTAAGAAGGCCGAGAGCTGGGAGGACATGGCTGATGAGGAAGAGGTCATTGAGAAGGATTACAACGAGGCCGCTGCCAAGCTGGACGAACTCAACTTTGACAGTGCTGCATGGGAAGGCCAAGGTGGTGAGAAGGGTCTACTCAAGGTGCTCAAGGCATTCCAGAGATTGCACTCGGAGTTCAACCTGAAGTTCAAGGCTATGTGGGCATAGAGAATTGGGAATGTTGGGTTCTCATGGACTGTAAAAATAGACGATCAACAATTGATAGATCATACACTTGCTTCTTTTCCTGTTGACCATCTTCCGCCGCGACTAGGTAACCATAATCCGAACAAGCTCGATGAGCTCGGTGCAAGTGGGTAATTGACGTTTGATGACGGTGTTGGCCTTGGGTAGCACCACCACCACGCGACTGCCTTGTAACCAAATTTCGCGAAAGTGCTAGAATGGCCATTGGGCAAACATAAGCGTATCGCCGGATGCCATCGGATATGTACGTGTACTTGCGCCTGATAAACTGCATGTCGCGATATACGCAACTTCTCCATCTATCATGTCTTGAAGATATTGATTACGGACTCGGAGATTATCTAGAATAGCCAAGACAATTGCCAAAGCTGGAGTTTACGAGCTTCTCCTGGAAGTCGCAGGGCTTTCCCGTTTGTTGTATGTATCAGGATTTCAGGAGGGGCAGATCCTCATGTTTGAAATAGAACCATCAACCAACACCGACGAATGAACGGACAAGGAGACAAGCAGATCCAACGTTCGACAGGACCAACAGAAGGCCGGATGAAGCGGCTCCGTGCTTGTGCGATTCTACTGTGGAGTCCGAGGCTTAGCGTGTCGGGTACAGCCACTGCGCAGTCGAAGGAAATCGGGCTGACGAGCTGGAAAAACAGCGAAGCCTTGCCAATCTCCGAGCGTTCGGTCCATTATTTCTTGTACGACGTCTTGATGAGATATATGTAATACGCCGCCAAGGTAAGATGAGGAGCGCGTATTTCTTGTGTAGGCATCCCCTTGCTCCGCTTGTGCCCCCTCTTGTCATAAAGAAGCTCAAACTCCCTTCGCATTCGGACTCGTGTGACCTTAATTATCCCTCTGTCCAACTCCAGAATATCTCCAAACATGTCGATCGTAAAAAGACCCACCATCAAGAATCGCAGGATATCCTCGTCGCCCTCTCCGCCAGGAAGTCCACACCCTGCTTATGACCCTATTCGGATGGAACCGGTCGATCGTCTGGGCCTCACTTCTGCTGCAGTACCTCTCTCTATCAAACAGGTCGACCTCGATGGATATGACATCGTCCCTCCGGTGCCTGCATACTACAACACCTTCGAGCTACCCCGCTCCAGCTTCTACAGCCTCCAAGAGCTTCAGGACGACATTGCCAAGGCCATCTCGGCACAAAACGGTTTCCCTCATCGTCGTGTGGAAGCAAAGCGCGACTTCTATTTCAAGCTCTCGGCCCACTACAGACGCCATACGGATGAGAAGCGCCAGGACGTGCGGGTCACTGCGCAGAATTGGGATGAGCTGAGGCTACTGCTGTTGAGTGATGAGGTGCACGTCGCGTGCTTCTCTGTTCTGTGGTGGAAGAAGACTAGAGGGCAGCAAAGAGCTGATCGCGCCGAGTTGGGTCGCAGTTTGGCTTGCTGTGTTATGCAGTAGGCTGTACAGTTGAGGGGACCTTCATTGAAGGTTCTCTCCCTTCTCTGAACCCCAGCGATGGTCTGAGCTGTGCACTGGCTTACGCCCATCAACATCCACGACAGAATCCGAATCGCAGGTCGAGTCAAGGCGAAAAGCGATATTCAATTTAGCAGTCGCCAACATGGACGCTTCCAATTACGACCACATTGACTGACAGCCAAAACGCCACAGCCATGCATACCGTGCAGGCACAATTTCTGGGCTGTCTGGGCGTGACACAACAAACAATACCACCGTACCCAAGGCCATCAGCAAGACTCATCGAGATGTACTTACAAACCATCGTCAACGTTGGGCAATGCAGGAAATTGGCCTCAACAAGGGCTGCGAGTATATACTGCGGAGGACATGTCAGGGTAAACCGACGGTCGGCAGCACGGCAGCCATGCCGAACGTGCACTGATGAGCCTTAGGCGCACAAGATATCTTAACGAGAAGCACGAACGAAGTAACGAATGCCATGAACGATTCTTTCCCTCCCACGTTTTGTTTTCCCAAATGTCCTTGCCGAGTAGATCACCGGTTGCCTGAGTCGGCGTTGCAATTGGACGCCTGAACCACAAAGATACCCTGGATTCTGTCATAGACGGAAGCTATCGCGTTGACAGGAGCTAGTCGAGGTGCTTGGGCTGTACTTGAAACGGTATAAACTACTCCTTACTTCGGGTATAAGAGATCCGGCGAATCGAGTGGAGCACTTCCTGTAGGACTTCGACCGACAGACCATTTGTGATTGTTTGGAACCAAAATATCATGCCATCGTCGTTCCAAACCAAAGTCATTGGCCTCGGCGTTGAACTTCCTCATTCGAAAGCTCTCCGTATCAGGCAGAACTTCGGAGTATCATTCTACCGAGGACGTCATCAAAGGACACCTTCACTTGCTTCACCTTGTCGTGAGTAATTATCTCTTGAGTCCTCTCAAACAATCATGTCAATCAAGAACGTCGTCCTGGTAGGGGCTGATGGTAATCTCGGACCCGGTGTCCTTGATGGCTTAGTGTCAACAGGAGCTTTCAATGTCACGGTCTTCAAGCGCAAGTCCTCCAAGTCAAAGTCCAACTATCCAGAAGGTGTGCAAGTCAAGCTGCTGTCAGATGACTTTCCAATCGACGAACTGGTACCCGCATTGCAAAATCAAGATGCCATAGTCAGCACTGTGTATGGTGCACAGGTGGATTTGCAAAAACGTCTCGCCGATGCTGCGATCAAAGCAGGCGTGAAGCGATTCATACCTTCCGATTTTGGAAGCTGCGATTCCCAAAGCAAGAGAGCCATGGAACTCGCACCCATCTACATCGCCAAATCGGAAGTACGAGACTATCTCGAAAAGTTGGCCAAGGAGAACTCTGGATTCAGCTGGACCAGTCTTGTATGCGGACATTTCTTCGATTGGGATCTCGGATTCTTCCACATCGACCTCAAAGCCAAAAGTTTCGAGATCCTCGATGATGGCGAGGTCTACTGGAGTACTAGCACATTTGCACAAATCGGCAAAGCCACTGCTGCTATCCTGCAGAAGCCAGAAGAGACCAAGAACCGTTTCGCCTACATCCAGAGCTTCCGCATCAACCAAAATAAACTGTTGAAAGCGTTTGAAAAGACGACTGGAGAGTCATGGAATGTGAAGAAATACGATTCTTCGGGCTATGTCAAAGAGCGCAAGGCCAAGGCAGATGGCGGCGAGAAATCGGCCGTCGAAGATTTGGTCTGGGTGTTGGGTACGTTGGAAGCTGATTGGGAAGCCCGCGAAGGGTACGCAAATGACCTTTTGGGCCTGAAGCAAGAGAATCTGGAAGAAGTTGTCGCACGGATTGTCAAGAATAATTGAGTTGTCCTTGTGCAAACAGAGGTCTTGCCACATAACAGCCAAGTAGAAAACGACAGTTCTTATGCAGTAACTATGACCGAAAAATGCTCTGACAGATGGCGATGCATTTTCTTATGGTCGGAATCTCCTCCGAGGCCGAGGCACCGGCTCCAAAAGATGCTCCTTTCAGTGGCTGTGGAGATGCGTGACTATCTCCAAGCAAGTTCTTGAGGAGCTTATCAGGAAATCACTCTTGCGAGAGGTTTTCAGCTGTTCCGAAAGGATCATGCCAGTCTCTATCCATGTGGTTAGCAGATCTTGGCACGAAAGAGTCAGTCAACCAACTAAGGAAGCAGCCACCCATGAGATGTTGGTTGCGACTGCATCCCCGTGTGCTGACCCTGTCACGCGCTCGCCGCTGTCAAAATGCACGATTCTTTCCAAATCGAAGCTGTTTCCGTTGAGATACCATCATCATCAACATCATCATCAATGGCTTTTGCATTATTTACACCCCGTCGCCTCGGCTTACAGGAGCGATATCAACTTGCTCAAGCTCAATGTGGGTCAATGCCTTTGATCACGCTGGTCGTATCGCTACCCAACGACACACATCAAGGGGAACTCAGGCGTCAGATCATGATAAACTGTGAAGCTCTCCTGGCCCTGCACCCGATACTCTCTGCGACTATCGACCAACGCCTTACTCGCCACCCCAGGTGGAAACCACACAACCCACAAAGACGCTCTGGGAGGACAATAGTCGATACCGAGATCTGTTTCGCAGATGGCGTTGATGAAATCGCCGCTATAGAAGATCGCAAGGGCCAGAACCTGGACCTGGACAATGGACCTCTTTGGCGTGTGGGAATCTATCGCACCACGCTCGAAGCTGGTGATGGCCAATTTGTTGCTCTGACCATCTGTCATTTACTCACTGACGGTATGGGTGCACTCGACCTTCTGCGACGTATTCTACCAAACGGTCTTGACCACAGCAAGATAACGCCTTCGAAACCATCGCAACTTCCGCCGAAGGCAGAAGATAGGATAGAGTTCTATCAATCAAAAGCTGAACGACTCAAAATCAGGCAAGCCGGTTCCAACGACAGATACAGGCTGGATTCCTTCATGAAAGACAGAGATGCATGGCCCACAGAGAACGACATCTTAGAGCGACGAAGCAGTCAAGTCAAACACAAATCTATCGACTTTGGTCCTAGCTACCCTGGTCAGATCCTCGATGGGTTGAAGTCATATTACAGAAATACGACAGTACCAGGCTCCGTCCATTCAGTACTGCACACAGCCGCCGTCGTGGCCTTAGCAGCCGTCGGGCGCAGACCTTCTACATTGACCTGGGGTCTTGGAAACCAGAGTCTCAAGTTGATCAGCACGGAAACACCCATGTCACTTCGCTCATATCGACTCGGTCACCCATCTTTCGGAGGTAACTACGTCGCGCCGATCTCGAAGTCTTTTCCAACATCGGAATTTGGAACGTACGACGTTGGTGAATTCACTGGAAGATACAAGATGGATCTGGATCTGCCAGAGACGAACGAAGACGCCCGCAGAAGAGTGTCAGCGCTGCAATGGATTCCAGATAAGCGCCATCCAGGAGAGAGAAGGAAGACCATGTTATCGCCCCTTCCAAGAGTATTCTTGCCGACAATGTTCAAGGCTCTTAGAGTCCCTCCAACGCCAATTCCCGAGGCAGGGCACAAAGTTGTCCCTGAGCCTACTGGTTGGGAGGAATACCTTGCGCAACAGGTGAGGTCGCAGACCCCGTATAGGGCTTCGCTAGGCATCTCCAATCTCGGATTATTCAGATCACGCGAGGTTGACAAGATCTGGTTTTGTCACACCAGTATGCCTTGGGGGGTAGCGCTCAATATCGACGTAGTCAGCTGTACCGATGACATGCAGGGGGATGAGGACATGGAACTCACCGTTATGGTCTCCTGGTTGGACGGGGTCATCGAGAACAAGACAGTCGAGTGCTTCATACAGGCTTTCGCCATAGTCGTCAACAAGTTCGCTTGGGCTGGCAACCACAGTCCGGAAGCATCTTTCGCGTTACAGAAAGTACTACTCAAAGATCTGGTCTAGGAGACATATGCCAAGCTTCCATGAACAATAAATACCTAGTAATGCAATTGAATTTCACTGTCTCATGCCTCTGACCACGCTATTTGACCATCTGCAAAAAGGCAGGAAGGTTTTGGGAAACATTGGGATGTCCAGTGAGAGAGCAAAATTTCCAAGCTCTCACTGGACAAGCTCTCATATTGAATAACTTTGGAATTGAGTGAGTCCCAACGTTGGAGCACGGCTGTTCAATCCGTCAGGCGTCCACATGATGTTCTCGGGGACAATATCATTGTGCTTCTTGCCAAATTCATCGAGGTACGGATAGAAGCGACTCATATCCAGAGTCCGAGATAAACCCGATCGCATGACAGCTACCAATCTTAGATTCTGTCACATGTCACTTCCACCGCCATAGCCAGCTAGTCGAGTACAAGACAACACAGGACATGGCTAGAACAGCGCAGACGGCTGGTCTCTCCCAGCAGCAATCCGTCTATCACACCCAGTCTTTTACCGACCATGCTGGACAGTCGGCCATCCGTGTGCGCTATTCCCCCCACAGCGAGCCTATTCCGTCCAATTTCCATGCGCAACCAATTTTCACCTTCCAGATCTATACCACTATCCCACTGAATTTGGAAGAACCTTCTGCAAAGCGCAGCCGTACCTCTGGACCCTCATCCAATGCTGAGCGGACCATTCTCGCTGATCTCATCGACTACGTGGGCCTGCAAGTCGCTAGTGAAGCGCAGCGCCCAGAGCCACTCTGGGAGATCTATGCTGAGCAGCAGGGCGTCTTTGAGTGTGTAGAGCATCAGCGCCGGGAAATTGCACACCGCAAGACAAAGAAGGAGGATCCAAGTATTCCTCCGATCCCAAAGGTTGTGCGCGGCCTTCATGGCCGCGACAAGACGGGCTTTGCTATTGTGATCGACTCGCAAAACTTCAAGAATGCTGAGTTTGTTGCCGACCAAGATGGCGCTCAGGGCCCGTTGTGGGTGTACTTTGACCGCAAGTTCCCCTCCAAAATCTCCTGGGAGCCGCGCCTTCGCTTGGAAGCAGACCCTGAGATCATGGGCTCTGATATCTTCGGGCCCCCCGAGCTCCCGACAGTACTCCCCGAGTTGGTCGATGCCACTTTCCGGCGGATTCAGCGGGTCGACGGAATGCGCTCTGAACTGGGCATGATGTACTTTTCTAGCTGCAAGCCCTCTGACCCGCTGCCCTTGGTCCAAGAAATGATGAACATTGGTTGGGATGAGGATGAGGGCGGACCAGATGCTGAATGGACTACCGGAACCCTCCACAACGTTGCGCTAAGGCCGTCTCTGGACGACTACAACGTTTCTAAACCCAATGCGACGGAGTTCAAGATTTCAAACACCACTGGTATCTCGGAGCCTGATCTTCGTTATATCATCCACGTACCCTTTCTGAACGAGGCTGGCATGAGCGACAAGCTGGAACAGACAGCCAGGGCTTTTACCTATGAAATTGCATCTCGGCTCTCTGGAAATACATCGATTTCGTTTGAATTCTACAAACCGCCGTCCAAGTCTCTCTCGTCTATCCTTACGGCACACCGAAACAAGAATCGATCGGAAAACTACATTGGCGCCCTCACTACCTTTTCTAGTGACCCTATCCGTGCCTATCCTATTGCACGTACAGAACATGCCGGCGAGAATGACCCAGAGAACGTTCCGTTTGTACCATATCGCACTTTTATCGTCGTGTTGGAGCGGCCTGACTTTGCTCAAGTCGAGGGCGGTGTGCTGTTTCTACTTGCTGATGGTGGCAAATCCAAGCCTAGTGCTGATCAGGAACTGCCAGACAGCATGAAGCTGGAGTTGCAGGATTACGTAGAGATGGAATTGTGGCGGTGTGCAGGCATGAATGAGGTAGCGCGGCGCCTCCAGATGGTTGGGCATGAGCATTCCAGCACGTAAAGGAAGAGGAATACTCTGGGGAGAGTATGTTGTCCGACATGGGCCGAAAAGAAAAGAATTATGGCACTGTTCACACTGACAATCTTCAAGCTTTGTTGCCGACATCCATCTCATCGATCTGCCGCGACTTAACAACCTTGGAGTTCAGAATGGCCATTACCTTCGCCCTCGCAGTAGCTCCTGCTAACAGAAGAGGCCCATCAGTGGCAGACATTTACAGAACTTCCGCACAAGACCAAGACGCGAGTGAAGTCTGCCAACGCCAACCCAGATGCCAGTCTCCTTACAGAGCAATGATCTTCTCGTAAGCTTCGGTGAGCCCAGGGTTATCGTAATCGCCGGAAATGCCCATTTCTGCAGTAAGATCGTTGGTGCCGATCAGAAGAGGATCTACGCCTTCCACTGCGGCAATTTCCTCGACGAGCTCAAGTGCTTCCAGTGTCTCGATCATAGGAATGACAAGTGTGCCTTCGTTCATGACGGAGTTGGCAACCTTGGCAGGTCTTGAACGGTACCGGAAATGAGGTAGGCTATTGGTCAAAGAGCGAGATCCGATAAGCTGAAACTTTGCTGCTGCAACGACATCCTTTGCGTCTTACATGCTCCGAATGTGAGGGACGATGACGCCCAAGGCACCTCCATCGAGGATCCTCGAGACATAGCAAGGATCCTTGCTAGGCGCACGGACAATAGGAGCAATACCCGCGTAGAGTGCTGCAGTACATAGCTGTCCGGTAGTGTCTGGCCATCGTGTAGAATTATCGTAGACGTAACGTTAGGCGCAAAAACATCGAACCATCACACCTGACCACGTGCTTTTCGACCAACACAAAGCTCAAACAATCTTTGAGACCAACTCGGCCCCTTGTCTTTCCTGACAGCCCGGTCGTCAACAGGTACATCTGAGCCTTTAGTCTTTGATCTATCAAGATCGCCGGGTCTTCTTGCTTGGTTCGGCAGGACCTCCATACTTGTAGACCGAGGTCCAAATTTCTGGTTTCTCGCCGCATCCAGTGCACGATTGTACTTTGGTAATGTTGAATTTTGACAGTAGTGACTCGGCCTGAAGCTTCCGCGAGGTTGAGCTGGAAATGCTCCTGGTATGAGAGGAAGTTTGGTGTAGGGATCATAGGCTAGCGACCACGGTTTTCTAGTGGTCCGAGCTGTAAGTTTGAATCTGCATGGATGTTCGCTAAGGAGGTAGCACTGAGCCTCAACCCAGTTGTCCCTGGTGATCTCAAGTGTTTGGCTGGACTGCGTCTGTGAGCTTTTTGCTTTGTTCACCTCGAGGATGTACTGAACCGAGACTTCGCGGTGCCTCAAAAGACCGAATACGACTTTAGTTTTGAACAAACATTCGGCGCAAAAGTTGCGATATGAGCCAGGAAGTTCGAGCTTGAGCTCTGCGGGCTCGCTCTTATAATGTTGAATAACCCGAGCTGGATGTTTGGGGTCAACATAATCAATTGATATATCAGCTCGGAAGGAATGCTTCTGAGCGTCCGTCTTGCATGGCGTCGACATGAGCAGGACGGTCTGCTCGGTGATAACAGTCCTGCGCTGTGAGGTCAGATTTGGCATTTTGCAGAAGTGCTCTAGAGCTTTTCTTTATCTGCTTTCTCAAAATTTGGATCTTGTGAACTCGAAGGTTCGAGCAGCGTGTTGGATTGCATTGTGCTCACAAGCGAAGACTCATAAAGCAGACTCATAGATGGCGGTCTGAAGCTGCTACGAGGTTTTATACCACCCTAGTCAAATGTCTTGAAAGTGCTCGTCTTTGGTCCGTTTGTATACTTGCCTTCATGATATTTCGAGATCATTGCAAAGGCGAACAAAGCCTTTGATCGTTTCGACCTTTCCATAGTAGACATTGGAGAGGGCTAACGTCTTGTGCGGCGACGTCAAAGAGGTCGAGTGTTGCAAGTCTGATAACTTGCGACACAACTTAGATTGACGATGAGATGTTTTACGCTTGGTATTCCTGGATGCGAATTGAGCATTTCCAAAGGGCGCTTTCTGACACGGTCAACAACTGATAAGCCGATTCAAGGCGCGCGACGGAGTCAAAGATTTGGATAAGAGAAGGTGCGATTGACCGGAGAAAGGTGCAGCACGGACCCCGTGAATCCGTGGCGGGCCCAGTAAAAAAGTGCAGCAGCGAGCTCGGGGATGAGCAACTCAGCGTTCTTGGAATCCACCATATCGCGTGTGCCTTTTCCTTCTCTCTCGTCTTGTCTTCGGTCGCAGCTGCTCCTTGTTCGATCTCGTTCACCCTGTTACATTCTTTCTCCTAGTCCATTCGCTCATACGCAGACGTCACAATGGTCAACATTCCCTCCCCCAAAGATGCCTCTAAGGACTACAAGAAGGAGTCTACCACGGCCAGAATCCTCGGTGCTGGTGCGCAAACACTCGTGGGCATGAAATAGGAATCCGCGATTGACATACGACAGGTTCCGCTGGTATCGCCGAGCTCGCCGTCTTCCACCCCGTCGACACCATCGCCAAACGTCTCATGAGCAACCAGGGCAAGATTGCCAACGTCGCTCAGTTCAGCTCCGTCATCTTCAAGGACAAGGCCACTGCTCCTCTCGGCACTCGTTTCTTCTCCCTCTTCCCTGGTCTCGGCTATGCCGCTGCCTACAAGGTCATGCAGCGCGTCTACAAGTACGGTGGTCAGCCCTTCATGCGTGACTACCTGGCCAAGAACCACGGCGACTTCTTCGACGGTACTTTCGGCAAGGGTAACGGCAAGGCCATTATGCACGCCACTGCTGGCAGGTAAAACTCGGCCGACCACTTGACGAGCCAGGCGCTTGACTGACATGACACAGTTTGATCGGTATCGGTGAAATCGTCATCCTCCCTCTCGACGTCCTCAAGATCAAGCGTCAAACGAACCCTGAGGCTTTCCGTGGCCGTGGTCTCTTCAAGATTATCGCAGACGAGGGCTTCGGTCTTTACAGAGGTTGGGGCTGGACTGCCGCCCGTAACGCTCCGGGTTCTTTCGCTGTGCGTATACCCCGACACTTTCTTGCAGAGAGCGATCTACTGACACACTACACAGCTTTTCGGTGGTAGCGCTGCTGCCAAGGAATACTTCTACAAGCTCTCCGACTACAACAGTGCCACCTGGTTCCAGAACTTCGTCGCGTCCATTGCTGGTGCCTCTGCATCTCTCGTCGTCTCTGCTCCTCTCGATGTCGTCAAGACCCGTATCCAGAACCGCAACTTCGAGGCCAAGGAGTCTGGTTTCCGCATCATCTCCAACATGGCCAAACACGAGGGCATGACTTCCTTCTTCAAGGGTCTTACTCCCAAGCTCCTCATGACCGGCCCCAAGCTCGTTTTCAGTTTCTGGCTGGCTCAGACTCTTATCCCCGCCTTCAACAAGATGCTCTAGACGATTTGGTTGCCATGATGTGAGGGTTTATGCAAAGCGGAGAGCGATCTTTTAATAGCTGCATCGGCTGCAGGGGCAGTGCGATCGGGTGTATTTATGGGAATTTTGTAACGGCCAGCCAAATGCTTTGAATTGTAACATAGAAAAAGGACGGCGCATGATGGAAATGATACCTCTTCTCTTACCTCTTTCTCATGCTTTATTTCCAGGAAAGTTCTTGAACAACAATGGCTCGGGAGTGGCCGCACGGGAGCGACAGGCGCTCGAGTCTGTCGGTAGTCCCGGCGCGTGGTGACGGCGACCACAGCATCGGTAAAAGACAAAGCACCAGCAAATCGCTAAAAACGCACCCAATCAATTAATCGAGCAATCTACAAGGCAGAACGTGATTAACGCCCTGCTGCAAGCGCGGGTTTCCAGCCTCGCACATATCTACAAGCTTGACGTCGCCTTTGTTTCTCTCACCAAAACGCTTTCGTTGTTGCACGCACACACCGCCGCCCTGACACTTTGCGCCGTTGCGGATAGTCGTTTTCTTGACACATAACGTTCATCCTCCGCAGGTTCGGCAGGCACGGTCAGGTCGACCCCGGATTGTTTATCGACCAAAGAATCACAGGCGCTATAAGTATTTCATCACAATGTCGCGCTCCCGCTCAGCTCATCACAGCGAGGATGGACTCGGCGCACCCAAGAACTCACAACAACATCGTCGCGCCAACAGCACCCCGGCTTGTAGCGATGATTTCCACGATGGGTAAGTTCGGTCGCACATAAACGTATCGATAAACAACTAAACAAATCAAGCTTCGTCAAGCGCCTGGTCGGCATCCTCGACAATCACGAGAAATTCATCAAGAACAACGCCGACTTCCTCAGCGAAATCTCATCTACCCTGCGCAGCCACACTTACTCTCGCCTACCGCGTGCTACCAGCGAGCCCGCTCTGAAGGTCCCCTCTACGCCCATCGTTCAGCCAGCAACGCCTGAAGACAGCGCTCTCGAATCGAGCCCCGAATTCATGCCACCTACTCCTCCCGACACTCCAACTGTCGAAATCTCGGATTGGTCCTTCATGCCGCCCAAGCCTAGCGAAGTCAAACACCAGTACGAGCAGCCCAAAGTTCCCAAGATTGTCATCAAAGACCACAGCTCTTCCACCATGACTACCATCAGCGCCCCTGTCTCGGCCATAATGGACCTTTCCATCTCTTCGAACCATGAAACCAACACTGTGACTACCTCTTCTCCCGCTGTCGCAAAGCCCAACACGCAAACCACCTCGATGGTTCCCGTCAACAGAAACTCGGTTGGTCTCTCGAACACAGCCTCATCTCCCTTCAGAAACATGTCGGTCATCCACACCACTCCTGCCATGGCCACTACGGACTCTTCTTCGCCCAATTTTGTCAACCAAACCACTGCTTCGGAAGAGGACATTGTCCAGTGGTACATCTACCACGCCGACCGTGCAGCTAAGAGCTTGCGCTACGACTTGCGTGAGATTGACCTGAAGATGGACCGCTTTGTTCGCCGCATCAACGACCTGAACGCCCAGTGCGCAGCCCTTCAGGATCTTATGTCGACCAATGCATCGGCAGCCCTCAACCCCAACACCCAGCAGCACCGCCGTACTAGAAGTACTCCGGCTGTCCAGGGTAACGACTATTACACCCGTAAGGAGAAGGAGATCCGAGACGCCATCAAGGAGGCCTTTGAGAGTCTTCGTTCGACCCTCACCTTCTACCGCAAGCACCGTGTGGCCCCACTTGAGCTCGTCAATGCCAAAGCCGATGTCGCTATGCCTGGCTACTGGTCTTTGGATGCGTACGGCAAGCGTCGTGCCCTCTTCCACTTCTACAATCGCAACAAGGACATCTCCAAGCCTGGCGACCGCGCTCACTACCACGACGCCATGGCTCTGTTGGACGCTTGCACCGCCATGTCGCTCAACCAAGACTTTGTCGACAAGATTGACAGATGGGAGAGTCAGATCAGCGCCATGAAGAGTGAGTCGGGACCCGATACCGTCATCCCTTGAACGTCAATGTTGCAGCCGACAGACATCATACCCCAGTCACAGCACCTGGCCCAGTCGGTCAGGGTTCTTTATTTGCGTCATTCTCAATTCTGATTTTTCTGTTGTGTTGCATTGCGTTGCGTACCTTGCATGGTATTGACGTCTGCATCCTCCCGTCATCAGGCTTTGTTTTTTGTTGTTTTGTTGGTTGATTTTTCTGATTTTGTTTCCTTCTGGTGTTCGCTTCTTCACGAGTTAATGATGCATGTTGCATGGCCGGCGCGCTTCCCAAAAGATACCCCCTTCTGTTTTCTTTGTTTACTGCCTGTTTCTCCGGGCACACTGCAGAGTCTTTTAGACTCTCATCGCACTGTAATTAGTTTCTTTTTGTTGTCAACACGAAGCGGAAAAGACAAAGCAGACGAAATTGCAAGATGTGCAAATGAGATACAAACCGTTAATTACCCTCTATATCATGTTCCACCTTTCCCCTAACACCGGTGTCTTGTTCGTGGATCATTGCTTTGTCTTCATCAACATGTCGATCGCCAATCCGTATGCCTCATCACGCTTAGATTCTTGGTAAGAACCAGGGGCTGCTCTCTTATCCCATGCATGTCCGCACTTGTCCATGCGCCTGAGCACCACGCCCTCTCCATGCTTTTTCTCGACACGCTTGGCCAGACGCTCGGTCTCCAGACATAGTGAATCACGCCCGCAGGTAATGAACAAGGAGTTCTCAGGGTAGTTTTCTACGGGTCCAAGAGCAGGCGAAACACGAGGGTCGGCCTTGTCGGGATCGAATCGCAGATACGAGGCGTCGAACAGACGTGCCATCTGTGCAGTTATACCACCACCTCTGCCATCATCCTCTGGAGCGACCTTCTTCTCTGGGTCCATGGAGAGGTCTGTGGGTGGATAAAAGGCCAGCAATGTGTTGAAAGTATCCTTTGGGAAAGTAGATGCGGCTGCCACACATGCCATATTTGCACCAGCGCTGAAACCAGAGATTGCGATTTGAGAGGTTGAGTAGACGTCAGGTTGTTTGAGAGCCCAGTTTACGACATCTTCTGCATCATTGTGGCAGGCTGGCCAGGGGTATTCGGGTGCAAGACTGTATTGAATATCCAAGACCGAGTAAGGTGTTGAAGTCGTGACTTTACGGCAGAAGAAGTCGTCGGAGCCATGGAGAGGGAAGACGAAACCGCTACCGTGGAAGTTGATCAGAAGTGGTGATGGGATGCCAGGTGTGAATGAGGTTGATTTGTAGTAGTGTGCTTTGATGCTACGGCCGGTCCTTGATGGAATCTGCAGGATGGAGTCGGGTGAGGCCTTTGGCATGCCACCTCTCCAGACTTGGAAACGTGCAAAGCTGACCAACGCCTTTAAGCGAAGATACCTGAAGAGGTTCTTCAAAGCGAGCCACATCATGATGATGTTGTTGTTGATGCGAGGTTGGAGGCAGAAGGAAAACAACTCACATTTTTCAAGACAGGAGATGTCGAATTACTTGCCCTGGCCCGGAAGCCGTCGGCGCCGAGATGGCACCTCCAACTGCCGCCGTATCAGAAATGATCATGAAGAGAGGCGCGGACGATAGATGAGGACAAGCCGGCCGACGGGCGAGCGATATGGCTCGATCGGGAGAAGCGACTTGAAACTTGCGCGCGCGGAGACGAACCCGCCCCACTTGGCACCAAGAATGATTTGTGTCAGGGTTCAAAGGCTTGATATGTCAACATGGTCAAGGATCCGCATAACGAATGAATCATGATATGTAGGTCGCCGTGATGTGTCAACCGGTAGGACTTACTCACGAGATTGTGTATCCTCAAGAAACCTGGATAGGGAAGGGATGATGGGGATGGTCACGATGACGATATGACGTTTTGTGTTTTGTTGATCGGCTTTCCACCTGAATTCCAACCAGAACTGTTCGAGAACACAACTCCATCACATACCACACCTATTCCTATCTATTTGACTTTATACTACATCGATAATCATGAGTACCGGTGGTCAATCATGCGGCAAATTGGTGCGCCTCCGCGCTCTCAACCCCTCACAACTCCCCGCCCATCCCGACCTTGAATCGATTCAACTTGCTACCTCAGCATTGCCGCCTCTAGAGACCTTCATTACCGATGTCTTGAATGAAGCCTCGACTTTCATGACAGACTATCTGCCTCAGAACTTTGCCATCAAGGAACGATCAAAAACTTCTCCTCCGGCAAAGGCTACCATCCAACTACTGGCTCATGAGATATCTGCTCAGCACCTCGGTCCCAATGCACAGGATGAGGCATGGTTCGCACGTACAAGTCTTCACGAAAACAAGAAGGAACCTGGAACTGCAAATTGGAACGAATTCGAAGCCGGTCTTCTTGATGACCACAGTTTGCATGAATCACAGTACACGCCGGATGTCTTCGACGCACACAAGGTTCTGTCTTGGGATTCGAAATTGGCCGAGAAGCAAGCAAAGGTCGGTAACTGGGAGAAGGTTGGCATGAGCAGTAAGTCTTGGTCTTTCCTGTGCGAAATGTAAGTAGCTAACTCCAGTCACTTCGTAGTCTTCGAGATGGCTCATCACATTCCACCTCCACTGGATAACCGCGCCTTCCCGGTGCTTGTTGTCACGGCACGTTCTGCTGGACCTGATCATCCGTCCTTCCTGGTTGTCCAAATTCCTGTGGACATCACCAAGCTCGACAAGGCACTGTATTCAACGCACAAGAACAAGCAGGCAGGTGACAATTCTGAGAAGAAGAAGCCTGTCACTCTCGGCCAGTATGTCAGTATTGAGCGTTGCGCCATGGTTGAGAACTTCGATGTCAAGTGGCAGATGGCTACCGCTTCTGATGCAAAGGGTAATTTGCCAATGTGGGCTCAGAAGATGGGCATTCCTAGTGCTATCATCAAGGATGTCGGTCTCTTCATTGACTGGAATGCAAAGAGGAGATGATTAATTGTCGAGCGATGCATTGTCTGTTTTCTGTCGATACCCCCTGAGTTAGTCATTGCGAGCACCTAAGCAATCTCGATATAGTGTCGTTATTCATTCGATCTACAGATACTTCTGCTCACGTTCATTTCATCGAATGGGATGTGCGGTGTAACAAATCTTTCGTGCATCAAAGCCAATCTACAGCTTGTGCTTCTTCTCACCTGAAGCAATCTTTCTAAACTGCTCCTGAGGCACACCGCTAACGAATCTATCCAACCCACCAAACACCTCAGCCACGCCCTGAGCATCCAGCAAATCCCTCTCGGGTCTCCTAATCAACTTCTTGATACCCAAAAGACTCTCCGGGATCAAATGCTTGCCCAACCTATCATCAACCTCCCTCAACACCAATTCCAAAAACTTGTCATCCTCACCGGGCTTGACATCCATAACCCCATTAACATAACCCACACTAACCAATTCCTCACAGGTAATCCTCTTACTCATGATCAAAGCCTCATTGGCCTTTGAAATGCCCAACCTCGACACAAAAGCCCTGCTGGAACCTCCCTCCGCCACCAATCCCAAACTGCTGAATGGAGTCAGGATGAACGTGTGAGGAGCTGCATAGACGAAATCGGCGAATCCGGTCAGCGCTGCTGATAGCCCTACCGCGGGGCCGTTCAATGCGGCGATGAGGATTTTGGGGTGGGTGTAGAAGGCGTGTGTTATGTGTAGGTTTTGGGCCACGAAGCCTTGAAGGTAGTGACGTTGGATATCAGTGCCTTGTGGAGGTGATTTCGAAATCGAGACATCTGCACCGCTGTGATGTTGTCAGTTTCTGACTTTCTTGCTATGCAAATGCCAAAAAAAAAAAAGAATGCGGCTGGCTGGGAGGAAGGAATGAGGGAAAAGACTTACGCGGAAAAGTAACGTCCTTTTCCCGTCAAGATTGTGATGAAAATGTCGTCGCGGGCGGCGACTTCCTTCATCAATTTGGCGAGGCGGAAGTAATGGTCTCCATTCAGTGCATTGAGTTTCTTGGGTAGGTTGAGGGAGATGATTGCGGTGTGACCGCGAGTCTCGAGTGTGATTTCTTGTTCGACTGTAGACATGATTCGATGCTTCTGCTTGTGCTTACACTTCCCACTGACCAGTGGTGATTTGTGTGATAGGATTGAAGAGGGCCTGGAGAAGAGATATCGTGGTTATGGAGCTGGATTGCTTTACCTAGGCAATTCTGGGTTGAAGACGTTGAAACCTTTGGGAGTGTGGGGTACCGAGGTTCGTTGCGGCACGTAGTTCAAAGGGTCCTCCACTGGGGTTCGGAGAGGCACTGCCGAAACCCTGATGCTTGTCATGTTGGTGTTGCTCGAGTCCTGAAGAATACCAGGAAAGGGTAAAAGCAGCAAGAGTAGGCTTCTAGTATATAACGACTTCCGAGACAACTGAAACGCGGAAAGTGTGCTCATATAGTCGCAAGGTAAATGCCATCTTGAAAATAGATTTGTCGCTGTCAAAAGAAGGATGTCAAAGTCGTCTGCACTCGAAAACTCGATATTTGTGATGTTGGAGCTCTATTCACCTTTTGACAGCCCAAACTCAACCACATGATGAAGATACACTCTTGGTAGTTGTCGCCAGTGACTATTTGACCTACCATGCTCCCGTGGAGTATACAAACCCTGTATAAGTGCGGTGACAGGGTGAGGGCACTGACGGACCAGAAAAAGCATCTAAAGCTGGATTGCCATGACGAAACCGCAAAGACAGCCAGGCAGCAGCAACTTGCTCGTCAAGAACAGCAGAAATGAGCAATACGAATTGCTGTCAAAGAATCTGACAAGAATCAAGGGACAAAAACAGCCCAGAGCATGTGACAAAAGCCACCCCAAAAACAGCAGAGCTTGCGATTAGGAAAAGAAAGAAGCCGAGGAGCTCCGAGTCCCCCCAAGCTACGTCAGCAACCAGCGCAACCGACTTCTGAAATGCAAGGGCTTATGAGGCTTCCAAGAAGCCGTGGATACAAACCCCCATCATCATTCATATCTTTTGTACGAGTATATCGATATCAATATTCCCATATGGCAACGGCAAGATTCACGACATTCGAGGGGACGCACAAGACGGACGACGGCGTCGAGTTGTACACCAAAACGTGGAAGGTGTCGGGGGATGCAGCCAAGGCACGCATGCTGTTTGTACATGGCTTCAGTGATCACTGCAACAACTACCCGGTGTTTTTCGAGCATCTCGCCAACCAGGGTATTGATGTATATGCCTTTGATCAGAGGTATGATCCTTACCCCTGACCTTACTCCCATCTTTCACCTCCTCCCTTCTTCTCTTCATCTAGCTGACACTTCAATCATCCAGAGGATGGGGTCGCTCAGTCACCAAGAAACATGACCGCGGTCTCACAGGTCCCACCACCCGCGTCCTCGCCGACATAACCAGCATGCTCCACACCCTCCTCCCCACCCCCGTCCCCCTCTTCATCATGGGCCACAGCATGGGCGGCGCCGAAATCCTCCACTACGCCTCCACGGGTCCCTCGGAAATCCTCTCCCAAATCCGCGGCTTCATCTCCAGCGCCCCCCTCATCGCCCTCCACCCTTCCACCCGCCCCTTCCGCGCTACAGTCCTCGCAGGCCGTCTCGCTGGTCGCGTACTTCCTAAATTCCAACTGGTGCAGAAACTAGAGCCGAAATGGTTGAGCAGAGATCCAGAGCAGAATAAACTCTGGGAGCAAGATGAATTGTGTCATGACACCGGCACGCTTGAAGGGTTGGCGGGAATGTTGGATAGAGGAATACAACTCGAGAGCTTCAAAGTGATGCCCAAAGATTCGGCGGGAGAAGGGGGCAAGATAAGATTATTGGCTTTGCATGGAACTGGCGATCACGTTAATGATTTTGCTGCTACAAAGGCGTATGTGGAGAAGAGTGAGTTGAGTGATAAAGAGTTGAGGACGTACGATGGTTGGTATCATAACAGTAAGTCTCGCTCGAATGAGTTATTGCGAGGGACATGATGCTGACTAGTGATTGATAGTGCATGCTGAACCGGGTGACGACAAGCTCATGTTCGCCAATCATGTCTCTGAATGGATCTTGTCAAGGCTGGGACCTGAAGATCAAAAGTCGAAGCTTTGATTATGCACATCGCCCGACTATACGACTACGTGTAATGCCAATGTACGGATGGAATCTGTTTGGAGGGGGACCTTATCTGGACATAATACTGCTCAGCAGCAGAAGGACGCTGTTCAAGAGCAGAAATTCACTGTTTGAGAGCAGAGATGAGGGGATTCAAATAAAGAGAGAAGAGGGTGTTTCTGTTTATGAGCAGACAAGTCTATATATATATATAATATCTTTCGGTAGTAGTAATTGCATTGGGGTATCATTCGCAGCAAAATTCATCTTGTTTTTTCTTTGTTCCCTTTTTTCGTATGTGTGTCCGAAAAATTGCAAGAAAACGCCAATGTTTCCGTTTCTATAATGTTCCCAACCATTTCTATGTGTGAATGCAGTCATATCGAACCGTTTATGCGCAGCGAGGAAAAAAAATATGCATGGCCTCGAAGCTCGCGAATACCCGCGAGTCAGACCGTTTGCGCTGAGACATGAAATCTCGGCCTTCTGCCCGTCCTTTGCGGACACGAGTCAAGGTCAGCTCTCGACTCAAGGGCTTGCTCCAAACTGTCGCAGATTGTTTTGGTCTTGCTCTGTGTCGTGAGAGACGAAGACGCGCACACCGCTGTGATGTGAATTGTGATCTCCAAGTTTAGCACTCATTCGCTAACGATGTCTCCTTTTGGTAATCCCCAAGCTCAGGGGTTGTGATCGAATCCAGACTGGCCTCCTAGACCAGAGTATGCGTTGCGAGAGTTTTGGTATGCAGCCTGCAATTGTGCCGGCGTTTGCATTCCAGAGTATGTTGGTGCAGATGTCATCATAGGGAAGCCGTTGCTTGTAGGTCCAGGAAGCTTGAAGTCGTCGGGGTAGGCTGATTGGAAAAGCTGAGGGCCAACGGGTTGAGGTGGTGGGCTGCCTCCGAAAGGTGTCGAATCACCGCTAGCAGGGTTGCTGCTGTCGTAAATCTCATCAATTCTACCGCGACCGCCAGGCATCTGGACCATGCTGAAGCCTGGTGTGGGCATCTGAGGTAGGGTATCGTTGATCTTGGAAAGTAGCAAGGGCAGGTAGCGTTGTTGGCCACCACGAAGAGTCGATATAAGGGAGAGGAACTGGTTGAGGTAATCGCGAGGACCGTATTCGAAGGTGTGCTGCTCGAAGGGTACGCAAGACATGACGTCGGTCAAGGTGCATGCGACATCGAAGAGCTTCTCGACGAGCCCAATGCCATGAACTTCCATGGCAGCTTGGGAGAAGCCACTTGTTGCCGCAATCAAGTCTCTTGAAATTTCAATGGGGTACTTGAAGCTCATGGCACTGTCTGCGGCGGCTGATGACAGATATCCGTGACTGATGGACAGCTGCCACACCATTGTTCGGAGCCATTGTTGAGATGTTCTCAAATCGACAGCCTGGCTTTCGGTGCTGTGGAGGTATGCCGGGAGTGCTTCTGAAAGCTGGTTTTGCAATCTTGCTAGCCACTCGGTCGAGCAACCAACACGAGCCTTGTTCCAGAGTCCAACGAATGTGTCGTCGAAGGGCTTGAAGAGTGTGACGAGGTGGATGAACCCACTGAGCTCGACTGTTTCTGCCGGATCGTCGTTGAGAGTAGGGAGGTTGATAGTGGCGTGCAGGGTCAGGGGGCGGTGGCGTTGGATGGCATATGCTCTGGCATCGTCGCGTTAGTGCTGATTTCATACCCTCTTGATCGACCAACTCACCTTTCGGTAATGAACAGAAGCCAGTACAGCCTTCTGCGTCTCGAGCTCTCAATAAGATCGCCTTGGCTGTAGTGGTTCTCGTCTTGCATGCCCATGATCTGAGCTAACGTTGTTGCCTCGCGAAGGTGGAACCATGCGGTGTTGTGCTTGTCCAAACAGAAATGTGCGCCGAAGAAGAAGAACGATGTAATGACGGACCAGATCCCAGGGCTCTCAATGTAGTCGTATCCCTTGCGAACACGAATGGCTTCATCCAAGAGTGTCATACCCAAGTTGAGATGGGCATTCGGTGCCTCGGCGTCCGGTACGATGCCAGCTGGGAGCTTGGTGTTTGGTTGGATGAGCATGTATGAGCAGAGAGAGACGACCAGACAGTAGGCTTCAACCGAGTTCTCCATCTTTCCTATCGTCTCGCCAACCTTCTGGCGGTGTAAGATGGGCTGCGTTGGGTACATGTTTGCGAAGAAGTAATCGACACATGACGTGATGAGCTCCATGGAAAGCAAGTCCGGTGTCCTTGAGAAGGCATTGGCGTATTGTGAAGCCTCGAATCCCAAACCATGTCTAGCACGAGCTGCCAATTGCGACTGTCTTTGTGTTTCGCGGAGCTCAGAGATGACCTTTGCTCTGCTACCCTTGGGACCCTTCTTTTGTGGAATGGCATTGTATGTGCAGGTCAGGCCAGCTGCCGTGCAGTTCTTGCAAGGTCGAGTACCATCACCAATGCATTTGACCTTTCTCTTGTGGCAACAATCGCATGCGCGCTTGACAGTAGACGTGGCGGGACCGGTCGAGTCAGGCATCATCAATGGCATCAAACCTCGCCAGATATAAAATGTGATGAAAGTAGGCCCGTTGGTTGGTGACGAAGTGGTGTAGGGGTTTAGGCAGGAGGCTGAATGGCAAGAATAGGTAGAGAAAATTAGAAGAGAAAACGAAACGTTTAGACACGAAGAGAGCTGAGTCAATAATATCTAACAACGAGCTCTTGCGATCGGTCGGCGGCGCAAAGTTGAGTTGAGAAGCGGGAACCGTTGCCGCGAGTAGCGTCGACGCCGTCAAAGCCTAGAGTCCCACTTTCTCCAAGTAGAGCAAATGTCCCAATAAACGAAACTACGAAAGACCACTTACCAATCCAAGTATTGCCAGTGCCAATAAAACCTACAAGCGATCTGGGGTGATATACTGCGTGCACATGGCGTGAAAGTATTCGCGCATACGAAGACCTACATGACCAAACTCCGCACATAGCGTGCACGCCGCATGCGACGAACGTTTACGTGCACCCTGTCGGCAAGGGTGAAACGCCAAAAATGACACACATGAGACTCTCTGCCGGACCCGGTGATGGCGTGTGTTGAGAATCGCATCTTGAACCTTGCAGAGTCGCAAGGTTCGTCTGCAGCCACGCACGGACGCTCGTCAGCGACGCAAGACTTTCACGCCAATCAAAACCTCCACGGAAAGCAGAATGTTGCCGGCCGTTACACCAAGAGGGTTTGGCTGACGCATCGAAGCTGTAAAGAAGAAGCAGAACAAAAACTCTTTTCTTCGGTGCATCTGAGCCGACACGCCTGTGGTCAAAAATTCGTCCCAAGTCCATGATCGGTATTCCCGCCGGCCGTAAGGCTGATGAAGCCACAAATTTCGCTCTGCCAAGTAACGAGTCGGCCCGAGACATTTGTTGTTGACCCGTTGGGTGCGTTCGGTGAAGTGATCTGAAAATAGGGAGGTCCGTTGCGTGGGCACCAGGCCCTAAGCCGTCAGAAGGCGACAGCAGAACGATCCCCATCGCCGCTGTTGGTGGCCCAACAAGTTGAATGTGTTTGCCAAATCGCGAAGGCGTGGTTCAGCAGGATGTTGCCCTTGTCCGATCTGGGCAGCGAATGGGCTGACTGAGAACCGCCTTGTCGTGACTTGGTTGGACTTCGCCTACAAATCCGCTCATCCTGAACAGTGCTTCTGCATTGTGCTGCTAGATCTACAGTTGTCCGGTGGAAGGGGTTGTCCGTTCGGCTGTTGGCTGTTGGTGTTTTCGCAGGCTTTCATCTTGTGCAAGTCGCTTTGGGGCTTTGGAGACCAAATGCTCAGGTCTGGGGGCACACGACCATTTGTACCCTTCGTCGACTCTTTGCCCTCGCGAAGAAGGCCCGTTTTTGACCAGACTCGACAGTAAATACCCCGAGGCTAACATTTTACCCACGAATTTTTCCGTGGCCCTTCTCCGGAGGATTGGTTTTCGTGTGGGTGTGTTGTGGGGTTCCCACGTTTGATGGTGCATCTGGGTCTCCGGCAACGAGTTTACCACATGCTTCAAAGCATAATCACCGTTGCAACAACAACTTTGACACAATTGAGATTTGACATGAGCATACGCTTTGAAGCTGTGACTTGATCTTTGCGTGTATACAACCCAGCGTAGGTTGCTCGACTCCTACGCTGCTCATAGCATGGCACCGTTGGCCGGATAAAAAGAAACAGTGCTTCCCCAGCACTATCCGCAATCAGACCAGACATTACCAATAATAACACAAAATTTGGTCATGAGAACTCCATTTGACGGGGTTCCAGCAACCCGTCCCCAGACTTCAGTGCCGGCAGCAACAGCCGCTGTCGTCAGAAGGTACGGGAGAGCATTGACAATCCCGCGACGGGTGTCAACCGTGAATGGTCTCCGGTCGCTGGGAGTATGGTAGATCGCGATGCTCTCTTTCGCTCCAAAGAGTAGATGGAGTGTTGGCTCTGAATCCTCAAAAGGCCTTCAAAATGGGCGATCACGAGTCTTGTGGGACGACAACACGGCCGCCGTCAACGATTAACAGTTCGTCAATGCGCTTTTTGAGATCGTCACCACAGCATTCGACCCTCTTCCAGGTTACTATCCTTCCAGAGTTCATGTCGACATCCCAGACTCTGACTCGCCGATGGAAGCCTCCGTATCCGGCGTAACCGCCAAAGCCACTGCCACCTGCGTAGCACATCCATGGGCCGACGTTTTCACTCTTGGCGGCGTCCTTGGATTGAGGAGTGAGAGCGCAATAGTCGTTGACATGATCGTGGCCACAGCCTACAGAAACGACGCCTTGGTCCTTGAGTGCTTTGTAGAAGCCAGAGTTGAATCCTGGTGCAGTACTTGGCTCTCGCCATGCACCACCCGCGACGACATTGCCTTGCATGGCAAACTCTGGCAAGGGTATATGAATAAAAGCCATGTCGAGATGTATATGAGTGTATTTGGCATGCTGTGCCTTGAGACCCTGCGCAGTCTCGGTGAACCATTGTATCTGGTTGGGCTTGACCCAATCATAGCCCCTGTATGTCGCCTCATCAGGACTATAACTATGTGAGTCGAGGAAGTATAAAGTGATGGCGGAGTTTTGAGAAGGCGCCTGGGCTAAAACCTCGACATAATAGTTGCCCACTCCGTCAATGTTCTCTGGGCCAGGCTTGGACAGAGAGTAAGGCAAAGTAGAAAGCAGAGACATTTGAGCCTCGCGAGAAAGACGAGAGGCCTTTGGTCCTTCGTCATCATGATTGCCGAAGATAGCGGCGTACGGTATAGAACGTGAGATGAGTAGGTCGGCAAACTTGAAGATGGCGCTTTGGGCATCCGGAGCAGTGTCACCATTGACCTGGTCACCGCCCAGCACTACCAGATCAGGGGCCTCTTCATCAAGAATCCGCTCAACAAACTCGAGAGTGCGAGGATCGGCTTCGCAGTTTCCTTTGATGTCACCGTTTGCATCAATGGCATCTCTGCAGGCGCCAGTGCCAGTACTCAGATGGAGGTCACTGAGCTGCAGAATTTTGAACTTGCCATCTTTACGGATCCTCGGAACGACGTCTTTTTTATCGGCCTTGAGAGGACCGTGACGAATGGTTATACGAGCGGCTTGGATGCGGGAAGAAGCATCGAGGAGTAAGGGAGTTTGTGTGACAGACCAGCCGGGGCGTGGGTCTACGGCATCGGCGCCGAACAAGACGTCGACGGCAGTGACGGCTCTGTTGCTGTCAGACTCCTTCTTCTTGCTGCTCCTCAAAAGCCAGATGTTGGCAGGCCGAGATTCCCATCGCTCCTGCTGCTGGCCCTTCTCGCCCACGCCAGGGTCCAGACGGCCGATGCGCAGACCAACGACGACCTTGTCATCATCGGTGAGTTCTTCCTCCTTCTTGCGTTGCACGTGGAGGTAGGCCGAGGAGATCCAGCCACTATGCAGATATAGGTCCTTCTCAATGCGATGCCACAGCGTGGGGTCGAGACGACATGACGACAAGGGGTTGATGGACGAGCAGGTGGTCAGGGTGACGTCGGTGACGACCAAGCCGGGATGGTGCAGGAAGTTTGCGGTATGGATGGACTGCGGGAGCAGGCGGTAGCGCGTGTCGACGAGGAAGACAAAGAGCAACGCCGTGACCAGCAGGGCGCCGAGCTGGCTGATGGTGCGGACCTGCGACGCCTGTCAGTCTTCGTTTGTTTCCATCTGTGCACCTCGGGACATCACCGACAATGCGACGGGTCATGACTGGCGGCTTCCAGGCATTGCGACAGCGCAAGGACTACTGTGCAATGCTGTTCATCTTGGAAGAAGCAACTTTGGCATCAACTGACAGCTTCCTTTCCCCACACTGTCCACCCGCGGATGATCGACACACTCTATTTTCACCCTGACCAGCCGTATGTCCTCGTATTCTCGTATCCGTACAAAGCAAATCTTCTCTGTTACTGAAGCCTCCGATGTTTGCTCTATGCAATGTCCCATCAACCATAAATCAGTCTGTGACATAGACATAACACAATTGCTCAATCTTGGTGTTGAGCATTGTGTCATTGTTCAGTCCTAGAGCACTATGCGTCTGACTGCAGCCCCCCTACGCCAAATTTGTGGCCAACGCAGGACTCTAGCCACTTTTGTAGAGCGTGACATTGTCCTACTTCGTCAAAAGCTAAACCAAGATAACTTCATCTTGACAAAACCCCTCAATCCAGCCAACAGAATATCAACTCATAAAGGAGACATCTCACACTCCGACATTATTGGCAAGAGTCCTAGAGATCTGGTCACCTCTTCTGCCGGCCACGATTACAGAGTCCACAATGTCACCCTTGCCGAGTATGTGAGCTTGACTAGAAGACTTGTAACTCCTGTGAGTATCTCCTTAGTGTGCCTTCTCTGTACGCAGCACTGATTGTATCCAGATCTATCCAGCCGACGCCAATCTCATTGTGAGCCTTCTGGACCTTCACCCCTCCGCTGCCCACGAGGCCGGAAAGCTAGAGATCCTTGAAGCTGGTACTGGCCACGGAGCTCTGACTCTACACTTGAGTAGAGCCATCCATGCCGCCAACTCTCAGAAACCTAAGCCGTTGCCGTCGCCAGCACCAGACAGTGTAGGAGGCGAACCCGCCACCGAAGACAGCAGCGGTAGTGGGCAGACAGAGAGCGATGATGCTTTGACTGCTTGGAAAGCCTCCCGAAAGGCCGTTATTCATACCATTGACATCTCGCCAAAGTATTCCAAACATGCGGCCAAGGTTGTTGCTGGCTTCCGTCATGGGCTTTATGCCGATAACGTCGACTTTCATGTTGGAGATGCCAGCGGATGGATCAAATCTGAGCACGAACGCCGCAACTCAGACCAACCTTTCCTGACGCACGCCTTCTTGGATCTACCAGCCACCCACGACCATCTCTCAGCTGTGGCATCGGCTCTCAAGAATGATGGAACACTCATCATCTTCAACCCTTCTATCACCCAGATCGTAGATTGCGTACAGAAGATCAAGCAACAGGACATTCCATTGTTCCTGGATCAAACTTTGGAGCTCGGAAACAATGGAACGAGCGGCGGCAAACCATGGGACTTGCGAGCTGTGAAACCTCGTGCTGCACCTAAGGTCCAATCCGGGGAAGAAAGCTCTGATTCTGTACAGTCTTCTGGATCTGAAGAGCCGGAGAAGCAGGACCAGAACCTCACTAGGGATCCCGCGCAGACTCTCACGGAAGCAAAACCTGAGGAACCAAACTGGACTTTCGTTTGCAGACCCAAGGTTGGAGAAAGAATCATCGGTGGTGGATTCCTGGGTATCTTCCGGAAGATGAACAATTCTGCCCGCCCATGAGCATGTTCCTGGGCACACATCAACAGACCGTGCGAGCGCCTGATTCTGGTCAGCTCGAAAACGGCCACAAGTCTACGATCGGCCATACGGATACATTCATGTTTTTCCATGTTGTATCTCAATCAATGCTTCAACGCCGCCATCTGCTCAGGGTCAGCTTGTAGCCGGTGTCGCAGCCAGGTCCCTTGACGGATGGAGGCCAGGTTTGTGACCTTATCGTCGCTCGAGCTCTCACATGACTCGAGCGGTCGCCAAGCAGAGGTCGCTATATGGACCAATACGTCTGGGGCCATCACTTCTAAGCCAATCGGATGAAATGGTCTAAACGGCGCTAGCGGCGAGTTTGCCCTGAAGGAACTCTCACAGCCTTTCATATATTCCCAAAGTCATCTCCTCCCTATCTTTCTATCCACAAGTCAAAGACCACAAAATGTCAGAAACCAAAAGCGCAGAGTTCTATGTCAGACCACCCTTCCGCTGGCAGGAGGCTCCGCAGCGAACATCCTGTCCATCCAAGTTCCAACAACCTACACCTCAGCGCGCCTGTCCTGCGCCGCCATCAGAAGACCCCGACCCCGAAGATCAATTCCACTCCCACCTTATGGTCGACCGCACGCTGGCCTTGCTGGAAGGTACCGATGACTCTATCGGCGTCTACTGCGTATGCCATGCTGCGTGCCGTTGTCGAGAGCATTGCGTAGCCGCACCCAGAGACACAAAATGCCCCTGCAACTGTTTCTACAAAGAGGTCCAACGTCTAGAGATTCGCCGTCGCGCACTAGCTTCAAGTGCAGTTGAGGAGGCACAAGAAGTGGACGTACAAGAAGACTCACAATCTCTGGAAGAGCGTCCCATCACTCCACGCAGCCAATCGGTTTACAGCCAAAATTCCATCCAAGCAAGTCTTCAGAACCTTCAAGTTTACACTCCAAACAACCTTCACTCGTCACTTCCGACAGAAGGCACCTTCAGCATGAGTCGTGCCGAACTTTGGACCCGACTCTCTCAACCTGGCCCACCCACACCCAAGACACCAATGACTCCCACGAAAACCAGATCCAGCAAAGGTTAGAAATCTTTGTTCGGCCTTAGGAAGCGTGGAGCGACGAAGTGATGGGAGTGATGGGAGTGATGGGAGCAAAAGGGAGTTCATGTACATCGGAAAGTCCTGTGGTGTGCTCACATCTTTTATTGTGTCGACGCTGGCAAGAAGTGAAGCGTGAAGGGCGGCTTCAAGTGAGCAACGGTCAAGCCTGTGCTTGATTTATTTCTTTTTTCTGTTTTACAAGAATCGTACTGTGAATTAGCAGCTACCCCATTAGGCAGAAAGAAAATCAATCATTGCTACTACCTGAAAGTCTATAGTATTCTGGTGAAATATACCATGGGTGACAGGAGATGAAGTTGTAGAATTCGTTCTTTACATGTCGCTCGTTCCAAACGTCAAGATCATGATCTTTTGACCGCACGGGCTCAGGCACCAGCCACATCATTATGGTTGTCGTCGTCATCATCATCACATCGTCAACATGGCATGTTCAAGCTGCAACGACACCCGTCGCAGAACCATGCAGCCGCTCGGATGAGCTGTCGGACTCGCTGCGCATGTAAACTGTACTACAACCTAGGACTACCATTATAACCTCCGCCGTGTAAGCAGCCGTATGGATAGACGAGCTCGTGTGCGCCCATACTGAGAAAGTGTCGACTGAACAGCCTCTCGCGATGCGCACCTTCCCCACTCTCACGGCGACCAAGCTGCAAGCTGCGGCATACTTGCTCGGTGTAGCACTCTTCTCGATATCTTTCCTGGTCTTCCTCAATGCGTCAATCTCGTTTGTCGTCACGGACGTCATCGGGCGCAAGCATGGTGTTGGAGATGTAGTCGGTACACTGGGCTTTGCCGATGAGCTTGTCGCTTTGGTCGCGTGTCCCCTCTGGGGACTGCTGAGTGATAAGATAGGAGTCAGGAATGTGGCTGTTACTGGATACCTCATCATTGGCGTCAGTCTTATGCTGCTGGTGCAGAGTCACAATGTATACCCGCAATTGCTGCTTGGGAGAATGGGCTTCAGTATTGGAGGTGCTGCCTGCTCGACCATGGTTACTGCTATCCTACCTACCATGACTGCTGAGAGGAAGCAGACAACTACTGCGGAAGGTACTCAGACCTATGGAGAAGGCATCGCGACACCTACCAATCCTAGTGCCCGCCACTCGGGTGCTTTCAGCATCAGCAGTGAGGTCACAATCACTCCGGCACGATATGTCCAGAGGCCCCCTAACCTCAGACGCCGTTCGACGAAGCGCCGATTTGCGACAGACCCTGCCATGCCAAAGAAATCAGATCTCAGTCAGCTTGCTGGCTATGTAGGCATGTTCACTGGAATTGGTGCTTTGGTTGCAGTAGGAATCTTCTTACCATTGCCTGTCAAGTTCTCAGGAAAGGGCGTCGCTCAAGCAGATGCCGTCAAAGACAGCTTCTACACCGTCGGAACTGTCTCCATCGTGGTTGCCATACTAGTGGCACTGACCCTGCGCGGACTGCCCGGCGAAGAGGACAAGGGCTTCCACAAACTCTTCTACACCGGAAGAAGTACCGAAGATGACACTCACGACTCCACGAACCCTTATCCTACTCCCACTTACTACCAGCTCGTCCGATCAGCCATTCTTCTTGGCTTCACTGACTCTCGAATCGCTCTGGGCTATCTCGGTGGCTTCGTCGCCAGAGCATCCTCGGTCGGCATATCCCTCTTCATCCCCCTATTTGTCAATGCCTACTTTATCCGCGAAGGCCTCTGTACAGACGACCCTTCAGAAGACATCAAATCGAGTTGCAAGCGCGCATACACTCTCGCCTCCATGCTGACAGGGTTCTCTCAACTTACCGCCCTTCTCGCTGCCCCTCTATTCGGCTACTTCAACGGCTACATGGCCGAAAAGGGTCAACTCTCCTACTTACCTCTCGCTTTCGGCGCCATCACTGGTATAATCGGCTGTATCTCTTTCGGCATGCTAGATAACCCTGACCCCTTCCACGGAAGCGCAGATGGCAAAGGTGCAATTCTAGCAGTCATCCTCCTCGGCTTCAGTCAAATCTCCGCTATCGTGTGTTCATTGGGTATCCTGGCCAAAGGCATCCAAGCCTCCACTCCTTCACCACCAACCACACCTCCCAACGAACCTCACACCGTGCCCGAAACCCACGAACCTGGCCCCGAGGAAGCAGAAGCACAAACTGCCACGGAAACCGCACCACTCCTCTCCCCCGTCCCTGAAATCTCTCCTCCTTCTCCTCAACAAATCGACCGCGCTCAAATTAAAGGCACTATAGCAGGTGTATACTCACTAGCCGGCGGCATAGGTATCCTCCTCCTCACCAAGCTCGGTGGAATCCTCTTCGACAAACGCAGCACGGGAGCGCCGTTTTATATGCTCGCTGGGTTTAACGCGATATTGTTGTTTGCAGTCATGATCGTTTTTATCGGGCAGAGGGTCAGAAAAGTCACGATTTCTGACGTTTGATGCTGAAATGATTTGTGTTTGGGTGATGTTTGTAATATACACTGTTTTATGAGAACTTTTCTTTTTCACTTTTTCTTTTTTCCGTGACCTTTTTCGTTTGGAGAGTGCGTGGGTTTGGGGTGATGTGTTTGTGACTTAGGTGCAAGTCGCAGTACGTGCAGGGGAGGTGTTGGATGTGTTGGATAATGTGATGTGTGGCGGTGTGTACAAGGGTAATTGATGCAGGCTATGACATGGATGTAGTTGAACCTCGTTACCGTCGATACACTATATGTCAGACAGGAGCAGCGGGAGCTCGAGGACGAACAAAGACTATGAGAACCAGCGACCGCGCTCCGGGGAGGGAAGAAATTATTAGAGAGAAGGCACGAGAGAACATTCACAAGGAAAAAGCCATGAGAAAGCAGTCACAAGAGAGCAGTCACAAGAGAGCAGTCACAAGCAAAGAGTACAAGAGTCAACAGAGATATTCAGTGTAATGTTTAGGATGATATTAGGAGATGTAAAAAACGACTATCTACTTTTTTATAATAGACAACTGACCCGGCATTGTCGCTCGAAGGTTATACATTAATAGTGCGCAGACTGTGCCAGCAGATGTGTGTTTCGAATAAACGAGGGAAGAATGGTATAGGATAAGATGCCAGACCACATGTGGCATATGCAATAAACAAAGGAAAAAGAGGTAGAGGAGATGAGGTGAGCCGTTTAGTGGCGGGCGTTGGTGGTACCGTTGAAGGGAACGATAGCAGTGGCAAAGGCCGAGGCGGATGCGCGGGAAGCGGAAGCGACAGATGCGCGCGAGGCAGAGACGGCGGCGCGGGACTCGGAAGCGACAGAGGCGGCGGAGGCGGAAGAGGCGGAAGAGGCAGAGGCCTTGGAGGCAATGGACTGGCTCATGGCAACGGAAGCG